>ERZ773063.1802-NODE-1802-length-12198-cov-11.663263_pt1 | contig 12198 bp, 10 predicted proteins | sample MGYA00580625_ERZ773063 | MGnify/ENA primary metagenome ERZ773063 (study PRJEB29015, sample SAMEA2738022) | human oral metagenome | biome: human oral; feature: human-associated habitat; material: dental | place: China | collected 2042 ...
CGCCGCCACCATCGGCCTGAGCGTGAGCGCGGCGGTGCTCGCCGTCGTCGTGCTGCTGCGCCGGGGACCGGTGCGGGCGCGCGCGGACGGGGGCCGCGAGCGGGGGAAGCACATCAGGATCGGGGCCGCGCGGCGCTGGGCGGAGAGGTGCCGGCGCCGGGCGGCGAGGTGCCTGCCGTGGGCGGTGCGGGCGCTGGGCGTGACGGTGACAGCGCTCCTCATCTGCGTGGCGGTGGCCGTCATCGCCAACGCGGCGGGCGGCTTCTACACCACCTGGCACGACGTGGTCCTCCTGCCGGGGTGAGCGGGGCGGCCCGGCGATGGAGTGCGGCCGGGGAGAACATCGGCGTGCTCGTCGGCGAGCCGGCTGAGGAAAACGGCGACTGGCTGCGGGGACTGGGCGTCAGGGCGGCCCGACGGCACCGGATGCGGCCGGGCGCGCGGTCGGCGGCTAGACTCGCGCCGTGGCCCTTACGATCGGAATCGTCGGACTGCCCAACGTCGGCAAGTCCACCCTTTTCAACGCCCTCACCCGTGCGACCGTCCTCGCGGCGAACTACCCCTTCGCCACGATCGAGCCGAACGTCGGCGTCGTTCCGCTGCCCGACGCCCGCCTGGAGAAGCTGGCCGAGATGTTCCACAGCGCCAGGGTGGTGCCCGCGACCGTCTCCTTCGTCGACATCGCCGGGATCGTGCGCGGGGCCAGCGAGGGCGAGGGCCTGGGCAACCAGTTCCTGGCCAATATCCGCGAGGCCGACGCCATCTGCATGGTCACGCGCGCCTTCGACGACCCCGACGTCGTGCACGTGGACGGGCGGATTGAGCCGGCTGACGACATCGAGACCATTGCCACCGAGCTCATGCTGGCCGATATCCAGACCCTGGAGAAGGCGATCCCGCGCCTGGAGAAGGAGGTGCGCGGCAGGAAGACCGACGCCGCGGTGCTGGACACCGCGCGCGCGGCGCTGAAGATCCTGGAGGAGGGCACCATGCTGTCCGCCGCCGTGGCCTCGGGCGCCGCCGCCAGGGCCGGGATCGACGACGGCGCGCTGCGCTCCTTCCAGCTCATGACCGCCAAGCCCGTCATCCACGTGTTCAACATGGACGACGCCGGAATGGGCGACGAGGCGAGGCGGGCGCGGCTGCGCGAGCTCGTGGCGCCGGCCGAGGCCGTGTTCCTCGACGCGCAATTCGAGGCCGAGCTCGTCGAGCTCGAGCCCGACGAGGCCGCCGAGATGCTGCACGAGAGCGGGCAGTCCGAGTCGGGGCTGGACAAGCTGGCGCGCGTGGGCTTCGACACGCTCGGGCTCCAGACCTACCTGACGGCGGGGGAGAAGGAGGCGCGGGCCTGGACGATCCGCAAGGGGTGGACCGCCCCGCAGGCCGCCGGCGTCATCCACACCGACTTCGAGCGCGGTTTCATCAAGGCCGAGATCGTCAGCTACGACGACCTCATGAAGTACGGGAGCGTGGCCGAGGCCCGCGCCCACGGCCGGGTGCGCATGGAGGGCAAGGACTACGTCATGGCCGACGGTGACGTGGTGGAGTTCCGCACAGGGCTTACGTCTGGAGGGAAGAAGTGAGTCAGCTGAAGCTGTTCGAGATCGGACTTGAAGGACAGGTTATGCCAGACGAGGATGCTTGCTATCTGACTCGGCAGCTTGTCACCTATATCGGTAACAAGCGTGGCCTGGCCGGGCCGATCAGCCAGGCTGTCCTGGATGTGCGAAAGCGCCTCGGTGGGCGAAAACTGAAGTCGATGGACTTGTTCGCGGGTTCCGGGTTCGTTGCGCGCCTCATGAAACAACATTCATCGCTGGTGGCATCGAATGACCTTGAATTGTATGCGCAAGCGATCGGCGAGTGTTTCCTTGCTGATCGGAATGAGAAACTGAGCTCCGAGGCAGCGGAGCATGCTGCTCGTCTTAATAGAGCTGCGTTTGATGGGGCTTCGCACGACGGTTTTATACGCGAACTGTACTCTCCTGCTGATGATCATAACATTCAGGAGGGCGAAAGAGTTTTCTATTCAAATGATAATGCGCGTCGTCTGGACTTTTATGTCCAGGAACTTGCGAAGCTCCCCGACGAGATTCGTTGCCTTCTTCTCGGGCCTTTGCTGTCTAGTGCGTCGATTCACGCGAATACCGGAGGAGTCTTTAAGGGGTTCTACAAGGATAAGAGGACGGGTATAGGTAAGTTTGGCGCAGCTGCTGGCGATGCAACGAGTCGTATCCTTGCGCCAATCACTCTGGAGGTTCCGGTTCAGAGCGTGTTTCGATCCGAGCATGAAGTTTTTATACGAGATGCTAACGATCTCGCATCCGAGCTGGAAATGTTTGATTTGGTCTATATTGATCCGCCTTACAATCAGCATCCGTACGGTTCTAACTACTTCATGCTTAACCTTCTTACGAACTACGAGCGTCCTACAGACATCAGTCGAGTTTCTGGTATTCCTAAGGACTGGAACCGGTCAGGTTACAACGTAAAGAAACTCTCGCTATCTCTCCTCGATGACCTGTTCGAGAAGATCTCGGCCCGTTTTCTTCTGGTGTCATTCAACTCCGAAGGCTATGTTTCTACAGAAGACATCAGGTCTGCATTGGAATCTTATGGTCGCGTTGACGAGGAGATCATGAAATACAATACCTATCGTGCCAGCAGAAATTTGCGCGATCGGTCGATCCATGTGAATGAACATCTATTTCTGCTTGATCGAGACGGTTGAGTGGAAGGAGAATATCTTGGCGCAGAAAGCACGCCTTCGGCAGAATCGCTATGGTACGGTCATCAATACCACCTCATCAAAGCAGGAGCTGCAACTCGGTGATGCGCTTGTTGATGCTACGGAGCGTCTGACAGCAAAATTCGGAATCGTCTTTAAGCATGACAAGAAGGTGATGCTCACCGACATCGTTGCCTCCCTTCGACAGAGTTTCCCGTCGGTTTCGTTTGGCGAACCGCTCCCGAACACGTTCATGAGCCCCGATGGGGGAATTCTTTCGATCATCTCAGCAGATGGTGAGCGAATGTTCCCCGTGCTGATCACAGAGGTTAAAAACCAGGGTACTAATGACCTCCGGGCGCAAGAAGGTTTGAAGAAGCAGGCCATGGGTAATGCTATCGAGCGTCTTGGGAAAAATGTGATTGGCTTCCGCGCAATGATGCTCGACGTTGGCATTATACCCTTTGTTTGTTTCGGCTATGGTTGGGATTTTCATGAAGGGAGTTCGATTCTCGACCGAGTGAGGACCATTGCGATGTTTGGTGAGCTCAATACCGTAAACGTTGTTCCTGAGGGCGAAGAGGGGCTTTTTAACCGCGGTAGCTTTTTCTTTCGATTAGAGCCTTGGTCTTTGGATGAAATGTCTGACGTAATGTTCGATGTGGGGAGCCGAGCAATTCATTACTATTTTGCAAAGTATGGCGACAGTGCTTTTCGAATGATCGGGCAGTAGGCCGCGTATTGCGGTAAATCATGGCGCATTTGAGTTGCTTGATCGTCATGATGTGCGGGACTAGGTCTGAGCATTGCGAATGAGTTTATTTCGGGGGTTCAGATGCAGTTTAACTTCTTGGCTGAAAGCGTAAAGTAAGGTGCCACTGCCTGGAAGATTATTCGGGGGGTGGTTTTGAAGGCGTAGAGCGAGAGTGCGGCGGTGATGGTCTGCTCGAATGTGTGCAGAAGCCTCCTGTAGGGTGTGCAGAGGATTCTCCAGGATTTGATGTGGGCGATGGTGCGCTCGACGACCTGGCGGATCTTGTTGACGCTCTATGTTTTCCTCCCTGGCCGCCTCGCTCAGTTCGCCGCTGGGGGTTTCTTGTGCGGGGTGATCATTCCCCTACCGACGTATCCCTTGTCGGCGATCCACGCGCAAGCTCGAGCAACTTCAAGCGGCTCGATGATTGAAGGATCCGCGCGTCCCGCCGGGTAATCGGTTGGAGCGGCTCTCCGGCGATCGTCGGGGACAGTACAGTATTCGAGTGAACGCAGTGGAGGGTATGCTTCGCGTGGCGTCAAGAAGGGACTGAAGATGTCGAACTCGTCGACTACCACTGACACCGACCTCATCGAGCCGATCCACCCGGGAGAGATCCTCATGGAGGACTTCATCAAGGGCTTCGGGATCACGCAGAGCCGCCTCGCCGCCGCCATCGGGGTGCCGCCGCGCCGGATCAACGAGATCGTGCACGGCAAGCGCGGGATCACAGCCGGCACGGCCGTCCGGCTCGCCAGGTACTTCGGTACTTCCGCCGAGTTCTGGATGAATCTTCAGATGCACTACGAACTGCGGTTGGAGCGACGGGCTCTGCGGGACCAGCTCGAGCGCATCAAACCGTTGGAGCCCGTCCATGAGCGCCGTCGGCGGGCTCATCCTCGGTTCAACCAGGGCCACTCGCTCGTGAGGTAGGCGCCGACGGCGCGGTGGCGGAAGTCGTAGGGCCTGCCGCGCCGGATGATTCCGCGGGTGAGGTCCAGGCGCTGCGCGGTCGGTCCCGCGTCGGTCGTCCTCTCATAGCCCATGGAGCGGGCGATGTTCGTCAGGGTGCGCTCCTCGGGCGGAAGGGCCGCCATGGACTCGAGGAAGTGCCGTTCGCGAGGCGGGAGCCGGTCGAGGATGCGCTGCACATGGGCCTCGGCCTCGGGGGCGGCGTCGCGCCACCCCGTCCTGACGTGCTCGGCGGTGATGAGGTCGTCGGTTCCCGCGTACCAGGCGCGCTCCCCGGCGAGCTGGAAGAGGAACGGCTCCCCGTGGGCGAGTTCGACGATGGCGCGCTGCGCGGCGGGCTCCATGAACACCCGCCCGACGCCGCCGGCGTCGTCGGCGATCGGCCAGCCCTCGGTGACGAAGGGCTGGAGCGCGCTCGTGAGGGCGCCGTCGTCGATGGCGCCGAGGGTGGTCGTCCGGAATCGGCGGGCGAACGTGGCCCCCTTCCGGGCGCCGGTCATGTCCGCGAATTCGGGCAGGCCCGTGAGGTACACGGCGATCGGCAGGCCCCGCTCGATCCGCAGCCCGCCCGGGACGTCGACGGTCTCCTCGTGGGTCAGGGCGTCCCCCAGGGCGATGAGCAGCTGCGAGCGGGCGTTCTCGTCGCTGATGTTCTGCACCTCGTCGATGTGGATGACCACCATGACGTCCCCGCGCCGGATCGCCGCGCGGCCGATCTCGATGAGGAGGTCGGTCAGGGCGATGTACGGCTCGGGCCCGTCCTGCGCGCGCACGGACAGCGAGACGCCGGAGGCGGCGACGGTCTCGACCCTGCGCAGGAGGTCGCCGATGCGCTGCTCCCGGGCGGCGGCCAGGCCCGCCGCCGCCGATAGGTCCAGGAGCGCGGAGGCGACCCTTTTGAGCGGGTCGGTGCCGGAGGGGATGCGCAGCTGCGGCGTGGCCCAGTCCCCCGACTGGGACGCCTCGCGCGCGATCCGGCGCACGAGCGAGGACTTGCCGGAGCCGGCCTCCCCGAGGATGGTGCGGCCCCGCTCGTGCAGGCCGGCGGCGCGGCGCGGGCGCAGGATATCCCGCCAGTCGCTGAGGTGGGAGGTGCGGCCGGCCCACACCTCGGGCACGGTATCGGAGCCCGGGCTGAACGGTGAGTCGAGCGGAGACCTCATGATGATAAGTTTATCGAGGTTCGGCGGCCTTGATAAACTTATCAGGACTGCCGGGGCGGGCGCCGACGTCGGGCGGGCGGCACACTGTCCCCATGGACGATCTGCGCATCCCGCCCGGCCCCGGCTGCCCGCGGGGGCTGCGCGTGCCGGCGGCCGAGCTGATCGAGCGCTTCTCCCACGCCTCCGGCCCGGGCGGTCAGGGCGTGAACACCTCGGACTCGCGCGTGCAGCTCGGCCTGGACTTGGCCACCACCACCGCCCTTGACGAGCATCAGCGCGAGCGGGCCCTGGCGCACCTGGGGGAGCGCCTGACGGGCACCGTCCTGACGGTCGCGGCGGCCGAGCACCGCTCCCAGCGCCGCAACCGCGCGGCCGCGCGCGAACGCCTGGCGGCGCTGCTGCGCGCGTCACTGGTCCCGCCGCGGGCTCGACGCGCGACGAAGCCGACCCGCGGATCCCGGCGGCGCCGCCTGGCGGCCAAGAGGAGGCGCTCGGAGATCAAGGCGCAGCGGCGCCGTCCGAATATCGACTGAGCCGCCGGCGCGATCCGGGAAAGCCGCGGCGATCGGGTGCCATAGATATTCCTCCCCATAATGCGGGACGATTCGGAATGCGGCGCCGATACGATTCGGAAATCTTAACGTGCTACTCTGCCGAGGTGAATGAGAATAGTGAATCTGCAATGCTCCTGCGCCGGGCCGAGGACCGGGACGTGGAGGCCCTGGTGGAACTGCGCGGGCTGATGTTCGAGGCCATGGGCGCGACCGGGGACCCCGAATGGCGGAAGGCGGCCGCGGACTGGTTCGCCGAGCACATCGATGACGCCCGGGTGGGCGCGTTCGTCGTCGACCTGAATGGCGAGGTGGTCGCGTGCGCCGTCGGGGTGATCCGCGATGGGATCCCCTCGCCGGGGCTCCCCTCGGGCACCGACGTCGCCATCAGCACCGTCTGCACCCGGCCCCGGGCGCGCGGCCGGGGATACGCCCGGGCGGCGTCCAGCGCGGTGCTGCGGTGGGCGCGGGCTCAGGGCGCCGGACGGGCGGAGCTCATGGCGACGCGAAGCGGCCGGCACCTGTACGAGTCGCTCGGCTTCGAGGACGCTGACTGCCCGGCGATGCGCGCGCGCCTGACGCCGTCAGACGACTAGTCCCACCGGCTCCGTCCCGTCGTCGTAACAGTCCTGTGGTTGGTCAACGCGAGATCCCATAGGTCTTGACGATAAGTCATCCGGTGGCGCCGGCTCGCGCGTCGGCCTGCCGTCTTGACGCCGAGCACTCCGCCCGGGGCGGGGCGGGACTCCTTCCGGGCCCGGGCCCGGTCGGGACGGGTGCTGGTTGTATCCTTCTGCTCTCAGCGGCTCCGGGGGAGAACGATCATGCGCGGACAGAACCATGCCGACCGGGATCTTCTCCGCGGCCGCTACAAGGGGCTCGCGGACGACGACCTCGTGGCCTACGTCGATGAGTCCTACCGACTGCCCACCGACTGCCGTCCCCATGAGACGCCGTTCTACGCCATGAGTGCGGTACTCCTGCGCGTGTGCGATCTCGACACCATCCGCGATGACCTTCGGGCCCTCGCCCGGAGCGACTACTGGCACACCACCGAGCTCGCCCAGAGCGAGACCGGGTGGACGAGGATCCAGGAGATGCTCGACTATCTCGCGCGCTATCGGGACCTCTGCGTGATCGCTGTACGCCGGGCCCTGTGCGACGGGGACACGCAGAAGAACATGCGTGCGATATGTCTGCGCGCTTTAATGACGGCACTGGTGCAGAAGGGCCCCGTCGGGCCGATCACGTGGGACCCCGTCTCGATGGTTGTGCTTGAGAAGCAGCGCGAGTCGAAGGACACCAATCGAGACAGATATACGGTCTCGCAGGCCCGCAAGGAGGGTCTCGTCCCCCGCAACATGTTCGTGCACTACGTCTCGCCGGCCAGTGAACAGTTGTTATGGCTCCCCGATCTGGTCGCTCACACCTACCGCCGGTACATCACCCATCGTGACCGCAGGGTGATGGTCCTCGCCAATCAGACTGTGACCTTGGATCTGACCGAGACAACAAGCGACCCCCTGGCCGCCGCAGCATATCACCAGGGGGTAAGCCTGCAGTTCCACTAGGAAGTGCAAGGTCTCTGCTCGGCCTTAGTGTGCTACACGCGGATCGTGTGTGTCAATAGCCCGACCCGTGTGGGCCGTCGCACCACTCCGGCGCGCCGACGGCAGAGCCCGCCGTGGCGCGCCGCGCTCAGCACTCCACGGCTCAGCGCTCCAGGGCGGGCGGGGGCGGCCTCGCTCACGTCGGGCAGCAGGCCGCTACTGCGGAACTCCAGGTCCTTCGCCCGGTGCATGGTCACGACGACGGGCCCTGCCCGACCGCCTCGCGGGTCGCCTGTAGATCTCGTGGACCCCGGGAGGATCGGGGCCGGTCCCACCACGACCCCGGGCCGGCGCGAACCGGAGGAGCGGATCGGGCCGACTCCGGGCTGGATCGGGCCGAGACCGGGGCCCGCCGATACGCGCCGATGCGCGTCCGATGCGGGAAATCTCCTCGCCGTGACCCGCCCGCGATCCTCGCGCGACATTCGGTATTCATATGTGACTCCATTGGGACCCGTCCGTGACGGGAAGACGATTCGCAGGCGGTAGGCTGGGCGGCCGCGCGCAAGAATTGCGTCACTCTGATCCTCCGCGGAGGACCGTCTGAAAACGGAGCGTGAATGACTGGGTTGTGGAAGGGGCGCCGGCCCCGCGGAACGCGGGCCCCGCTGCCCGGGATCCTGCTCGTCCTCCTCTCGGCGGCGCTCATTCTTCTTCCCGGACCCAATACGGCCCGCGCCAACACCCTCACACCGGTCGACGACGTCCTCAGCGCCGTCGGCGGGAACGTCTACATCTCCAGAACCCCCAACGGGGACACCGGGCAGTTCTGGGCGGACGGCGCCTGGCACGACTTCGCCGAACTCGACCCGGCCGACAAGAACACCCAGGACGGCCCGTCCGTGAGCATCGGCAACGGCTGGTACATCTCCTGGGACCACGCCAAGTACGGGGGGACCTACCTGGTGTGGCGCTACCCCGACGGCGGACAGCTGACCTACGCCGGCTCGACGTGGCCCGGGTTCAAGGTGAGGCTCAACGACATCGGCTACACCTCCACCGGGGAGAGGATCGACTCGATCATCGACTTCACCTCCGTGTACGCCTGGCAGGCCAACGGTCTTAACGAGCCCAGATGGTTCACGCCCTTCGAGATCTCCAGGATCTACGGCCCGCTCGCGGCGGCCGAGTCCAATGACGACGACGCGGCCGCCGTCGGCGTCGACTCCACCTTCACGACCACCCTGGTGAGGACGGGGACGGACACGCCCATCGACCCCGACAACCGGATGGACATCGTCTACTGGGACATCGACCAGCCGGTCCACCACACCCCCGACGGCGCGCGCACCAGGGACTTCGCCTCCGAGTGGCGCGAGGGCGTGCACCTGGTGAGCGGTTACAAGGACGAGGTGGTCATCGGCAGGAGCACCGACCTCATCGTGAGCGATGACAACACGTGGTTCAGATCGGGGGCCGAGGACCCCTCGGGCACGCCGACCAACCGCTCGACGATCGTCGCCAAGGCGGGCCCGCAGTACACCACCCAATGGCGGGGCGAGTCCTGCTCCACGGGCATCGGCTACGACTCGAAGGTCGCCGTCTACCCCGAATGGACCGACCCCGTCAAATCGCCGCCCCAGCAGATCAGGAGGCGCGGCGAGACCGCCTCCTTCGACATCACGCAGACGCTCCCCCACGTCGCCGACAGCAACCGGGCCGACTCGATCATCATGACGGACACCCTCGATGCGGCCCTCGACGCCTCGCAGGCGACCGTGACCGTCCGCAGGGACGGCGTCGACGTGACGGACAACTGGGATGTCCGCATATCCGGGCAGACCATTACGGCGACGGCGAAGAACACCGGCCACGGATACGCCGAGTCCGAGCACGTCTTCACCATCACCGCCCCGGTCTCCCCGACCGCCGACCTGTCCGAGTACGAGCGCGGAGATATCGGCTCCGACCGCTACTGGAAATTCCCCAACACCGCGGCCATCACCATCAACGGCGTCGAGAAGAGGACCAACGCCGTCGACGTCCTCGTCCCCTACGAAGCCACCGGATCCATTCGGATCGGCGCCACCAAGAGGCTCCTCGGCGGAGTTCTCGCCGACGGCCAATTCGAGTTCGAGCTCAGGGACGCCGACGGAACCGTCCTGGACACCAGGACCAACGACGCCGACGGCGCCGTGACCTTCACGGACATCGAATACACCCAGGACGACATCGGCAAGACTCACACCTACACCATCGTCGAGAAGAACGACGCCGCACAGGAGTACGTCTACGACACCCACGCCGAGACCGTCACCGTCACGGTCGAGGACGCCGGCAGGGGCAGGCTCACCGCGACCGCGGTATACGACGCCGACGGCGCCGTCTTCACCAACGAGCACAAGGTCCCCCTCGCCCTCGTCAAGCGGTCCAGCGCCGGGGACTCGACCCTGGCGGACGCGCAATTCACCCTCTACGTCGACGACGGGGACGGCGTCTTCGACGACGACGACCAGCCCGCGACGGTCTACAGCGACCCGGGCCTGCACGACGCCATCCCCGGCGCGGCGGTGACCACCGGCGCCGACGGGCGGGCCGCCTGGCGGGGACTGAGCGCGAACACCTCCTACTGGCTCCGCGAGACCCGCGCCCCCGCGGGCTTCAACCTCGATTCCACACCCCACCCGATCGCCGTCTCCGAGCTCGGGGAGGTGACGACCACGGGCGCCGACGGCCAGACGGCCGCCCTGCCCGTCGTCGACGGGATCGCGACCATCACGATCGCCGACGACCCCATCCCCGCCCTGCCGCGCGCGGCGGGCCCGGGCACCACCCGCCTCGTCTTCGCCGGCGCCTTCCTCCTCGTCAGCGGAATCGGCGTCGCCCTGCTCCGACGCCGCCCGGCCCGCGATCCGAACCGGGGCTGACCCCGGCCCCGGCCCCCGACCTCCCGCGCCCGACTCCCCCGCACCGGGGGCGCCGGCGCGAGGCGGCTCAACACCGATCAAGACCCCTACACACCAGGAGGAAGAATGACAACCGATTCCGTCCGAAGGGCGGCGAAGCGCTGCGGTCCGGCACTGGCCCTCGCGGTGGCCGCGCTGTCGCTGGCGCCCCCGGCGGCCCTCGCGGCGCCGACCAGCCCCACCGACGTCGCCGACACCACCCTCACGGTGGGCGACCTGCTGCCGGGCGACACCGTGAGCGCCTACCTCATCGCCGACGCCGATATCGACGCCGCCAACAACCTCACCTACACCATGGCCCCCGGCCTGCCGGCGGCCTACGACACCATCGACGAGATCGCCGCCGTCGCCTCCGACGGGACCGCGTTCGTCCAGGGCAGCGACATGCAGAACGCGGCGTCGGCCATCGCGGCGTCGCTGAGCGCTCCGGCCGCCACCGCCACCGCCGCCGGCGACTCGGCCCAGCTCTCGCTCGGCAGCGGCTACTACCTCGTCAGGGTGACCAGCACGAGCGGCCAGACGCGCGTCTACCAGAACATGATCGTCGACGCGACCCCGGCCGTGGACGGAGCCACCTACAAACCCCGCGAACTGGCCCCGGTGGACGTCAAGAAGACCGACGTCGCCATCGACAAGGGCGTCGGCGCGCAGTACGGGCAGTCCACGGACGCCTACAGCGTGGGCGACTCCGTCCCCTTCAGGGTCACCACCGCCGTCCCCTCCTACCCGGCCGACTCCAAGGACGCGACCTTCACCATCACCGACACGCCCTCGGCTGGCCTCGAGATCGACACCTCCTCCATCCAGATCAACGGGGTCGCCGCCGCCACGGGCGCCGACTACACGCTGACCGCCTCCCCCGCGGGCTACACGATCGCGTTCACCAAGGCCTACGTCCTGGCCCACCCCGGTGAACCGGTCGTCGTGACCTACAACGCCGCGCTGACCTCGGCGGCCTTCTCCCACAGCGCCGACGACCTGACGGGCAACACCGCCAACGTCACCTTCAACCCCAACCCCTACGAGTCGACCACCGCCGGCCCCGCGGACAGGACCACGGTGCAGACCTACGGCTACGTCTTCAAGAAGACCGCGCCCGACGGGACGCCCCTGGCGGGGGCCGCCTTCACCATCAGGCTGACCAACGGCACCTCGGTGACCTCCACCTCGGACGCCCAGGGCTACGTGTACTTCGAGGACCTCGCCGCCGGCACCTACACCGCCGTCGAGACCACCATCCCCTCCGGCTACCAGAAGGCCCCCGACCAGACCTTCGAGCTGTCCAGCGCGACCGCCACCGCGGACAACCCCGCGACGGCCGAGACCGAGAACAACTACCTCGTGGCGACCCTCGACGTGCAGGACCCCAAGCTCCCCGCGCTGCCCATCACGGGCGCCGCCGGCGTCTTCCTGCTGGTCATGGTGGGCGCCGGACTCGTCGTCGTCGGATCCGTGCTCGGCCTGCGCTCCCGGAAGGAGCAGTAGCGGTTGACCCCGCGTTCGGGTCCGCCGCG
>ERZ773063.1805-NODE-1805-length-12183-cov-25.074291_pt1 | contig 12183 bp, 11 predicted proteins | sample MGYA00580625_ERZ773063 | MGnify/ENA primary metagenome ERZ773063 (study PRJEB29015, sample SAMEA2738022) | human oral metagenome | biome: human oral; feature: human-associated habitat; material: dental | place: China | collected 2042 ...
CTGCACATAATCAAAATGTAGTCGATGAGTAATTAAGCCATCTCCTTATAATGCATCGTCAACGTACGTAGCCGTGTACGGATCACCTCTCTGAGTGCCATAGACTCGACCGTTTGAACTTCATCTCCATAGTGGATAAAGTAATCCGCGATAAACTCCTCCTCGCCCACATTGTAAAATCCATGGATATAGTACCGCCCATTCTCCTCCACAAGTCGCATGGATGGATAGTGTTCTTTATAAAAAAAATCTCGTCCTTTTGCTGTAATTTCGACAACAAAGGAGAGAGCATCTGCACGGCGATAAAGTTCCTCTGAGGGGCGTGCAAAGGACGAGAGAGGCATCCCCGCCACATCCATACACTCCTCCACCGCAGTGATGCGGTCACACCGAAAGACACGCGCCTGCCCCATCTCGAAATCATGTGCCGTCCCATACCACTGCCCATACGCTGCGCGAATCTCGAAGAACTGCACTGTATAGCGGCGCAGTTCTTTCTTTTGATAATAAATCACGCAGGGCTGCTCCCGTACAGCAAACTGTAAAATATCCCGCAAACATGCACTCTCATTCGCGTGCTTCGTTACATCAAGGCGTAAAATATCCGCGATACGATGCAGGGATGTCCTGTGGAGAGGGGCGCACTCCTCAAATTTCTCCCGCAGACGTACCACATCCAGATGAAACGGTGTGGTCTAATATGAGTCGAGCGTACGCATGGCAACGTAGAGCGCATACATTTCATCTACTGTAAAAAGGATCGGCGTAAGTAGATGATTCGGTAGAATCCCATATGACCCGCCGCGTCCTACGCGTGTGAAAATTGGCAGTCCCAACTCCTCAACTGCACGCACATCGCGCAGAGCGGAGCTGCGCGAAATACTGTATCGCTCCATCAGATCACGCAGTCGAAAAGAGTTCTTTCCCGAAAGATAACGTATCATATCGTTCAGACGCTCGGATTTATTCATACACATCCTCCATAAAGGTGCCGCAAATTGACACCTTTTTATACTATACTACAACTATTCCACAAAGAAAAGGAGTATGGATATGAACATGAGTAACGAATTTCTGCGCCTGATGGCAGCACATCAAGACCTCGCACTTGCAACATCGGTGGACAATACGCCCCATGTGCGCATTGTGAATTTTGTCTATGCGGAGGAGAAAAAGCTCGTCTACTTCGCAACCTTTCCTGACAATGCAAAGGTCAGTGAAATCGACGCAAATCCTACGGTTTCCTTCACTACGATTCCACATGACGGTGGAACGGCACACGTCCGTGCCGTCGGCACTGCCGCGAAGAGCAATCACAGTATCCACGATTTTGCCGATACCTTTGCAGCAAAGATTCCGGGCTACGACGAAACAATTGCCGCCGTCGGTGATGCACTCATTGTCTACGAGATCACATTTCCCACTGCGACAGTGACCGTCGATATGGAACACAGTGGAACGGTGACGATTTGAGTGTTGCTGCCCCATACCGATGATTGAAGGGCATCTTTCTTAGGGCGACTGAAAGGTCGTCCTTTTTGCTGTGTCTGTTGCGAGGCTGCTTCTGGTAAATGGAATCTTTTGCGTGAAAGGTGATCTCTTGAATTTATATCTTCATCCATAAACACCAATTTCAATCCCACCCTTGAAAACAACGACTGCCGCTCCGCCCTCCTTAACCACAATGTGCTCGAGCAGCCCACTCCATAGCTCCTCGTCAAACGCAAGCTGCTCCCCGTTGATACCACATAGCACTTGAATCATGCCCTCCAAGGTCTTTCTCTTGCCCTCCCTCTTTCCTTATGGTTGACAAACCTACAAATTATAAATACTTTCTTGTTATCCATTTCGAGTGTATAATGATAAACATACACTCGAAATGGGAGGGCAATCATATGCTTGATCTGCGCGTCCTCAACTACTTTCTGACCGTCGCTCGCACCGAGAGCATCACGCGAGCAGCGGAGGCACTTCACATCTCGCAGCCCACGCTCTCGCGCCAGCTGCGCGAGATGGAGGAAAATCTCGGCAAGCAGCTCATGATTCGCGGTGCACGTCGCATCACACTTACCGAGGACGGTGTTCTCCTCCGCAATCGTGCAGAGGAGATTCTGACACTCGCGGTGCGAGCGGAAAACGAAATCACAAGCGATGCCCAAGAAATCGCGGGCGATATTTACATCGGTTCCGGCGAGGCATCGAGCGTCCGATTTATCACACGCACAGCATACAGACTTCAACAACGGCATAAGGACATCCGCCTACACATCCGTAGCGGCGATGCACGTCCGATCTTGGAACTCCTCGATAAGGGGCTCATCGACTTTGCAGCCGTTTATGGTGCGATCGACAGCGCGAAGTATGAAACTCTTCCCTGTCCGGAAGAAGATGAATGGGGCGTACTCCTTCGCCGTGACCATCCGCTTGCCGCAAAGGAGGCCGTCACCCCCGAAGACCTCCGCACCGTCCCCCTCATCCTCTCGATACAGACATGCGATGCAAACAGTCATGCGGACGCTCTTATGCAATGGCTTGGCGTACCCATAGCGGATCTGAACGTCACGGCAACGTACAACTTGGCCTACAACGCCTCCCTCATGGTGATCGACGGCATCGGGGTCTGCATCAGCTGTTGCAGGTGAAAGCCCTCTTGCCTTCCGACCGCTCTCTCCCCCCTCTCCGATCGCCTCCATATCGCTTGGAAACGCTATTCCGACTTTTCCCGTGCCGCCCGCGCATTTTTGGAGGAGATGCGCGCGGCATCGCAGGAATAGGATCATTTGTACCTAAAAACGCGGCTCGTCTCTACATCGAGATAAACCGCGTTTCATCATGCCTATTACTTCAGGTACATTTGAAAGAAGCTGTCAATCTTGTCGAACGGAATGACCGCAAGATTGTCGTAGAGGTCCGTATGTACGGCGCCAGGGATGAGCAGAAGTTCCTTGTTGTCGCCTTTGAGATCTTTGAAGGCATCCTTGCCCATGTAGGCGGAGTGTGCTGCCTCTCCGTGGATGACAAGAACGGCGTTCCGAATCTCGTCACTGTATTGGAGGATGGATGCGTTCATAATCGAGAGCTCAGACGTCTTGTTCCAGCCATTCGTCGAGTTGAGCGAGCGCGGGTGATAGCCACGCGACGTCTTGTAGTACGCATAGTAGTCCTTGACGAACTGCGGCGCATCCGCCGGCAGCGGATCGATGACGCCGCCCGCCTTGGCATAGCTGCCCGCCACATAGTCCGCCGTGCGCTGCGCGTTCAGTTCCTTTTTCATTTGATACCGTGCATCCGCATTCACTGTGTCGTTGTAACCATGCGCTGCAACGCGCGGCAGATTGTACATGGTCGATGCGACCGTCGCCTTGATGCGCGTATCCATCGCTGCCGCATTGAGCGCATAGCCGCCGAAGCCACAGACGCCGATGATGCCGATGCGTTCAGGATCAACGTCGCTGCGCGTCGAGAGGTAATCGACTGCCGCCGAGAAATCCTCGGTGTTGATGTCTGGCGAAGATACATTGCGCGGGCTGCCGCCACTCTCTCCCGTGAAGGATGGATCGAACGCGATGGTCAGATAGCCGCGCTCGGCAAGCGTCTGCTCGGCAAGCGTCTGTGCATAGAGTCCGGAACTCTGCTCTTTCACCGCGCCGAACGGACCGCAGACGGCAATCGCGGCCAACTTGCCGCTCGCATTCTTCGGAATGTAGAGATCCGCCGCGAGGGTGATGCCATAGCGATTGTGGAACGTTACCTTCTCATGCGTAACCTTGTCGCTCTGTGGAAATACCTTATCCCATTCCTGTGTGAGATCGAGTTTCTCCTCCGCCGCCATCGGCGTTGTTACCATCATATTGATCGCCTCCTGTGTGGGCTGCGCCGCAGCCGATGAAACGTTTCCTCCGCCGAGTGTCATCGCACCCGTAAGAAGTGCCGTAATTATCATCATTTTCTTTTGGGTCTTGAGATTTTTCATATCTGAATATCCTTCTCTTTCTTACATATCATCCCCTGTTGATGAACTCAGTATAGCGGACATAAAGTATAATATCAAATACCTATAATGAAAGATAATTCATGCCTTTTAGCTATGTATGAAATTCTCAAAAAGTCTATCATTCTAGTGTGATTTCCCCAAAAATCTAGCCCATAACGTGAAACAAAGCCATTCCCTGTACTTCGTTCTGTAAGGCACAATATCTACCTTACTATTCTGCCCCCCTGAGCCAAGCAAGAATTTTTTATAACTTTGGGGAGTCATTCCACAACCACAATTTCAATCCCACCCTTGAAAACAACGACTGCCGCTCCGCCCTCCTTAACCACAATATGCTCGAGCAGCCCACTCCATAGCTCCTCGTCAAACTCGACTTGCTCCCCGTCGATACCATATACCACTTGAATCACGGTCTCCAAGGTCTTTCTCTTGCCCTCCCTCTCGGCAATTTGCTCGTCCAACCTCGCTAGATGCCCCTGCTTTTCCACATAGAGTGCGCGAATCTCATTTTCCTGTTTCAGATATGCCGTCTGATCCTATGCCACCCGTGCATTCTCACAAATCAGTGTTTCCATCTGACGTATCTATCTACTCATCCTCACCCTGCATAGACTTATAGCCGCCGTATCCAAGAAGCTCTATTGAAAGAAGTGCTGCCATGATTCCGACCATTTTCAACTTACTCATTTTGTCTGCCTTCCGATCCTCTATCGCGTCCGGATATCCGTTACAAGTGCCAGCATGGTACTATACGATACCGCCGTCTTTGCGGCGTTCGCCATCCATCCTCGTACTTTATGATAGCATGTTTATAGTGTGAGTTTTTCCGAAAATGAAGGAATGGATACCGAGATAGATCGAAGTATGTATCCATTTATAAAATCATGCAGGAAAAAAGGCACAAACATAGAATATCAAATCCAGTGCAGTACTTAAAACGAGGTGAGATTGTTTCGATGCGAGTCAAAGATGTTCTCATCAAGGAGACGGGAGCAAAGCGGATGTTCCCGGGACAGCGGCACAGCCTTGATACGGTGGAACGCCCGACGATTGACTATGGGCGGGACGGTGCGACATGGGAAAAGTCCGGCGAAACGGAGCCGCCGAAAAGCCATCGTGACCTTTCAGCGCGATGTGCGCAACTCAAACGGTATGATGTGGCGGATAGTCTTGTCTATTTTTTGGACGGATCGCGTCATATTTATAAGGTCGATGATATTGCCTTTTCTAAAAATAAGCGCATCTCAGTCTATCCCGTCCTCGCTGGGCAAATAGGTGTCGGTTGTTGTAAGCGCAGCAATCGCGTGATGAAGAAGCACCGTTTTTCCTTTGAATGTGTTCTCGCCCTGCCCGACCTTGCTGATGCGGATGGACGGGCGGGCTTTTCTAGTGCACTAGTGCAAAAGCTCAATGAGATTGAGGCGGTTCGGCGGCGCGGCATCCATTTCGGGCACATTTTTTTTTATGATACATCGAAACCAAGTGACGAATGGAAGCAGATTGGACGAAATTTTTATGAGAGTCGAGGCACGTCAAAGATTCAGGATCGTATGATCTGGCTCGAGCAGGAGATGGTACGAAATCTTGTGAAGGAGCACCTGCTCGATCAAGATCACTATCTCATCAAGGACGGCTCGCTCGAATATCGTGGGCTGAAGCGTGGGGATGTTGCAGGCGTGACGGCAGAGATGCTGCATCAGGAGCAGTATGAGTGGGTGCTTGGCGTGTCGAAGAATTTTAATCCCGAGGTCTGCAAGGATCAAAACGGCAAGTCGAATCCGGGTTTTATTGCAGAACTTCCTTTTTGTCATCGTACACCAGCCGCCATGTATGAATGGAGCGGAGTTCGCTATGCAGTATGGTATCTCCGTCTGCGCGAGGCGGAGCGGACGCGCTCCATCTTTGACGGTGTTGTCAAGGTGGAGAAGATACTGGTCGGTGATGAAGTTGAAAAAGGGATGGACACGGAGCGTATCGACGATCTGAGCGCGCGGATTCTGAATGAACGAAATCCAGTCTGCTACGGCTCGGATCTGCGCTGGGCAAATCATCTCTATCCGATTTACCTGACGGAGCAGTTCATCAAGGCACGATATATTCCGAATGAGAGTTTTTTGCAGATGTTTTGAGGTGACATGATGGCAGATAATTTGATTGGGCGTGTAATTGCAACGGAAAAACGCCCCACGACGATGGACACGTTTACCTTTTGGACAAGCGAGAATGAGAAGCTTCATGCGTTTGACATTGTGAAAGTGCAGCACATCGAAGGCTCGTTTTCCTATGGTGTTATTCAGAACATCGCGCATATCACGGATGCCCAGAGCTTTCTCACGAGTTTTATCTCGAGCGACTTCGGCGATGTCGATGTGGAGGGCAGTACGGCGCGGCTCGGCATGAACTACGTTGAGGCGGCAGTATCCTACAACAGCAAGGGGATCTATACACCTGTGCACAGCGGGGCAAAGGTATGCCGTGCGAGTGTGGAGGAGATTACGACGGCACTCGGGCTGGGTGAGGTGAAGAATCCGCTCGTCTGTGGTGCGGTCAAGATGTATGCGGACACAGCATCGGAAATCTCGCTGAATGTTCCACTGAACGCCAAATTTCTGCTTGGTCCGGAGGGGGCTCATCTCAATATCTCGGGCATCTCGGGGCTTGCGGCAAAGACATCCTACGCCATGTTCCTTATGAAAGCGGCGCAGGAGCGATATATGAAAGAAGAGGAGGAATCCGTCGCTTACGTTATCTTCAATGTGAAGGGGAAGGATCTGCTTGCCATTCACGAGGAAAATGATTTCAGTGAGGAGAATGACCCTGTGGCAGAGCGTGCCCGTGTGATGGCGGAGTATCGTGCGATGGGGCTTACAGGAAAGCCGTTTGAGCAGGTCAAATACTATATTCCCTATGCGCAGCAGGGGAAGCCGCGGCAGAGCACCTATCTTGGGAAAACGGAGCAGACGGAATACGAGCGCGACGGTATTCTCAAGAAATTCAAATACACGTATGCGGACGACAAGGAGAGCATCGAAATGCTCTTTTCTGATATCGACGATCCCCAGCAGACGATGGATGCCATCATCAACAAGATCATCGATGCGACGGATGCGGACTTTGCGGGACTGTCCACATGGGATGCCTTTCGGGACAAAGTCGATGAGCTGTCGCAAAAAAATACAAAGGATGACAAGAAGAAATCCAATGAAATCTCCGTCCTCAGCTGGCGTAAATTCAAACGCATCATCAATAAGGCAATCCGCAATGACGATATGTTTGCTCGCCGTGTTGTCGACACGCAGGGGGAGTGCCGCCTGACGGATGAGATTCGTCATATACAGAAAAACGATGTCTATGTCATTGACATCGCCAAACTTTCGGAGGATAAGCAGGCGTTTGTTTTTGGTGACGCGATACGTGCCATCTATAATTTGAAGCTCGGCGAATACGATGATGAACTGGACGGACAGAAACCACCCACACGCATTGTGGTTTTCATCGATGAACTGAACAAATACGCCTCGAAGGACACGCCGAAGTCCTCGGCAATCCTGCGCGAAATCCTCGATGTCACGGAGCGCGGGCGTTCGCTCGGCGTCGTCCTCTTTGGTGCGGAGCAGTTCCGCTCGAATATCCATCCACGTGTGACGGGCAACTGCTCCACGCACGCATACGGGCGGACGAATACGATTGAGACGGAGACGAAGGACTACAAGAGCCTCCCGTCTGTCTACAAGAATATGCTCACGCGTCTTGCGCAGGGGGACTACCTCATCCAGAACCCGATGTTCCGCTCTCTGCTGAAGATTCAATTCCCAAAGCCGGTTTACAAGCAATTTAAGGGGTGAGGACGATGGCAAAGTCGGGGGCTGTCTTTGGCGCGAGTATACTCGAAACGCTGACGACGGGGATGTATAAAGATCCTATCATTATCTATCGTGAATACATTCAGAATGCATGTGATGCCATCGACCAGGCAGTGCGTGAAGGTCTGTATGAGGAGCAGAGACAGGGCAGTGTGCATTTGTTTGTTGACCGCGACAGGCGTTATGTAGCCATTGAAGACAACGGTGCAGGCGTTCCTGCGACGAAGTTCCGCCGTACAGTTGGAGATATTGCCAACTCGTCTAAGGAAGCGGACAAGGACAAGGGCTTTCGAGGCATTGGCCGCCTCGCGGGGCTTGCCTACTGCAAGCGGCTCGTCTTTACGACACGGGCGGCGGGGGAATCGATTGTCTCCCGTCTGGAATGCGATGCTGTCCGCTTCTGTATGATGGTGAATGAGAAGGGGCACACCGCCGCCGAGGTTCTGGATGTGGCATTTTCCTTTTCCAGGGAGGAGGTAAAAAAGAAGGATGCTCCGCATTTCTTTCGGGTGGAGCTCTACGATGTGGAGCGTGAGGCGGATGATCTTCTCGACAAGGATCGGATTCGGAGCTATCTCTCGTTTGTCGCGCCGGCGGCATATGAGAATAGCTTTTATCAAAAAGGCTTGATTACAGCGTATGCAGCAAAGTATGGTTTTCCGCACGATGAGTACCGCATCATCGTGAATCAAGAGCCGCTTTTCAAGGCGTATCGGACGAACTATCACTATAAAGAAGGCAAGCAGGACACTATACAGGATCTCGCGTTCAAGAAACTAAAGGATGCTGACGGTACCGTTCTTGCATGGCTCTGGTACGCACGTACAGGGTTCTACGGTGCTCTTGCGGGGAAAGACCGCGCACTTGCCGGCATTCGCGTGCGTGTCGGAAATATCCAGATCGGTGATGAGGATACCCTGCGTCAATTTTATCCCGAAGCTCGCTTTGCTGGCTATGTACTTGGCGAGCTGCACATCCTGCCGTCGGCGGGACTGCGTCCCAATGCGCGACGTGACTACTTCAATAACAGCCCGTGTCTCACGCAGTTCGAGGATGCCTTTCGTGAGATCGCGAAAGAGATTGGCAAGCTCTGTCGTTTGGGTTCTGAAATGAACACCCAAATGAAAATTATTCAGAAGCATGAAAAGGAAAAAATCGAGTTTGAGAAAAAGGATGCGGAGAACCGATTTCTAGATGGTGCTGCGCGGCAAAAAGCAGTGGACAATCTCAAGGAGTCTGCACAAGCGGCGAAGCGTGCGAAACAAAAGCTGGATGTAATCGAGGGGGCGGGGCAGGTGGACAGTGCTTCTGACTTTGATATAGCTCTTGCATGTATTGCTAAGGCACGCAATAACGTACTCAAAGAGGAGCGAAAACAGCAGCCGAAGCCCCTTGTCCTGAACGAGAAGGTGCAGCATACACTAAAACCAAAAAATGAAAAGGTGCGGCGTACGGATAACCTCTCACAACTAAGCAAAAAGGAAAAGAAAATGGTCGATAAAATATATCGTGTTGTTACAAAAACGCTTGCGGACGATCCGGCTGCTGCAGAGCGCGTGATTGCGGCAATTGAGGAAGCTCTGCGGTGAGCCGCAAGATACTCCTCCTCGAGCCGGATTATAAGAATAAGTATCCGCCGATGCCTCTGATGAAGCTCGCAACTTATTTCCGCAGACGCGATGATGATGTACGCTTTTTCAAGGGGGATTTGCGGGACTTTGCCGCGCAGTTACTTGCCGAAGAACTTTATCACGAACTGAACAATCCTGAGCTTTCCAGACATTTTGATGCCCTCAAGCGTTACGTGCAGCGCGGAACAGCATCCATTTTGGAGGATGTGCGAGAGCTAGCGGATGATCTTGCGGCACAGGAACTGGCGCACACCTATTATTTACGGCACAAGCGGCGGGACTATCCACAGTTCGACCTTGTGGCAGTGACGACTCTCTTCACATTCTATTGGGCAAAGATGATTGACACCATCAACAATGCCAAGAACTTTTTGGCGGACGGTGGACAACTACTCGTCGGAGGAATTGCGGCGACCATCCTGCCCGAACACATCGAAGCGGAAACAGGAATCAAGCCGATTGTCGGACTTCTGGATCACCCTTTTATGATTGATGCGGACGATTCGACCATCATTGACACGCTCCCACTCGACTACTCTATTCTGGAAGAGATTGACTATACCTATCCCGCCCATGATGCCTATTTCGGCTATATGACGCGCGGCTGCATTCGGAACTGTCCGTTTTGCGCGGTCAAGACGCTCGAGCCGAACTACAAGGAATATCTCAGCATTGATGAACAACTTTGCACCATCGAGGAGCAGTTCGGCGCACAGCGGGATCTCCTGCTCATGGACAACAATGTCTTTGCGTCCTCACGGTTTTTTGATATCGTCGAGGAGATTAAGGCACAGGGGTTTCAAAAAGGGGCGACCTATGTACCGCCCAGTCCGTACGAGGTTGCGATTTCCAACCTGCGACGCGGGCATAATGTACGTGGGTATCTTAAAAAACTGCTTGCACTCTATGAAGGGATTGCAGGACGGCTAAAAGATGCAGAGGCGGGGGATTTCTACCTCGCTCGCGAACGTGCGGGACTGCTCTACCTCCCTTCGGCAAAGCGGGAGAATGCCCTCGCCTTTGATGCGATTGCACGCCCGCTCTATAAAAAACATTTCAAACAGAGAAAGCGTAAACGCGCTCTGGACTTCAACCAAGGGCTTGACGCGCGGCTCGCGACACCTGAGAAGATGGCGAAACTTGCAGAGACGGCAATCATGCCGCTGCGCATCGCCTTTGACCATTACGCGGCGAAGGATATCTACGTGCGTGCGATTCGGATGGCGGCGGCAGCGGGCATCGACCATCTGTCGAATTATCTGCTCTACAACTACGAGGATACACCCGAGGAATTGTATCTGCGCATGAAGATCAATGTGGATCTCTGTAACGAGCTGGGGGTGTCCATCTATTCGTTCCCAATGAAATATCATCCGATTCGTGACCCGAAGTATTTCCGCAATCGGGACTTTATCGGCGTGCATTGGAACCGCAAATTTGTCCGCGCCGTACAGGCGGTGCTCAACGCGACAAAGGGGAAAATCGGCTGTGGCAAATCCTTCTTTGAAGAAGCATTTGGGAAGGATGTCGAGGGCTTTTTTGACATTCTCTGGATGCCAGAGACGTTCATCATCGAGCGGATGAAGTACAAGGAGAATCTGACGAAAGAGTGGCGTGCAGCGTTTCGTTCCCTCGAAGGCACTGCGCGAGAGGAAGCGCGGGCACTTATCGCGGCGAATGACTTTTCCGAGGCAGTCATTGCACAGGTGGAACGTGCGGAGGTGCGCGACCTGCTTCGTTACTATCGTGTGAAGAAATAGCTTTTGGAGCACGCTTAAAACATCAATTGAAATGAGTCTATCCTCGATTTTGTTTTAATAACCCATTTTACATCATCATATGGGCTTACACAGAATCTTGGACAGCCTCGACTTTGATGCTATCATTTCCCCGCACTTTCGGATCTTCATCCATCAACAGCCCCTTCAATCCCTTTCTTGCAGACACCCAACTGCCTGTTCACTCCCTGTGAGCACGATGAGGGCGAGCAGCCACACCACAAAATTCAATATGTCGCTCCATTTATACTGTGGATCGTGTGAATCCTATCGTCCAATGTTTTTCTCTTGCTCTCTCGGCAAATTGCTTATTTGACCATCCCATATTCCTATCCCCTCATCCTCGTCCCATCCCGAAACACTACCGTCATGCCCTTATCCACGGTCACGCACTCCACCATGCTTGCCCAAAGCTGGCTGTCAAACTCCGCCACAAGTGCGCTCTGTTCCTTGAGGCACTTGATGAACAATGCCAACCGCTCGGACTGCGCTTCCTTGGCAGAAACAGCCTCCGTCACCTCGTCAAGCTGTGCATTGGCAGCATCGTAGCGTGCCACAATCCCCTCGTAGTGCCGCTGATACTCCTCTTGGTTCTGGGCAATACGGGCGTTCTGCATGACAGTTTTCTCCGTCATTTCCACCAACACCGCCAGTTCCTGCTGCAACTTGCCTCTCTCCTCTGTGAGGGCTGTCGTATTGCAAAGTGTCTGCCTGACGGCCGAGCACTCTCGATAACCTCATCCCGTTCCGTCACCAGCCGATTGAATGCCGTAACAAAGGCTTCCTTGATTTCCTCCTCCGTCACATGGGGCGTTTGACATTTCTGCCCATCGTACTTGTTGTTGCAGCGGTGGACAATGCGCCTGTATTTGTCTGTAGAGTGCCAAACTTTAGCGCCGAAATAACCGCCGCACTCA
>ERZ773063.1810-NODE-1810-length-12151-cov-10.365493_pt1 | contig 12151 bp, 13 predicted proteins | sample MGYA00580625_ERZ773063 | MGnify/ENA primary metagenome ERZ773063 (study PRJEB29015, sample SAMEA2738022) | human oral metagenome | biome: human oral; feature: human-associated habitat; material: dental | place: China | collected 2042 ...
CCCGCGCCCCTCGTCGTCGAGAACCCGCCCCCTCGTCTCGGCGTCCGCCTCTTCGTCGTCGCGGATCCGCGTCCTCGTCTCCCCATGCCCGGCCCCCCGCCGTTGGCGGAGTCGGCGGGCACCGCCTTCCTATACCCTTGACCGTATGAACTCCCCGGGCTTCCACGTCATCATCCCCGCAGGCGGAGCGGGCACGCGCCTGTGGCCGCTGTCCAGGCGCGCGCGCCCCAAATTCCTCCTCGACGTCACCGGGTCGGGGCGCACCCTGCTGCAGGCGACGGTGGACCGCATGGCGGCGTCCGCCTCGTCGGTGACGATCGTGACCGGTGCCGCCCACCGCGAGGGCGTGCTCGAGCAGCTGCCGGAGTTCGCCTCGCGCGACGACCGCACTCTGCTGGTCGAGCCCTCGGGCCGCGACTCCATGGCCGCCATCGGGCTGGCGGCCTACGTGGTCCGCGCCCGCTCCGGGGACGACGCGGTCGTGGGCTCCTTCGCCGCCGACCACGTGGTCGCGCGCCCGGACCTGCTCGAGCGCGCCGTGGCCAGCGGGATCGGGGCGGCCCGCCAGGGCTACGTCGTCACCGTCGGCATCGGGCCCACGGGGGCGTCGACGGCCTACGGGTACATCCAGCCGGACCGGTCCGGGGAACTCCCGGCCCCCTCCGGCGCCCTGGCGGTGCGCTCCTTCGTGGAGAAGCCCGACGGGGCGACGGCCGAGCGCTACGTGGACCAGGGGTTCTTGTGGAACGCGGGCATGTTCCTCATGACCGCCGGCGTCCTGGCCGGCCACCTCGCGCGCCTCATGCCCGACATGCACGAGCGGCTGGAGGCGATCGCTGCCCAGTGGGGGGGCGACGGCTTCGAGGACGCCCTGGCGCTCCACTGGCCGCACCTGACGCGCATCGCCATCGACCACGCCATCGCCGAGCCCGCGGCCGCCCAGGGCGGCGTGGCCGTCGTCCCCGCCGACGAGGCGCTGGGGTGGACGGACTTGGGCGACTTCGACGCGCTCAACGCCGTGCGGGGACCCCAGGGCGCCCTCGGCGACGCGGTGCGCATCGACTCCGACGGCGCCGGAGTGTTCTCCACCACTGGGCAGGCCGTCGCCCTGGTGGGGGTGCCCGACGTGAACGTGGTGGTCGCGGACGACGCGGTCGCCGTGATCCGCTCGGGCAAGGGCCAGAGCGTGAAGGCCGTCGTCGACGCCCTCGGCGCCTCCGGCAGGGACGACCTGCTATGAGGCGGCGCCAGCCCCTCCCTGATACCGTGTGCCGCGTACCCGCAGCCGAGAGGAAAGGCCCCGCAGTGAAGACGACGACGACAGCCGCCCTGGCCGTGCTCGCCCTGGTGGGGCTGGCGGCGTGCTCGAACGGCGAGGGCCAGAGCATCGCCGACGCGGCGGGGATCAAGGTGTGCGCCGCTGTGTCGGGCTCCCACGGCGGGGCGCAGGCCGACCCGGTCGCGCGCTCCCTGGCGGACGCCGCCGCGCGCGCGGGCGCCTCCTTCGAGGCGGCGGAGGGCGCGGACTCCGTGCCCGCCCTGGCGGCGGGGGACTGCTCCCTGGTCGTGGCGACCGACTCGACGCTGGCGGCCGCCGTCTCCGACGCGGCGCGCTCCACGGGGGACAAGCGCTTCGCCCTGGTGGGCTCGGCGTTCACCGACTCCAAGGGCAACCCCGAGAAGCCGTCGAACGGCACGGTCATCAACGTCCAGGCCTCCCAGGGGTCCTACCTGGCCGGGTACGCGGCCGCCGGCATGACCACCACGGGTACGGTCGCGGTCGTCGGGGGCGCGCGCGACCTGGTCACCCTGTCGCAGATGGACGCCTTCGTCCAGGGCGTCGACGCCTACAACCTGGCGACGGGCACCTCCATCCAGGTCCTGGGGTGGAGCCCCGTGATGCAGGAGGGCGCCTTCGCCTCCGACGCCGACGGGGTGCGGGGATTCACCGAGACTTTCATCGCCCAGGGCGCGGACATCGTCATGCCCGTGGCCGACGCCGCCAACTCCGGCGCCGCCCAGGCCATCGCCGCCCGGGACAACCCGGCGCTCCGCCTCGTGTGGACGGGACTGGACAAGTCCGACCTCAAGGGGATCTCGCGCGAGGACGCCGAGTCCGGGGAGGACGGCCAGCTGCCGATGTCGGGCCAGAGCGGCGCCCAGGCGCAGCGGGTCGACACGTCCTCCTTCGCCGACGCGTTCTCCTCGATCCAGTTGGACGACGAGGCGCGGGCCGCCATCGGCGCCCCCGTCCTGACCTCCGTGGTCGTGGACTACTCGGGCGCTTTCGACGCCCTGATCGCCTCCGCGGCGGGCGGGGCCACCGCGCCCATGCAGTACGTGAGCCTGATCAGCGGGGGCGTGATCCTCACGGGCTTCGGGTCCTACACGCCGATGCTGTCCACGGAGCTCAAACTCGGGCTGTCCGACATGGCCGGGCAGATCGAGACCGGCGGCCTCGCTGTGACCACGCAGTACGACGTGGTCGGGCTGTGATCCGGTAGTACGACGCGGTCGGGCTGTGCCCCCAGCGCCCTTGCGACGGCCAGGGCGACCCGCTGCGAGAACTGCTGGGAGCGGTCGGCGTTGCTCGCCACCCCGGAGGGGCTGATGGCCAGGGTGCCGGATTCGATCAGGCGGTGGTGGAAGTCGGCCCGTTTGCGGGCGATCAAGGAACTCACGCCACGGCCTCCCGTTCCGGCGCCCCGTGCCCGTCGGGCAGGGCGCCCAGGGCCTTGGCGATCTGCTGGCCAACTGCCCGGGCGACCGGGGGCGGGAAGGCGTTGTCCACCTGCCTGTAGGCGTTGGTCTTCGCGCCGGTGATCCGCCACGTGGTCGAAGCCCGCCTGTTCGAGCCCGAGGGCCTGGCCGCCCGCGCCCGCAACCCCGGCCTCGTCGGCGGCGCCGCGCCCGCGCGGGAGGGGAAGGCGCCGATGGCCGTGGTGGGCATTGCGCCCCCGGGGCGCCGCGCTGCCGCTATCCTGGAGCCGACACCGAGCACCCGGAGGGCCCGCACATGAACCAGCTTCCCGTCGACGACCCCGTCGCCCTCACCCTGGCCCTCGTGGACCTGCCATCCGTCTCCGGCGACGAGGCGCGGGCCGCCTCGGCGGTGGAGGCCGCCCTGCGCGCCGCGGGCTACGGGGAGGACTCCCGGCTGGAGATCCTGCGCGACGGGGACGCCGTGTGCGCGCGCACCCGCCTGGGCCTGGCCACGCGGATCGCCGTTGCCGGGCACCTCGACACGGTCCCCATCGCGGACAACGTCCCCGGGCGGCGCGAGCAGCGCGACGGGCGCGACACCGTCTGGGGGCGCGGCAGCGTCGACATGAAGGGCGGGGTGGCCGCGGCCCTGGCCTCCGCCTGCCGGATCGGGGGCATGGTCCGGGCCGGGGAGCCGCCGACCGCGGACGCCACGTGGATCTTCTACGACCACGAGGAGGTGGCCTCGCACCTCAACGGCCTGGGGCGCGTCCAGCGGAACCACCCCCGGTGGTTGGAGGCCGACCTGGCGGTCCTGGGCGAGCCGACCGGGGCCCACATCGAGGGCGGCTGCAACGGCACCCTGCGCGTGATCGCGCGCTTCGAGGGGGAGGCCTCGCATTCTGCCCGCGCGTGGAGGGGCGACAACGCGATCCACAAGACCGCGCCCGTCATCGCGCGCGTCGCAGCCTTCGGCAACCCCGTGGTCGCAGTCGATGGGCTCGACTTCCGCGAGTCCCTGTCCGTGGTCCGCATCAGCGGGGGCATCGCCGACAACGTGGTCCCCGACGCCGCCTCCATGACGGTGAACTACCGTTTCGCCCCGTCGAAGAGCGCCGAGCAGGCCCTCGGCTTCGTGCGCGGCCTCTTCGAGGGCAGCGGCGCCCGCCTGGAGGTCGACGACCTGTGCGACGGCGCCCGCCCGGGCGCCGACTCGCCCGCGGCCTCGCGCCTCATCGACGCGGCCCGCGCCGTCGCCGCGAGGGACGGCGGCGAGGTGCAGGTGCGCGCGAAGGTCGGGTGGACGGACGTCGCCCGTTTCTCGGCGGCGGGGGTGCCGGCGTTGAACTTCGGCCCCGGCGACCCCCTGCTGGCCCACACCCGCGACGAGCACGTCGCGGCCGACGAGGTCGTGCGGTGCTCCGACACGCTCATGGCAATGCTCACCGGGAAAGGACTGTGACACGATGGCGCACGACGCGGAGCGGACGAATGGACGCCGCATCTACCAACGCGGGCCGGTGATCCTGCGGGGGCACCAGATCCCCGACGAGACCTCGGACGCCTCGCTGCTGCGCACCGGGGCCGGCGCGGACTGGATGCACGAGGATCCCTGGAGGGTCCTGCGGATCCAATCGGAGTTCGTCGACGGTTTCGGCGCCCTGGCCGAGGTCGGCCCCGCCATCTCCGTCTTCGGCTCCGCCCGCACCCCCTCCTCCAGCCCCGACTGGGAGAGGGCGCGCAGCGTCGGGCGCATGCTGGCCGAGCGCGGCTACGGCGTCATCACGGGCGGAGGGCCGGGCATGATGGAGGCCGTGAACCGGGGCGCGTGGGAGGCGGGCGGGACCTCCATCGGCCTGGGCATCGAGCTCCCCCACGAGCAGTCGATGAACCGGTGGGTCAACCTCGGCGTGAACTTCCGTTACTTCTTCGCCCGCAAGACCATGTTCGTCAAGTACTCGCAGGGGTTCATCGTCATGCCCGGGGGGTTCGGCACCATGGACGAGCTCTTCGAGGCGATCACGCTGGTGCAGACCGGGAAGATCGAGTCCTTCCCCGTGGTGCTGGTCGGGCACGGCTACTGGGACGGACTGATCGACTGGGTGCGCTCGACGATGGAGGGTGCGGGCATGGTGGGACCCGAGGATGTGGATCTGCTGAGCGTGGTGGACGGCGTCGAGGAGGCGGTCGATCTGGCCACCGGCTCGTTATCCGCGTGATCGCAACGTTTATACGATTAGAGTTTGCTCACTCTTCAAGAAAGATCGCGCCCATCGGGTAAAATAGGGGCGTTTGCTGCGGCGCGCACGGCGCTGCCAGCTCCAGCACGGGAGGAGTGCGCACATGGCGGCCATGAAGCCACGGACCGGGGACGGGCCCCTGGAGGCGACGAAAGAGGGGCGCGGGATCGTTATGCGCATTCCCAGTGAGGGGGGTGGCCGTCTGGTCATCGAGCTCACCCCCGAGGAGGCGGGCGAGCTGGCCGCTGCCCTCTCAGAGGCGGTTTAGGCCTATATATCCAGTGTTCAGGGCCCACTGCCCCGGTCTGACAGGACCGGGGCAGTGCCGTATCCGGGTCGGCCAGGCCACCGCCCGCCGGGGGGCGGATGCGCGCCAGTCCCCATCGATCCGCGTCCGCGCGGCGCTAGCGCTTCACGGCCACCGCCGACCCGTCCCAATGGCGCCGCAAACGGAATGAAGCGCCAGGACCAGAGGAGTAGCATGTGATCTGCGCATCGGAGCCGCTTCCGGCGCTCGATCAACGAGGAGAGTGCTATGAACCACATCATCCAGTACAGGAGCTTCGGGACTCCAGACGTCCTTGAGGAGGCAGATGTCCCCTTGACTGAGCCGCAAGGGGCGGACGTGCGCGTCAAAGTCCGAGCGGTCGGGCTCAACCCAGTGGATTTCAAGACTTTCAACGGAGAGCTCCGCGTAGTCGAGCACTTGTGGCGACTGGCCCATCCACGGCGCAGGACCGCTATGTTCCCCCGCGGCGTCGGCCGCGATTTCTCGGGTGTGATCACCGCAGTCGGACCCGGAGCCGAGGGGTACAGCGTTGGAGACCCCGTACTCGGGCTACTGCGCAGCGCACCCGGGCAAGTGGATCCACGGGGAACGCTCGCCACGGAAGTGATCGCCCCGTCAGAATCCATCACGCGCATGCCCGACGGTCTGAGCTACGAAGTGGCGTCAACGCTGGGAGTCGCCGCTGAGACGGCCGCCGGGGCGTTCAGGCGACTGCGCCTCGGCAAGAACGATGCCATAGTGATCAGTGCAGCGGCAGGAGGCGTCGGTTCGCTCGCCTCGCAACTGGCGCTCGTGCTCGGGGCAGCAGTCGTAGGGATCGCGGGGGCGCAGAACGCCGAGTACCTCCGCTCCCTGGGCGTCATCCCCGTGGCTTACGGGAAGGATCTGAAAGACCGGGTCGTCCGGGCCTGCCCAGCACCGGTGACGAAACTGCTCGACTGCTACGGAAAGGGCTACGTGCAGCTCGGAGCCGCTCTCGGCGTCCCCCGTGGCAGTATGGGCACGCTGGTCCCCTCGCCCAGTGCGCTTCTGCGGGGGGCGCGGTTCACCGGTGCGCGGCACGCGCAAAGGGGCGACCTGGGCAGAGTGGCCCGACTGGTCGCGACCGGGCGCATCAAGGTCCATATCGCCAGTAGATTCCCGATGAGCCTGTCCGGAGTGCGGGAGGCCTACACAGAGCTCGCAGTCGGCCACACCCGCGGGAAGATCGTTATCACGACTGAGGAACCGCATTAGGGCCCAGCGCGGATCAGCCTCCGCGGACGGCGCTCAGCGCTTCACGGCCACCGCCAGCCCGTCCCCGACGGGGAGCACGGCGGGGATGAACTGGTCCGACTCGCGCAGGAAGTTCACGACCTCGCGCGCGACGACCGTCTCGGTGTCCCGGCGGGCGGGATCGGCGACCTGGTCGTGCCAGAGGGCGTGGACGATGGCGATGGTCCCGCCCGTGCGCAGCACGCGCACGGCGTAGTCGAGGTACTGGGGCGTCTCGGCGATGTCGCCGTCCAGGACGATCATGTCGTAGCCGCCCGTGGCCATGCGGGGCAGCACGTCCAGCGCCCGGCCGGCGATCAAACGCGTCCTGTGCGAGGGCACGCCCGCGCCCCGGAACGCCCGCCGCGCGTGCGGCAACAACTCGGACTCGCAGTCGATCGTCGTCAGGACGCCCCCGGCCGCCATGCCGTCGAGCAGCCACAGGCCGGACACGCCCGTCCCGGTCCCGATCTCCAGGACGGCCCGCGCCCCGGAGACTGCGGCGAGCATGCGGAGCGCCGTCCCCGTGCCCGTGGACACGCGCGGGACGCCCAGTTCGGAGGCTGTCTGGTGGGCCTGCAGGAGTGCGTGGCTGAGTGGGATGAAGTCCTCCGTGTAGACCCACGCCTGAGCCTTGTCCGCCACGGCGCCCTCCTCGATCATCGCGGGCCCATCCCGCTTTCGGTGCTCAGCCTACAGTCTTCCGTCCGCTGGACGCGCAGGCGCGCCCCCGCGCGTTCCCCAGCAGGACCGGCGCGGGTGCGTCCCCTCTGGGCTCCTTCAGCGCCGGACGGGGGACACGCCCAGGGGGCGCCCGGCCAGACCGCGTTCTGCGCCCGCCAGGCGGTGCCCGATGGCGCGCAGGGCGTCGGCAGCGGGCCCTTGCGCGCCCACCACGGGCTGGCCGCGGTCCCCGCCCTCCCTCAGGGCGATATCGAGGGGGACCTGCGCCAGGAGCGGCACCTCGTAGCCCAGTTGGGCGCTGAGCCGTTCGGACACGGACTGGCCGCCCCCCGAGCCGAAGATCTCCAGCCGCGAGCCGTCGGGCTGGGGGAGGAAGGACATGTTCTCCACGACCCCGATGACTTTCTGGTTCGTCTGCGAGGCGATGGATCCGGCGCGCTCGGCGACCTCGGCGGCTGCCACCTGCGGCGTCGTGACGACAAGGATCTGCGAGGTGGGCAGCAGCTGGGCGATCGAGATCGCGACGTCGCCCGTTCCGGGGGGCATGTCGATGAGGAGGACGTCCAAGTCCCCCCAGAACACGTCGGCGAGGAACTGCTGGAGCGCCCTGTGCAGCATGGGGCCGCGCCAGATCACCGCCTGGCCGTCGGGGACGAACATGCCGATCGAGATGACCTTCACCCCGGAGGCCCCCACGGGCGGGATCATCATCCCGTCGATCACCTGCGGGTCGTGGCCGATGCCGAGCATGCGGGGGATGGAGAACCCGTAGATGTCGGCGTCCATCACACCCACCTTGAGGCCCTCGCCGACCAGGGCGGCCGCCAGGTTCGCCGTCATCGAGGACTTGCCGACTCCGCCCTTGCCCGAGGTGACGGCGATGACCCTGGTGAGGGAGTCGGGGCGCGAGAAGGGGATCTCCCGCTCGGGCCGCCCGCCGTTGAGCTTCTCGCGCAGGGCCTTGCGCTGCTCGTCGTCCATGACGCCCATCTCGACGTTGACGTGCTCGACGCCGTCGAGCGCTCCGACGCGGGCCGTCACGTCCTTCGAGATGGCCGTGCGGAGCGGGCAGCCCGCAGTGGTGAGGAGGACCTTGACGTGCACGACGGCGCCGTCGATGCGGACCAGGTCGGGGGTCACCATGTTGATGTCGGTGATGGGGCGGCGGATCTCGGGGTCGATGACCTGCGAGAGGGCATCCATGACCATGTCGATTGAAGGCGTCATGGGGATGATTTTACGGATCCCGGGGGCCTTCTTCCAAGGGGCGGCCCCGGCGGGCGGGCGCGGGTCAGCCCTGATCGGGGCTCTCCGCGCCCCCCGTGCCCTCCCCTCCTTCGGGGGGACCGGAAAGGTCGGCGCGCAACTCCTCGAGCATGTCGCGCAGCTCCGAGCGGACGAAGTCGCGGGTGGCGACGTCCTGAAGGGCGAGGCGCAGGCCCGCGATCTCGCGCGTGAGGTACTCGGTGTCGGCCAGGTTGCGCTCGGCGCGCTGGCGGTCCTGCTGGGCCTGGACGCGGTCGCGGTCGTCCTGGCGGTTCTGCGCGAGCATGATGAGGGGGGCGGAGTAGGACGCCTGCGTGGAGAAGGCCAGGTTGAGCAGGATGAACGGGTAGGGGTCCCACGCGGCCTCCTCGGAGATCCTGTACAGCATCAGGTTCGCGGCGATCCACAGGACGACGAAGACCGTCATGTAGAGGACGAACTTGGGGGAGCCCATGAAACGGGCGGTCGCCTCGGCGAAGCGCCCGAAGCCGTCGCCGCGGCCCGCGCCCTTGCGGCGCGAGAACCAGCGGCGCCGCTCCAGAGGGTTGTCCAGCCGGTCAGCCATCGATGCTCCTTGCCATTATCCGGTCGGTCACGTCGTCGTCGAAGTCCCGCCAGTCCTGCGGCAGCAGCGCGTCGAGGACGTCGTCCACGGAGACCGCCCCCATCAGGTGGCCGTCCTCGTCGACGACGGGCAGGACGGCGAGGTTGTAGGTCGCCAGCAGCCTGGTCACCGTGGCCACATGCGACTCGGGGGCCACGAACTCGATGTCGCGGTCCAAGATGGTGCCCAGCAGGGTCTGCGGGGGCTCGCGCAGCGCCCGCTGGATGTGGACCATGCCCAGGTACTGCCCGGTGGGGGCCTCCTGGGGCGGGCGGGTGATGAAGGCGATGGTGGCGATGGAGGCGGGGATGTCCTCGCGGCGCACGGCGGCCAGCATCTGCGCGACGGTCGCGTTGGGCCCCAGGATCACGGGTTCGGTGGTCATCAACGACCCGGCCGTGGACTCCTCGTAGGTCATGAGGCGGCGCACGTCGGCGGCCTCCTCGGGCTCCATGAGGGCCAGCAGCGACTGGGCCTGCTTCTCGGGGAGTTCGGAGACCAGGTCCGCCGCGTCGTCGGGCTGCATGACGTCCAGCACGTCGGCGGCGCGCGCGGCGTCGAGGCCGGACACGATCGCGACCCTGTCGTCGTCGCCGAGCTCCTCCAGGACGTCGGCGAGGCGGGCGTCGGTGAGCTGCAGGGCGACGGCCATCTTGCGGTCCAGGGGCAGCGTGTGCATGAAGTCGGCCAGGTCCGCGGGCCGCATGTCCTCCGTGTACTGGACCAGTGCGGTGGCGGCCTGGTTCGAATCGGTCTTGAGCAGGCCCGACACCTCGGAGACGTCGACGGTGAGGGTCTCACCGCGCCGGGAGAAGCCGAGGGCGGAGGTGCGGACCCTCTGGACGTGCAGGGTCGAGATCACCCAGTCCTTCGGGCGGCGCTGGCGCATCGCCACGTCGAGGATCTGCACCTGCCCCGACCCGTCGTTCATGGTGACGACCCGGTCGAAGAGCTCGGAGACGACCAGGGTCTCGATGGGGCGCTGGTTGAAGGAGCGGATATTGAGCAGCCCGGTCGTGATGACCGACCCCGACTCGATGGAGGTGATGCGCGTGAGCGGCAGGAACACGCGCTTGCGGGGCCCCACCTCGACGACGACGCCTATGACGTTGGCCTCGGATTTGAGGCGGAACACCACAACGACGTCGTGGACTTTGCCCACTTGGTCGCCCAGGGGGTCGAACACGGAGGTGCCCGCCAGCTTGCCGATGTAGACGCGCCGTCCCTTTGTGCCGAGTTCCATGGGTGCATTGCTCACCCCAGCAGTTTATGCCGCAGCGCCCCTCCGTTTGCCCCGCGCCCCTCGACCCGTGGGAAAATGGGGGCAAACACACCACAGGAGGACAGATGCCCCAAGTGACGCGCACGCACCCCGCTCCGACGATGCCCACGGGGACGGAGGTCGCCTCGTACGCCACGTACCTCGAGGCGCAGCAAGGGGTGGATTTCCTGTCCGAGAACGGTTTCGACGTCTCGGCGATCACGATCGTCGGTTCCGACCTGCACCTGGTCGAACGGGTGACGGGGCGCCTGACGATCGCCCGCGCCGCCCTGTCGGGCGCGTCGAACGGGGGCCTGTGGGGGGCACTGTTCGGGATGCTCATGTCCGCGGGCGCGGGCGGTGCGGCGACCGGCGCGTGGGTGTTCGGCGGGCTCCTCGGGGGCGCCCTGCTGGGGATGGGGCTGTCCGCCCTCGCCTACACCGCCCGGGGCGGGCGCAGGGACTTCGTCTCCTCCTCGCAGGTGGTGGCCTCGCGCTACGCGGTTCTGGCCAGTTCGGACATCGACACCGCGTACCGCCTGCTGCAGCGCACGCCCGGCAACCAGGCGCGCGCCAGGGCCGCGCGCGGGCGCGCCGAGGACTCCGGCCCCACGGAGTACGGATCGCGCCCCGACGAGGAGCCGCGTTTCGGCGTGCGCCTGCCCGGTGCGCGGCGCGCCGACGGAGCTCCGGCCGGGGGCGCCCAGGGCGCTCCCGCCAGCACTGCGAGGACCACTGCCGGGGCGGCGCCCAGTGGGCGCACTGGCGCAGGATCCACCGCGGAGGGGCCCGCTTCCGTGCCGGTGGCGTCGTCGTCAGAGGAAGCAGCAGCGGCGGGGGAGGGGGCGCCCACAGCAGCGGACGAGGCCGCGCCCGCACCCGCATCCGCGCCGAGCGGCGAGGGGGCGCCCGGGAGCGCGGCGAAAGGTCCCACCGCCCACGCTGCGGGGCAGGGGGCCGCTGAGCAGGAGGCCGGCGGAACACCCGGGGGGCAGGACGCTCCCGCGGGGAGGGACTGAAGGGCGGGACCCGGGAAGGCCCGCCCCGGCCTCGTCAGGACGCCCGCCCCAGCGGCGAGGCGTTGAAGACGGGGCAGACTGCGCTCCTCCCACGCGACCGCCGGGTGCGCTCGCGGAGAGGAACCGGAAGGTGGGACGCGAGGCCGCAGCCCGGTTGCGTGGAATGGGTCTGGAACCTGGGCCTGTCAGGCACGGAGGCGGACTCGGGAGGCACGGCGGGATCAGTTCTCACAGCAGTTCCGCCCGGCGCCCCGGGCGGCCCGCCCGTCGACTACTCGGCTTGGACCCTGGCGATCCACGCCTCGACGTCGGCGACTGTGCGGGGGATGTCCTCGGAGATGCGGGTGACCGATCCGTCGGAGTTGACCACCACGTCGTCCTCGATGCGCACGCCGATGCCCCGGTACTCCTCGGGGATCAGCATGTCGTCGGCGCGGAAGTACAGGCCCGGCTCGATGGTGAAGACCATTCCCGGCTCCAGGAGGGCGCCCTGGTAGAGCTCGGCCCGCGCCTTGGCGCAGTCGTGCACGTCCAGGCCCAGGTGGTGGCTGGTGCCGTGCGGCATCCACCGGCGGTGCTGCTGGCCCTCGGGCGAGAGGGACTCCTCGGGGGTGACGGGCAGGATGCCCCACTCATGCAGGCGCTCGGCGATGACGCGCATGGCTGCGTCGTGCACGTCCTTGAAGCGGCAGCCCGGCTGGTTCGCACGTGCCAGGGCGGCCTCGCACGCGTCGAGGACGGCCTGGTAGACGCGCGCCTGGACCTCGGTGAAGCGACCGTTGACGGGCAGGGTGCGCGTGATGTCGGCCGTGTACAGGGAATCGACCTCGA
>ERZ773063.1817-NODE-1817-length-12127-cov-3.371107_pt1 | contig 12127 bp, 9 predicted proteins | sample MGYA00580625_ERZ773063 | MGnify/ENA primary metagenome ERZ773063 (study PRJEB29015, sample SAMEA2738022) | human oral metagenome | biome: human oral; feature: human-associated habitat; material: dental | place: China | collected 2042 ...
GCACCTCTAACCTAAAAAAGGGACCCGGATAAACTGGGTCCCTCGTCTCAAGCGCCGGAGCTCTTGGCGCTGAAAACGCTAGTAATCAAACTCGTCAGGAACATACTCAGTAAGGCATGCATCCAGGCCGGCTTCAATTTCTTCATGGTTCATATGACGGCCAATGAAGCAAAGCTTTGTTTGACGATCGCCCAGTTCATCATCCCATTCTGCGCGTAGCTCGGGTTTCTCGTCAAGAAGGGTTTCTCGCTCATCCTCTGGCAGCGAGGCATAGAACATTCCGTTCTCATAGAACTGAACCTGCTTGCCTGCCTGCTCAAATACGTAGCTCATCTCTGGGTCTTGTGAAACCCAGATGCTGCCCTTGACGCGGATGATGCTCTTTGGCCAGCTAGCCACAAACTGATTAAGTTTATCCAGGTCAAACGGCTGGCGGCGGCGATACACAAAGGTGGTAATCTCGTACTCCAAAACCTCTGGATCTTCGTGCTCCTCAGGATGCTCCATTGCATTCATCCAAGCAGCAGAAGCATATGCTTTGTCAAAGTCAAAACGACCAGTATTGATAAGCTCACTCATAGGAATGTCACCGTTGACCGCCTCAACGATAACAGCGTCTTTCTGCAAACCGCGAACAAGCGCCCTGAGCTCATGGAGTTGCTTAGGAGTAACTAAATCAGTCTTGTTAAGTACCAGCGTTGAGCAGAACTCAATCTGCTGAATAAGCAGGTTCTCGATGTCATCCTCTTCAATATCTGGGTCGAGAAGATCAGCACCGTTGTGGAATTCCTCAAACATGCGAGCGCAATCAACAACTGCAACAATGTTATCTAGGTTGAGATGAGAGTGGTTAGTTGCATGCTGACTCTGATTGCAGAATGCAGAAATATTATAGGTAATGGGGATTGGCTCACAGATGCCTGAAGCCTCAATAATGATGTAATCAAACTCCTCGGTATCTGCCAAATCGCCCAATTGAAGTGCCAAATCATTAGAAAGCGTGCAGCAGAGACAACCATTAGTTAGAGGTATAACATCGCCTTCTTTAGCGTAGCCACCATCTTTAATAAGACCAGCATCAACGTTAATTTCACCAATATCATTGACGATAACTGCTGCGTGAATACCTTCAGTGTTAGAAAGAATATGGTTCAAAATAGTGGTCTTACCTGCGCCTAAATAGCCGGTAAGCAGCACAATTTTCACCTGCTTTGGTTCAGACATAGTGAGCTCCTATCAAATGTCAACCTTTTATATCAAAGAATAAACTTCTTACTTGTAAAAGTGGGCCCTGACGCTTAAGTGAGTCAGGGCCCAACCTTCGCGTTACAAACTATCGAACAGGAAGCTTAGAAGCTGCCGCGATCGATAATCTTACCTTCCTTCATGATGACGTCCATGTTCTCAGGCGTGAGGTCACGGATGTTATTAGCAACGTCGCCCTTGACTACAAGGATATCAGCGGAGAGGCCTTCCTTGACAGCGCCAAACTCGTTCTCCTTGCCCAGCATCTTTGCGCCATTGTAAGTAGCCGCTGCAACGGTATCAAGAATAGAGATGCCAACCTTCTCGACAAAGTCATACATCTCGTCGATGGTGACATAGCCGTAAGGAGTAACAAAGCTGAAGGAGTCAGAACCAATGGTAATGGTAATGCCCATATCATATGCCTTACGCAGGTTATCATAGGTACGTGCAAGGCCCTTCTCGACAACAGTCTCACCTGGGAATGCATCAAGCTCTGGAGTCCAGTCTGGTGGATAAGTTCCGTACCAAGTTGGCAAGAAGCCGATAGTTGGGGTAAAGAAGGTACCCTGCTCAGCCATAAGCTTCATGGTGCGCTCGTCAATCTCAAAGCCGTGGATGAGCTGCTTGCAACCAAAGCGGACGCAGTCATATGCAGCGTCAAAATTGTTATAGGAATGAGCGTACAGAGGAATACCTACCAGTGCGCACTCGTCAGCAATTGCCTTAATTTCCTCGGTGCAGAAGAGCTGTAAACGGTCAGAGTCCCAGCGCCAAATGCCGCCACCAGTTGCCCAAATCTTGATACCGTCAGGATCTTCACGGAGACGACGACGAATTGCCTTACGAAGCTCCCATGGACCGTCTACCTGGTCACCCCAAGGGTGTCCGTCCTTGGAGATCTGCAATGGCAGGTGGTGAGAGTCACCGTGACCAGCAACGCGGCAAAGACCAAGACCGGTAGCAAAGATACGAGGACCCTGCATAATGCCCATGTTAACAAGGTCACGGATAGCAATACCATTGCGACCAATCTCAACAACAGTGGTAAGACCGTGGGTAAGAGCGTCATAAGCCTGTTTGACTGCACATGCCTGTTTCTGTGCAACGGACTCAATAACCCAGTCGTTATCGTTATCAGTTAGGTTGCCAGAGAAGTGTAGGTGTGTATCAACAAGACCAGGCATTACGGTATAACCGGATGCGTCACGTACCTCATATCCCTCTGGGACCTCCTTGCGAGGGCCAGCATAGGTAATCTTGTCGTCATCAATAAGGACAAGGGAGTCCTCAACTGGTGCAGTGCCAGTACCGTCAACGAGCTTGCCGCCTACAAAAGCATACTTACTCATGTTTCCCATCCTTCCTTTACTGTCCGCTCACTTCTTTTAAACGGACGAGGTTTATTTGAATAGTAAGCTCTGGCTAACTTCATGAGAAGAAGTTAGCCAAGGTTGCCGGTAAGCGGGGCAAAAATACCCATGAACGGATGTTCAGATATCGATAATTTCATATAAACATCTAAAGTATTTGATTGCTTCATATTTGCTATGACTACATTGCATAGTTGTGTCAAAACAGTTTTTGTCCGGTATCCGTGGTAAGGTTGAGAAAACAAATTAAGGAGGGGCAATGTCTCAGAATTCTTCGTCGCAGTCCAGCTTTTTTGCACTTATTTCTCGCATGCGCTACATTGAGCGCTGGTCGCTTATGCGCAATTCTCGCTCAGAGAGTCTTGCTGAACACGCCCTTGACGTGGCCATTATTTCTCACTGCTTAGCAACTATTGCAAATGTGCGCTACCACAGAAATCTTGACGCAGATCGCGCAGCCCTTATTGGTATGTATCACGATGCATCAGAGATTATCACCGGAGACATGCCCACGCCTGTAAAGTACGCTAATTCAGAGATTAGAGATGCTTATCATCAGGTAGAGGCACGTGCCGAGAAAACCATCCTCTCCACACTGCCAGAAGACTTGCAAGATGTCTATGCTCAGGTGCTTACTCACAGCGCTGAGGCTTCAGAGAGTGAGGCTTACCTCAGAAAGCTTATTAAGGCTGCAGATAAAATTGCAGCACTCATTAAGTGCATTGAGGAAGCTCAGTCTGGAAACTCAGAATTTATTACCGCTGAAGCCTCAACTCGTGGAGTTGTTGAAGATTTAGCAGATTCTCTTCCAGAAGTGCACGATTTTATGACAGAATTCCTACCTTCGTACGGAGAAACGCTTGATCAGCTTCTGTAAAGAAACGCTGATTTTACCTGCTTTTAAGGAGTTATTTTGCGCGCACTACATGCACGTTTGCCTAAAAACTTTGTTCTGGAAGAGCGCCTAGAGGCTTATTCTAGCGTTATTGAACCTCATCCAGAGGCTTTGAGAGGTACGTGGGCTTCTGCATGTGCGCCAATTACTGCTGAGGGACATGTCCCCTTCTCTGAGGTTCGTGTAGACCTTGGCTGCGGTAAAGGATCTTTTACTGCCGCTCAAGCTAAGGCAAATCCTAACGTGCTTTTTGTAGCCATTGATACAGAACCTATCTGCATTTCATATGCTGCTAAAACAATTTATGAAGCAAGAGTGCCTAACGCCATCGTAGTTCCTGGTACCGGCATGAAGATTGATGAGTACTTCTCGCCAGAAGAGGTCTCTGTTATTTACCTCAACTTCCCTGCACCATTTCCACGAATCAGGCAGGCAAAGTTGCGCCTCACTGATGCTGAGCGTCTTATGCAGTATAGAAATGTTTTGGGTAAAGAGGGTGTTGTTCGTCTTAAAACGGACAGTCAGCCACTTTTTGATTTTTCTCTTGAGCAAGTTGAAGTTGCTGGTTACAACTTTATTTGGAAAACGCGAGATGCTCAGGCTGATTTTCCTCACGATGTTCCTAGTGAGTACGAACAAAAACTTGGTGCTCAAGGCGCTAAGGTTCACGCGTATCTGATTGCTCCAGGTCCTGTACCAGCAGATTTCACACCCACAAAGCCTGTCAGCCTTGTTGACTACCTTCCAGAAGATTTAGAGTCACTAACCTACGTTCCTCATGGAATGGAAAGCACGGTCCGCAATCTTGCAAACCGTGCTCGTAGACTTCGTAAGAAGGCTCAATAATTTGTGATTGGCTATGTGTAGAAACAGCCGTTTGTGAAAATACCCTTTGTAGGAGCGCTTCTTCTGTGAGCGCTCCTTTTTCAAAGACAAGCAGCCCTAGCTTCTTTTACTTGATTGACTTGATAAGAACTGCAAGCACCATAACGCCCGTATCTCCAAAGACAGCCAACCACATAGGAGCCAGGCCAAAGGCCGCAAGAATCAAAATAGCCACCTTGACGCCAATCGCAAACACAATATTCTGCTTTGCAATACCTAGAGTGTGTCGAGCAATCTTTACCGCCTTTGAAAGCTTGGAGAGCTTGTCATCCATAAGAACTACGTCGGCAGCTTCAATAGCAGCATCGGACCCCAAAACGCCCATAGCAACACCAACATCAGCTCGAGCAAGTACAGGAGCGTCGTTGATGCCATCACCAACAAAAGCAAGGGACTTACCAGGTGTTTTTTGGGTGAGAAGACCCTCGACCGCAGCTACCTTATCCTGTGGAAGCAGCTCAGAGCAAACCTCAGTGATGCCCATCTTAGCTGCAATCTCTTCCGCAACATCGCGTTTATCACCCGTGAGCATAACAACCTTGGAAACACCAACGTTTTTGAGGGAAGCGATTGCTGCCGGAGCATCAGCTCGTTCGCGGTCAGAAATAACAATGTGACCCATATAGGTTCCATCCACAGCTACGTGAATGATGGTTCCGTGATTCTCGCATGCTTTCCAAGAAGCTCCCATGCTCTCCATAAGCGCGCAGTTGCCAACAGAAACACTCTTGCCATTTACGTTAGCACAGATACCTTGACCAGCTATTTCTTTGATGTCCGTAATAACGCAGCCATCGTCCTCGCTTGGATAGGCAGCGTGAAGAGCTGCAGCAATAGGATGCGTGGAGTGCATCTCAACATGAGAAGCTAGGTGTAGAAGGTCCTTCTCGCCAATAGTTTGAGGATGAACAGCCAAAACCTCAAAAACACCTTCAGTTAGTGTACCGGTCTTGTCAAAGGCAACGGTATCAAGGGTTGAAAGCGTATCAATGTATGCAGAACCCTTGATCAGGATGCCCTCCTTTGAAGCGGCGCCAATACCGCCAAAGAAGGCCAAAGGAACAGAAACTACCAGCGCACACGGGCAAGATGCAATAAGGAAGGTAAGCGCCCTTACAACCCAGGTAGACGCGTTAGCTACAAAATCTCCCGAGAGCAGTGGTGGCAAAAACGCCAGCGCAATAGCACTGTAAACAACTGCTGGAGTATACACGCGAGAAAAGCGACGAATAAAGCTCTCGCTCTTGGACTTGTTTTGATTTGAACTCTCCACCAGCTTAATAATGCGGGAAGCAGTAGAGTCCTCAAAAAGGTGGGTAACGCGAGCACGGACCACGCCAGAAAGGTTTACGCAGCCCGAGATAATGTTGTCCCCTACCGTCGCGTCACGAGGAACACTCTCGCCAGTCAGAGCAACGGTATCAAGGCTGGTAGAACCCTCGACGATCTCTGCGTCAACAGGAACACGGTCGCCAGGCTTGACCACAATAATCTCTCCCAGCTTAACCTCTTCTGGAGAGATAGTGAGCAGCTGCCCGTCACGCTCAACCATTGCGCTATCAGGACGAATATCCATAAGCTTGGCAATAGACTTCTTGCTGTTATCGGAAGCAAGATGCTCAAACACCTCTCCTACCTGGAAGAACAGCATGACAAAGACTGCCTCATCAAACATAGGAGAACCGTTAGGCACAAAGCCAATGAGCAAGGCACCAACAGTAGCAATGGTCATGAGCAGGTCTTCATTAAAGCACTCGCCCTCAGTGATGCTCTCCCATGCCTCTAGAACAACATCGTATCCCGCAACAGCGTAAGGCAACAGGTATATCAAAAGTGCCTGCCAAAGTTGCAGCTTAAATGCATGTTCAACCGCGTAAGCAATACCTAACAAAACAGCAGAACAGACAATGCGAGCAATCTTCACCTTTGTCTTTGAGCCCATAGCTCCTCCTTGGGTTGTTGTTACGCCTAGTCTACTCCTTAAATTGATATATGTACATATATTCATACGAAAATTTCAAAGAACTTTTCACAAGAAATTCCACGGGCGAGAAACCCGTGGAGTCCCAGATAAACCTATAAATTTTGACCATAGTTTAAGCCAAACGTTCTTCTCGCCAACTGAAAAGCTAGTTAATCAGCGACGCGGGAGTTGGGATAAATCCCTCAAAGATGACAGGCGCACCTTCAAGCTCGGAGGCAATCATGTCCTCCTCGCTCCTAACGGTCCAGGTGATAAGGTGTGCGCCCATGGTATTGCAAGCCAGCTTAACAAAGGGGTTCTTGCGATCCTCAAACTTGTATGAAATGAAGTCTGGACGACCAACAGAATTACCAAAGAGAGCTGTAGCACCAGCTCGCGTAGCAATGTTCATGTGCTTAGTCTGACGATCAACCAGGAAATTCTCCGAAAGCTGGCCGCGAAGCATCTCAGGACGATTCTGACGCAGCCACTGCAAAACGCGAGGATCAAAGCTCTCGATGCATGCACGAACGGGACGAAGATCAAGAGCCTGCATAATCTTTTCTGTCAGCTGCTCAGCGTTATTGTTGCGCGTCTTAGCCTCAATAATCAAAGGTGCAGGTAGCTCACCGGAGCCACTCCATGCATAAACCTCAAGGACTTCCTCAAATGTTGGAATCTGCTCGTCGGTAGCAAGAAGCCTCAAGCCACGGAGCTCTTCCAGCGTGGACTCCTCAACAATCTTCTGTACGCCGCAAAGACGATCAAGTGCTGAATCGTGAACAACAACCAACTTGTTGTCTGCGGTCAGGTGGACATCAACCTCGGAGCCAAAGCCCTTCTCGACAGCTGCACGGAAAGCAAGCAGGGAGTTCTCTGGAATGCCCGCCTCGTTGTTGTAGAGGCCACGGTGAGCGTAGCGATGACGGGCAATCTCGTGCCAACGCTCCAGAAGCAAGCGATCATTTTGCTTGCGTGGAGCAATAGAATAAGCACCGTATGCAGCTAAACCAAGAGCAGCACCAGCCACAACGCCACCAGCAATTGCCGCATTTCTGAACGACTTACGCTTCTTGGTAGAGGCTAACAGAGCGTCAGAATCCTGTCCGCTTTGAGCAGCAATTTCCTCAGCAACATCTGCAACTGCGATATCTGCGGCAGCATCCTGGTGCTCGGCCAGGGTCTCCCCCATCTCTTCAAGCGACTCTGCAGTGCTTGCAAGTTGCTTTGAAAGCTTGTTCTTTGGGCGAGAAAAACGATTTTCTAAGTTAGACTGAAGCTGTGCCTGAGCAGCCAAAACTGAAGTCTGAGCCGAACGAAGCGCAGACTGAGCGCGAGCGACTGACGACTGAATAGCATCGCCGTTTGGCAGTGCTGGCCTAATATGAGCATTAAATCCAGCTGTAATCTGCTCTTTAGCGATATTACCTGCTAAGTTAGCAGCCTTAGAAGCTGTTGTGGCAAGCAGCTTTCTTCCAGCCTCGGATTGAAGTGCTGCCTTTGCGGCATACTGGGTAATTGCTAAACCTGCAGCTCTAACTGCAGCTCTCTTAATAAAACGACCAATCATGTAAGCTCCCTTCAATCTAGCCTTATTCTATCAGTCCAGTTCTCGCTTTTTCGCTACGTATTGCGACTTTCTGTACGTAATCAGTATCTTTGTCTGTTCAAAATCGAGTAGTATGTAGTCCACTAACTACTATCTCAGGAGCATCATGGCTGTTATAAAACAAGAACACGCGCTCTACCTGTATAAACTACTCAAAGCAACCATTGGCGTCTCTAAGCAGACTCCCCTCTCTACCGTTGAGGGCGTTCTGATTGAAGACGACCTTGCACCGCAGGATTTTGGCTTTGACGACATCCGCGCCCTCATGGAGGCGTGCCCCGATTTCATTAAGATCACGGCGTTCAAAAAGGGGTACGTCTACGCAGCACTTCTGACCTTTGATGCCTTTGAGGTTGCGCTGGCTGCTGGCGAGAAAAACGTCGAGATGCAAAGCAATGGCAAACCTTGGAAGCGTCGCCGTGGGGCAAAGTCCATTCGTGCTCTCAAGCCAAAACACCTAGTAGTTGAGGCGGAGCCTGAGGTAGAACCGGAACCAGAAGAGCTGCCGGTCACGGAGGAGTCAGAGGAGTCAGCCGTCGCGGAGGAGTCCGAGGAGCTGTCTGTTGCGGAGACAACTGTCGCAGACGTGCCATCTGCAGAAACAGCTGCAGAAGAGCCCAAGCAAGAGACTGCCAATGAGGCAGCCGCAGAACCTGCTGAAGCCGAAACGCTAGCTCCAGAGGCCACTGAAACCGAAACACCAGCTCCAGAGCAAGAAATGCCTGAGCCTGTAACTTCTGAACCTATAGTTCCCGAGCCAACTATCTCGCTTACCGTTACCTACAACCCCTATGACGGTTCCGATGAAGAAAAAACGCTTGAAGCAGCTCCTTCTGTGTTGCAGCAAGCGCTAAACACAACAAGTTCTACCTCGGCCGCTACAACTTCTGAGTCTCCAGTTTCTGCGCCGGCAATCAATCAGAATGAAGCTCCTGCCCCTGCCCCAACATACCCTGCCGATTTTGAAGAAGAACTCCACGTCAACAACGAGCTTCTCGGCATTTTGTATCAGATGGCTCCCGTCGACGCCAACGTCCTCAAGCAGCTGGAGGAAGACTTCAAACTTGCAGTGTCTTCTCGCGCGCTCATTTCCAAGGGCGGCACGTTTACGTTTAACACGCGTTACAAGAAACCGCAGACAGACGAGGTAATTACCGCTACTATCCGCAAGTCAAAACGCGGAGCTCTGCGTCCTTGGACGCTCTTGGAGCTTAGCGTTTCTGCAAGTGAGCTGCAGGATCAGGCAGTTGACGTGCTTCGCGGTCTGCCTAAGTCTGGTATCGCTTCATGGGAGAAACTGCCCGCCGCAGAAAAGCAGCTGCCCATAAACCCTGTTGACGTGGTCATGAACGAGGCTCCTGTCTCCGATTGGAATGCGCTTAGCACCACCTATCTGAGCGACGCGCCCTCGTTGCAGGCAGCGCAAGCTTGCCTTTCCGCAGCGTACGTCTACAGAAAGAACGAGCAGCAGCTCATGCATACTGACGCTGACTTTTCGCTTCCCGTTCCAGGTGCCGCGCCTCTGCTCTTTGATCCCGAGTGCGGATTTGATGACGACTCGCCTCTGGTGCAAAACGCCCTGCGAGCAGCAAAACATGGATGGCGCATGGCCGTTGAGCTCTACAATCCATCCAGGCACTGCGTCTACCTTGCGCTTCCTACCTCTGATGGCGAGAAACCCCTTGCACTGGTATTTGATGCATCAGCAGAAGGCCCTTATCACGTTGTTGCAACGCTAACTGTTGAAGAGGCGTATCCACTTGCACGCATCTTCTCTGACGGCCTTCCTAGCTGGATTTTGCCACAGTAATCCCAGGTCGCAGGCAAGCTCTCTTCACAGAGCCGCTCCTATAACTAGTCACCAAAAAAGCCGCGTCATGTTGAACTGCCTCCCATTTCTTGGACATAAGAAATGGGAGGCTTTTTATGCGTATGGATTGTAGGGTAAAGTACGATGTAGAGGTGAGGAGAAAAGCAGCAGTGCTCTTTGCTTTCGGTATGGGATCTCGTACGGTTGCAAGTACTCTTTCTGTTCCACTCTCAACTGTAAAAACATGGCACCATATATACCACGCGTTTGGAAGCGGGGTGCTACTGATCATGGATGGCAAGCAAGCTCTTTATACCTACGAGCAAAAAGTTGCTGCAGCAAGAGCTGTCATTGAGGACGGCATGACAAAGACTGAGGCAATGGCCGAGTTTAAGATTATGTCGCTGGCACCACTTAAGCACTGGTGCAAGCTCTATCGTACAGGTGGTGCAGAGGCTCTTAAGCCAAAGCCAAAAGGAAGACCTAAAGGCTCTAAGTCCAAGCCACAGAAACGCACCCGCGAGCAGGAACTTGAGGAGAGGTGCCGCAGGCTCGAGACCGAGGTAGCCTACTTAAAAAATTGCGTGCCCTGGTCGAGAAAGACGAGCTCTGACCGGGGTAAAGGTTGAAGCCGTGAGTGCTTTGCGGGTCGAGGGGCACTCTTTGTGCTATCTACTGGAGTGCTCAGGGCTTGCAAGGTCTACCTACTACTATGCACGAGCTCACCCAGTAAAGCTGACACGCCCAGAGCTACACCGCGCGGTTGCAGAGATCTTCTCACGTACTACAAACGGCTGTGGTCACAGACAGATAGCCATGTGTCTGCGCGCTGAGCTGGGTGTAAGGAACGCCGACAAGACTGTTCTTAAAATCATGCGTGAGATGGGTATTTACTGTAGGATACGGCGTGAGACAGACTATCACCGCTATAGCTCCTATAAAGGCGTTGTCGGCAAGACCTTTGAAAACGTCATGGGACGCGACTTTTCTGCTGATGGACCGTGGAAGAAGATGGGTACCGACGTCACAGAGTTCAAGCAGGCGTGGGGCAAGGCGTACTTTGCTCCCGTCTATGACTTCGGAAGCAAAGAGATTGTCGCATGGAGCACAGCGAGGGGTCCAAACATGGTTCAGCAAAAAGCTCTTCTCGATCAACTTTTAGCGAAGATACCTAAAGGCGTAACTCCGATTCTGCACAGCGATATGGGTTGGCAATACCAGCACAGCGCATGGTGCAAGCGACTGAAAGATGCAGGAGTTGTCCAGAGCATGTCCAGAAAGGGTAACTGCATAGACAACGGTGCTACCGAGCAGGTCTTTGGTCATCTGAAAGACGAGTTCTTCCGAGGAAGAACGTGGCCTAACTTTGAGTCTTTTAAAGCTGATTTGGACGCATATGTTATGTACTGGAACACACAAAGGCGTCAGGTTAAACTAAAAGGACTGACCCCGGAGGAGTTCCGGAATCAGTCCTTGGTGGCCTAGCTCTTTATTAAATTCGTCCAAGTTTTGGGACGCAGTTCAGTTTGAGGGTGCCTTCTTTTTGTTCTTTGAGGCGAACGGACTCTGCTGCAAGGATTTCTTTCATCTGAGTATTTGCAGCTTCTGCACCTTTGGTGTCAACCTTGTGAACCTTGCCTTCGACAATTTTGTTTGCGTTCTCGTCAATCTTAAGCAGGCGGAACAAAACCTTACGAGAACGCCTGAACGCAACGCCAAGGACCGCTGAGAGCGCAACTACAACTGCTGCCAGTGCCTGGATGGTGTAGGTCATAACCGATGGATCAACGTAGGCCTGAGCGATTGCCGGTAGAAGTGCCCACCAGACTAGAGTCAACACAAGCGTGTAGAGCAAGCCATGGATGATGAACAGAATTTTATCGGCTTACGATGTGGTCATAGTCAACGAAACCCCTTGGTTAAGTGGAATGGATTCAACAGAATATACTCTATCTTTTTTCAAAAAAGAAGCTCGTAACAAGATGTAGTTACGAGCTTCTGATTTAGATTTAAGGTTAACTAATCTGCAAAGTATTTGTTCCTAGATAGTAATCGCCCATTACCTTACAAAGCGTGCGTGAAATATCTCGGGAAATATAAGAATTTGAAGCACCGTTTGCAATAGCCTGAGCAAATGTAATGAGCTCAAACCTAAAACCCTCACCATCAAGTTGATAGAAGTAGCGCTTATTTTCCGCAGGATTTTCGTAGCGGATTTCAAAGTAATCTGTTTTCCACCAAGGGGCTGGTACGTAGACATAAGCGTCAGTACCAGAGACAACTAATTCACCCTCAGATTTAACACCGGTTGCTACTTTCATAGAAGCTACCGCACTTGGATAGACAA
>ERZ773063.1820-NODE-1820-length-12114-cov-13.097769_pt1 | contig 12114 bp, 12 predicted proteins | sample MGYA00580625_ERZ773063 | MGnify/ENA primary metagenome ERZ773063 (study PRJEB29015, sample SAMEA2738022) | human oral metagenome | biome: human oral; feature: human-associated habitat; material: dental | place: China | collected 2042 ...
CCGGGAGACGCACTCGGACGCCCTCGCAACAACCCTCCGGACGAGGAGGACCCGCACGAGCAGACCACCACCACAACCCCCACGCCCCACATCCTCAAAACCACCCCTGAATAACCTTCCAAGCAGCAGACGAGCCCGCGGACTCCCGAGTTATCCGCAGGATGCGCATTATCCGCCGACCTCGCGCGACTCTTCCGCCGGTTCCGGTGAGGAGCGGCGGGGCGCGAGGATCGGGTCAGGACTGGACGCCCTTGAGCGCCAGCACCCGCAGCGCCGACTCGTCCACCCGCGCGGCGAAGGCCGGGTCGGTGCGGGCCCGGTCGACCAGCCCCTGGGCCATCTCCTCCACGACCCCCGGGTCCCCGGAGGCCAGGACGATGTCGCAGCCCGCCCGCACCGCGAGCACGGCCCGCTCGGCCGGGCTCCAGGTGCTCACCTGGGCTGCCGCGGAGATGTCGTCGGTGATGACGACCCCGGTGAAGCCGAGGTCCCCGCGCAGCATGTCCGTGACGACGACGGAGGAGAAGACCGCCGGAGAGCCGGCGTCGATGAGGGTGTAGACCGCGGAGGAGACCATGACGACGCGGGCGCCGTCGGAGATGAGACGGGAGAAGACCTCCACGGCGGCGTCGCCGGTGCGCGCGGTGACCGAGTCCGTCACGGAGGCCGAGGTGTCCGTGTTGCCGGCCACCCGGCCCAGGCCGGGGAAGTGCTTGAAGGTCGCCACGACGCCGGCGGACTCCATGCCGCGGGCGAAGGCGCCGGCCCGCTCGATCACGGTCTCCTTGTCGTTGCCGTACTGGCGCCCCCAGGCCCCGATGGGCTCGTTGGAGTCGGGGTCGGCGATGTCGACGAGGTCGGCCACGGGCGCGAGGTTCATGGTGACCCCCGCCTGCGCCAGCTCGCCGCCCCAGCCCGCGGCCGCCGTCTCCAGGTCGGCCGCCGACTGCTCCGACTGCTTGAGCGCCGAGGGGATGGTGGAGAAGCCCGGACCCCGCAGGACCTGCACATCCCCGCCCTCCTGGTCGGTGGACACCAGCAGCGGGGCGCCCCCGGTGGACTCGGGGCCGACGAGCCCGGTCAGGGAGTCCACGACGGCGCGCGTGGCCGCGGTGCCGCCCTGGGAGCGCCCCGACAGGAAGACGCCGCCCAGGTGCAGGGAGGTGATGGCCCTGCGCGCACTGGCCGGGGCCTCGGCGGCGTCGACGCCCATCATGAGGAGCTGGCCGACCCTCTGCTCCAGGCTCCAGCCGGCCAGGGGGCCCGTCGCCGGGGCCGTCGGGGTCGTTGCGGCCGCCGGGGCCGGGGAGGACGACGTCGCCCCGGTCGCGGCCGGGGCGGCGGACGCGGCGCCCGCGCCGGCGGAGGACGCGGAGTCGCCCGGGGCCGGACGGCTCGAGCTGCAGGCGGCCAGGCCGGTGACGAGGGCCCCGACGAGCAGCGGGCGCCGGGCCAGGGCGCGCCCGCGCAGGGGCTTCGGAGCGCTCATGAGACCGAGGCCTCCAGCTCCGGGAGCAGGCTGGGCCGGTCCGGACGGATCTGGTTGCGGTAGGGGGATGCGGTCAGGACGCGACCCAGGGCGCCGCGGTCGTCGTTGCGCCTCGCCCACTCCATCTCGTCGGGATGGATGGGGGTCAGGGCGATGAGCCGGACCGCCTCGGGGTCGCCGAACATCTCGATGCGGTCCTCGCGCACGCCCGACGCCGCGCCCAGCAGCAGGCACAGCATCCCCTCGTCATCGGCCCAGTCCTCCAGCGCCTCGACGGGACGGGTGCGCAGGGTGAGGCAGTCGTAGAAGTCGAAGGTCGGCCGGTAGTTCTGACCCGCGAAGTGGGAGACGACCGACATGATCAGGGCGAGCTCCCAGCTCTGACGGATCTCCTCCATGCCGGCGCCGGCCAGGCGGGGGGAGTCGAGGTAGTACTCCAGCCCCTCCCCGGTGTCGCCGCCGTCCTCGTCCCAGCCGTCCGGGTCCCACGGCGAGGACATGCCGCTGGTGGCGATGATGGTGGAGTCGGGCAGGAAGACGGGGCAGAAGTTCTCGGCGTGGCCGGGCCAGGGGGAGAGCGCGCCGTTGGTCGGCCCGAAGAAGGCCGCGTCCGTGGTCGTCCCGAAGCGGCTCCAGTAGGCCTGGCGGCAGGCGTCCCCGTACTCCCAGGCCTCGGCGTTCTTGAATTGTGCGAGGTCGATGGTCATGCGTTCTCCTTGATCCGGTGACGGAATGGTAAACGGACGGCGGCCGGGGGCACTCGCAGACGGAACGTGAGTTACGGCGCGGGCGCTCGCGGGGCGCCGACGGCGCGGGCGGGCGGGGGCGCGGACAGTGCCGGCCCCGCGCCTCACTCGGCGGCGATCGCCTCCAGGACGGGCAGGCGGGTCGCGCGCGCCGCCGGCCACAGCGCGGCCAGCACCCCGACGACGACGGACACGCCCAGCACGGCGCCGAGCCGGGCCCACGGGATGACGAGCTCGGTCAGGCCCCGGTCGGCCAGGAGGGCGCGCAGGGCCCCGGCCAGGAGCACACCCGCGCCCGCGCCCAGGACGGTGCCGTAGACGGCGGTGAGGACCGACTCGCAGACGATCTGCCCGGCGAGCTGGGCCCGCCCCAGGCCCACGGCCCGCATGAGCCCGATCTCGCGGACCCGTTCGGACACGGACAGGACGAGGGTGTTGACGATGCCCAGGATCGCGATGACGATCGACAGCCCCAGCAGGCCGTAGAGGACGGCGAGCATCCGGTCGGCCTGCGAGCCGACCTGGTCGGAGAGCTCGTCGGGGTCGAAGACCTTGAAGACGTAGGCGGGGGCCAGGATCTGCCGGATGGAGGCGCGCACCGCCCCCGGGTCGGCGCCCTCGTCCAGGGTGATGAACAGTCCGTTGGGGGAGGCGAGCACCTGCTCGGGGTCGGTGGGCGCCGCCGTGGTGAGGGAGCCGGTGGCGGCCGCGACCTCGGGGGTGACGTAGAGGGCGCCGACCACGCCCGTGGTGTCGGCGACGGCGCTGACCGTGGCGGTCACCGAGCCGGCGGGGCCGGTGATGGTGACCCGGTCGCCCAGCGCCAGCCCGGAGGAGGCGAAGGCGGCCACGTGGGTGGCGTCGAGGTCGTCGAGGGAGCCCGCGGTGACGTTGGGGTCGTAGGCGGCCGCGTAGGCCCGGGGGTCGATGGCGACGACGTAGCCAGTGGAGGTCTTTCCGTCCGGCCCGGTCACCGAGGCGAGGTTGGCGGCGTAGGCCGTCGTCGAGGCGACGCCGTCGAGCCGTCCGATGGCGGCGGTCATCTGCGGGGGGATGGGGATGAGGCGGGTCGAGAACGTCGCCTGGCGCACGTAGAGATCGGCGTGCATGGAGTCGTTGACGATGGAGGACACCGAGGCCCGCATGGAGGCGGTGATGGTCGCCCCCGCGCACACCAGCGCCATGCCGATGACCAGGGCGGCGGAGGTGGCCGCGGTGCGCCTGGGGGAGGCGGTGAGCAGGCGCACGGCGAGTCGCCCGCCCGGGCGGATCAGGCGCACCGGCGCGCCGAGCGCGGCGATGACCGGGCGCGAGACGGCGGGGGAGACCAGGAGCAGGCCCAGCAGGAGCGCGCCAGCGCCGGCCCCCAGGACGGCGCCGCGCCAGGGCAGGTCCGCGTCGTGCCAGGCGGCCAGGATCCCGGCCAGGCCGGGGCCGAGCAGGACCGCGCCCGCGCCGGTGCGCGCCCGCAGGGGCTTCTCCTTGGCGCCGGAGGCGTCGCGCATCGCCTCGACCGGCGGGGTGAGGGCGGCGTCGCGGGAGGGCAGGAGGGCGCCGACGACGGTGACGAGCACGCCCACGCCGATCGACACGGCCACGATCCGCCGGGTCATGGGCGCCCCGCCGTCGGGCAGGGGCATGCCCCAGGCCCCCAGGCCCGCCACGAGCCCGCGGATCAGGCACGCCCCGGCCAGGACGCCCAGGACCGAGCCGAGGATCCCGATGACCAGGGCCTGGAGGAGCACGGTGGCGAACACCGACGTCGGCGAGGCGCCGATGGCGCGCAGGAGGGCGAACTCCCTCTGGCGCCGGCGCACGCTCATGGCGAAGGTGTTCATAATGATGAAGGAGCCCACGAACATGGCCAGGACCACGAAGACCAGCAGGAGGGTCTCGACGTAGCCCAGGATCCTCTCGACGTACTCGTTCTGCTCGTCGATGAGCTCGGCGCGGGTGAGCAGGCGCACGTCGCCGGGCAGCAGGGCGGCGATGTCGCCGCGCACCGCCTGCGCGTCGGCGCCGTCGGCCAGGCGCACGGCGATGGAGGTGACCTTGCCGTCCGGGGCGGCGAGCTCCATGAGCCAGTCGGGGTCCAGGCCGATGATCGTGGCCCCCGCCATGGAGGCGCCGTAGGTGAATTCGCCGACGACGCTCACCTCCACGGGCTCGCCGTCCACCACGATGTGCGTGCTCTGGCCGATCCTCAGACCGGAGCGGGCCAGGGCGTCGGACTCCAGGGCGATCTGGTCGCGGCCGCGCGGGGGCGAGCCCGCGACCATGGTCTGGCCGCGGTCGTCGGCGTAGAGCGGCAGGGCCAGGGAGGGGGCACCCATGGCGGTGACGGGGACGGAGTCGGCGCCCACGAGGGTGGCGTTGACCGAGCTGGACGGGCGGGCCGCGGCGACGCCGTCGACGTCGGAGACGGGCCCGGCCAGGGAGGCGTCGATCTTGTTCGTCGGCGCGCGGACGGCGGAGTCGCCGCTGCCGGCCCGCTCGCCGATGATGTAGAGGTCGGCCGTCAGGGTCGAGGATGTCAGGGCGGAGAAGGCATCCGAGAGCACACCCCGCAGGGCGAGGGTCCCCGAGAGGAAGGCGACGCCCAGGACGACCGCCAGGGCGGTGAGGAGGAACTGCCCCAGGTGGGTGCGCACCGAGCGCAGGGCGACCCGGATCATTGGCGCCCCCGCACCCGGGGGCCGGGGCAGGCGGGGCCGGCGGGTCCGCCGGGGGCGCCGGCCCGTTCGTCGTCCTCGGCGGCGAGGTCGCGCAGCGCGTCGAGGACGCGGTCCGGGTCCGGCCGGTCCATCTCGGCGACGACGCGCCCGTCGCGCAGGAACAGGACGATGTCCGCCCGGGCGGCGGCCTCCGCCTCGTGGGTGACCATGACGATGCTCTGCCCGAATTCGTCGACGCTGGAGCGCAGGATGTCCAGCACCCGGCGGGTGGACCGGGAGTCGAGGTTGCCGGTGGGCTCGTCGGCGAAGACGACGGCGGGCCGCCCGACCAGGGCGCGGGCGCAGGCCACGCGCTGGGCCTGCCCGCCGGACAGCTCGGCGGGGCGGTGGTTCAGGCGGTCGCGCAGGCCGACGGCGTCGATGACCCGGTCGAAGTGGTCGCGGTCGACCCTCCTGCGGGCGATGTCCAGGGGCAGGGTGATGTTCTCCTCCGCGCTCAGGGAGGGCACCAGGTTGAAGGCCTGGAAGACGAAGCCGATGTTCTCGCGGCGCAGCCGGGTGAGGCGGCGCCGGCTCATGGACGAGATCTCCACCCCGTCGAGCGTGATCGTCCCGGAGGTGGGCGACTCCAGGCCCGCCAGGCAGTGCATGAGGGTGGACTTGCCCGAGCCGGAGGGGCCCATGACGGCGGTGAAGCGCCCGCGCGCGAGGTGCACGTCGACGGCGTCGAGCGCGGTGACGGCGCTCTCGCCGCGGCCGAAGACCTTGGTCAGGGCGCGGGCGGTGACCACCGGGTCGTCGACGGGGCCGTGCGCCGCCAGTCCCCCCGGTTCGCGGCGGCCCGATCCGCGGCGGCCCGGGCTCGCGTCCCCCCGCGGCGGCGCCTGCTCGCCGCCGCTGTCGTGTGCGTGTGCCAGCATGGCCGAAGTCTGTCACGAGACTCGCCCGCGCCGCACCGGGGCCGCCGGGCGGCCGGGGGAACCGTAAGTCGCCGAGCGGCCCGGAGCGCGCCGCCGTTCGGCTAGGCTGGGCGCGTCGTCGGCGCTCCCGGCCCGTCGGCCCCCGCACCCGTCCGTCCCAGAACCCGAGAGGCGTCATGTCCCAGCTTCAGCAACTCAAGCAGCAGGTCACCGACATCGGCCGGTCCGCCAGGCGGACGGCGCAGGGGCTGGCGCAGTTCGACCGGTCCTTCTCCCAGCAGGCCGCGCAGGTCGAGGCGGTCATCGGCGGGTCCGCGCAGAACAAGGACCGGGAGATGGTGGCCGCGATCGAGGACGCCAAGCGCAAGGTCCACGCCGCCGCGGCCTCGTTGGCGCGCGTCACGCGGACGGCCGACCAGTACTCCGCCTCCCTGTGACGGGCGCTTCGACGTGGACTCCGTGCAACTGGAGCGGTTCGCGGACGAGGCCGCCGCTGAGGCGAGGGCGCTGATGTCGCAGATCCAGGCCATGGAGCGCCTGGCCGCCGGCGCCGCGAAGCTCTCGACGGCGACGTCCCAGGTGGTCGGCGCCAGCGCCTCCGGCGTCGACGTGCGGCTGCAGGGCAATCTGACCGGCTTCAGCACCGCGCTGGGACGGGCCACGAGCAGCGGGCACGACGCCGTCGCGCGCACGCAGGCGCTGGCGCGCCGATTGCACGCCCTCGCTCAGGAGGAGGCCGACCGGGAGCGGGAGGCCGCGCGCAGGCAGCAGGCGGCCCGATGAGCTCCAGGCTGCAGCAGCTCGCCCGGGCCGTGACCGTCCTCGGCGATCAGAGCCGGGGGCCCGCCAGGACGGTGGATGCGGTCAGTGCGCGGATCGACGGCGCGGCCGGCGTCATCTCGGCGATGCCCGATGTGCCGGAGCGCGGTCAGGCGCTGTCGGCCCTCCTCGCGTGCCGCCGGGAACTCGCCCGGGCGGGCCGGGAGCTGAGCGCCTTCGCCCCGGAGGCCCGCGGCTTCGCGTCCCGCCTCATCGGCGGGGCCGGGGGCGGCCCGGCGGAAACGGCGTAGCGTCCCCGCCCGGCCGCCGGCCCGGCGCCCCGCCCCTCCTCAGCCGAACTGGCCCGGGGAGGACCCGGGGCCGTACGGGTGGCCGTCGGGGCCCTGGACCACGACGCGGCGTCCCGGGGCCCCGCCCGGTCCCGGGGCGACGGCCTCGGTGCGCCCCGCGGGCAGGGCTCGCGACTGCCCCCAGGCGCGGATGTCGGCGACGTCGTCGGGATTCGAGCGGGAGAACGGGACCACGGTGCGGAAGTGGTCGTAGATCGTGGTCTCGTCGGGGAGGGCCCGCGACTGCCGGTTGTACATGACCTCGGCGATCTCGTTGACGACGGCGTCGATATCGGAGCCGGCGAAGCCCTCGGTCAGGGGCACCAGATCGTTCATGAGGTCGAAGGCGGGCTCCGAATGCGTGTACTTGCGGAAGCACAGGCGGATGATCTCCTCGCGCTCCTCCGGGGTCGGCAGGTCCACGAAGAACACGGCGTCGAAGCGGCCCTTGCGCAGCAGCTCGGGCGGCAGAGTGGACACGTCGTTGGAGGTGGCCACGAGGAACACCTTGGAGGTGGACTCCTGCATCCAGAAGAGGAACTGCCCGATGAGGCGGCGCGTCACCGAGTTGTCGCTGGAATTGGAGGCGAGCCCCTTCTCGATCTCGTCGATCCACAGGATGCACGGGGCGGCCCGGTCGGCGGTCGCCAGCGCATCGCGCAGACGGGACTCGGACTCCCCGACGTACATGCCCATGACCGCGGCCATGTCGAGCCGGTAGAGCGGCAGCTCCCACTGCTGGGCGATGGCCTTGGCGGACAGGGACTTGCCGCACCCCGGCACGCCGCACAGGAGGACGCCCTTGGGCGGCTTGACGCCCCACCCGGTCAAGTCCCCCGTCATGAGGCGCTGCTTGCCCGCCAGCCACTCCTTGAGGTTCTCCAGCCCGCCCACCTGGTAGTCGTCCTGGAGACGGACCCGTTCGAGGCCGGCGAGGTCGCCGAAGATCCGGTCCTTGAACTGGGACAGCTCGGCGAGGTCCTCGTTGCGGACCTCCTCCTTGGCGATGAGGGTCGCCACGACGTTGATCGCCTCGCCCTCCGTCACGCCGGACAGGATCTCGGCGGCGCGGCGGACCTCGGCGTCCTGCCACTCGATGAAGATGTTCGACCCGCGGTAGGGGCTGATCGTCGAGGAGATGGTCTCGTGGAGCTCGTCGACGGTGGGCACGTCCAGGGTCGTGGTCATGCCGAGCCGGCTCAGCCCGGACCACACGGGCCGGTCCGTGATGAGGATGATGGCGCCGTTGTTCCTCTCCGCGAGCCGGATGAGCTGGGAGAGGTGACGGGACGTCGCGGTATCGCCCTCGAGGTCGTCGAGGTCGGAGAAGACGAAGTTGACGTTCGCCCGGGCGCGGAAGGTCTGCTGGGCCTGGTCGAGGGCGGCGACGAGGGAGTAGTCGTCGGTGACCGCCGAGCCGGTGAGGACCTCGCGCAGCCCCTCGGTGCGCGTGTAGGAGAAGAACGGCATCTGCCGGAACTCGGCCGCGAGCTGGGAGACGATCTCCGAGGCCCGCATGGGCTCCACGGTCCTGACGATGATGACCGGCACCCTGGCTTTGAGGAATCTGCGCACCTCATCGGTCGTCTGGCGGTAGTCCATCACTTCCTCCTTCTGGTCATGCGCCTGAACAGTCCCGGACCCCTGCGCTCGCGGGGCGGCGGGGGCTCGTCGGTCCGGGTCGCCGGCGTCCCGCCGACGGGCCCCGGGGCCGAGGCCCGGTCGGCCAGCCCGATGATCGCCGAGCCGTCCACATAGCCCGTGTCGAAGACCCGCATGAGCGAGTTCTCGCGCACGACCCGGACGAGGCGGTCGTCTCCGGTCGGGTCCGAGACGACGCGACCCGCCCGGGTGCTCGACACCGCCTCCTCCAGCTGGTGCTGCAGGGACTCCACGTCCTTGCGCATCGAGGTCATGAGGTTCTCGCGCAGCTCCTGCGGAAGCGAGGGGTGGGTGGACAGGCGCAGCCGCGGCAGCAGCAGGCGCCGCGCGTCGACGAGGGCCGACTCGATGGTGTGGACGTCCCCCGAGGCCAGGGCGTGCTCCCACGACCTGGCGAAGGACTCGTTCCAGCCGTCCATCATGGTGCTGACGGCGGTCACGAGGTGATCCACCAGCCTGCTGAAGGTCCGCGGGCTGAAGCTCTCGGCGGTCAGCGGCGGCAGCCCGTCCAGACTGGTCGACGGGGCACGGCTCCACGTCCGCAGCGTGGTGGCCCAGGTCTTGTACACACTCGAGCCCGTCGTCGCGGCTCCCGGCAATGACGTGCTCATGATGCGGTGCTCGGCGCGGGACGACGGCGCACGATCGTCTCATTGGGCGGCAGCGGGCTCCACGCGGGCAGGTTCCCCGCAATGGGCCGGTCGCTGGACAGCTTCGGCGCGCCCGTCGTGTCCCTGGTGCGGACCAGGAGGTCCTTGCGGTCGACGACGGTTCCCCGACCGGGCGGGGCGGGGGAGAAGGAGGGCGTCCTGCGGGGACGACGGCGGACGATGGTCGGCGGCGGGGATCCCGGGGCCTGCGCCATGGGCCTCGCGGGCGCGGCCGGAACCGGTGCCGCGGCGGGCGGGGGGACCGGCGGCATGGCCGGTGCGGCCGCCGTGGCCGCGGGAACCTGCTCGGGGACGATCACCCCGTTCCCGGCGGCGGTCCCCTCGTCCTTGACGGCGTCGGCACTGGCGCCCGACTGGGCGGCGTCGGTCATGGTCACTTCTCCTCGCTGGTGGTGCTGCCCACCGGCCACACGTCGATGACACGGAGGAGCTCTGCCTCATCGGCGTCGTGCTCCTCGTAGAAGAACTCGAGGTCGTCGAACTCCGCGCGGGCGTCGACGAGCATCTGGAACGACTCGTTATAGGCCCTCTCCTTCGCCTCAATGACATTGGCCACCTCGGCGTCGGCGGTTTTCTTCTTCTGGCTGATGACGTAGTACGCGATCCCGCCGGCCGCCAGGGCGACGAGAACGCCCAGCGCCTTGAGCAGCGCGAAGCCGAGGAGGGAGACGACCGCCGCGATGAAGATGGGCAGGACCATCTGCTGGTTCTTGAAGGACACCTGCGCGATTCTCGCGGCGCAGGTCTGGTCCCACGCCGATCGCAGCCGGGCCGCCATCGTCTCCTCGTCCTCGGAGGTGCTGGTCGACAGCCCGACGAAGCCCAGGGAGGACGCCAGGCCGTGGTGGTCGGAGCCCAGGTTCAACGGCACGTTGTCGACGTGGAGCCTGCGGTAATTCCTGGTGTAGACGGTGACGGCGGTGCGGAAGTCCTCCCGTCCCGCGCCGATGGCGACCTGCTGGGTGCGCACGGACACGCCGAGGCTGTCCGGGGCGATGGCGGCATTGGTCTGGAGCGTGACGGCGTCGGTGCGCTCGCCCAGGATCGCAATGAGCTGATCGGCCTTGGCGCGGGCGCGGTCGGCGTCCCCGTCGGAGTCGATGATCGCCTCCTGGTAGGTCACCTCGCGGCGCAGCGGGAGCTCCTCGTCGTCGTACTCGGTCACGAGCTGGATGAGGAGGTCGTCCAGGAGGGAGGAGATCATGCCCGCGGAGGTGAAGTCGGAGTCCTTGACCGCCTCGTACTTCTCCGCGCAGCGCCCCAGCGCGGTGGCCGCCTCCGTCTGCGCCTTGACCGCGGCGAAGGAGGCGGGCGGGGTGAGCCGGCGCAGCATCTGCGCCTCCTGGTTGTCGAGCACCTCGCGGGCGACGGTGAGCTCCTGGACCCACTTGTTGACCTGCTCCTTGACCAGGTCCTGACTGGTGCGCAGCTCCTTGGTCCAGGTGTGGAGCTGGGTGCGGACCAGGTCCGTGCCCGGGGGGCCGAACTGCCCCTGGGAGGCCGCCTCGAGGATGACGGCGAACTCCCGGGTGAGATTGTGCGGATCGCAGGAGGCGAAGTAGTGGCGCAGCCACCGCACGGACTCGGCGTCCCGGTGCTCGCGCCGCAGGACGAGGGCGAAGAACAGGGCCGTCTTGGCCTGATTGCGCCCGTAGGCCTCGGCGACGGACCGCTTGGCCACGTCCTCGTCGTCGCGCGACCACGCGGCCAGCGCCACCAGCGCCGGCGCGAGCCAGTACCGGGGGGTCTGGATCATGAGCTCTTCGCTGACCTGGCCGGCGGTGGACTCCGAGACGTTGCCGATGTCGAAGGCCTGAAGCAGCCCGATGCTGGAGCGGCGCACCACCTTGTAGTGCCCGTACTCGCGCTCCAGGTCGGCCTTGAGGGTGCCCAGCTTGGTCTCGGCGCGCTGCACGGCGGCGGTCCGCCGCGCCTGCTGGACGTACTCGGCGAACTGCCGCTGCAGCTCGGCCAATTGGTCCTGGGTCGACCGGAGCGTGCCGGAGACCTCCGTGACCATGGAGCTGACCTGGTCGACGTCGCTCCTCGTCGCCATGGCGCTCTGGATCTCGTCGAGTTGACGCGTGATCGGCGCCAGGTTCAAGGTTCCTGAAGACATTGTGATCCTTTCAGGGCGAGGACGAATGAAGATCGTCCGGCGGATGGTGGGAGGGGCGGGACGGGGCCAGGAGTCAGCCGGTCCCGTCCTCCCGCACGGGCACGAGCTCGCCGTCGGAGTAGACCTCGATGTAGGCGTAGGCGGGCGAGCGGGCGAGGGCGCGGGCCTGCCGGTAGGGCTCGGGGACGGGGTCGGAGGGCGTGTAGTGCTCGATGATGGCGCCGTCGATGCTCATCCTGTGGTCGATGTAGGGCTCGCCGAGGTAGCACCTCGCGAAGAGCCCGACGAGGATCCCGCCCATGCGGTCGGCGTAGGCCCGCTCGATCCAGGCGATGAGCTCGGCCCGGTAGGCGGTGTCCTGAGTCATGTCGAGGTTGCGGACGGCCTCCATGATCTGCGCCGAGCGGGGCAGCGATCGGCGGGACCGCTCGTAGGGAGTGATCGTGGCGGGCGCGAGCGACTGGGCGGGCACCGTCTGGGAGGAGGGCACCGTGTTGGCGGCGGGGCCCTGCCGCGCCATGGCTGCGCTGCTCAGGACACGACGTCGTTGGTGCTGCACGGGAACCGACCTCGGTTGTAGGGATCTGGGGGCGCCGGCGAGCCTGCGCTCACAGGGCGTACACGATGATGGCACACGCGATGACGGCCAGAACGACGATCGCGAGTACCAATTGTTGTACTTTTCCGAAGCGCGGCGACGGGGCGGAGGGCGCCGGAGCCGCG
>ERZ773063.1822-NODE-1822-length-12107-cov-10.146532_pt1 | contig 12107 bp, 14 predicted proteins | sample MGYA00580625_ERZ773063 | MGnify/ENA primary metagenome ERZ773063 (study PRJEB29015, sample SAMEA2738022) | human oral metagenome | biome: human oral; feature: human-associated habitat; material: dental | place: China | collected 2042 ...
ACCGTATTGATGTAGGCCTGCCAGAAATAAGTTCCCTCACTGTCTAAATAAGCCTGATTTAGCACCAACTGCCAAAGACTTTCGACCTGCTGGAGCGGGCTTTGGTCGTTCAGTTCTCGTATTTCTTGATTTAGGCGGGTAAATTGCTGGCGCAGCTCTTGCAGCTTGTCTGGCGCCTGATGCAGAAAAGTCTTAGTTACTTTTTGTGTTTTTAAAGCTACCCGCAGGAAATTCAAGAGCAAGGCTGGACTTAATTTGCTGGTAAAACCTTGACCTTGGTAGTCTTTATTGACTCCCAGTTCATCATCAAAGTCTCGCTCAATATAGCCCGGAATCTGCTCCATACCTTGCTTGACCACGCCTAAGTTCCAGAAAGGCCGAGCATAATGGAGACGCATCAGCGGAGGCATAACTCCTTCAGGCTCTAGGCCAATAGCCAGCAAAAAGCTTGAGAGTGCCTCTTGCCAAGAATGGCGGTAAAGACTCCACATCAGGTTTGGACAGGGCTGGGCCGCCACGCCTCCATCCCGAAAATTCGCCGTCGTCCAGCGGCCACTGTCGATTTTAGTTGGTACTGTCGTGATGGGCCGAGCCTGCAGCAAATAGACTTGCTCTTGGACAGCACACCACTCAATATCCATAGGCCGACCAAAATACGCCACAATCTCCAACACCTGGGCATGCAGTTTCTGCAAGACTGCCAGAGGCATTTCAACTTTTTCAAACTGGCTCCAGTCTGGCTTGTACCAAGGAAGAGTCAACTGATCAGGATTAACTAGACCGCTAACCAAGCTCTCAGCCGAGCCTTTTACATACTCCAACAGCATGGTCTGGTCCTGATTAGTCGCCACATCAAGGGAAAAGCAGACACCGCTGAAGTCAGGCTCTATCTGCTCCTGAATCAGCACTGCCATGGCAAAATCCTGCTCTGCCAGAACCTGACGCTGCCAGTAAGCCAAGGCCTCTGGATTAAAAAGAGAAAGCAGACAAGAACGAATGCCCTGCTCAATTTCTGACAGTGTCCAGCAGTTGCCAATCGAGTCATACTGACCAGCAAATGACATGGCCTGTCCGTCTTCTAAGATGGAACTACTGCGAACGATATAAGCTTGATTTTCCTGACAAAAGTCTGCTAACTGCTGTAGCCAAGCTGGATCCAAGGGATACTGCTGCAAACGATCCGCAATTTCCTCCTTGCCCAAATGAATTAACTCTTTAAGTCCCTCTTTTGAGTATTCTGGCAGAGCTGCGCTTAGCCAATCCATTACTCGGTCTGCTGGCAAAATCAAACCCTTAGGAACTGAAAGCCCCAGCTGACAAAGGTTGATTAACTGATTGATTTTACCGCCATAGACAGCTGAAGGCTCTTTTTCCAGCCATAGTTCTTTCATCAAAAACTCCCATCTCACATACGATTTTTTCTAAGCTTAGCCCAGTAGAGCAGACGATTGACTCCTATATGTGTACCCGCCCCTAGGATTAGAATGCCCAGCATCTGCTGCCAGGACAGAGGGATATAGAAAAGCAAGAAAATAATACAGCCAATCAAGGAATCAATCTGGTCTATCCAGATAAAGGTCCATTTCCAGCCATTCTCCGCCGTCTTGCCCTCTCTGATTTCTAAACGGCGCTTGATAAAGCTATTGGGCAGTTCAAACAAAACATAGGCTAGCCCCAAAAGAGCTCCAAGCAGCAGATTAAATAGCACGGTATTTTCGTAGAAGGCATAGACCAAGTGCAGCTTCTCTAGACTAGGAATACTCTTCAAGAGCAAGCCCCAAAGTATCTGAGCCAAAGCTCCCCAGACAATCATGCCAAAGAAACCTTTCCAGGTCTTGTTAGCCCCAAAAAGTCTCTTCCCATCCTTTAAAATCAGCCCGGCATCCATGGGTCGGTATGCCGCCCCTAGCAGTGAAGACTTGCAAAAGATCATATTCAGAATCCCAGCCAGAATGACCGGCATCAGGGTGATATATAAAGCAAGAATCGAGAGCATACTTATTTCCTATTCTTTTTATGAAAATCAGTCTGAAAAAATCAAGAGACTCCTCAAACTTATATATCATTATACCATAAGTCGTAAAGCCCTTTTCCAATAAGCCCTAGACATCTGTCGCATCTGACAAGGAGCAACCCATGTCTGCCATTCCGCTTTATCAACTCCAAAGCCGCCTACTAGAATAATATCTTTTTTAAGCCACACAAAAAGCCTCATAAGAACTTCTAAGGAAACCAGCACGGGTCATTAAAAGTTACTTATGAAGCCTATGAAATGTTCCTTGTCTCTAGGAAAGAAGCAAGCTATCTTTTGCCTAGCCTTAAACTACTGACGTTTAGAAGGCGCGCAATTCTTTCATCGATTTTTAGTGTCTAGCAGAATGGTCACTGGTCCATCATTTACCAATTCCACCTGCATATCTGCTCCGAACACGCCCGTCTTGACTGGCACTTGCTCAGCTAACAGCTGGTTAAACTTGTCATAAAAGGGACTAGCCATATCCGGCTTGGCTGCACCTGTAAAGGCTGGCCGATTTCCCTTTTTGGTATCTGCATGGAGGGTGAATTGGGAAATGGAAAGAATCTTCCCTCCGATATCCTGAACAGAAAGATTCATCTTATCCTCAGTATCGGAAAAAATCCGCATATTGACAATCTTCCTGACCGCGTAGTCCATATCTTCCTGACTATCATCAGGCCCGACACCTACCAAGAGCAGGAGACCTTGTTCAATGCTGCTATGCAGCTGCTGGTCAATACTAACCTGAGCACGTTTGACACGCTGAATGACAATTTTCATATCTTTTCCTTTATTTCTGACTACTATCTACTCTGACAGGATCGCACTTAGCCATTGGTTCGTTTGACCGAATACACCTCTGGCACACTCTTGATCTTATCCACCACCGTCGTCAGCATGGACAGATTAGCAATGCCAAAAGAAACATGGATATTAGCAAATTTCATATCCTTAGTTGGCTGGGCATTAACCGTTGAGATGTTTTTGGTGGTATTAGACAGCACCTGCAACACATCGTTAAGGAGGCCAGACCGATTAAGACCATAAATATCAATGTGGGCTGTGTACTCTTTAGTCGAATTATTTTCTTCCCATTCTACATCAAGCAAGCGCTGCTCATAATTTTCCTGAGCCTTGAGATTCATACAGTCTTGCCGGTGGATGGCCACGCCGCGTCCTTTGGTAATGTAACCTACAATGTCGTCACCAGGCACAGGATTACAGCACTTAGCAATCCGAATGAGGAGACCAGACGCCCCCTGAATGACCACACCGCCTTCGTGCTTGACCTTAAGGGTGTCTTTTTTGTTCTCGACCTTAACTTCACCGCCCTTGACCAATTCCTCTGCCTCTGCTTTGGCCTTGGCCCGCTCTTCCTCACGGCGCTCTTTTTCTGTCAAACGATTGAAAATACTAATGGCACCGATCTCACCGAAACCAATTGCCGCAAAAAGCGCTTCTTCAGTCTTATAGCTGGTCTTTTGGAGCACATCTTCCATGTGCTTCTTGTCCATGTACTTATTGGCTACATAACCATTCTCCTGAAATTGAGCCTGCAAGAGCTCCCGCCCTTTAGAAATAGACAGCTCCTTGTCTTGATTTTTAAAGAACTGACGGATTTTATTTCTAGCCTTGCTGGTCTTGACAAGATTAAGCCAGTCACGACTCGGTCCAAAGGAATTGGCATTGGTGATGATTTCCACCTGATCCCCAGTCTTCAGCTTGGTATTGAGCGGCACCATGCGGCCATTGACCTTAGCTCCTGTCGCCTTCTCCCCAACCTTAGTATGAATCTCATAGGCAAAATCAATGGGTCCTGAGTCCTTAGGCAAAGAACGCACTGCTCCATCCGGTGTGAAGACATAGATTTCCTCAGCCAGGTAGCTTTCCTTAACCGAATCAACAAATTCCTTAGCATCACCAGACTGATTCTGCAATTCCATCAATTCCTTGATCCAATTCATCCCGATGGCAGATTCCTTGCCGTCAACCTGACCCTTAATTCCTTTTTTGTAGGCCCAGTGAGCAGCGACCCCGTATTCTGCGACTTCGTGCATTTCCTTGGTTCGAATCTGAAACTCAATCGGACCTTTAGGACCATAAACGGTCGTATGGATAGACTGGTAGCCGTTGGCCTTGCGATTGGCAATATAATCCTTGAAACGCCCCGGCATGGGTTTCCAAAGCTCATGGATGTAGCCCAGCATGGCATAGACATCACTGTGAGTGCTCAAAATGCAACGAATGGCAATCAGATCGTAGATCTCATCAAACCGCTTCTTCTTGTCCTGCATTTTGCGGTAGATGGAGTAAATATGCTTGGGACGACCGTAAATCTTCCCATGTAGATTGCGCTCTCCCGCGTAGGTTTCAATCTTGTGGACAACTTCCTCTACCAGAGCTTCCCGCTCTCGACGCTTCTCCTTCATCATGTGGGAGATTTTATAAAACTCCGTTGGATTGAGATAACGGAAAGACAAGTCTTCCAATTCCCACTTGACACTGGAAATCCCCAAACGATGGGCCAGAGGAGCATAGATTTCCATCGTTTCCTGCGAGATCCGCTCTTGCTTGTCTGGCCGTAAATGATTCAGAGTACGCATATTATGCAGACGGTCAGCCAGCTTGACCAAGATCACTCGAAGGTCTTCTGACATGGCCATGAGCATCTTGCGATGATTTTCCGCCAACTGTTCTTCGTGAGACTTGTATTTGACTTTCCCAAGCTTGGTCACACCATCCACAATCACGCGCACATCATGACCAAATTCTCGCTCCAGATCGTCCAAGGTCGCCGCCGTATCCTCTACGACATCATGCAAAAAACCACAGGCTACTGAAACAGCATCCAACTTGAGCTTGGCTAAAATTCCCGCCACCTGAATCGGATGGACGATATAGGGCTCTCCCGACTGACGAGTTTGCCCGCTATGGCATTCCATCGCATAGATCAACGCTTTTTGAACAAAAGCCACATCCTCTGCAGCTAAATATTTTTTTGTTAGGGCTACAACCTGATTCCCCGTTAAATTTTCTTCTTTTGGCATGCATTCTCTCCGCTTTCTTGCCTACTATTTTAACATTTTTAAATCAATATGAAAACCAAGAGGACTAGAATAAAAGTAAGGTGGCAGAATAGAACTGCGTTTTCAAAGTTTTAGCTTGTCAACCTTGTTTCCGAGCTAAGATTTAAAAACTTTCCTAGAGTTATAAACAGTTCCAGCCCCACGAGGTTGCTCGATAATCCATGGCTATTGAGCAAGCAGCTGCAAGCTCAAGGATCTCTTTCTAATAAAAAGCGAGGCCGAGACACTTTTGTCTCAACCTCCGGGATGAAAATGATGTACTTTCTCCATATGAGCTATATCTTTTAGAAACTCATAATAGGCATAGATGAGGTAACCAGCAGAGGCTACACCCAAGATAGCTATTGATACTTCAAATAAGGCAGACAAAGACATGATAAACCTCCTCTCCTTATTTCAAACTACAATGTGCAAAGCGACCATCAGCGGCTGTTTCGTTTCCGATTTTTTCCTTTCTAGCCTGCCTCCGGATTCGCCTTTATTATACCAAATTTAAGATAGGAAAACAATAAAAATTCCTTTATAAAAGCACTTTTTCCTGACAATTTTGTAAAGCTTGATGCTACTTCCGTTGCTCATTTCTCCACCTACCCTTTAACCAAAAAAGTTAGGAACACTTTCCTAACTTTCTTCTCTTTTATCATGAACACTCGAGACCAGAAAAATCACTTTTAAAAAGGGAGTTCCTCCTCTTCCAGCACCAAATCTGCTAGGTCTGCTCCAGTATTATTTTCACGGAGTGCTCTCTGAGCTCGGCTTTCTAAAAGCTGAAAACCACTGCAAAGAACTTCTGTCACATAATGAGTGGTTCCATCCTTTTCATAACGGCGACTCCGCAATTCTCCATCCAGAGAAATCAAACTCCCCTTGCTAGCGTAACTTGCCAAGGTTTCAGCCAAGCGCCCCCAGACAACAAGGTTAATAAAATCCGCTTCACGCTCTCCATTTTGGCTCTTATACCGGCGATTCACCGCCACTGTCGCACGCGCGACCGACTTGTCATTTGCTGTCTTGTGTAGCTCTGGTGTAGCCGTCAACCGGCCAATGATGATGACTTTATTATACATATTCTTTCCTCCTACTTATCTATTCGCAGGGAATCAAAAAAAGTTACAGAAATTTGTAACTTTTCGAGAAAATTCTTTATTTTTTATGCACCATGAAACCTGTCGCCTGTTGATTGGCCATAATAGTCATATCTGTAATCTGCACACGACGAGGCTGACTGGTCACATAGACCACTGTATCTGCAATATCCTGAGCTTGCAAGGCCTCAATTCCCTGATAGACGGTGGCAGCACGCTCTTTGTCACCGTGGAAACGTACCGCAGAAAAATCTGTTTCGACAATTCCAGGCTGAATGGTGGTCACCTTGATATCCGTTGCAATGGTATCGATTCGCAGTCCATCTGAAAAAGTCTTGACAGCAGCCTTGGTGGCTGAGTAAACAGCTGCACCTGCATAGGCATAGATTCCTGCGGTTGATCCCATGTTGATAATATGACCTTGATTGGCTGCTACCATAGAAGGCAAGAAACAGCGAGTGACTGCCATCAAACCTTTGACATTGGTATCCAACATGGTCAGCATATCCAATTCTTCATAGTCTTGATAGGGAGCCAAGCCAAGAGCTAGTCCAGCGTTATTGACCAAAATATCAATCTGCCTTATCGTTTCCAAAATATCGGAGCAGACAGTCTTGACCATAGCCATATCCGTGACATCCAGTGGAAAAGTCCAAACTGTTTGATTTGGATAGGTTACTGCAAACTCTGATTTGAGGGCTTCCAGTCTGTCTGTCCGTCGCCCTGTTAGAACGACATTCTCCCCCTGCTCCAGATAAGCTCGCGCAATGGCTTCACCGATTCCAGATGTCGCTCCTGTAATCACTACATTTTTTGCCATCTTATCCCCCTCTATCTGGTCTATCAAATACTGACAATTTCCTAGGCAGTCCAGTGTTTAGCTGGGTCAAAGGCCGTTCCGACCGTCTCACTATCCGCCAATTCAATGATACCACGTTTTTGCGGCGCATTTGGCAACTGGAGCTCCCGTGGGCTGCACATCATACCAAAACTCTTTTCGCCACGGAGTTCTCCTGGAAAGATGAGATTGCCCTTCGGCATCATAGCACCAGGCAAAGCCACGATCGTCTTAAGACCGACACGAGCATTCGGAGCACCAGCCACGATTTGAACGGTCTGATCAGCTGCCACCTGCACTTGGCAGATATTGAGGTGGTCACTATCTGGATGGGCTACCATCTCAAGGATTTCCCCCACAACAAACTTAGGATCACGGTCGTTAACCAGCTCCGCTTGGAAGCCTTCTTTGGTCAATTCTTGATTGAGAGTCGCAACCTGCTCATCCGTCAGCTGAACTTGTCCGCGCTCTGCAATTTCAAAAAGGTCTGACAGTTCAAAAATGTTCCAAGCCACTGTCTGTCCATTATCTTCGCGGTAAACACGCGCAATATTTCCTTTGCGCTCAGCAGCCAACTTAGCTCCCTGATCATCAGCAGCGATGACCATCAGAACATCTCCAACATGCTCTTTGTTATATGTAAAAATCATTTCTTCCTCCAAAAATACTTTTAAAACTTCTTACAAATTTGCTAAAAAATCATTGATTTGACTCTTGGTCTTGCGGTCGCGATTGACATAGCGACCAATCTCTCGTCCATCTTCCACGACAACCAGACTAGGTATCCCATAAACATCCCATTTTTGGGCCACAGCCATATACTGATCCCGATCCACCTCGACAAAGGTAAAGTCAGGATTCTCCGCTTCTATCTCTGGCAGAAAAGGCTTGATGAAGCGACAGTCTCCGCACCAATCTGCTGTGAAAAAGAAGACAGTCTTCTCCTTATGCTCCACATAAGAAGCTAGCTCCTCCATACTTTGCGGCCGAATCATCACTCTTCCTCATAGGTCAGCTGACCATTTTCATATACGAAGGTGAAATGGCGGTCGTCTTCTAGGACAACCCCTCCAACTGTACGGCTGTCGCTTGATTCATAAAGTTCTACATAGACCGTTGCAATCGGTCCCCAGCTGGCAAAAAATTCCCGCACGATCCGAACAATCTCTTCTCTACTGCGCAGTCTTTTCTGCTCCTGCACAAGCTTGGCAGCTCCAAAGGCCACAGCTCCCGCTCCCAAAAGAGCGGTTGTCGTTAAAATGATTTTTTTAGCTTTCATGTAGAATATTTTAACACAAAAGCGCAGAGGCGACAAACAATATTACAGATTTCTCAGCTTCTTTTAGTTCATCCTGTTCTTCCCTCTAAAAAAGTGATAAAATAGAATCAGAAAGAAGGTAAACTTATGTCTGATTTATTTTCAAAAATCAAGGAAGTGACTGAGCTCTCAGCCATCTCTGGTCACGAGGCACCCGTCCGCAGCTATCTGCGAGAAAAAATCACTCCTCACGTTGATGAGGTCGTTACTGACGGCCTAGGCGGCATCTTCGGGATTCGGCATTCCCAAGCTGAAAATGCTCCCCGCGTTCTGGTTGCGGCTCACATGGACGAGGTTGGCTTCATGGTAAGCGAGATCAAGCCCGACGGGACTTTCCGTGTAGTAGAAATCGGTGGCTGGAATCCGCTAGTCGTGAGCAGCCAACGCTTCAAACTCTTTACCCGCGAAGGGCGAGAAATCCCTGTCATCTCAGGCTCTGTCCCTCCTCATCTGACACGCGGTTCTGGCGGACCAGTTATGCCACAGGTTGCGGACATTGTCTTTGACGGCGGCTTTGCGGACAAGGCAGAAGCTGAAAGCTACGGCATCCGTCCAGGAGACACGATCGTGCCAGACAGCTCTGCCATTCTCACAGCTAACGGTAAAAATGTCATCTCTAAAGCCTGGGACAACCGCTACGGCGTCCTTATGGTCAGCGAATTGGCTCAAGCCTTATCTGGTCAAGAACTAGGGAACCAACTCTATGTCGGTGCCAATGTCCAAGAAGAGGTTGGCCTGCGTGGTGCCCATGCTTCAACGACAAAATTTGCTCCTGAGGTCTTCCTAGCTGTGGACTGCTCCCCAGCTGGTGACATCTACGGCGGCCAAGGTGCCATCGGTGATGGAACGTTGATTCGTTTCTTTGATCCTGGTCATCTCATGCTGCCAGCTATGAAGGACTTCCTCTTGACAACTGCTGAGGAAGCTGGCATCAAGTATCAATACTACTGCGGCAAGGGCGGAACGGATGCTGGTGCTGCCCATCTCCAAAGCGGTGGCGTACCATCTACCACCATTGGTGTCTGCGCCCGCTACATTCATTCCCACCAAACTCTCTATGCCATGGACGATTTCCGGCAAGCCCAAGCCTTCCTGCAAGCGCTGGTCAAAAAGCTGAATCGCTCAACCGTGGACACGATTACCAACTACTAATTTCGAGAAGCAGCCCGTTCTTCATCCGGGCTGCTATCTATTTTATCTAATTATAATCTCTTTTAATTTTCCAATTTGAAGAAAATTTTGTTATAATGCTTAGCAGAGGTGAAACTATACATGAAAAAAATTGCTTTTGATTCAGAAAAATACTTAAACCTACAGCGCGACCATATCTTGGAGCGCATTAATCAATTTGAGGGCAAATTGTACATGGAATTCGGCGGAAAAATGCTGGAAGACTTCCATGCTGCCCGTGTCCTGCCAGGTTATGAGCCGGACAATAAAATCAGACTGCTCAAAGAGCTCAAGGACCAAGTGGAGATTGTCATTGCTATCAATGCCAACAATATTGAGCACTCGAAAGCGCGTGGAGACTTGGGCATTTCCTATGACCAAGAAGTTCTGCGCCTAATCGATACCTTTAATGAGCTGGATATTTATGTGGGCTCAGTGGTCATTACCCAGTATTCTGGCCAGCCAGCAGCTGATCTCTTCCGCGCTCAGCTAGAAAAGAACGGAATTGACTCCTACATCCACTATCCAATCAAGGGCTACCCGACCGACATGGATCATATTATCTCACTTGAGGGAATGGGCAAGAACGACTATATTAAGACCAGTCGAAATCTGGTCGTAGTGACTGCGCCTGGTCCTGGTTCTGGTAAATTAGCTACTTGCTTGTCCAATATGTACCACGACCAAATCAATGGCGTCAAGTCTGGCTATGCTAAGTTTGAGACCTTCCCAGTTTGGAATCTGCCCCTGCACCATCCTGTCAATTTAGCTTATGAGGCAGCGACGGCAGACCTGGACGATGTCAACATGATTGACCCTTTCCACCTGCAAACCTACGGCGAAACCACTGTCAACTACAACCGTGATATTGAAATTTTCCCAGTCCTCAAGCGTATGCTGGAGCGCATCCTAGGTAAATCACCTTATGCTTCTCCAACAGACATGGGCGTCAACATGGTCGGCTTTGCCATTGTAGATAATGATGCGGCTATCGAGGCTTCCCAACAGGAAATCATCCGCCGCTACTACCAGACGATTCTAGACTTCAAGGCGGAGCGCGTTTCTGAATCTGCTATCAAGAAAATCGAACTCTTGATGAATGACTTGGGCATCACACCGCTGGATCGTAAAGTAACCGTTGCTGCGCGTGCCAAGGCTGAAAGCACTGGTGAGCCAGCTCTGGCCTTAGAATTGCCAAATGGTGAGATCGTAACCGGTAAGACCTCTGAACTCTTTGGCCCTACGGCAGCTGTCTTGATTAATGCCATTAAAAAATTAGCCAACATTGCCAAAGAGACCAAGCTGATCGAACCCGAGTATGTCAAGCCAATCCAAGGCCTGAAAATCAATCATTTGGGCAGCCGTAATCCGCGCCTCCACTCAAATGAAATCTTAATGGCTCTGGCAATCACAGCCATGGAAAATCAAGACGCTGCACAAGCCATGCAAGAACTTGGAAATCTCAAGGGCAGCGAAGCTCATTCAACCGTAATGCTGACAGATGAAGACAAAAATGTTCTGCGCAAACTCGGCATCCATGTAACCATGGATCCTGTTCATCAGTATGATCGACTTTATAGAAAATAAAAACAAGCTCTGTTAAAAGCTTGTTGAGAAAGCTGGCTCTGCCAGCTTTTTTTCTTAATAACGCTTAGATAGGAGAAAACGCAAGAGATAGTAAAGGGCCAAAACTAGGATAATGGTCAAAGTCAGAAACTGATTGAGATTTAAAATGATAGGAAAAATCATAGACAGAAGGCTCAGCCCTGCTGCCAGCAGCAAAAGGATATCAAACAGCAGGGTGCGAGTCTTTTCGTCAATCATCCGATTACGCTCATCCGTCACCTGAATGTAGAGCCTATTAAAAGCTTCCTCCCGTTTCAAGGCAAGATTATAACGTAGAACCATCAAGGAAAGCCCTAGAAGCAGACCAACCATAATGCCTTCCTGTAAATCATCCAGAGAATGAATGTAGCTCCATCCTAGTCCCAGCCAGAGGGCTAGGATTAGGATGCGACCGATAATCACTTTCTTTTGTAGTTTTTTCCGAAATTCTTGTTTAGTTGTTATTTCCATGTCAGCCTCCTATTTTTCATATGCTTGGGAAATTTTTAACATCACCACAATCAAGATAAATCCCACAAAAGGCAGGATTTCCTTAGGGATAAAATCGGCTTGCAAATGGAGGTAAGACAAGCCAACCACCACCAAAATAGCCAATACCCATTTACACAAATAAGTCCATTTCATGATTCATCCTCCTCAAAGAGAAACACTTCTTCAATCCTTAAATTGAAAAAGGATGCAATTCTATGAGCCAAAAGTAGTGAGGCATTGTAGCGGCCCTTTTCCAAAGAAATAATCGTTTGTCTCGTAACCTCTAGCTTCTCAGCCAGCTCCTCCTGGCTGAGCTTTTTTCTTTTTCGTAATTCTTGAATTCGATTTTCCAAGGCTGCCTCCTTTTGTCATGTAAAACAAACTTTACTTTTCAAACATAGTATAGCTTCCTTTACATCTTTTGTCAAGAAGAAAGCGGCAAAAAAGAGGCTGGGACAAAAGTCCTAGCCTCTCAATTGTCTTTGGATTGTCGAGC
>ERZ773063.1837-NODE-1837-length-12020-cov-10.239448_pt1 | contig 12020 bp, 11 predicted proteins | sample MGYA00580625_ERZ773063 | MGnify/ENA primary metagenome ERZ773063 (study PRJEB29015, sample SAMEA2738022) | human oral metagenome | biome: human oral; feature: human-associated habitat; material: dental | place: China | collected 2042 ...
GAGATCGGTCGAGTTCCGCGTCGAGATCGGTTCACTTCCGCGTCGAGATCGGTCGAGTTCCGCACCGAGATCGGTTCAGTCACGAGCGTGCTCGCTGCGACCTCACGCCCCGCCGAGGCGGGGCTCTGGCTTGCTGCACTGACGCCTGCGGGCGTGGGGCGGCTGTGCGTGGCCTTGCGTCCCGCTCGGCCGCAGTGCGTACGCGGGTGGCGCCTACGCGGGCAGGACGCTGGAGCGTGATCAGTTGCCTCGATCGGGCTCATCCGTCGTCCGGCTCAGAGAGCCAGTCGTCTCGCGTGCCCCATCATGTCCAAGCCTTGTTCCGGGAGGCGCATGCGTCCCGGTCGCCGGCGGTGAGCAGCGGCCGCGGCCCCCGGCCTGAACCGATCTCGAGCCGGAAGTGAACCGATCTCGGTGCGGAACTCGACCGATCTCGGCGAGTGGTGTTGCGGAACTGCGCTCCGAATGAGATCGCCCCGAGACCGGAGGCGGACGAAAGCCGCATAGCCTTTGGCATGCTCGGCCGAGGCTGTCCAGCATGGTGGCGGAAAGCGCGACGGGTATTTTCTGCTCTCGCGCGGGCGTTCCTCCGGCCCCGGCCGTCTGAGCGGTATCACGCGTATCCGGGGATCCCGGCTCCGACCCGCATCGTAAGCGAATCGATGCCTTATCGACACCGAATTGATTAAGAACTCCGCGAAATAGGGCATAGGGTTCCGTATGTCCCTAGAAGATCAGTTGTCAGGCATACCCACGCCTTCACATTGCATTGGAGTTCTTCAGTGATCCGTTCCCGCTCGGTGCGCCTGTGCCGCCGTGTCGTGAGTCTCGTGGCCGTGTGCAGCGTCGGCATGGCCCTTGCGCTCGGCGCGAATGCCGTTCCCACCGCGGCCTCCGCCGCTCCCGGAGCCGGCGGCGCTCTTCCCGCGGTCTTCGCCACCGGGGGCTCGGGCCGTTACGTCGATACCATCCAGTGGCTTCAGTGGGGCGACTACGAGACCCAGTTCAAGGGCCAGGCGAAGCCGAATGTGCCCGTGCTCGACTATGACGAGACCAAGGACTTCGTCAACGAGCGGGACCTGGGCGACGCCGGGAATCTCGTCACCACGTGCACCCTGTCCAATCTCCAGCACCTCGGCCACTCGCCCGACCTGACCGACGCGCAGTCCAAGGGCCCGCTGGTCGCCACCATCCCCGGCGCCTGGGCGGGCGACGCCCTCGACAACCTCTACAACGTCGGCGGCCCCGGCCAGTGGAGCGACGGCAGCGAGGTCTGGCACAGCGGTCTGACCTATCCGGCCGACTACGTCAACAAGAACCAGATGGCCATCGGCCTGGCCAACGGCTACGCCTACAACGGAGCCAACACCTGGGACGGCAAGAAGTGGGGGACGCCGGGGGCCAGTACCGAGCCGACCGGATACGCCGCCCGCGTGAGCGTGGACTACTCCTGCACGGCCGAGCTCCACGCTCCGGACGGAAGCGTCAAGCCCGTCCCCGTCGCGGGCCTCGTCTTCGCCGACGCGGAGGCCTCCTCGCGGCGCTACGGGATCAAGTCCTGGGCGACGACCGAGTGGACCGACGAGTGGATCCAGGCCAGCACCGACCAGGCTGTGACCTGGCGCGTCCTGGACACCATGCGCTCCGACCCCTGCATCTCCAAGAACACCGGCAAGCAGGTGACCACCGACGCCGAGGTCTCCGGGGGCGGCCAGACCCTGCGCCTCATGCCCAGTGACGAGGAGTGCGTCTACCAGAGCGGCGGCAGCTACTCCCGTCCCAACGGACTGGGCGGGCCCGACGCCGTCATGTTCATGGAGGGCGCCACCAAGGCCACCATCACCATGCAGGGCTCCGGCTACTCGGCGGTGGCGCTGGGCCTGATCGTCGCCACCGACTTCGGCGACGCCCCCGAGTCCTACGGCTACTCCGGTGCGCTCTTCCAGCCCAAGTGGCAGGGCGGAGAGGTCTCCTCGACCACCGACGTCTTCGGGGTGCAGCCCCAGGCCACCATGTACCTGGACCAGAGCGCCCCCCGCCTCGGCGAGCGCATTGACGCCGAGGGCCGCCAGATGTTCAGCGCCGACGCCCAGGGGGACGACACCAACGCCATCTTCGACGACGAGGACGCCATCGACACCACCTTGTGGAACGGCGGCATACGCACCGCGCCCGGCGCCACCCACACGGAGGCCGTCGCCTGCGAGGGTGCCGGGAAGATCGCCGGCTGGATCGACTGGAACAACAACGGCGTCTTCGACGACACCGAGAAGAGTGACGAGGTGCCCTGCAGCGGCAACACCGCGACGCTGACCTGGAAGGTCCCCCAGGACGTCACGAACACCGTGCGCAGCGTGGACGGCGAGACCGGCTCCAAGCCGGACAGCTACATGCGCGTGCGCATGACCAAGGACAACGACGGCAACGACCAGAAGCCGACGGGCATCACCACCACCGGTGAGGTGGAGGACTACAAGGTCTCCATCCGCATCCCCACCCTCCAACTCAACAAGACCGTGGACAACGGCTACGCCTCCGACGAGGTGCCCGGCCTGTCCGCCGACCAGTGGACCGTCCAGGGGCAGTCCGGCGACGTCACCCGCTCCGGCCAGGGCACCACGGGCGACCCCCAGTCCATCCCCCAGGGCGAGGTGAGCCTGTCCGAGACCTCCGACAACCCGGAGGCCGCGGGCTACGGGCCCGGCCAGTGGGCCTGCCAGGAGACCCCGGGCACCAACGGCGAGAGCTACTCCTCCGCCGTCGGCGGGACCACCGACGGCAGGGCGACGCTGACGGTCAACGGCCAGGACCGTGTCACCTGCGACATCACCAACGCGGCCAAGCCGGGCTCACTGACCTGGAAGAAGCTCGACGCCGACGGCACGACCCCCGTCGGAGGGTCGGAGTGGGCCCTGTCCGGGCCGGAGGTCCCCCAGGACACGCGGGTCGCCGACTGCGTGGGCACGTGCGGCACGGGCGCCTACGAGGACCAGGACCCCGACCCGGGCGAGTTCAGCCTCACCGGCCTGAAGTGGGGCACCTACACGATCTCGGAGACCGCTGCGCCCCCGGGCTACACCGCCGCCACCGGCGAGTTCGCCTTCACGCAGATCAAGGGCTCCGCCCTGGAGGGGACGCTGGTTCCCGTCGACGGCGTCACCGACAACGGCATCATCAACGAGCGTCTTGTGGGCTCCGTCAGCTGGCGGAAGGCCGACGCGGACAACGCCGAGCCGCTGTCGGGATCGACCTGGACCCTCGCCGGCCCGGACGTGCCGGCCGACACGGTGGTCACCGACTGCGGCCAGGCCCCCTGCGAGGCGGGCGCGTACAAGGACCAGGACCCCGCCCCCGGCGCCTTCGAGCTCCGAGGACTGGCCTGGAGCGACCAGGCGTACTCCCTGACGGAGAGGGAGGCCCCGGCCGGCTACACGCTGGACAAGACCGTGCACGAGTTCACCATCTCCCCGGACGCCCTCGCCCACTCATTCGACGAGGCCTTCAGGAACTCCAAAGCCGGCGTGCCCCTCCTGCCGCTGACCGGCGGGCTCGGCGCGTACCTGTTCCTCATCGGCGGTGCGGTGCTCTGCGCCCTCGCCATGATCGCCGCAATCGTGAGGAGGCGCCGCTCGCAGACCGTTCACTGAGGACACCCGGCCGAGTGGGCGGGAGCCACGCCCCGTGGCCGGCCCCCGCCCACAGGCACGACGCCGGGCAGAGCGGAGCCCCTTCCCCGGGCGCGCCTTCCCCGCCCCGTGTCCCGCAACCGCAATTCCCATCCCAGCATCCGCGCGACCGCACAGCGCATGGCCGCGCACGATGAAAGGACAACCACATCCATGAGTAGGACTACTCGCGCCCTCGGGCGCAGGGTCGCCGGCGCCGTCGGAGCACTCGCTCTGGCCATTGTCGGCCTGGGCGGGGCGACGTTCGCCCACGCCGCCGACCTCGGCAACATCGATTCGACCAAGACCGGCTCGCTCCTCATCCACAAGCACGAGTCCGGCTCCCAGAACGCCGACGGCACCCCCGACGGCCAGACGGGGACGGGCGGTGCGGGCGTCGCCGACGTCGTCTTCACCGCGTACAGGATCACCGACCTGGACCTGACCACCCAGACCGCCTGGGACGGGCTCAAGAACCTTGCGGTCCCGGCCGACGCCTGCGGCGCCGACTACGCGACCCCGTCGTTCGGCGGCCACACCTTCGACGGCGGCGCCGCCAGCGCCCCGACCGACGGCCAGGGCGACACGACCATCGGCAGCCTGCCGGTGGCCGCCTACCTCGTGTGCGAGACCAGCGCCCCCAGCACCGTCAAGACCAAGGCCGCGCCCTTCGTCGTGACGGTTCCCTTCCCGAACAACGCCACGAACGCGGCCAACGGCAACGGCGAGTGGCTCTACGACGTCAACGTCTACCCGAAGAACACCGTCGTGCTCGCCCCGTCCAAGGACGTGAACGTCACCGCCAACGGCCTGAAGACCGACAGCCAGGTGACCTTCCCGGTCACCGCGACGGTCCCGAGCATCGCCGCCACGGACTCCTTCAAGCACTTCGTGGTCTCCGACCCGCTGGACGCCAGCCTCGCGAGCGGCGACGTCGCCTCGGTCAAGATCGACGGCCAGGACGTGGACCCCTCCTACTACACGGTCACCTCCGGGCAGACCGTCTCGGTCGGCTTCACCAAGGCGGGGCTGGCCTTCCTGAAGACCAAGCCGAACTCGACCCTTGAGGTCGTCTTCACCGCCAAGGTCGTCTCCGTGCCCGCGGGCGGCACCATCGAGAACACCGCGACCCTGTACGTCGACGTCGTCCCGCAGGACACCCCGCCGGACACCCCGCCCGTCACTCCTCCGGATGAGCCGGGTACGCCCACCAACAAGGTCGTCACCAGCTGGGGCGACGTCAGGGTCTCCAAGACCGACGCCGACAACGCCAAGTCCCTCAAGGGCGCGACCTTCCAGGTCTACAACGCGGCCGACCCCTACGCCGCCTCGTGCGACAACGCGGTCAAGGACGGCGCGCCCATCTCGGTCGACGGCGCCACCGAGTTCACCTCCGGCGACGACGGCGTGGTCTCCATCGCGGGCCTGTTCGTGGACAAGAAGACGGGGGCGCCCGGTGAGACCTCCGTCGTTCCGGACCGCGCTCAGCGCTGCTACGTGCTGGTCGAGACGGCCGCTCCCGCCGGCTACGTGCTGCCCGCCGACGCCGAGCGGCCCGTCACCGTCAAGGCCGGGCAGACCGCTGCCGGCTCCTACGACCTGACGGTCCCCAACACCAAGCAGGACGTGCCCCGGCTCCCGCTCACGGGCGCCAACGGGCGCCTGCTCCTGATGGCGCTCGGCGCCGGCCTCGTCGCCCTCGCCGCCGGCGCGGCCCTCGTGGCCCGCTCCCGCAGGATGCGCGAGAGGGACTGAGAGCCCTCGTCGGCGCCGGCAGTGATCGCCCGCTGATCGCCCGCTGATCGCCCGCTGATCGCCCGGCCGGCGCCGGCAGGCGCCTTGCACCCACAGCGCGTGGCGGGGAGACCTCGGCGTCTCCCCGCCACGCTCGCGCCCGTCGTCAGGAGACCCGCCGACCATGAACCCTGAAAGCCCCCGCCGTCACCGATCCGCCCACGCCGCCCGTGCCGCTGGTAGGCGCAGGCGCCGCTGGCGGCTCTCGCGCTACTCCCTCGTCCCCGCCCTGCTCGCCCTGATCGGCATGCTGGCCCTGGCCTACCCGACGGCGGCGAGCTGGGTGTCCCAGTACAACCAGTCCAAGGTCGTGGCCGACTACTCCACCGGCGTGGACAATGTCGATCCCGATGCCGCCACCCAGGTCGCCCAGGCCCACGCCTACAACGACGCCCTGTCCGTCGGTGCGCTCCTGGAGGCCAATACGCACGTTCCCACCGGGGCCGGGAGCGCCGGCGGCAGCGGCCTGGACTACGACGCCATCCTGAACGCCAACGGCGCCGGCCTCATGGCCCGTCTGCGCATCCCGGCCATCGACCTGGACCTGCCCGTCTACCACGGCACCTCCGACCAGACCCTCCTGGAGGGCCTGGGGCACCTGGAGGGGACCTCCCTGCCCGTGGGCGGGACCGGCACGCGCTCGGTGATCACCGGGCACCGCGGGCTGGCCAACGCCACCATGTTCACCAACCTCGACAAGGTCGAGGCGGGGGACACCTTCACCGCCGAGGTCTTCGGCGAGGTGCTGACCTACCGCGTGGTGGAGACCAAGGTCGTCGAGCCCGAGCAGACCGAGGAGCTGCGGGCCGACCCCGACCGCGACCTCATGACCCTGGTGACCTGCACGCCGTTGGGCGTCAACACCCACCGCATCCTGGTCACGGGGGAGCGGATCCCCACGCCGGAGGACGTCGTGGCGGGCGAGCGCCCGGACGTGCCCAGGTTCCCGTGGTGGGCGCTCGCCCTGGGCGCCGGCGTGGTTCTGGACGGGCTCTACGTGTGGCGGGCCGGCTGCCCGCCCCGGGAGCGCACCGCGCCCCGCGCCGCCGGAGGGCGGGGCGCGACACGCCCGAGCGCGTGGACCGGGTGGGCGGTCTCACAGGCGCCGATCCGTCCGCGCGCTTCCGCGGTCCGGGGAGGCGCTGCTAACGTTGTCGCGCCGAGCGGGGCTGGAGCGCCGTGCGGCCACCCCCGGGGTCGACCCGGGAACCAGTCTGACGGACCCGGTCGCCGCCGGGTTTCCGCGTGTCCAGACCGGCCACCTCTTCTTCACAGCGGAGTCTCCTGCGCGTCGTCCCACGACACGCCCGAGCGCGTGGACCGGTCACCGAAAGCAAGAGAGGTTAGGCGCCATGGCGGGACAGAAGATCCGCATCCGGCTCAAGTCCTACGACCACGAGGTCATCGACTCCTCGGCGCGCAAGATCGTCGACGTCGTGACCCGCGCGGGCGCGACGGTCGTGGGCCCCGTGCCGCTGCCGACCGAGAAGAACGTGTTCTGCGTCATCCGGTCGCCGCACAAGTACAAGGACAGCCGCGAGCACTTCGAGATGCGCACGCACAAGCGGCTGATCGACATCGTCGACCCGACGCCCAAGGCCGTCGACTCGCTCATGCGGCTCGACCTGCCGGCCGACGTCAACATCGAGATCAAGCTCTGAGGTAAGAGGCCATGACTACGCATAACCAGCCGGCTGCCGCCGCGCCCGCCAGGGCGCTGCTCGGCACCAAGCTCGGCATGACGCAGATCTGGGACGAGGGCGGGCGCCTCCGCCCCGTCACGGTCGTGCGCGTCGACACCAACGTCGTGACCCAGATCCGCACCCTCGAGACCGACGGGTACGAGGCCGTTCAGCTCGCCTTCGGCGAGATCGACGAGCGCAAGGTCACCAGGCCCCTGGCGGGTCACTTCGCCAAGGCCGGGGTCGTCCCCCGCCGCCACGTCGCCGAGGTCCGCACCTGCCTGACCGGTGAGTTCGCCCTCGGCCAGGAGCTGACCGCGGACACCTTCGAGGTCGGCCAGCGGGTCGATGTCACCGGCACCTCCAAGGGCAAGGGCTTCGCGGGCGTCATGAAGCGCCACGGCTTCAAGGGCGTGGGCGCCTCCCACGGCGCGCACCGCAACCACCGCAAGCCCGGCTCGGTCGGCGCCTGCGCCACCCCCGGCCGCATCTTCAAGGGCCTGCGCATGGCCGGTCGCATGGGCCACGCCACCACCACCGTCCAGAACCTCAAGGTCCGCGGCGTCGATGCCGACAAGGGCGTGCTCATCGTGGGCGGCGCCATCCCCGGTCCCAAGGGCGCGGTCGTCCTCGTCCGCACCGCCGTGAAGGGAGCCTGAGACTCATCATGCCCGAGAACCAGACAGAGGCACTCTCCGTCGAGATCGTCGACTCCGAGGGGCAGCGGACCGGCACCGTCGAGCTGCCCGCCGAGATCTTCGACGTCGAGCCCAATATCCCGCTCATGCACCAGGTCGTCGTGGCCCAGCTCGCCGCGGCCCGCCAGGGCACCCACGCCACCAAGACCCGCGGCATGGTCCGCGGCGGCGGCCGCAAGCCCTACCGGCAGAAGGGCACGGGCCGCGCCCGGCAGGGCTCCATCCGCGCCCCCCAGTTCGCCGGCGGCGGCGTCGTCCACGGCCCGCAGCCGCGCGACTACAGCCAGCGCACGCCCAAGAAGATGAAGGCCGCCGCCCTGCGCTCGGCGCTGTCCGACCGCGCCCGCAACGGCCGCATCCACGTCATCACCGAGTTCCTCGTGGCCGACAGGCCATCCACCAAGCAGGCGCTGGCCGGGCTGCGCCACCTGACCGACCGCAAGGCGCTCGTCGTCGTGGGCCGCGAGGACACCCTCTCCATACTCAGCCTGCGCAACCTGCCCGACGTCCACGTGACCTGGGCCGACCAGCTCAACACCTACGACGTCCTCAACAGCGAAGACGTCATCTTCACTGCCGACGCCCTGGACCGCTTCCTGGGCAGGGGCGAGGAGGAGTCCAAGTGAGCCTCGAGAACTCCAAGAACCCCCGCGACGTCATTGTCGCCCCGGTCGTCTCCGAGAAGTCCTACGCCTGCATGGACCGTGGCCAGTACACGTTCGTTGTGGCGCCGGGCTCCAACAAGACCGAGATCAAGCAGGCCGTCGAGGCCATCTTCGACGTCAAGGTCGCCTCCGTGAACACCCAGAACCGGCGGGGCAAGACCCGTCGCACCCGCACGGGCACGGGCAAGTCGAAGGACACCAAGCGCGCTATCGTCACGCTGCGCGAGGGCACCATCGACATCTTCGGCGACGTGACGAAGTGACCCGGAAGGTAGAGGATCGACATGGGAATCCGTAAGTACAAGCCGACGACCCCGGGTCGCCGCGGCGGCTCCGTGGCCGACTTCGCTGAGATCACGCGCAGCAAGCCCGAGAAGTCACTGGTGCGCCCGCTGAGCAAGACCGGCGGCCGCAACAATTACGGCCGCATCACCACCCGCCACAAGGGCGGCGGTCACAAGCGCGCCTACCGCCTGATCGACTTCCGCCGCGCGGACAAGGACGGCGTGCCCGCCAAGGTAGCTCACATCGAGTACGACCCCAACCGCACCGCCCGCATCGCCCTGCTGCACTACCTGGACGGCGAGAAGCGCTACATCATCGCGCCGAACAGGCTCGGCCAGGGCGACCGGGTCGAGGCGGGGCCGAACGCGGACATCAAGCCCGGCAACAACCTGCCGCTGCGCAACATCCCCACCGGCACAGTCGTGCACGCCGTCGAGCTGCGCCCCGGCGGCGGCGCCAAGATCGCCCGGTCCGCCGGGACCTCGGTCCAGCTGGTCGCCAAGGAGGGCAAGTACGCGCAGCTGCGCATGCCCTCCGGCGAGATCCGCAACGTCGAGGCCGCCTGCCGCGCCACCGTCGGCGAGGTCGGCAACGCCGAGCACGCCAACATCAACTGGGGCAAGGCCGGCCGCATGCGCTGGAAGGGCGTGCGCCCGACCGTCCGCGGCGTCGTCATGAACCCCGTGGACCACCCGCACGGCGGTGGTGAGGGCCGTACCTCCGGCGGCCGCCACCCCGTCTCCCCGTGGGGCAAGCCCGAGGGCCGTACCCGTCGTCCCAAGAAGTCCAGCGACCGCCTCATCGTGCGTCGTCGTCGGACCGGCAAGAAGCGCTGATAGGAGCCCGATATGCCGCGCAGCCTGAAGAAGGGGCCCTTCGTCGACGACCACCTCATGAAGAAGGTGGACGCCCAGAACGAGAAGGGCACCAAGAACGTCATCAAGACCTGGTCCCGCCGTTCGGTCATCACGCCGGACTTCCTCGGACACACCTTCGCCGTCCACGACGGCCGCAAGCACGTCCCGGTCTTCATCACCGAGTCCATGGTGGGCCACAAGCTCGGCGAGTTCGCTCCGACCCGCACCTTCCGCGGGCACGTCAAGGACGACCGCAAGTCGCGTCGCTGACGCCGGTGGAAGATAGAGAGGCAGAGAACATGGAAGCCAAGGCGCAGGCCAAGTACGTGCGCTGCACGCCGATGAAGGCGCGCCGGATCGTCAACGTCGTCCGCGGCAAGCGGGCGGTCGAGGCCGTGAACGTGCTGCGGTTCGCCCCGCAGGCCGCTGCGGTGCCGGTGCGCAAGGTCATCGAGTCCGCCATCGCCAACGCCCGGTTCAAGGCCGAGCGCGACGGCGAGCACTTCGACGAGAACGACCTGTTCATCACCGAGGTGTACGCCGACGAGGGCCCGACCCTCAAGCGGTTCCGCCCGCGCGCCCAGGGGCGCGCCGGCCGGATCCTGAAGCGGACCAGTCACATCACCGTCATCGTCGGGGACGCCTCCGACGCCGCACACGAGGAAGGAGCCCGGTAATGGGGCAGAAGGTCAACCCGACCGGGTTCCGCCTGGGCATCACCACGGACCATCGCTCGCGCTGGTTCGCCGACTCCACCAAGCCCGGCCAGCGCTATCGCGACTTCGTGGACGAGGACGTCAAGATCCGTCGTCTCATGGCGACCGGCATGGAGCGCGCCGGCATCTCCAAGGTCGACATCGAGCGCACCCGCGACCGCGTCCGCGTCGACCTGCACACCGCCCGCCCCGGCATCGTCATCGGCCGCCGCGGCGCTGAGGCCGAGCGCCTGCGCGGCCAGCTCGAGAAGCTGACCGGCAAGCAGGTCCAGCTCAACATCCTGGAGGTCAAGAGCCCCGACCTGGACGCCCAGCTGGTGGCCCAGGGGATCGCCGAGCAGCTCGCCAGCCGCGTCTCCTTCCGGCGCGCCATGCGCAAGGGCATGCAGTCGGCCATGCGCGCCGGCGCCAAGGGCATCCGGGTGCAGTGCTCCGGCCGCTTGGGCGGCGCCGAGATGAGCCGCTCGGAGTTCTACCGCGAGGGCCGCGTGCCGCTGCACACCCTGCGGGCCAATATCGACTACGGCTTCTACGAGGCCAAGACCACCTTCGGACGTCTCGGCGTCAAAGTGTGGATCTACAAGGGCGACATGACCGAGCGCGAGTTCGCTCGCCAGCAGGCCGAGTCCGGCCCGCGCGGTCGTGGCGGCCGAGGCGATCGCCGCCGCTCAGGCGCGTGCGGCGGCGTCGGGGCGGTCCGTGCACGTCTCCTTCGTCGCCGAGTCCGACGGCGTCGGGAAGGCGGACGGCGGGACTGCCGCCTCCGCAGAGCCCGAGCTGCGCCGTGTCACCGCCCTGCGCACCCGCAGACGAGTACCGGTCGCCGGTGCCGAGCTCGGCTCGGACGGTGTTCGTGATGGTGCCCGTGGTGGAGCTCGACGCTCATGGTCCTCGGCGTGGAACGAGGCCACCGACTCCAGGGCCAGATGACCCGGACCCAGCCCTGCCCCGTTTCGACCCACCTTCCTGAAGGACCCTCCATGACTACTCCCGCCGCCGCCATCGTGGCGCTCACCGTCCTCGTGCTGCTCGCCCTGGCGCTCTCGCTCAAGATCATCACCCAGTACGAGCGGGGCATCGTCTTCAGGCTGGGGCGCCTGCGGCCCGTCTACGAGCCCGGTCTGCACCTGGTCGTCCCCTTCCTCGAGCGCCTGGTACGGGTCGACACCCGAGTGGTCACCCTGACCATCCCGCCCCAGGAGGTCATCACGGAGGACAACGTGCCGGCGCGCGTCAACGCCGTCGTCCTGTTCAACGTCACCGACCCGGTCAAAGCCGTCATGGCGGTGGAGAACTACGCGATCGCCACCTCCCAGATCGCCCAGACCACACTGAGATCCGTCCTCGGGCGGGTCGACCTGGACACCGTGCTCGCCCACCGCAGCGCCCTGAACGCCGACCTGCGCGACATCATCGAGAAGCTCACCGCGCCCTGGGGCGTGGACGTCAGCGTCGTCGAGATCAAGGACGTCGAGATCCCCGAGCAGATGCAGAGGGCCATGGCCCGTGGTGCCGAGGCCGAGCGCGAGCGCCGTGCCAAGATCATCAATGCCCGCGGTGAGCTCCAGGCCTCCGAGGAGCTGCGCCAGGCGGCGGACACGCTCTCGAAGTCACCGGCCTCTCTCCAGCTGCGCTACCTGCAGACCCTCCTGGCGCTC
>ERZ773063.1838-NODE-1838-length-12020-cov-4.764730_pt1 | contig 12020 bp, 9 predicted proteins | sample MGYA00580625_ERZ773063 | MGnify/ENA primary metagenome ERZ773063 (study PRJEB29015, sample SAMEA2738022) | human oral metagenome | biome: human oral; feature: human-associated habitat; material: dental | place: China | collected 2042 ...
GTTATAAAACCGTGCAAGAAAAGGTGCCTAATTGGACTTTAAAAGGGCGTTAGTTAGAGTTCAAAAGAGCATCTTTTGCAAGTCAATTAGGCGTCTTTTAAAAGCCAAAAGAGCATGTATTAGTTTTGAATAACAAGAAAATAGTTTACATTTTTGGCTATCAGCCTATAGCTGTCTTATAGTCAAATATATTCTATTTTAGCGAAACAAGTCTGTTAAAGTCGCTTTCTTACATCTACACTTAGAATTATTTATATTAAAGGGCTGTCGTCTAAAGGAAATATACTATCTTTGTATTTTAATGATAAAAGAGCAAGATAACATAGATAAGATGACAGACGCAAAGATAATTAATGACCCTGTTTTCGGATTTATAAAGGTGCCACGTGGACTGTTACTTGACATAGTACGTCACCCACTTATGCAGCGATTGACACGCATCAAGCAATTAGGATTGACACAAGAGGTTTATCCTGGTGCGCAGCACACACGTTTTCAACATTCTTTAGGTGCCTTTCATCTTATGAGTGAAGCACTTATATCACTACAACAGAAGGGTGTGTTTGTCTTTGACAGTGAGGCTGAAGCGGTACAAGCTGCCATCCTAATGCATGACATCGGACATGCTCCTTTTTCTCATGTATTAGAAAACACACTGATTAGTGGTATTACACATGAAGAAATATCGCTAATGATGATGGACCGTATCAACCAAGATATGCATGGAACACTCAATCTTGCTATTAGTATCTTTAAAGATGAATACCCCAAATCCTACCTTCATCAACTGATTTCCAGCCAACTTGACATGGATAGGCTTGACTATCTCCGTCGTGATAGCTTCTTTACGGGAGTGACAGAAGGCAATATTGGCTCTGCACGTATTATCAAGATGCTTAACGTTGTCAATGATGCTTTGGTAGTCGAATCAAATGGTATTTATTCTATTGAGAATTATCTTACCTCACGTCGCCTTATGTATTGGCAAGTATATCTGCATAAGACAACCGTTGGATGTGAGAATGTTCTTATCAATGCTTTACATAGAGCAAAACAATTAGCAAAAGAAGGAGTTGAACTTTTTGCTTCACCTGCTCTTCGTTACTTTCTTTACAATGATATAACAGCTGAAACTTTCCAAACAGACGACAAGGCATTAGATAATTATATAGCATTGGATGACAACGATATATGGAGTGCTATTAAAGTATGGCAACAACATGAAGACAAGATACTTTCACTCCTATCTTCAAACATGATCAATCGAAAAATCTTCAAAGTAGAGGTGCGAGAAAAGGAACCTACAACAGAGGAAATCAATCAGCTTAAACAACAGATTTCTGAACGATATGAGATAAGTCTCGCTGATTGTGATTACCTCATTGGAGTAAATAGGGTACAGAAAGATATGTACAATCCTTTTGATGACCATATTAGCATTCTATACAAAGACGGAACATTGAAAGATATAACAGAAGCATCAGAGATTTTGAACATTGAATTGCTCTCGAAAAAAATATGTAAATATTACCTATCTTATCAACGTTTCTAATAAAAAATCCCTATCTTTGCACAAATTATAATCAATAAAAGGCAATATAAATGGAATTCTCTGCGAAACAAATATCGCAATTTATACAAGGTCGTATTGAAGGTGACGAAAACGTAACCATTAATACCTTCGCCAAGATTGAAGAAGGTAAGAAAGGAGCAATCTCTTTTCTTGCAAACCCTAAATATATACACTATCTCTTTGAAACAGAGTCAAGCATTGTACTTATAGATGAAGACATTCAACTGGACAAGGAGGTAAAGCCTACTCTTATCCGTGTAAAGAATGCACGAGATTGCGTTGCTAAGTTGTTGCAACTCTATGAAAGTATGAAACCTAAGAAGCAAGGCATTGATTCTCTTGCTTTTGTTTCATCGAAAGCAACAATTGGCAAGGATGTCTATATCGGTGCATTTGCATATATTGGTGATGGTGTGACTTTAGGTGACGGCTGTCAGATTTATCCTCATGCAACTATCATGGATGGCGTGCAGCTGGAAAATAATTGTATTGTCTATCCAAATGCAAGTATTTATCATGGTTGTAAGATTGGCAGCAATGTTATCCTTCATTCTGGTTGTGTAATTGGTGCGGATGGTTTCGGCTTTGCACCTAATCCGGAAACTAATAGTTACGATAAAATACCTCAGATTGGTATTGTAACAATAGAAGATAACGTAGAGATTGGTGCCAACACTTGTATTGATCGCTCAACCATGGGCAGTACATACGTTCGTAAGGGAGTAAAACTTGACAACCTTGTTCAAATAGCACACAACAATGATATTGGTGAGAATACAGTGATGTCTGCTCAGGTAGGTATTGCAGGCTCAACCAAAGTTGGTCAATGGTGTATGTTTGGCGGACAGGTGGGTATAGCTGGTCATATCACTATTGGTGACAAGGTATTCCTCGGTGCACAGTCAGGTGTTCCTGGTAGCCTAAAGAGTAATCAGCAACTCATTGGAACTCCTCCAATGGAGCAGCGTCCATACTTTAAGTCACAGGCTATCTTCCAGCGTTTGCCAGAGATGTACAAGCAGTTGAATGCACTGCAGAAAGAAATTGAAGAATTGAAAAAGAATAAATAACATACATGGAAACAGTTAAGCAGAAAACTTTAAAGGGAAGTTTTTCCCTCTTCGGAAAGGGACTTCATACAGGATTGAGTCTTACTGTAACATTCAATCCTGCCCCTGAAAATACTGGCTATAAGATACAAAGAATCGATCTTGATGGACAGCCTATTATTGATGCTGTTGCTGAGAATGTTGTTGACACACAGCGTGGAACAGTATTGGCTAAGGGTGAGGCACGTGTTAGTACGATTGAACATGGTATGTCTGCCCTTTATGCAATGGGTATTGACAACTGTCTTATACAGATTAATGGTCCAGAATTCCCTATCCTCGATGGCTCTGCAACGATGTATGTTGATAAAATCAATGAGGTTGGTATCGTTGACCAGAATGCTCCAAAGGATTACTATATCATTCGCAAGAAGATTGAGATTAAGGATGAGAATGGCTCTGTCATTACTATTCTCCCTGACGAGCAGTTCTCTATCACTGCGATGTGTAACTTTGACTCTAAGTTTATTAGCAGTCAATTTGCTACATTGGATGATATCAATACTTATGCAACCGAGATTGCTCCAGCACGTACATTCGTTTTTGTACGTGACATTATGCCACTCTTGCAGGCTAACCTGATTAAGGGTGGTGACTTGGATAATGCAATTGTTATCTATGAGCAACAGGTTTCACAAGAGAAACTTGACCAATTGGCAGACCTCTTGAAGGTTCCTCGTATGGATGCGAATAACATTGGCTATATTCAGCATAAGCCTTTACAGTGGGATAACGAGTGTACACGCCATAAGCTCCTTGATATAATCGGTGATATGGCATTGATTGGTAAACCTATCAAGGGCCGTATTATTGCGACTCGTCCAGGTCATACTGTAAACAATAAGTTTGCTCGCTTGATGCGTAAAGAAATACGTAAGCATGAGATACAAGCACCAATGTATGATCCAAATGATGAGCCATTGATGGATAACATTCGCATCCGCGAACTTTTACCACACCGCTATCCAATGCAGTTGGTTGATAAGGTCATTGCAATGGGTTCAACAAGTATTATTGGTATTAAGAATGTAACCAGCAACGAACCATTCTTCCAAGGTCACTTCCCACAGGAACCTGTTATGCCAGGAGTATTACAGGTAGAGGCTATGGCTCAATGTGGCGGACTCTTAGTACTTTCTCAGGTTGAAGAGCCTGAGCGTTGGTCAACTTACTTCTTGAAGATTGATGATGTCAAGTTCCGTCAGAAGGTTGTTCCTGGTGACACGCTTATGTTCCGTGTTGAACTTCTTGGCCCTGTACGTCATGGAATCAGTTCAATGAAGGGTTATATGTTTGTTGGAGAGCGTGTTGTTGCTGAGGCTACATTCACTGCCCAAATTGTAAAGAACAAGTAATAATTACACAAGACAATTATGAACCAGATAAGCCCATTGGCCTTTGTTCATCCAGAGGCAAAACTTGGTGATAACAATATAATTGGTCCATTCTGTTATATCGATAAGAATACAGTTATCGGTGATAATAATGTGTTCCAAAACAGCGTAACCATCCATGTTGGTGCACGTTTAGGCAATAACAACGAAATATTCCCAGGTGCCAGTATCTCTACAAAACCTCAAGATTTAAAGTTTAGAAATGAGGAAACACTTTGTGAGATTGGTGACAACAACTCTATTCGTGAGAATGTAACTATTTCACGTGGTACGGCTTCAAAGGGTGCAACAAAGATTGGTACTAATAACCTACTGATGGAATGTGTACATATTGCACATGATTGTGTTATTGGTTCTGGTGACATTATTGGTAATGCAACCAAATTTGCAGGCGAAGTGACAGTTGATGATAATGCTATCATATCTGCCAATATTCTCTGTCATCAGTTCTGCCATATTGGTGGATACGTTATGATACAGGGTGGAAGCCGTTTCTCTATGGATATTCCACCATATATCATTGTAGGAAAAGAGCCTGCCCGCTATATGGGAATTAACCTCATTGGTCTTCGCCGTCGTGGTTTCTCAAATGAGCTCATTGAACTTATCCACAATGCTTACCGCATCCTTTATGGAACAGGTACACGTGCCGAGAACATTCAGAAGATTAAGAACGAACTACAGATTACGCCAGAGATTCAGAAGATTATAGACTTCGTTGAATCATCTGAACGTGGTATCATTAAATAAAGACTATCCCCTCCCCTTTCAAAGGGAGGGGGAATCTTTAAAAGCGAACGAATAGGTTGAGTATTTCCACAACTTAAATAAGTTGGAAAATATTATTTATAATCATTTATCAGCTTGAAAAACAAAACATTAATAGTCATCACTGGCCCAACAGGCGTTGGCAAGACAGAGGCCACTCTCCGTATTGCAGAGCATTTTAATGTACCTGTTATCAATGCTGACTCCCGACAAATATTCTCTGAGATTCCTATAGGAACAGCAGCACCAACGGCAGAACAGCAGCTGCGTGTACAACACTATTTTGTTGGTAATCATCATTTAGAAGATTACTATTCTGCAAGCCTATACGAACAAGATGTACTTAATATTATTAACAGCCAGCACACACCTATCTCGTTACTCTCAGGTGGTTCAATGATGTATATTGACGCTGTATGTAATGGTATTGATGATATCCCGACGATTCTTCCTGAAATACGAGAGAAAATGATGAAACGCTTAGAAGCAGAGGGATTAGAACAGATGTGTAATCTGTTACGAGAACTGGACCCTGAGCACTGGAAGATAGTTGACAGAAATAATCCACGTCGTGTTATCCATGCCCTTGAGATATGTATCCAAACTGGAAAAACATATACATCTTTCCGTTCCAATACTATTAAAGAGCGTCCTTTTAATATCATCAAGGTTGGATTAAACCGTGATAGAGACGAACTCTATAATAGAATCAATCAGCGAGTATTAGACATGATTGAAGAGGGAATGATAGAAGAAGCACTACAAGTTTATCCTAAGCGAACTCTGAATTCACTCAACACGGTTGGATATAAGGAGCTATTTGAATACCTTGATGGCTTAACAACACTTGATGAAGCCATATTTAAAATACAGAGTAATACTCGAAGATACGCTCGCAAACAGCTCACATGGTATAAAAAAGATACCGCTTTTCAATGGTTTAATCCCGATAACATTGAAGAAATCTTAAATTATGTCCATACAATGATATCAAATACAAGTAAATAAGTACTTTTGTATTAAACGTATTATAGCAATATTATAAACATAGGCAAGTAGCTTTAAAACTTGAAGATTGTCAATCAATGATAAAGAAAATATTTAAATTCATTAGAAGTATATTCCGAGGAATTTTCAATTTCTTCCCATGGTACGCAAAACTGTATAAAGGTCGTGCTTGGTACACGAAGATGGCTGTCGGAACAGTATCTTTCTTTGTAGCTATCTTCCTCTATTTAGGAATGGTAGACATTAACTTCCTTTGGCTCTTTGGCAAGTCACCAGGTTTTATTGATATAAAAACTCCTCCAACCTATGCTGCATCAGAGATTTATAGTGCAGACTCTGTCCTCATTGGTAGATTCTATAAAGAGAATCGTACACCAGTAAAGTATGAGGAGGTAACCCCTGCATTCTGGAATGCACTCATCAGCACAGAGGACGAGCGCTTCTATAGCCATAATGGTATAGACTTTATGGGTATCGGTGGTGCTATCAAGGATGCCGTAACAGGTAGTGGAGGTCGCGGTGCATCAACCATCACACAGCAGTTGGCGAAGAATATGTTCCGTGTTCGTACGCAATATTCTTCAGGTCTATTGGGTCATGTACCGGGCTTGCGAATGCTCATTATGAAGAGTAAAGAATGGATTATTGCTGTGAAGTTAGAGTTAATCTATTCAAAGAAAGAAATTCTGACAATGTATGCCAACACCGTTGACTTTGGTAACAATTCCTTTGGTGTAAAGACAGCTGCTAAGACTTATTTCAATACAAGTCCTTCAAAGTTATCTATTGATCAAGCTGCAACATTGGTAGGTATGTTGAAAGCTACTACCTATTATAATCCAATCTTGCACCCAAAGAATTCTATTCGACGTCGTAACACTGTGCTGTATAATATGGTTACACATAATGTATTACCACATGATGAGTACGCACAATACTCTAAGCGACCTATGAAGTTGGATATACACGTAGAAGAAAACTATGATGGTCAAGCTCAGTACTTCCGTGAGTATATATCAGAATACTTCAAAGATTGGATGAAAGACAATGGTTATGATCTTTATAGCAGTGGTTTAAAAATCTATACCACCATTGACACTCGTATGCAGAAGTATGCTGAGCAAGCTGCAACAAAGCAGATGGAAAAGGTACAACAGACCTTTGATAACCACTGGCGAGGTATGCAGCCTTGGCGTGATGCAAAGGGAAATGAGATTCCTGGATTTATCGAGGGTATTGCTGAACGTCAGCCTTTCTATAAGAAGCTATTACAGAAATACCCTAACCAGCCTGATAGCGTTCTCTACTATCTCAACAAACCACATAAGGTGACTCTCTTCGACTATGAAAAGGGGCATATTGAGAAAGAAATGTCATCAATGGACTCTATCCGTTATATGGTTAAATTCATGCACTGTGCAATGGTTGCTATGGAACCAGAGACTGGTGCTGTAAGAGCTTGGGTGGGTGACATTGATTTCAAAACTTGGAAATATGATAAGGTTGTTGCACAGCGTCAACCAGGTTCAACCTTCAAACTATTCGTCTACTCAGAGGCATTCAATCAAGGACTGACCCCTTGTGATAAACGTCGTGATGAATATATCAGTATGCAGGTTCTTGATAAGAAGACTGGTCAGATGAAGACTTGGACACCACACAATGCCAATGGTAGATTCTCTAATGATTCTATTACACTGAAGAGTGCTTTTGCTCGCAGTATAAATTCCATTGCTGTACGCTTAGGACAGGAGATGGGCATCAAGAATATTATCCGTACAGCTCAGGAGATGGGTATCAAGAGTCCGTTGGATGATGAGCCTTCATTGGCACTCGGTTCAAGCGACGTAAACTTATTAGAATTGGTAAATGCCTATAGTACTGTAGCAAATGATGGTGAACATCATGTTCCAGTTGTCGTTACACGCATCTTAGATAAAGATGGAAACGAGGTATATGTAGCACCAAAAGACCACGAGAGAGCATTACCTTACAAGACAGCATTCCTCATGCAGGAAATGTTGAAGGCTGGTGTGAACGAAGGTGGTGGTACAAGTCAAGCATTACGTCATTATACTTTGGGGGATACAGACTGGGGAGGAAAGACTGGTACAAGTAATAACCACTCTGATGCTTGGTTTATGGCAGTCAGCCCTAAACTTGTCGTTGGTGCATGGGTTGGTGGTGAATATCGCTCCATCCACTTCCGTACAGGAGCCTTAGGACAGGGTTCAAAGACTGCACTACCTATCTGTGGAGAGTTTATTTACAGCTTAATGCGCGACAAGGCTTTCCAAAAGTATCATGCTAAGTGGCAGTTAGATCCAGACGAGGATATCGACCCTTCAATGTACAACTGTCAACCTACAGTAGTTCGGCGTGCTGCTCCTGATTCTTTGCGTGACTTTACAACAGGACATAGACGTCATCAGGAGGAAGAGGAAGAACCTATCGACGGACACGAAAATACAGACGAGGGTGGCTTTATATTAGAACCAGCTCCACAACCTACTCCAGAACGGCAGGGCAATAGTTCTAATAATGAATCGCCTCAAATTATAAAGAAGGCGAAGAAGCCACGCAGTGAAGATATGGAAATTTAGGTAATTCATAATTCTTATAATGGAACTTATGATTACTTTTGGTTGATAAAGAAATCAGAATACTTTGGTAATTGATTAATAACTATCAATTCTCTTCCTCAAACAACAAACTTCTATATATTCACAGAGACTTTTACCTCTGTGAGTATATATGAAGGTTTTTGTTTTATCTATAGCCTCTTGTCAGTAAACTTAACAATAGGTCGTTGTAATTATACAGAAAAGGCGCAAGGCATAAATATAGCTTAGTAGCAAACACAACTACCAACTGCAAAGGGAACTAAAGCCCCCAATCAATGTCACAAAAGAAGGTAAACATAGACGTAAATACGATTGACTTGGATAATACAGAGTTGCAAAAAGCACTTCAGATTATTCAGTTTACAAACAATTCCCTATTCCTCACTGGAAAAGCAGGAACAGGAAAGTCTACATTTCTACGTTACATTGCTGCGACAACAAAGAAAAAACATATTATTCTTGCACCCACAGGCATAGCTGCTATCAATGCAGGTGGTAGTACCCTGCATAGCTTCTTCAAACTTCCATTCTATCCTCTTGTCCCAACTGACAAACGTTATTCTGCTCGTAATCTACGCAGCACAATGAAATACAATGGTGACAAGTGTAAACTTTTGCGGGAAGTCGAACTAATCATTATTGATGAGATTAGTATGGTTAGAGCTGACATCATTGACTTCATCGACAAAGTACTGCGCATATACAATCGTAATATGCGCGAGCCATTCGGTGGGAAACAGCTTCTCTTGGTAGGCGACATTTATCAGTTAGAACCTGTTCTAAAGGAAGAGGATCGTCGACTCTTACAACCCTATTACCCAAGTAGCTACTTCTTTGATGCAAAGGTGTTCCAAGATTATCCACTTGTGAGTATTGAACTCAATAAAGTCTACCGTCAAAACGACCCTCACTTTATTTCCATTCTTGACCATATCCGTACTAATCAGGTCACTGACACTGATTTCAACCATATCAATGAACGTGTTGGTGCAAGTTTGGAGAATACAAACAAGCCAGAAGGAGATTTCACCATTACCCTATCGACTAAGCGAGATACAGTAGACTGGATAAACAACGAAGGACTTGATAGCCTTGATGGAGACCCTGTGATGTTCTTAGGTGAAATCAAAGGAGAGTTTCCTGAGAGTAGCCTCCCTACTCCTATTGAGTTAAACCTCAAGGTGGGAGCACATATCATGTTTATCAAAAATGACATTGAGAAGCAATGGGTTAATGGAACCTTAGGTATTATTATCGGTATTGATGAGGAAGCAGGAATCCTCTATGTTCATACAGAAGAGGGAGATGACTTACAGGTGCAACGTGAGATGTGGGAGAATATAAGATACCGATTCAATGACGAAGAACAACGAATTGAAGAGGAACAAATAGGTACTTATATACAATTCCCCATCAAGTTGGCTTGGGCTATTACTGTACATAAGAGTCAAGGACTGACATTCAAGAATGTAAATATTGATTTCACAGGCGGTGTCTTTGCCGGTGGTCAGGCATATGTTGCTCTATCACGCTGTACAAGTCTTGAAGGTATTACACTCAAGGAACCACTACGTAGAAATGAGGTCTTTGTAAGAAGTGAGGTAACACATTTTGCCAGACACTACAACGATAATAATATTATATCGACAGTACTCAAACAAAGCAAGGCTGATAAAGAATACTACGATGCTGTATGTGCTTTCGACAAGGGAGACTTTGATGCTTTCCTGCGTAGCTTTTTTCTTGCTATTCATAGCCGTTATGATATTGAACGACCAGCAGCTAAGCGATTTATCAGACGGAAACTGGACCTCATTAACCAGCTACGTAATGAAAATGAGGAACTTAAGCGACAACAAGCTAAGAAGAATGAGTATCTCAAAGAGCTGTCAGTAGAATATGTTATGATGGGTAAAGAGTGCGAGCGTGAAGAAATGAATGAGGCAGCTATTGCCAATTATGAGAAGGCTATTGCACTCTATCCTGATAATCCAACAGCACAGAAAAGATTGAAGAAATTAAAACCTTCAACCGAAAAAGATAATAAATAATGGAACAGAAAAAGAGTCTTTCAAAAATTATAGCAACAATCGTTTTTGGTATTGTTTTCATCATTATTGCTATTGTATCTTGTAATCAAAGCAAAACAATAGAAGGCAGTAACAATGGAGATACTGTTGCAGCAAAGGAGTTTACACCACATGTTGAGAATGGTAAACTAAATATTGATTTACAGAGTATTACCTCTATTCGCTTTCCTAAGTATAAGACAGCAAAAGCAATACCTTTTATACCCGACTCTGTTAGTTTAGCGGCTGATGAAGAATCGGTAGAAAGTGGTAACTATTCAGCAACACTACTTCTTGATACGATTCCAAATAAAGAGTTTTATCAGAGAATAGACCTTGCAGCACAGCATGATACGTGTTGGGATATTAACAAATTTGCTTATACTTACGAAAGAAAAGATAAAGCTGGAGGTGTGTATAAAGTCGTATTTAGTAAAGGTGGACAGCAGATATTTGTCACTCATCTGAATAAAGACATGATAAAAAATACGAATCAAACGAAGCCGAACAAATAAACCTCATAATACACCCTAATTATGCTTAGGTTCTAAATGAACCAGTTTGGGTTTAATAAAACGCATAAAAAAAGTGTCAAAGCAAAGTAGCTTTGACACTTTTTTATATCCTTTTCAAATCTTAACGAGCCTGCTCAAGCTTGCTATCAATATGTGCAATAGCATGGCTTTCCAAGTGAGCGAATGAATCGAGAATATCCTTAACATTCTTCTCTTCCTCTACTTGCTCATCAATATACTTTGCAATGAAGTTCTGTGAAGCGCGGTCCTTCTCCTCATCAGCAACATCTGCCAACTTGTTGATAAGTTCTGTAACCTTCTGCTCATGAGCAAATGTATCAACAAAAGCCTCCTTAGCGTCTGTCCAACTTGTCTTAACGGCATCGATACTGGTAAGAATAACCTCACCACCACGATGAAGAACAAACTGAGCCATATCCATTGCGTGCTGTCTCTCCTCTTCTGCCTGCTTGTACATCCAGCCAGAGAAACCCTTCCAGCCTTCCTTACGGAACCAGCATGACATCTGTAAATAGAGATTTGATGACCACATTTCTGCCGCAATCTGCGCATTGAACGCATCCTGCATCTTCTTTGATATATTCATTTCTTGTTCTTTTTAATTAGCAATTAATTACTTACTTTGTTAGTCACTAATAATAATTCCGACTGCAAAATTACAACATTATTATTATTTTTCCAAATTATCAGCCAAAAAATATGATTTTTCACATGCTTATTAAACTCATATCACACATCTATTTTATCATCCCAGCTATATTTATACTCCTTTTTAGATGATGTGTTATTGCCCCGCACATGTCGTGCTGATGGTAAACACTAATGGTGCTGAGCACTAATTAAGTTGCTATATATTGCTATGAAAAAGTGTATCTTATATTATTAGGAACATGGTTTACACCCAAACGGAAAGACAAACGTATTTTATCGTACTTCCAT
>ERZ773063.1839-NODE-1839-length-12019-cov-2.953611_pt1 | contig 12019 bp, 6 predicted proteins | sample MGYA00580625_ERZ773063 | MGnify/ENA primary metagenome ERZ773063 (study PRJEB29015, sample SAMEA2738022) | human oral metagenome | biome: human oral; feature: human-associated habitat; material: dental | place: China | collected 2042 ...
CGACCAGCTCTATGTCCAGTGGAAGGATGTTTACAAGAGTCAGCTTGAGCTTGCAGAAGAGGGAAAGGTCAAGAGCATGTGGAGAGCACCTGGCCTGTAAGCACCGGGACTCCGCCGCGCCACGGTTACGCGTGGCGCACAAGAAGAACGTTTAGTCGCATTACAAGTTGCGCCTGAAAGGAAAGCAAGATGTTTATTGTCAACGAGAACGATTTTGAGTACAGGTGCGGAGATCACGGCCCTAAGTACCTGATGAAGGGCCCTCGCATGAACTACGCCATGGTCCAGTTCCAGCCAGGCCAGGATTTCCAGGCCCACTACCACAACATCATGGAGGAGAACTTCCACATCCTTCAGGGCAAGGTTGACATTGTGGTTGACGGCGAGGTCCACACCCTCTCGGCTGGCGACTTCATCCACATTGAGCCCGGCGAGGTCCACTACGTCAACAACCCTTACGACGAGCCAATCGTCATGGTCTCAACCCTTGCTCCTTTCCAGGAGGTCGACAAGGTTGAGGTAGAGAACCCTACCTACTAAGATCGACGTCTGGCGAGAAAATCGTTCAAGTGCAACGTTCTTCTCGCCAGAGCAAATGAAAAGAGGACTGCCTGATGGTGGTCCTCTTAAAAATATGACAAACTACTTTGTGCAGATGTCTTCATTTCGCACAATAAATCCATGTGACTCGCGAGGTCCTTCTATGCAACCTCTCTATAGACCAAGCATGGTATCTACTTCATTGACAAAACTAGAACTTTTTGCAACTCGCCCATTTCCACCTAATTCCTTATATCTCTGATATACCAAAGCTTTAACGGCATTTATTTCATCTTCTGTAAGAGTATTAATATCAAGTGTCTTTATATCATTAAAACTAATGTCAGTTTTGTTTAGTCTTTTTGCGACAACCGCATATACTAAATAAAATAGTAAGTCACTTCTCTCGGCTGCAGAAAGTTCTGTTGATCTCTTTAATTGGTTTTTAATCATCCGCCCTATGCAAGCGGCTTTGTAAAACACCTCAAGATCATGATTATCTTCATAAAGAACTTTATAAGTATTATCATCTGTAAGCAAAGTTGATGGTCTTGCTCTTGCAAAATCCGGTTTTCTTAATACCAAACTGATTAAGCACTGTGCTAAAAAAGAAACCCCTATAATGTCACTGGCTTTTCTCTTTTGGTTTTTATAATAATTCTTTCTGCGGTCATAATAGAGGCCCCGGCTTTTGAAATACATTTCTATCTGAAGATGAATAGGATCAGTTACACGTAAAGATGACTTCGGTATATTGGTTTGATTATTTGTTGCGAAAATAATGTTATCACGTGCCTCCTCGCTTTCAGGCCTGATAATCCGAACGAGAAGATTTCTCTTTTCGTTCTCAATCGCCACAGGATTCCCGTTATAATAATTGAATATCTCTCGTGAAGTCTGTAACCCATTGACTATTTCAGGATTTACGAGCTGCAAAGACTTATTTGTCATAAGTATTATTTCTGAAGTTAAGATTGTAACCCCATTATTTAACCACCAGAAATCTTCACTTGATTTGTGTCCAAGCGTTTCTGCAATAGATGAATTTACGCTGTTCTTTCCCTGGTAATCACGTACGTTTGCCTCGAAAAAACTCTTTCTCAGATTCGATGATTCATCTGTAATAAATTTATAATACGTACCAAGATTTACCAAAGCCACATAATCTTTGTCACTTAAAGAGATGGGCTGATCAGCGAGATTCAACTCGATGCGAATTTCACTGTCAGTGTAAACTATTTCCATCAACCTATCAGAATCTATAAATGAAACATCAACTGAAGCGGAAGGGTAATTTCGTTTGACATTTTCTTTAAGCTCTTCAGCCTGCTGCCGTGTATTCGGATGTACCTCTGTTCCCAGAGTTACATAAAAATACTCGATTTGAATTTTAATTTGGCATCTTATCAACTTTGCCACGGCATCTCGAAACATTGAGAACGCCTCTATTGTTTGCTCATTATATCTCATTGAATAATCAGATAAAGATGAAGACATGTCCATTAAATTATCTGATATCGTTTTCCACTTCATTATGGCGTCTTCTTTAAAACTAAACTCATTCTTAGCTTGAATAATACATAACTTGAGCGTAGATCCTTTGGGTGCAGAAAGATTTTCTATTTGATCAGGAAAAACTAGCTCATCGTTCAGAAAAAGATATATTCCGTCACAGCCACCATCATTGCTGCCACCAACATTACCGTTATCAATCTCATCATCAGTGATGTTATAGTCTTTGAGTAATTCTGATATCGCAAAATGCTCAAAAAAAATATTTTTGTCAGGAAATACTGAAGAGTCTTTGTACGCTTGTTCAATATACTCGCCTAGTAAAATTTGATTATTTGTTAATGATTTAGTCTTTGACATAAGCGTTTCCTTTAAAAATTATCCATTAACTTCAACATGCGAATACATTTTTATTATAAGCTTTTTTATGCTTTTAATAGTTTCTCTCTAGATGATGCTCATTGAAATAATAAAAGCGTTCTCTGATTCGATAAAGTGAAACCGTGACTTTTCATTTATTTATAGTATTCCAAGAGTACACTAAAGGCTCCAATTGTTCTGATACTTTTCTCGTATAAAGTTAATATTTTAATGATAATTTTTTTCATTGTTGATATATAAGCGACAAAATATAAATTAATAATAATGTCTAAAAACTTCGTTCATATGGAAAATACATGACTATCCTTCTAATAAAATTGCATCAAGGAATTTGTATTCTGGCTGCCCAGAATAATTCAAATTATCTGTTAGCTTTTATGGCCAAGTCTCTTTGGCACAATCGCCATGTGAGGACTTCCTTTTTTATTTTTCTAGACAGAATATTGCTTGTTACTTTGCCGGTGCAATCCACAGCTTCAACACCGGGAAGCTCACGATTACTGCAAGCAACGTGTTTACAACGGAAGCAATGGTAGACGCAAGCTCGGCGCCGATTCCAAATTGCAGGCACATTGCGGTGACATATCCTGGAAGAACAAGATTAACCACGACAATCAACACTGCAAGAACAGCGTAGCGAGGAGCTGCTGCCGAGTAATTTGTGTCACCCTTAAACACAAACTTCATCTGCACGAAGAAATTAACTACCTGAGCAGCAACTTCGGCAATGAGGAAGGTTAGAAATCCTCCAAGTCCTCCAGATCCAGCAACTGAGTAGTTAAAAATCAGGAACGAGAATGGCTGCGTGAGCGAGAGACTGGTAATAAAAAGCCAGGTGCCTGCGATAGACAATAAAATTCTTGTTGCTGTAGAGATATTTGACAGAATCTGGAACTTGATGAACTCCCAGAGCGTCTGGTTTCGGGTAAACCAGCTTTCTTTCTCCAGGGTCGCTTGAGTCTGACCTTCTTGTGCCTGGACCTCTTGTGTCCGGATTCCTTGCTCCTGAGCCGCGTTCCCCTGAGCCTCTCCCTCAGGCATTTGTATTGTTTGAGACATTACTTCTCCTCGTCTAAATACTTTGCTTGGAACTGGGAATTCTTGATCGAATTCTGAATGCCTTTCACAATGAACAGCAAGAAACCAATAATCCAGAATCCTTTGAGCTCCAACACCAGCGCGTCAATCATCTCTTTGGAGATCGCACCGCCAGTGCTTTTTGTAAGGGCGTGAAGAGGCATGTTATACACAAAATGAACGTTAAGGTTAGGGATACCATTGGCTTTTGGCTTTGCAAGGTGCTTCAGAAGAGCCCAAACAAGCCAAAATATGGGGCTCCTACCGTGATTCAGATCCCTAAAGCACATCTCGGAAGAAATCTTTACTGCCTTTTTATGCAGTGGTTTGCCATAAAGCTGACCGAATTCTTGCAGAGAAACGGCCTGAACCTTGCCCGTAAGATACGCTGGAGAAATATTCGCAATATCTGGAGCGGAAGCACCAGTGCCAGCTTGCTTAACCTCAGCAGTGAGGCGAATATCCTCGGATGATGCGCCAACCTCAAGCAGATACGTACCTTGTTCAATCTCCCAAGATTTTGTCTGCGCGTTGTAATACGAGAAGGCCCTGTCGTCCAAAGTAAAGCTGACTTCGCATGACTCGCCAGGCTGCAGCAGTACTTTCTCGAACGCCTTAAGCTCACGACGAGGTCTTACGCGCTCACCTGGAAGCGAAACATACAGCTCAACAATTTCTTTACCAGCGCAATCACCCGTATTGGTAACCGTCACTGTTGCACGCGTGTTGTTATTCTCGTCAGTAGAAACAAACAGGTCAGAGTAGTCAAACGAGGTATACGAAAGGCCAAATCCAAAGGGATACGCCACCTCAACACCAGCAGTTTGATAGTAGCGGTATCCCACAAACAAACCCTCTTTAAAGAAAGATTCTGGCTCGTACGAGGGGTAATTACCCGCAGTTGGCGTATCGGAAAGCTTCTTGGGCCACGTCTCGTTGAGCTTGCCGCAAGGATTTTGAGCGCCCGTGAGCAAGTCGAGCGTTGCGCACGCGCCAGCCTGTCCAGACAAATACATGTTAAGCACGGCATTTGCATGAACGTCCCAGTCGGTTTCTACCGCTGAGCCAGCCGAGAACACAACCACCACCTTGTCGCATACCTGCGCGACCTTGGCGAGAAGATCCGTCTGGTTGGAGCCAAGACGCATATCCTGACGTTCCATACCCTCAGTTTCCTTTGACTCGTTCAGACCAAAGCAGACAATGACAACATCAGCGGATTTTGCCAGAGAGACAGCTGCTTGTGCCATAGATTCGTTGGCGCTTCCGTCCCTCTCAAAGCCCTGCTCATATCCTACAAAGTCAAGGTCATAGCTTGCCACAGCTTCAACAAGCGTATCCACCTTTGTGCTGTTAACCAGTGATGAACCAGCGCCTTGATAGCGAGGGTTAGCGGCAAAATCGCCGATAAATGCAACACGCGTTTGAGGCGCAAGTGGCAAGACGCCGTCGTTCTTCATAAGAACAGCGCTCTCAGCAGCCACTTTGCGAGCAAGCTGATGGTGAGCTTCCCTATCAAAGGCGTCAACGTCTCCCTTAATCTGTGTAGAGAAAATGAGCTCAAGCGCCTCATCGACACGAACGTCCACATCAGATTCAGCGATTGCGCCAGAATTAACTGCATCAACAAGCTCTCGCACAGATCCCACTCCTGGAGCAGGCATCTCAAAGGTTGATCCTGCTGCAACTGCCTGCGCGTGATTATGCGTAGCAATCCAGTCGGTAACCACGGCTCCCTCAAAGCCCCACTCACTGCGCAATGTGTCTGTAAGCAACTCTTTGCTCTCATTAACGTAGGTCCCATTGATGAGGTTGTAGCTACTCATGATGCACTGTGGATGAGCGTTCTTAACAACATACTCAAAGCCTGCAAGATAAATCTCATGCAGTGTGCGCTCGTCAATGATTGAGTCGCTTGCCATACGGCGAGTTTCTTGGCTGTTTGCCGCAAAGTGCTTAGGGCATGCCGAGATTCCCTTTGACTGGATTCCCTTCACGTATGATGCAGCCATATGGCCAGTTAAAACAGGATCCTCGCTGAAGTACTCAAAGTTTCTGCCACACAAGGGACTACGCTTAATGTTTAAGCCCGGACCCAAAACAACGTTGACTCCCTGTTCCAGGGCTTCCTCTCCTAAAGCTTCTCCAACTTCTTGGCCAAGCTCAACATCCCAGCTATTAGCAACAGTGGCTGCTGTTGGAAAACAGATTGCTGGTTTGGAGCCACCGATTCCCAGATGATTTGCATCTCCATCTTGCACACGCAAGCCGTGAGGACCATCGGAAAATAGTAGACGTGGAATACCTAGACTCTTAAAAGGCCTGGTCCCAAATGCATCGCCGCCCGAAAGTAGGGCGCACTTTTGTTCCAACGTCATGGTGTCAATAACACTTTGATACTTCATAGTCATCCTCTAACTTGGCGGACTAGAATGGTCAGAATCTAGCCCGCCACATGAGAAAGGTCAAAACAACGTAGAGACTCTAATGTCTACTCTACTTTTCCTCAGAAGCCTTGTCTGCCTCAGCGGGTTTCTCGGCTTCTTCAGATCCGTCAGCACTATCCTGCTTTGCAGCCAGAGCTTTTTGCTCTTTGAGCTGCTTATTAATCTTATAAGCACGCCATCCGGCAAAGAGACCAAGGCCAGCAAAGAGCACACTTCCACCCCACAGACCAAACTGCCATGGAGCAACGCCGTAGTTAATCTTTGAACCTGGAGCCACGCCCTGCATTGCATTGGAGTTGGCTACGGTATAGAGAACATGATGCGTTGCTTCGCGAAGGCGAGAAATTACAACAGGATTGTCAGTTCCTTTGAAGCCTGGAACCATAGCTGCAACAGTCAGCTGCATGTCACCACCGGCTGCCAGAGACTGGTCCCTATCCATGTGGCCATAGAGGTTGAAGTCTGTAATGACCATGCCCTCAAAGCCCCACTCGCCACGCAGAACGTCGGTAAGCAGGCTCTTTCTACCGCCACCCCACTCGGCGCCAACATAGTTGAAGCAGCTCATGACACCTGTTGTTGCCTTGATGGTTTCTGTCTTCAAGGTGCCTTTCTCGTCTGCAATATACTTAAGCTCAACAGTTGCTTCCTTTACAGGAATCTCAAACTGGCGCAGGTAAATCTCGCGAACCGCCTGCTCTGTTGCCCAGGTGGTAATGTGCTGAACACGATAGGATTCCTGGTCATTCATAGCAAAGTGCTTAATGTAGGCATAGCAGCCGTTTGATGCTGCACCGCTTACAACTGCAGAAGCAATCTTTCCGCCAAGGGTTGGATCCTCTGAGTAGTACTCAAAGTTTCTACCAGCAAAAGGACTACGGTGTGTGTTCATTGCTGGAGCATACCAGCCGTTGTAGCCTGAAGCCAGAGCTTCCTGACCAACCATTTGACCCATACGATACATCAGCTCGGTATTCCAAGTCTGAGCCATGACAACTTCTGAGCAGTATGCACAGTTGCCGGTAGTACCAGTCAGAGAGCTGAAGCCAGCAGGACCGTCTGGATCGGAAGTCTGAGGCTTGCCAACAGAAGGAATAGCTGCGGTGTTATAAGCACCATCATTGAGCATTGCAGTCATCTCATCAACGGAGACCTGGTTTAGAAGCTTTTCCCAAGCCTCGTCATCCATAGACTTGCCGCGCAGGTCTATGAGCTGCAGACCGTTATTCTCGCCCGTAATAGGAGCTGCAACATTCTCATCAAGGTGATCTTTGTAGTTGTACTCCTTGAACTCAAGACCGCACTCTGCAGCAGTTCTATTCTCTGCAGGCTTAGGGAATGTTGCCTTGAAGTTCTGCCTAGAGAACAGCTGATCTGCGCAGTTCTTCTTCATGTACTGGGTGAGGTCATCAAAGTGATTCTTGTACTCAGCCTGAGTTGCCTCATCAGTCTTATATTCCTGAGCAGAGAGAGTGACGCTCTTCTGATCCAAAACATCGTGAGAATTTGCGCGGAGCGAGAATACATATTCTCCAGCGTCCAAGACGTAATAGCCCTTGTCGGAATCCCAAGAGGCCATTGACTTGATGTTGAACTCAAGCTTTACCTGTGTAGACTCACCTGGATTAATAACGTCAGTCTTGGCAAACGCTCCCAAAACTACCGCAGGCTTCTCAAGCTTACCCTTCTGGTATGGAGCGGAATAGTACAGTTCAACAACTTCTTTACCTGCAACACTTCCTGTATTAGTAACAGTAGCAGTTGCCTGGACCTTCTCGCCAGATGCAGTCAAATCATCAAGCTTTGTGGTGAATGTGGTGTAAGAAAGTCCATAACCAAACGGGAACACAACAGCCTTCTTGTAGTCAAAGCCGTCATAGTTGCCTGCCTGAGCCTCTGCATCAGCTGTCTCGTAGTAGCGATAGCCCATATAAACGCCCTCTTTGTACTCAACAAAGTAAGCGGTGCCGCCTGAGACAGTGTTTGCAAAATTCTTGCTGTAATAATTTTTGACATCGGTGAACTGCTTGCCGCCAAAATTGTTAAAAACTGGGTCGGCAGTAAAATCAGCGGACCAGATGTCTGTGGTGCGTCCAGAAGGATTGACCTTACCGGTAAGAATCTGACCAACAGCCTCTGCTCCTGTTGCACCAAGCGAACCAATGTGAAGAATTGCATCTGCTGCAAACTCGCCGTCAACCAGAGGACCAAGCTCCAAAGTTGTCGAAGCGTTGACCAGGACAATTACCTTGCTTGCTCGCTTTTTTGCTTCAGAGATAAGGGTTTTCTCCTCAACAGTGAGCTCAAGTTGGTGCTGGCCTTCTGCGTAATTGTCAGTCTCATTGTTCTGGACAAACTTTGAAGAAACGCCAGAGTGAAGGTCGCCGAGAAGGTCCCTAGAGAGGTCGCCGCCTTCTCCGCCTCCGCGGCCAACTACTACAACTGCCACGGTGCCAGAGATAGAATTCTGAGCATCTGAGCTGTAGTCCTTAAAAGGGATCTCACCAATGTAGTAGGTAGACTCTGCAGGAGTATCCATAACAATCTGGGCTTTTGGATAATTCTTGTAGTTGTCAGAAATCCACTTAAACGCCACATCATTGAGATTGAGTCCCTGATTTTTAAGACCGTTATAAAGGGTTACGCAGGAAGATTCATCAATGTTACCTGAGCCCGCGCCACCGTAAACAGGATCAGCAGCATAGCGTCCAAGCAGAGAAACCTCGGTACCCTCTGCAAGAGGAAGGGCATTGTTTTCATTCTTGAGAAGTACTGCGCCCTCGGCGAGAAGTTCCGTGACCAGCTTACTTGCCTCTTCTGTTGCCTGTACACGGCCACGAAACTTTGCATCGTAGTAATTACTATCCCAGTTCTCAGAACCATTCACGTGCTCAATGGAGGAAGGACGCCCGCCAAGATAGTGATCAAGAGTTGACCTGAAACGGTTGGCGGCCGCGTTGGCAGCAATTGTCACTCCTAAAAGACCGGCTGAAACCGCAGAATGGATTACAAACTTACGGCGTGTAACTGGCTTTTGAGGCTTCATTTTTTTCTCGTTTTCTGACATGGTTTCCTCCAAAAAGACCTGCCTGAGCATTACAGGCAGGTCAATAAACTCGTGTTACTTATCTGCCTTTACTTCAGCCTTGGGCTTTGTAAGTGCACCTGCTTTATAGGTCTTGGTTCGGTCATCATCAATCACACCAGACCAGTTGAGGCCATAGCAGAAGTCATAGGCGTTTCCGTCAGCATCGACATAGACATCCATATCGCGAGGAACATCTTCTTTCTGCTCAAAGACAGTCTTCATATCCTTTGGCATCTGATAAGACAAGAGGCCATAAGGCTCAACCTGACCTGTAATAACGCGAGCAAATGCATCGTCAATAATTCCCTTAAAGCCAAGGAGAATTGCATCACACGAAGGCTCAATCTCGCTGAAACACATTGGTCTATCTGCATCAACAATAAGGATGAGCTTTGCGGATGCTGGAAGCTTGGACTTGATATCTAGTACCAAATCAAGATCGGACTCATTTTTCGCATACGTTGAAGCGCCATACACAGAGCGATTAATATACTCGCCATACTCGTCTGCTGGATTCAAAGACTCTTTACGAACATAGCTTTGATCTGCAGTGAATGGGCGATACTGAAGAGAAATTGGCTTCCAATATGGTCCTGGTTCTGGCTCTTTATGCATGATTACTGTCATAAAGCTTGGACCACCCTGAACACCCTGGAAGGCATCCTTGGGGTTGTTTACTTTAACGATTGCATATTGAACATCAGCGAGTTCTTCAGCAGTAAGACGAGTAATATCCTCTGCCTTTGGTGATTCAGAAGAAGCAACTTTATCGGTTATTACATTGAAATACGTATCCACATTATTTGGATTAAACACAGGAGCAATCTTTGCGGGAGATGAAGAGAAAAATCCCTTATTCTCTGGCGTAAATTTCTGAGGAATATAGACCTTTGGCTTATTGCTCATGCCATCCTTAGCAACAATATTGCCGGAGTTCTTAAGTAGGACAACACATTTATCAGAGACGTCCTTGCCAAACTGTGCAGCCTTTTCATTTTCAAAAATCTGTTTTGCAACTGCACGCTCAGAATATGGCTGGTCAAATAGATTAACCGTCATCATGAGTTTAAAGATGCGTCGAGCATTTTCACGCAAAGTTGCAAGGGCTGTTTTCTCGTCTGTAGCCTTTACCATCAAGTCATAAGCTTCTTTTGCAACATCTGGTTGGAAAGAACCACCATGCTGAGAAATGGTGTTATTCATCAGCCTCTGATAGCGCTCAGGAATAGAAACATTTTTTAGACCATGCTCAATTCCATCGAGAATAGCCCAGTCAGTACAAATCATTCCATCCCATCCTGCGTTTCGCAGAATGCTGATATTGTGCTTGCTATAGGCGCTTCCTACATGCTCACCTAGAGCATCAGGGTTATTTGGATCATAAGCAATTCCATAACAAGGCATTACTGCTGCCATTTGGCCTGTCTTAGAATCAAGGTGCATGCCGCCGTCAAGGAATGGGACAAGATGAGCGTCAAAGTTTGATCCTGGGAATACGTTCCATTTGCCAGAGTCTGAGTGGTCATCTCGACCGCCCTCGTTAGATCCTTCGCCTGCAAAATGCTTAAGCATGACTGCGCAAGAATCCTTACCCCAGCCCTGGTCGTCCTTAGCCTCATCGTCTCCCCACGTAGACTGCATACCTCCGCCAAAAGCGGCTGCAAAGTCACGATTAAGTGCTGGATCTTCTGAAACAGATCCGCTGAGTCGAGTGCCAATTGGATTGGAATATACATCAACCTGGGGACCCAGCTCACAACGAACGCCAGTGGCGCGCCAAGCACGAGCCTGCCACATACCAGCCTGACGCCACAAATCTTTATTCATCAATGTAGATAGACCCACGCTAGACGGAACATCAAACAGAACATATGGATCGGAATAATTTAAATATGGAATGCCGTAAGCGCTCTTCTCGCAAATTGTCTGAATTTTATTAATCCACTCAACGTCAGATGCGTATGACTCAGAGTTAGCCATAAGGCGAGAAACACCAGCACGGGAACCTGCATCAATATAATCGGTAGCGTCTTTATCAGTCTTAGTACTGCTTGACTGTGTTCCTCCCGCCCAAAGTAGTGGGAAGATTTCCTCTGCGCTCAAGGCTTCTGCAAGAGCTTTTGCGCGCTCTTCAACAGGCTGGCGCCAATCTTCATAAAGATCAAGCTTGCCGTCACCATTTAGATCTTTAAAGGCGTAACCATCTACCTGGATTACCTTAGAGGTATCCATAACGCCAAGCTCAGCGCCGCCGTCTGGGTTAACGTAGCGAGTCCATCCATCGCGGACCTCCTCAGAAGTCCACTTTGCTTTTACATCGCTCTTGTCTGGATTAATTGGATACTTATCTGCTGCTGGTGGTGTAAGTCCGTTTGATTGGACTTTGCAACCAGATAGGCCAGCTAATCCGGCGGTGATTGCAGCGCCTGCTAGGAAACTCCTACGTGAAACACTCGTGCTCATAATTCCCCCAATTTGAAATAACAAAACATGATTTGCGTGCCATTACAACGAACTGTTTTCTCGCCCAAAAAATTCTTTTTTATCTTGAGTGATGCCTTTGCAAAATATGATTAACCGTAGAAATCAAAGTTAATGGTTTCAAAGTCTGCAATACCAAAATCAGATGCATTGCCCGTCAACTTTGCTTTTCCACCAACCTTGAGTACAATGTCGCCCTTGGAAAGGTGCAGGATTACTTGGTCTTCAGTGCCCTCCCAAGTACCCTTATCATTAAGAAGGTCTGCGTGTTTCTCAAGAGGAACAACTTCAACTGTGCCATCATCCTTGAAATTGATGTTAAGCATCTGCTCATTTCCACCAGCGGTGCCATAAACAGTCTGTCCTGTAATCTCAACAGAGCCACGCCACTGTCCTACATAGAACTTATTTGCATCAAAGCTCTTCTGAGTTGTCTGTGTCTGGGTACCAGAATTTTGCTGTGGCTGGGACTGTGGTGCACATGCAGCAAGAG
>ERZ773063.1840-NODE-1840-length-12006-cov-2.524559_pt1 | contig 12006 bp, 11 predicted proteins | sample MGYA00580625_ERZ773063 | MGnify/ENA primary metagenome ERZ773063 (study PRJEB29015, sample SAMEA2738022) | human oral metagenome | biome: human oral; feature: human-associated habitat; material: dental | place: China | collected 2042 ...
AAAAAATCCGTTTAGTTGGGGATCAAAACTTTAAAAAGCCATTTTTATGCCCAACTAAGACGATTTTTTACCATCATTGCAATTTTTTATCTGCGAAAACTCGTTATGCAGAAAAATGAAACTCCAACTAAACGCATTTTTTACCACTTTGGCAAAATCAGCGCTCAATACTACCGAACATCAGTCACCCAACTGGACTTCTTTCGACCAATTGGGTTGTCCTTGAGCTGTCAGGTATCGCCGAGTAGTACCCAGTACATCTGATGTTGCCCAACGTCTTCCAGCGTCATCCGACAGTCACTACCCGTTGAACTTGTTGATCTTTCGATCGTAAGTAAGCAGGCCGTTTACCTCTTCCTCAACATCAGATACCTGCGTGTAAACGTATCCCGCAAGGCCCTCATCCTGCAGCGATTCCACCTCTGCAAGCAACTTTTTAACAGCAGCTCGCCAATCCTCGACCGTGGAAAAATCACCGTACCCATACGAGTGGTCAAGCGACGTATGACCTGGCATCATCTGAGTAAGACCACCAAACTCAGAGATTATTGCAGCTCGATTTCCCCGCTGCTTCCTCTGCCAACCTGCACGTAACGGCCTGAAGTAATTATGGATACTCAGGAAATCACCGCATCCTTGGTCGTACCAGCCACTTGTTGCATCGATTGGTCGCGTTGTATCCAACGCACGAACAACCTCAGTAGCAGCTCGCGAATCAAACTGCCCCCAACCCTCGTTGAAGAGCGTCCAAATACCAATCGAAGGATGCCCGTCCAGGAGTTTGACCATTTCCTGACAGGTTTCTGTCCACTCCTTGCGATAACCCTCATTACCTGCGGATAAAGCCTGATGATGTTCTGGAGTTGTATCATTAAATTGGTTCCAAGTAAAACTGAACAGCGTCGGCTTCTGACTCGTGTGCCAGGGACTATACGCGCTACCTCCCGAAACACAATCCTGCCAAACCAGCATGCCGAGTCGGTCGCAGTGATAATACCAACGCTCGCTTTCAATCTTGATATGTTTACGCAGCGTATTAAAACCGGCCGATTTCATAGCCTCTATGTCATATACCAGCGCATCATCGGACGGCGCAGTCATCAATCCGTCAGGCCAGTAGCCCTGATCCAGCACGCCGCGCACAAAATATGGCACCCCGTTCAAGTGCACCCTTGTCATGCCAGCCTCGTCCGCCTTCACCTCGACGGATCGAAACGAACAGTAACTGTGAACTGCATCGACAACCACGCCATCTCGCTGCAGCGTAGCCTCCACAGCATAGAGGTGCGGACTCTCCGGCGACCAAAGCAGAGGGTCATCCACATGCTGCTCAGCGGATATCTCCCCTGCCTCGTCCATCGGAAGTGTGGCGAGAAGAACGTCTTGTCCAAGCTCGTCTTTGAGCGCCAACTCTAGCTTAAACGCGCCCGTTTGTACACCGGCCAGCCCGCTTGCCTGCACGTTCGCTCTAATCTCAAGCGCGCCAAACATATCACCCTTCAGCGTTAGCGACTCAAGGTGAACCGCAGAAACAATCTCGTACCACACGCTTTGCCAAATGCCACTCTGAGCGGTGTACCAAATGTCGCCACGCGAGAGTCGCTGCTTTCCACGCAGTTGAGAGCTGGTATCGCTTGGATCCCAAACACAAAGCACAAGCTCAGCCGTGTCCGCACTGTCTGCCGTGGCCACACTTTCTGTCCTCGCAGCAGATGCATTACTCTCTCCCGTTTCAGGCGAGCCAAGTAAATCTGTCACATCAAAGAAAACCGGCAAATAACCACCACTATGCGTGCCAGCAAGCTTGCCATTCACAAAGCACGCGCACATCCAGTCAACCGCTTCAAAATGCAGAATAAGTCGCTGGTCATCGCCCAGTTTAGGTAGTTCAATTTTGCGCCTATACCACAAAAATTCGCTCGGCTGCACCGTACGACAAACACCAGAGAGCGGAGCTTCTGGCGAGAACGGCACCACAATCTGTCCGTCCCAATGGGAAGGAATCGCCTGTTGCGCGAGGGTCTCTACACCAATCTCACTATCTACCGGCACAATCGTATAATCCCACACGCCGTTCAGCATCACGTAATTGTCGCGCTGCATGCGAGGACGCGGATACTCAGGCAATACGTTCGATGGGTCAAGCGCCTCTCCCCAAACAGTCGTCAGAGAATTCAGCGTCTCCTCCGTATGCTTTTTGGGCGCACTTGCCAAAACGCGACGAATATCCAGCATGGTATCTCTCGTTTCTCCTGAAGCAGCAGGTACAAGCACATGACAAGCCAGCGTGACGTATGTATATCATAGCCACTTCGTAAAAGAATTTATATAGCGAGAAAACCGAACAAACCCCAGCTTAGTTACGAACTAAGGCTCAAATAGGACTGGAGCTCAGCACTACTCAAAACCTACGTAAGGGCTAGTATCTGGGAAACCACGGAATGCAGCGATTAACACGCTTGCAGTACTCTTTGTACTCATCGCCAAACTGCTCGAGAAGCCACTTCTCCTCTGTAGCCTGCATCATCACAGTTAAAAGCACCCAAAACACAAAAGGTAGAGGCAGTAAATAAAGGTTACTGGAAAACAGTGCCGCACCCGACATAACAAACGCAAACGCGGAATAGATAGGGTTTCTAACCAGCGCATAAACACCAGTTGTTACCAGGTGATTTGTAATGATTTTCTCGCGAAGTTTTTCTTTGATAGCAGCGGAAGTCCAAAGCCAAATGCCCACGATCAAAAAAGCCGTGCCCACGGCATGCATCACGCCAACCGTTACTCGAATGCGCAGGTACGGAAGAAATCCCAGCTTAGATAGGGTAATGAATGCAACTGTCAGCACCGTGATGGCAATCACATACGCGGGACCGACGCCAAGTACTGGAAGATGATTCTTCTTCTCGTTCTGAGCAGGCATTCGATAAACTCCGTTCAGTTGACGTTTTGTTAGCTATAGCTAACTACGCTATAAAGTTTACACCTAAAACTACACCTTTACGTGGGATTTTTGATTTGACTTCATTGATTTTGTTTCTTCGAATTTTCAAATCAATCGCTTATCAAGGTATTGAAAAAATACCTGTCTAAGTGTCCATTACACTGGACACTCATAATCCTTTTTAAGCCTATGATTACTCAACAATGAGAAATAAATTACCTGTTTAAACAGCTGATTTTTTTCTCTAACTTCTCTGAAAGGAATGCACCATGGAGCGAACAATTGACGTATCTACAAGTATAAGCACGCAAGTTCCGCCTGACACTATAAATGTTGAGATTACTCTTCAAGGGGCTTTTAAGACTCGTGAAGAATGTACTGCTAGATATAATGTGCTACTTCAAACAATTAAAGATGCGCTAGAGAAAAACGGGTTACCTGCTTCAATTTTGAAAAACAATAAATATTCAGTTTCTGGTCACGAGGTAAATCAGTATAAAAAAGATGACAAGGGCGACTATTATGTCGCCGAGAAAAAAACTACGGGATATATTTTCCGCGCCAACTTATCCATCAAAGAAAAACTCAAAAAAGATTTTGTTGACAAAATCTGGAAAGCACTCAGTTCGTGTGGCAATGAAGTGACTTTCTCAGTTGAATTTTCGATAGAACATGATAATGTCGTTAAAGACAACTTATCTGTAGAAGCTATGGTTGCCTGTCGTCAAAAAGCAAATCTTCTCGCTAAGACTGCAGGAGCAAAGATAGTTGGACTTAAGCATGTAGACTATAACTTCGAAAGAGGAGATTTAACATATTCGGCCTGCGCTTGTAGTGCATTTGATAAATCTCTCCATAGAAACCAAACTCCTGAGTTTGATCCATCAGACATAGACGTCAATTGTTATCTAGAAACCTCATGGGAAATCGAGCTTCTGCCTCCAGATAATCTGCTATAGCCTGCACAATCCATCGCACTCCAAAGGGTTTCTCGCGTGGCGAGAAACCCTACTAGCAGCACATCGTTTACTGATAGCTAGCCGTCAACAGACAGCATCCCTTTTACTGGTAGCGAAGCGACTCAACAGGATTGAGCTTTGAGGCTCGACGAGCAGGCCAGTAGCCAAAGATGAGTCCAATGCCAATGCAGATTCCCGAGGTAATCATCACAATGTTCGGAGTGATGATGGGCGTAATACCCGTCTCAAGTGTGATCATGCTACTAAATGAGCCAGCCAATCCCCACGCTCCAGCGTAACCCAAGGCAATGCCAATCACGCCGCCCATAATGCAAATCAAAATGGACTCGCACAAGAACTGCTTGGTAATGTCGGACGCGCGAGCTCCCAAAGCTTTACGCAGACCAATCTCTCTAATGCGCTCTGTCACGTTAGTGAGCATCATATTCATAATGCCAATACCACCAACCAAAAGCGAAATACTTGCCGTAGCGGTAACCAGAATCTGGAATGACATCAACGTGGCGTTCATCTGTTCAATGATGGACGAGAGCGTCATAACCGTCACGCGATCTTCAGCTTGCGCAGAAGGAATGTTAAACCAATCCAGTAACCAGGACTTTGTTTTATCCGCAAGCGCCTTCATATCAACATTTTCGCGAGCGTACCCAAAGACTTGACTGATAGTTTTAGTACCTGTAAGACGCACGGAATACGTGGAGTACGGCATATAAGCCAGCAGCGTTTCTCCTTGACCACCAGCATTTGGACCACCATTTGTCACGCCAACAATGGTGTAACTGTCATTATCAATACGCACAACCTGTCCGATAGATGCATCTGCACTACCAAAGAGTTTCTCGGCAGACTTTTTGTCAAGAAGAACGTTTCTTGACTTGTCATCTACATCGGACTTTGTGAAAAGTGAGCCCACAGATGCCTTGAGGCCCATGGCAGTAAAGTAGTCAGGTGTGCAACCGATGATTCGAGCGTCAAACTGCTTCTCGGCTGAGCTGATGCGAGCCATTGTAGAGTCAATGCCGGTGACAAGCTCGTAACCAGGTACGCTGAGCTGCAACATTTCGAGGTCTTGTTGTGTAACCTCGCGATCTGGCCACGCGTAAATCATGACCATACGTGACTGGTTGAGACCCAATGAGCTAACCAGCGAATACTTGATGCCATCAATTAATGCCGTCATAGTAATAACCGCGCTGATGCCAATAACAATACCCAGCACCGTCAGGAGGCTGCGGCCGCGGTTAGCGTTGAGAGCAGACAGAGTTTCTCGCAACAGATCCATCAGTCTCATAGCGTGGCGCCTCCTGTCGCGGTCTGTACGTCTACTGCAGTCTGCACACCCGTTGAGGTCTGTGCAGTGTGATGCTTCACAAACTCTTTTTCCTGCTCGTCAGTAAGCAAGCGACCATCACGAATATGCACCACTCGATCAGCCCACAGAGCAGTCTCAGGGTCGTGGGTAATTAGCACGATTGTCTTGCCGCGTTCCTGCATAGATTTGAACGTGTTAAGAACCATCTCACTTGTCGCAGAATCAAGATTGCCCGTTGGTTCATCGGCAAAAATAACCGCCGGGTCGTTAACAAGCGCACGAGCAATTGCAACACGCTGCACCTGACCACCGGAAAGCTCATTAGACTTATGCTCGTAGTATTCCTCGGGCAGACCAACGGAACGTAGTGCCTTCCAAGCACGCAGCTCCCGCTCTTTTGCAGGAATGTCTGAGTAGATGAGTGGCAGCGTAACGTTTCGCAGCACCGTAGTACGCGGCAGTAGGTTAAACGACTGGAAGACAAAGCCCAGACGTGTGGCACGAATCTCTGCTAGATCATCATCAGAAAGATCCGCAACCTCAAGTCCTTCTAACTTGTACGAGCCAGCAGTAGGTGTATCTAGGCAGCCTAAGATGTTCATCAGGGTTGATTTGCCCGAGCCAGATGGGCCCATAATGCAGAGAAACTCGCCCTTCTCCACAGTTAGCGAAACACCTCGTAGAGCGTGCGTCAAACCCGCAGCTGTCTCATAAATGCGATGCAGCTTATGTACCTCAATTACTTTGGACATATGTGTTGCCTACTTAGAGTCTTTAGAGCCTGTCGAGCCAGCTGTTGCACCTTCTGGAGCGTCCATATCCGCATCGTGAGACGAACCGCTGCCGCCGCCAATCATTACCTCAGTACCGTCCTCGATGCCGACGCCCTCAATAACGGCCGTCGTGGAGCTTTGTGCTTTAACGGTTACTGGTACGCGCTTAACCTGTAGATGGCCTTTCTCGTCACGAGAAGCAACAACGTTAACGTAACTGCCATCACCGTCGTCCATGACGGCGACAAGAGGAACAGTCAAAACGTTGTCCATGTGCTGAATCATGATGTCCACGTTGGCAGTCATGCCTGGCTTGATGGACGCATCAGGACTACTAATGAGAAGATCAACGGTATAGGAAACAATAGAGCGACCAGGACTATCATAGTTTGTACTAGCGTCGGCTCCGCTAGATGAAACAGCAGAAACATGAGTAACAACCGCATCGCAATACAGGTCCCTCAAGGCAGTGAAAGTAACCTGCGCCTTCTGGTCAACAGCAATACGAGAAATATCTACCTCGTTAATCTGAACGTTTACCTTCATCTGGGAAAGATCTGCAATAGTAATCAGAGGACCGTTGTTACCAGAACCTGGCGCAGACGAACCAACAGAAGCACCGTTTACCGCGTTCATCACAACAACCGTGCCATCACAGGGCGCGGTGACTACACGTTTATCTGCCTGGTCAACTGCGTCGTTATAGGCAGAACGAGCCTCCTCAAGCGCAATCTGAGCACTCTCAAGATTTGCTTCAGCCGCTTCAACAGCCGCCGCACCGGACGCAGCATTTGCCTCCTGACCGTTCTCGCCTACCTCGGAGACACCGTTACGTGCAGAGACTAGAGCAGAACGAGCCTTGCTGACCTCATTTTCGGCTGCTTTTACTTGCTGTGCAGCTTTGCGCACCGCCTTATCAAGCTCATCATTTTTAACGGTAAAAAGTTTATCGCCCTTTTTAACCGTTGAACCTTCTGTAACCTGCACATCCTGTATGATTCCATTGACCTCAGGAGTCACCACCGTCGAAGAAATAGGCTTAATGGAACCTGAAGCAGATACGGAGTCAATGAATTCTCCACGCGTAATAAATGTGGTGCTTGTAACGGGAGCCTCAGCTTGATTATTATTTTGCATCAAACGCAGTATTACTAGTATTGCAAGTAACACAATAATACCTAGTACAATGCCCACCTTTATAAATTTTTTTCTACGACGAATCTTGCGATGGCGCATAAGACTTTCATATGCCTCACGTGCCTCTGCATCTTCTTCATCTTCAGTAGGGGTTATTACTCCTATACGAGAAATAACATCCGTTGTGCTATCAGAAGCAGATGATGTGTCAGACTCTTGTTGTTGGAGCTTGCGATCAAGATAAAACATGACTCCTCCGAACCTACGTTTATTCGGAATCTATTCAGCTTGTACACATCTTATATGAGAATATCTGCCCAGAGTTTTACCTTATATAAATTTGCGGCAAACGGTAGTTAAACGAAAAACTATACGTGTGTATTCCTGCGTATACACATCCCTACTCATTTACAATTCTCGTATAGAACTCTACCGCTCTGTTTATTTCCTCTACCGTTGGATGGCCTTTTTTTATTCCACCTAATAACTTAAAAGGACCAAAAGTATCAAAGCCAAAGCATTCATACTCTCCTAAAATTTCTGCATGCTTTTCTTGTACAATGCTCTTAATAGCATTCATATATTTTTTATTTATGTTTCCGCAGGTATAGATAAAAAATACTTTCTTGTTTAAAGGAAGATTTTTCTTAGCACACTGAAGAACCAATTTATGCATATTTCCGTAATAAATACCTGATGCAAAACCTATTACCTGATACTCAGATAAATCAAACGCCTTAGTGTTTAACACATCAATAAGCTCTACATCATATTCTTGTGCTATTGCATCAAGTAGCTTCTTTGTATTGCCATGATGCTTGGAATAATACACTATTGCCGCTTTCAAATTTTTCCCTTAATCTTTGATAAACGCCCATGTCAACAGTTAAATTACAAAATTTACTCAGAGATAACAGCTACTCCTGCATCACACAATTGTTGTTTTGTGCTTTCAAACTCTTGTTTATTCATAGACGCAACCGCATGCTCATTAACTGTTGCTTTAAAACCATTCTCTAAAGCACCAAACGCAGTTTCCTTAACACAATGATTACCATCAATGCCAATAATCTCAACTTCATCAACCTGCTCATCTTTAAGAGTCTGTAATAGTTGAGAATTTGAAAAAGCATTACCTACTCGTTTATCAAATACACGATCCGAAACAACTAAGAGTCCAGAACCAAACTTTTTCTTTTTTGAAGCACGCTCCCATGGCATCTTATGCACAACATACATAACCTTTTCTGGTGCATAATGACTAATCCTGTCATTACATGCCTCAATAAGCCCTTTGGTATCGCGAAATCTCATAACATCAGTTTGTACATCAACAACAAGGAGAGCTTTCATAACGCCGCCTTTCCAAACCAACTGTCATAGTCAGTTTTGATGATACTATCTAATTGGCTACTTTTTATCGAAGAATCTTACTCACGTAATATATGGCAAAGGAGCGCAATGAAACTCTTTCTTACGTCCTACTTAGCAGGTGCAAAAGAACTTGTTCAGAACTTCCTCACCCAAAATGATGTACAGGAAATCTTATTTATTCCTACAGCCGCTAATGTAGAAGAATACCGAGACTATGTTAACGAGGGAATAGCAGTACTAAAAGAAAATGGCTATGACGTAACCATCCTTGATGTTGCAACAACTCCACATAACAAGAGTGTGCAAGCCATCAAAAACTCCAGATGCCTATGCATATCCGGTGGAAATACTTTCTATCTTTTACAAGAACTAAAAAGAAACGGTCTTCTCGACCTTATTAAACAAAAGGTTCAAGACGGCATGCTCTATATTGGTGAATCTGCAGGAGCAATAATTGCTTGTCCAGATATCTCGTACAATCAAATCATGGACGACAAAACGGTTGCTACGGAGCTCACAAACTACTCAGGTATGGGACTTGTAGACTATTATGTCCTCCCTCATAATGGCGAGTTTCCTTTTGTTGAAACAACTGCTCAAACAATCAAAGTTTATGGCGAGAAGATCAATTTAGTTCCACTAAATAACTCACAAGCTGTCGTTGTTGAAAATGAAGTCTCATCCACACTAACAGAGCCCTTATAAATAACCCTTATATCCTTATCCCGCCAAATAAGAAACAAGTACAACAAAAACTATAGGGAAAATAATAAGACCCACAATAATTACCCAAACAGCTGGTCGTGCAAAGTTCATAGTCCATCCAACACCAAATCGTTTTGGTAAAAAGATGCTTGCATCTTCACGGTTAAAATAAAAGACGCCAAGTTTCCAATGTCTATCCTCATCTGATAGGTAGTTCTCGTTGTGGTCTAACTTCCTAAACACTCGTGAACCTGACTGACCATAGACAGCTGAAAGTATCAAAATACCGACGACGGTAAGCACAGCAAAAATTTCAGCGATAAATCCCACTTGTCCAAGACTAATACGCCCTGCTGATGAAAGAACAAACAAAACACCAAGGCCGCCACTTATAAGTAAGCCTATTATGAAGAGAAATATGCTCTGAGCACGAGCAAAAACTCCGTATGAAAACGCAGAAGTAGCTGGCTCACTAGGGTCAACTGCATGTTTTGAATGTACAATCATCCAATGAGAAAAGATAAAGCACGCCGCCATGAAGACTTCAAGTGCAATAGGGAGCCCAAGGGCACTACCAAACGTTTTTGGCGTATAGCTATCAACTGTTCCTGTGAAATCAGCGTGCATAGGTAACATATCAGGCATGCTCGGATAAAGAACAAATCCCAAGCAAACTGTTCCCAAAATAATAGGAATATATATAAAATTCCATCTTAAAGAGATTGGATTCGGAAAGTCTTTTTCAACAACACTAGCGGTCATCTTATGTTGCCCAAAATCCCAACCTTCAGATTTCTTAAGGGCTACTACCCTAGAACGGGCACGCAACATTAACGCAAAAGAAACGATTACAGGAATCACTAGAGCACTATATAGAAGAATTAAGCCAGCTATAGTTTGATTAGTTGTTAGCAACTTCCCTGCTATCACAGAAGAAATGGTTGCTAGTATTGTTGTAAAAAGCATTTCTACAACATAGTGTTTCTTTAAAGAAACTATACGTGAATCTTTTTGAGCAGAAACTGGTACCGTTACAGCAAAGCACTCGTTATGGCGTGTTATATACGGAATGAAAGCAAGAAATAATCCAACTACAAACGTTACTATTGTCTGTGCACTAATTGAAATGATGTCCATTACCAGTGCTCCTCCTTAGATAAACACATACTTAGCTTGTGTATGTGCAATCTCTAGAAATGACTCCTTGGTTCCTCCTTGAGCACGATGCTCTAAAGCGAGCTGTTGGAGCTTTTCTGCAAGTTCTTCTGAATTTGTCGCAATACGCTCAGGCGGAGCGGTCTGCTTAAAATCTGCCACAATTGCACCTGAGCGTCCTCGCATAAAAAGATATCCCTCATCCCTTAGTACGGCATATGCCTTATTTACCGTATGAATATTTACGCCAAGATCGCTTGCAAGTGAGCGTACACTCGGAAGTCTATCCGCAGGGCACAATTCATCCTGCCCAATGGCTGCAACGATTTGATTGCGGATCTGCTGGTAAACAGGTGTTCGATCCATCTGATCAATACGTATAATCACGTACGCCTCTTCCCTGTTATATTAATCGGGTAATAATCTGCATGTTCTATCAAGTTAGGTTATTTTACTATATTTGTTATAGAACAAATATAACAAATATGAAATAACACTAAACAACAAGTAAGAGCTCTTCAATGAGGCTTCATTAAAGCACATCTATTTCATTATTTCCAAAAATGCTAAGCGTAGGATTGCAATCAATACATCTAGTTGTCTAATAGAGACTATTGATTCGGTATCATAAGTAATTAAAATAACCTAAAAAAGGAGAAAAATAATGAAGAAGAACGAAGTCATTTTAAAAAGACAGTCTACTCGGATATATTTTAAAAATGGTGATACGGATTTCTTCTTTAATTGGTTGTTGGGAATTGGTGAAGTTTTTGGCTTTTCTCACGGAGAACTTTACTTTCTTACTCAAAAGCTAGGAAAATCACCAAAACCTGATGACTGGAAAAATATCTTCTTATCACATGGAAACTATCTTAAACAAAAAGCAAGCAATTCAGATTTAAGTGAACAAACAAAAGCTCAGTATTATCTAGCACAAACCTATTCCCTTCGTTCGGCAATCCAGTTTATAAATCCATTTTCTGATGAATACTTGTCTACCGTTCACCAAATGGAGCAAGCGTTTTCTAACGCAATTCATTCGCTGGGTGCACCAATTGAAAAACTAACCATTACTTATCAAGACTCCTATTTGCCTGGTTACTATCTTCACACCGGCGACGATTGTCCAACACTGATTATGATTGGCGGCGGTGATACTTATCGTGAAGACTTATTTTACTTTGCAGGATATCCTGGATGGATACGAAAATATAATGTTCTAATGGTTGACCTTCCTGGTCAAGGGAGCAACCCTAGTAGAGAGCTAGTCTTTGATGTGGATGCCTCTACTCCAATTTCGCTATGCATAGACTGGTTGGAAAATAGAAATTCTAAGCTGAATTACCTAGCTATTTATGGTGTCAGTGGAGGAGGGTATTTTACTGCACAAGCCGTTGAAAAAGATCCAAGAATTCATGCTTGGATTGCTAGTACACCCATTTATGACGTTGCAGAAGTGTTCAGAAAAGAATTTGGATCAAGCTTAAAAGCTCCCAGTTGGTTAATGAATACCATTTTAAAGTTAGCTGGAAATTTAAACGAATCTGCAAATTTAAACCTTAAAAAATATTCTTGGCAGTTTGACACCTCTGATTTTAAGAGCGCTATCGATGAGGTATTCGACCGTGC
>ERZ773063.1848-NODE-1848-length-11977-cov-9.698289_pt1 | contig 11977 bp, 9 predicted proteins | sample MGYA00580625_ERZ773063 | MGnify/ENA primary metagenome ERZ773063 (study PRJEB29015, sample SAMEA2738022) | human oral metagenome | biome: human oral; feature: human-associated habitat; material: dental | place: China | collected 2042 ...
CCCCCGGCCCCGCCCCTGGCAGCGGCCCCGCCCTTCAAACCGGCGGCGGCCAGCCCCGCCCCCTTGGCGCCAGCACCGCCCTTCACACCGGCGGCCCCCGACAGCAGGGACCGGGCGCTGATGCCGGCCCCGCCCGCCAGGGCCCCCAGCGCCCCCGACGACGCCGCCCGCCCCACACTGACCGCGTCCTGGGGTATCCGGTAGGACGGATCCCACCTCGGATCGGAGGCATGGACCGCCGAGGGTGGCGCGTAACCCCCCACCAAGCCATTGGGCGTGACCGTCTGGTTCACCGGCCGCCCCACCAGCCCCACACCATCAACATCACTGAGCCGCGCGTAAGGCGGCGGATCCTGCACCACACCCGGACGCGCGAAGCCCTCCGACGCCCAATCCCGCCCCGGCAAATCCCCACCACCAGAACCACCAACACCAGCGTCACCGAGGGAAAGGCCCCCACCAGCACCGGAGCCGGCCACGCCCCCGGGACCCCCGGCACCGGAAACACCCCCGGAACCGGCGCCCATCAGGTTCGGATCCACGATCCCAGGAAGAGGCGATCCAGGCTGCCGCTCCCAGCGGTTTCGCCCGTCTCCGTCTCCGCCGTTGTCGATGACGGCCTGCATCCTGCCGGCGCCCTCGTTCAAGGAGGCGTTCATCTGCTCGATCACGTTCTGGCAGTACTCCTCCCTCTCCCTGACCCGCTCCTTCTCCAGGCCCGACCAGTACAGCTCGCTGGCCACCATGGCCACCGCGCCACCACGGGGACCGCGCAGAAGGCCACCGCCCCCGCCCCGTCCGTGGCGGCCCGCCACCCCCGCTCGGCCCCGGTGAGCAGCTCGTCGGACACGTTCGCGGTGAACAGGTCCCGCGCCTGGCGCATCGTCCCGCGCGCCTGGACCACCACGTCGTGCCCGTCGCGCAACTGGTCCCGCGTCGCCCCCAGGTCCTCCAAGAACGCCCGCGCCCACTCGCCGATCGCAGAGCGCACCTCGGCCGAGTGGTACCCGTTGGCGCTCTCGTAGGCGCGCACCAGTTCCTCGCACTCGCCGATCTTGTCCAGCACCACCTGGTAGGCGGCCTCGTCGGCACTGTCGTCGTAACGCAGATCCGACACCGCCTGCAAACGCTCGAAGCACGTCCCCTGCCCGCCAGCGCCCTTGCCGGCCCCGCCGACCTGCTTGGCCGCCTTGTGAACACCCATGGCACACACCTCGCCCTTCCCCCACGCCGGGGAACACGAACTCAGACCAATACCAGCGCAACCGCGCCGACACCGGCAACCATACCCCGCAGCACACCACCCGGAGAACACCCACCCACATAGCGGACGGCGCGCCCCCACATCGTGAACAGCACGTGGCCCCAAGCGGTTCCAACCTGCATTGGGGCAGGGCCAACTGCTGCGGGTGCAATACCGGCCTCTTCCTCTGATGATCCGGGGGTACCGCCCGCAGCGGCCGGGAACCGGTTCGCTGATAAGGGGAACGACCTGTTGCGAAGCGGCTGAGGTCCAATGCGGGCGGCGGCGTGGGGCCGTTGGGCCGTCGGCTTGTTCTGGCACGCGCAGCGGGAGTCGTCAGGACGGCGGACAGCGAGGACGTCGAAGTCTCCATTGCTATTGGCGCGGGCAAAGCCTTCGGCACCGGGGCGCGACCGGCCTTTCGCATCCACTGGTGCCAGCGACCAGGAGAGCGGGGATCTCCGTCAGGGCCGGGCGTGTCTCCCATGTTCGAAACAGGGAGCTCAAACGCATCGCATAGGGGCACCCCCGTCCTCGTGGCCTGGTCCGCTGTGCGTTAACGTTGGGTGCGACCGACGACGAGTGGAGGCGCGATGACGGCGAGGCGATGGATGGCGGGAGCGGGAGCGCTCGCCCTGGTGGGCGGTGCAGTGGTCGGTCCGGCGGTGGCGGCGCCTGGTGACGGGGCGCAGTCGGAGGGGCAGTCCGCCCTGTCCCAGTCCGGCTCGTCGTACTCCTTCGAGGCGGCGTCCGGCAAGACCCGCATGTTCGTCCTGTCCTCCTACAACTCCGACGCGATCCTGTTGGAGTCGAACGGGTGGTTCGGCATCATCGACGGTGGCGAGGACGCGGACGCGCCGGACGGCTCGGACCCGCGCTACCCTGCGCGCTCGGGGATCGCGGCCTCCACCTCGTCGACCACCGAGTGGCTGCTCGAGTACTTGGACGACCAGGGGGTCACGGACTCGAATGTGGCTTTCTACCTGGGCACCCACGCGCACTCGGACCACATCGGCAACGCGGACGAGATCATCCGCCGCTACAGGCCCAAGCTCATCTTCTCCCCCGAGTACTCCGACGAGTGGATCACCGACGAGAACGGGCTGTGGGACAACCAGTACGTCTACGACCACCTGGTCGAGGCCGCCCAGTGGGCGCGTTCCGAGTACGGGGCGCAGTTCATCCAGGAGCTGGACGGCTACTCCACCCACGTGCGCATGGGCGACATGGACGTGCAGATGATCCCCCTCGACGTCGATGAAGTGTACAAACGGCAGGGGACCACCGACGCGAACCTGATGGGGTGGGGCGCGAAGGCCAGCGCGTTCGGCCACTCAGCCTTCCTGGCGGCCGATCTCATGGACACGGACTCGGATTGGACGACCCACAACGGCTTCGAGGGGCGCATCAGCTCCGAGGTCGGGAGCGTCGATATCCTCAAGGCGGGCCACCACGGCCAGGAGTCGTCGAACTTCGAGGAGTTCCTGGGCACCCTCGCCCCCCGCACGATCATCCAAACGGGGCTCGCCGAGGAAACGCCGGACCGCCTCACCCGGCACGCGATCCACGGGGACGGCCTGTGGTTCCCGATGGGAGACATCTGGGACTCCGTGAAAGTCCCGGCGCTGGTGTGCGAGTTCAGCGCCCAGGGCATCGCCTACGACGGGGTGGACAACGCCAGGTGGGGCCACGAGTACACCAGCGAGACCCCGAGGGCGTGGTGGTTCCACGCCGGCCACACGGAGGCGACGACGGGCTGGTGGCAGGGGCCCTCGGGGAACTGGTACTACTTCGACTCCTCGGCCTCGGCCGTCCACTCCGAGTGGAGGCTGATCGACGGCTACTGGTACTTCTTCGACGAGTCGGGCGCCCTCGCCTCCCGGGAGGAGGGGCAGACGCAGTCGGCGTCCATCGAGGGAACAGGATCCGGGCGGTCGGCCTCCCCACTGGTGTGGGCGGTGGGCGCGGGGCTGCTCGTGGTAGCCGCCGGGGGAGCGTGGTGGGCGCGGCGCACCCGGGGGCGCGGGCGGGACTGAAACGCGACAGGGCCGCCCGCTCGCCTGGTGGGCGCGGGGCTGAGGCGCCCGGCGGCGCATAGGGCCGCCCGCCCGGGGGCGGGGGCGGATGGGATCCGTTCGCGCGCCGCCGCGATGGGGGCCGGGGCGCGCGGGCGGCGCTCCCGGGCCTGAGACATCCGTCCCGCCCACGGCCCCCGGAGGGCCCGATCCCCCGGGGCCCCGTAAAATCGGAGCGCACAGACCGCCGAAATTGGAGGAATCATGCCTGCGCGGGTGTTCACTGGAATCACTGAAGAACCCCTGGACGCGACGGCCCTGACGAATGCGGCGCGCGACCCCCGGTGCGGGGCCGTCGCCGTTTTCGTGGGAGCCGTGCGCAACCACGACGGCGGGGAGCGCGTGGACGCCATCGAGTACTCCTCGCACCCCAGTTCCCCGCAGGTGCTGCACTCCCTGGCCGACCGCCTGGCCGAGCGCGCGGGCGTCCACGTGGTCGTCGCCTGGCACCGCGTCGGGCGCCTGGAGGTGGGCGATGACGCGATGGTCGTGGCCGTGGGGGCCGAGCACCGCGCGCAGGCGTTCACGGCGGTCGAGACCCTGGTGGAGGAGGTCAAGGCCCAGCTGCCCATCTGGAAGAAGCAGCAACTGGCGGACGGCACCCACAGCTGGTCGGGGCTCTCATGACAGTGGGCGACCCGTACTCGCGCGATGCGGCGGTCGATGCCCGCAGCCGCTGCGTCGCCATCCCGCTGCGCGGCGCCCCCGCGCCCCTGGGCGGCCCCGCCGCTCAGCGCTACCGCCGCAACTGGCTGGTGGCGGGGGTCGGCGAGGCGGGCCAGGCGCGCATCGCGGCTGCGCGGGTGCTGGTGGTGGGCGCGGGCGGCCTCGGGTCGCCGGTCCTCCTCTACTTGACTGCGGCGGGCGTGGGCACGATCGGCGTGTGCGACTCCGACCGCGTGGAGGTCTCGAACCTGCAGCGCCAGCTGCTGCACTCCGAGGCGGACGTGGGGCGGGCGAAGCCGGAGTCGGCGGTGCGGCGCCTGAGCGCGTTGAACTCGGACGTGCGCTTCGAGCAGCACCCGCATGTGACGCGCGAGTGGCTGGAGGCGCACGGGCGCGACTGGGACCTGGTCGTGGAGTGCGCGGACACTTTCGGCGCGAAGTACATGGTGGCGGACTGGTGCGCCGAGGCGGGGGTGCCCCTCGTGTGGGGGACCGTCGTGGCGATGGCGTACCAGGTGTCGGTGTTCTGGTCCCGTCCCCCCGCCCCTGTTCCGCCGACATCGCTGCGGTCCCTGCACCCGGTCGAGCCCGCGCCGGGGACCACCCCCGCCTCGCCGGAGGCCGGGGTGCTGGGGCCGGTCGTCGGCCAGGCGGGCACCACGATGGCGACGGAGGCGCTCAAAGTGGTCGCGGGCTTCGGGGAGCCCCTGTTGGGGCGCGTGCTGGTGGTGGACGCGGCCAAGCAGCGCGCCGATGTCCTCACTTTCGCGCCGTGGGGGTGAGGGCGTGGGCACTGTCCACGCGCTAGTCCTGGCAGGGGGGACGGGCGAGCGCCTCGGGGGCGCGTCGAAGGCGGACCTGGACGTGGGGTCCCGTTTGCTCGACGTGGTCCTGGCGGGACTGGCCCCGCACGTCAGCGGGGCGGTCGTGGTGGTGGCCCCGCCCGGGGTGCCGGTGCCGGACGGGGTGGCGCGCACTATGGAGGAGCCGCCGGGGGGAGGCCCTCTGGCGGGCATCGGCGCCGGCCTGGACTTCCTGACGGGCCGGGCGGGGGCGGCCGGGGACGACCGGGTGGTCGTGTGCTCGGTGGACTCCCCGGGCGCCGGGGCCCTGGCCGACCGCCTGTCCGCGGTGGTCCTGGCGCCGCACGAGGCGGGGGCCGCCATCGTGGGCGGGGATCCCGAGCCGTACACGCAGTACTTGCAGGCCGTCTACCGCGTGGGCCCCTTGGCCCGGGCGCTCGACGGGGCCCGGGCGGCGCCGGGGGGCCTGCACGGCGTGGGGGTGCGCAGGGTCCTGGGGGGCCTCGTCCTCAGGCGCGTGGGGGCGCCGTGGAACGAGTGCCGTGACGTGGACACCAGGGAGGACCTGCAGTGGTGGAGGGCGCGTCTTCGTGGCGGCGGCCCGGTGTAGTGGGCGTCCCCCCGGGCGGCACGGCCCCTCAGCGCTCCTCGTCCAACTGGCCGAACACGGCGGGCAGCAGGGGCACCAGGACGGCGAGGGTGTCGAGCGCCCCGCCCTTCGAGCCCGGCGAGGCGACCACGAGCGCGCCGGAGGAGTCGCGGGCGCTCACGCCCACGACCTCGCGCGACAGTCCCGACAACGGGGTGCTCTTGAGGCCGTGGGCGCGGATCTGCTCCGCGATCCCCGGGATCTCCACCTCCACGACCTCCCGCACCACTTCGGGCGCGACGTTGCCTACGCCGAAGCCCGAACCGCCCAGGACCAGGACCAGGCGGGAGCCCGCGGCGATGGCCCCGCGCACCTGCGATTCCAGGGCCCCGCGCTGTTCGGGGACCACGGCGGTGGCGACGTGGCCGAGTCCGGCCGCGGTGAGGGCGTCGGCGCAGGCGCGGGCGCCCCGCGCCTCCCTCTGCCCGGACAGGACCCGGTCCGAGAAGGTGATGATCGTGGCGCGGATCGGGGAGAGGTCGTATTCCTTCGGCTGGGGCATGGTGCCTCCTTCGGGCTGTTCTGGGCGTGGATCCGGGCGGCGCGGGCGGTCGCGCGGGGACTGTGCGCCGCAGGGGCCGGGGAAGCCGGTGGTGCGGGCGCGCGGCTGCTCCCGGACGGCGGCGGGCCGGGATCGGGCGCCGTGGGCCGGTCCGCCCAGTGTAACGCGCACGTTTTTACATGGATAAAACCATGTTAAATTGGGAGCGCATTTTTCCGCGGACGTCCGGGGGTTCTGGCGGGTCGGTGAGGCGCGCGCACGCGCGGATCGGCTTCCCTGCGCTTTCTTGCTATATTTAGTTTGACTCGCCCCGTTGAAAAGGAGTATCCCAGTGCGCCGCTTCCGCGTGACCCTGGCCGCCACGGCCACCGCCCTCGCCCTCACCGCCTGCGGAGGCGGAGGGGGGAGCGCCGCCCAGTCCGACCGGACCGCTCCCGCCCCCGCCCAGACGGCGGTCCTCAACGTCTTCGCCGCCGCCTCGCTCAAGGAGGCCTTCGGCGAACTCGAGAAGACCTTCGAGGCCGCCACCCCCGGCGTCGACGTCGCCTTCAACTTCGCCGGGTCGCAGGACCTCGTCTCCCAGCTCGCCGAGGGCGCGGACGCCGACGTGCTGGCCACCGCGAACGAGTCCACCATGGCCAAGGCCGCCGAGGCCGGCCTGGTCGGCGAGCAGACCGTCTTCCTCTCCAACACCCTCACCCTGGTCGCCCCCAAGGGCAACCCCGCGGGCGTCACCGGCCTCGACTCCTCCCTGGACAACGCCAAACTGGTCGTCTGCGACACGGAGGCGCCCTGCGGCAAACTCACCAAGGAGCTCACGGGCGCGCTCGGCATCACCCTCAACCCCGTCTCGGCCGAGCCCAACGTGAAGGACGTGCTGGGCAAAGTGGCCAGCGGCGAGGCCGACGCGGGCGTCGTCTACCGGACCGACGCGAACGCCGCCAAGGACCAGGTCGAGGCCATCGGCATCCAGGGCGCCGACCAGGCCGTCAACAAGTACCCGATCGCCCCGGTCGAGGCCACGAAGAACGCCGAACTCGCCCAGAAGTGGATCGCCCTGGTCCTGTCCCCCGAGGGCCAGTCCGTCTTCGAGCGGGCCGGTTTCACCCCCGCCGCCCAGTAGTCCGGACCCGTGGGCAAACGCCGCGCGCCCGCCGTCAGCCCGGTCCCCGTGTGGACCGCGGCCGTCGGCGGGCTCGCCCTCGCATTCCTGGTGCTGCCCCTCGTCTTCATGGCGGGGCGCGTCCCATGGGGCCGACTGCCCTGGATCCTCGCCTCCGAGGAGTCCGTGGCGGCCCTCGGCCTGTCCCTGCGCACCTGCGCCGCCGCGCTCGCCATCGACCTGGTGCTCGGCGTGCCCGCTGCGGTGCTGCTCTCGCGCGACTGGCGCCTCGTCCGCTTCTTCAGGGTGCTGGTCGCCGTGCCCCTCTCCCTGCCGCCCGTCGTCGCGGGCATCGCCCTGTTGGCCGCGTTCGGGCGCAAATCCCCCATCGGCGCGTCCATGGAGGCCTGGGGCGCCTCCATCGCATTCTCCACCACCGCCGTCGTCGTCGCCCAGGTCTTCGTCTCACTGCCCTTCCTCATCGTCACCCTGGAGGCGGCGCTGCGCGCCAGGCCCGAGGGCCTGGAGGAGATGGCCTCCTCCCTGGGCGCCTCGCCCTCCCGGGTCCTGTGGCGGGTGACCCTCCCCATGGTCCTCCCCGGCCTGGCCAGGGGCAGCGCCCTCGCCCTGGCGCGCTGCCTCGGCGAGTTCGGCGCCACCCTCACCTTCGCGGGGTCGATGCAGGGCGTCACCCGCACCATGCCGCTGCAGATCTACCTGGCGCGCGAGTCGAACACCGAGCTGGCCCTGGCCCTGGGCGCCGTCCTGCTCATGGCCGCCACCGTGGTCGTCGCCCTCACCGAGCTCCCCCGCCGGATCCGCCGACGGCGCCCAGTGCCGTCCGCGCCCCCCGCCCCTGCCTCGCCGCGGCCCGGCCCCGCTGCCCGAGTCGGAGCCGCCGTGCGCGTGCGCGGACGCGTGGCCGCGCGGGACTGGGACGTGGACCTCTCCCTGCCCGCCGGGGCCGTCACCGCGGTAATGGGGCACAACGGCGCGGGCAAGTCCACCCTCGCCCAGGTCATCGCCGGCTCCCTGGCCCTCGACGAGGGCACGGTGCGCATAGGGGAGCGCGTCGTCGACTCCCCCGGCCGCTTCGTCGGCGCCCGCGACCGGGGGATCGCGATGGTCAGCCAGCAGCCCCGGATCTTCGGGCACATGAGCGTCCTGGCGAACGTGGCGTTCCCGCTGCGCTCGCGGGGCGTGGAACGCGCCGAGGCCGCCTCCCGCGCCCTCGACCAGCTGCGCCGAGTCGGGATGGAGGGGGTCGCCGGGCGCCGCGGCGACGAGCTCTCCGGCGGGCAGGCCGCGCGCGTCGCCATCGCCCGCGCCCTCGTCTTCGACCCGTCGGTGCTGGTCCTCGACGAGCCCACCGCCGCCCTCGACGTCGAGGCGACGGCCCAGGTGTCCCTCGTCCTGCGCGAGCGCCTCGCCGCCACGGGCGTCACCACGGTCCTCGTCACGCACGACGCCGTGGAGGCCCTGGAACTCGCTGCCCACATGGTCGTCATGGACTCGGGGAGGGTCGTCGAGGAGGGGGCGCCCGCCGCGGTGCTCGCCCGCCCCTCGTCGGTGTTCGCCGCGCGCCTGGCGGGGTTCAACATCGTGTCGGGCAGGGCCCGGCGCGGGGACGGCCTCGTGGGGGTGCGCGTGGGCGGGGGGACCCTCTACGGCGCGGGGGAGGCCCCCGACGGCCCGGTCGCCCTGCTCTTCGCCCCCGAGGCGGTGGCCCTGTCGCGCGGGCCCGTGGACGCCTCTCCCCGCTCCCAGTTGCCCGGCCGCGTCGAATCGGTGGATGCGTCTGGCGGTGTCATCACCGTGGGGGTCCTGCTCGGCGCGGAGCCCCCGTCCGGGTCGGACGCTCCCGTGCCCGCGACGGGATCCGGGGAGCCCGTGTCCGTGCGGGCGCGTGTGACCACCGCTGCGTGGGCGGAGTTGGGGCTCGGAGTGGGCGATGCCGTGTGGTCGTCGATCAAGGCGACGCAGGTGCGCGCCGTGCCCCTATACGAACCGGCCGCGCCCGCCGACTGAGCCCCGGCGCCCCCGTCCTCCCCCACAGGTACGCACACAAGGGACTGAATTACGCAACATAGGGGCGCACTGGGCGGCTTGATTCCGCCGTTGTGTGCGGCCCGTGTTGCGAAAATAGGGGCCCTTGTGTGCGTACCTAGAAAACGGGGGTGTTGAAGGCGCTGTCGATGAGCGGCTGGATCAGGGGGGCCAATTGGGCCCTGACCTGCTCGCGGGGCATCGAGGCGAGGGGCTCCAGGCGCACGATGTAGCGCATGGTGACCACTCCGTGCATCATGGACAGGACGATCTCGATGCGCTGGGCGATCGCCGTGCCGGCGCCTATGGCGGCGGCCACGGGGCCCAGGACCTCGGTGCTGATGTAGGCGCGGAAGCGCTGGGAGGTCTCGGCGTCGGTGGCCAGGGCGCGCATGAGGGCGCTCATCGCGTCGGAGGTGAGGTGGTGCTCGTACAGGTCCAGGGCGTAGTCCACGAGCCGTTCGGCCGCGCCGCCGGGTCCGGGGGCCAGGAGCGCGATGACGTCCGAGGCGGGGTCCGAGGGCAGGTCCAGGCACGCCCGGAACAGTTGTTGCTTGGTGGAGAAGTAGTAGGTGATGAGCGCGGAGTCGCACCCCGCGCTCCGGGCGATCTGGCGCATGGTGGTCCCGTCGTAGCCCGAGGCGGTGAATGCGGCGCGGGCGGCCTCGAGTATGCGCCGGCGCACCTCGCCCCGAGGCCCGGAGGGGCCGCGCTGGATTTTCGCAACATGATGTGTTGCCATATTCGAGGGGTTAATTTCAGCGTCTGTGAAACTAGTGGGGGCTCCCTCGGCCGCTCCACGGGGGTTTCCCGTTGGAATCCGGGGGGCGTCTGCGGTGGAGTCCATGCGACCACTCTAATTTCTGCGTCCTGGAAAATACGCGCCCTCCGTCCTATGTTCGGATCGAGGGAGAAGTAGGGAGCAGACATGGACCCCGCAACCGACACCGATACCGGCACCGGCGCCGCAGAGCGCGAGGGCGCTCAGGCCCGGCGCGTCCACCAGCTCGGCATCGACGTCGGATCCACCACGGTCAAGGCCGTGGTCCTCGACGGCAACCGCGTCCTCTACTCCGACTACCGCCGCCACAACGCCGACGTGCGCGCGGAGCTGGGCCGCCTCCTGGCCGACATCGAGGCTCGGCACCCGGGGCTGGAGGTCGTCAGCGCCATCACGGGCTCGGGCGGCCTCACGACTGCCCGCGCGATGGGCATCCCCTTCGTCCAGGAGGTCATCGCGGGTACGGAGGCCACCCGGCGCCTGCACCCCGAGGTCGATGTCGTCATCGAACTGGGCGGCGAGGACGCCAAACTCACCTACCTGCACCCCACTCCCGAACAGCGCATGAACGGCACCTGCGCGGGCGGCACGGGCGCCTTCATCGACCAGATGGCCACACTGCTGCACACGGACGCGTCGGGGCTCGACGCCCTGGCGGCCGAGCACACGCAGCTCTACCCGATCGCGTCGCGCTGCGGGGTGTTCGCTAAATCCGACATCCAGCCGCTCATCAACCAGGGCGCCGCCCACGAGGACCTGGCCGCGTCGATCTTCACGGCGGTGGCCACGCAGACCATCGCCGGCTTGGCCTGCGGGCGCCCGATCCGCGGGAACGTCATGTTCCTGGGCGGCCCCCTGCACTTCCTGCCCCAGCTGCGCGAGGCGTACAAGGCGCTGCTGCCCAAGGCGGACTCCTTCGTCACACCCACGGGCGCCCAGCTCTACGTCGCGATCGGCGCGGCCCTCATGGCCGCGAAGACGGCCCCGCCCGGAGGCCAGGCCCGACCGACGGGCGACGAGGCGGGGGCGGGCCGCGCCCGGCCGCGCCCCCTCGCCGACCTCATCAACGCGCTCGCCACCGCCGAGGTGGGCGCCGAGTCCCCCCGCATGCGGCCCCTCTTCGCCTCGGAGGGGGAGAGGGCCGAGTTCGAGCGCCGCCACGGCGCCGAGGTGGTCCCCAAGGCGGAGCCCGCCGAGGCGCGGGGGCGCTGCTGGCTCGGCATCGACGCGGGGTCGACGACCATCAAGGCCGTCGTCATCGACTCCCGCGGCCGCATCGTCTTCACCCACTACGCCTCCAACGAGGGCGACCCCGTGGCGGCCGCCGTCGAGATCGTGCGGCGGGTGCGGACGGGGCTGCCCGAGGGGGCGGTCATCGGGCGAAGTTGCGCGACCGGCTACGGCGAGGGCCTGGTCAAGGCGGCCCTCACCATGGACGAGGGCGAGATCGAGACGATGGCGCACTACCGGGCGGCGGAGTCCGTCGCGCCGGGGGTCACCTCCGTCATCGACATCGGCGGGCAGGACATGAAGTACCTGCGCATCCGCGACCACGCCGTGGACTCCATCTCCGTCAACGAAGCCTGCTCGTCGGGCTGCGGATCCTTCCTGCAGACCTTCGCGCAGACGATGGGCACCGACGTGCGTTCCTTCGCCCGCATGGCCATGGAATCCGCCTCGCCCGTCGACTTGGGCACCCGGTGCACGGTCTTCATGAACTCCTCCGTCAAGCAGGCGCAGAAGGAAGGGGCGGACGTGCGCGACATCAGCGCAGGCCTGTCCTACTCCGTCGTGCGCAACGCCCTCTACAAGGTCATCAAACTCAAGGACCCCTCCGACCTGGGGGAGAAGGTCGTCGTCCAGGGCGGCACCTTCCTCAACGACTCCGTCCTGCGCGCCTTCGAGCTCCTCACCGGGCGACAGGTGGTGCGCCCCGACATCGCCGGACTCATGGGAGCCTACGGCGCGGCCCTCACCGCGCGCATGCACGACACCGGGGAGGGGACCTCGTCCCTGGCCACCGTCGAGGCCCTCGAGGACTTCAGCGTGGAGACCACCCGCAAGACGTGCCGCCTGTGCCAGAACCACTGCCAGATGACGATCTCGACGT
>ERZ773063.1849-NODE-1849-length-11977-cov-3.251384_pt1 | contig 11977 bp, 9 predicted proteins | sample MGYA00580625_ERZ773063 | MGnify/ENA primary metagenome ERZ773063 (study PRJEB29015, sample SAMEA2738022) | human oral metagenome | biome: human oral; feature: human-associated habitat; material: dental | place: China | collected 2042 ...
AAAAATAGTCGTATTTTTGCAGTGGATATATTGTGTTCGGTAAAACGGGTAATGAAAAACCTTTCTGCTGTCCACTTCATTCCTGCTAAAATTAATGTTGATAGTAGACTACACGTTATTTGTTTAAATGAAAAAAGTGTCGTGCCAGGAATCGTGACGAGAAACCCGTATAGGCTGCAGCAACAATCGCGGCCGAGAAACCAGTTGGAGCGGCGAGTTGCATTGCGTAGTCGTCGCACCAGTTAGCTGACGACAACCTCGCCAAAGCCCAGCTTACGAGCTTGTGACTCGATTGCCTGCATACGCTCGTCGCTTGGAGAAGGGGAGTTCTCCATAGGTCCACGCACACCAAAACGCCTGAACTTCATGAGACGAATGCGCGTCTGACCGACCTTCTCGCCAAGTGTTGCAGCAATGCCGTCAACTGTGGCTTCGGCGTCGTTCCAGCCTTCGGTCACAATAACGCGAACTTCTTCCAGCTTGTTTTGCTCGGCCAAAAACGCAAGATTCTTGCGGACTGTGACGCCATTCTCGCCGGTCAAGTGCTTAAACCACTGGTCATCCCAAGCCTTGACGTCAAGCATAACGCCGCTTGAGAGGGCCAGCAGGTCACGGTACTCGGTGAAGTCGATGGTGCCGTTTGAGTCGATGAGGCAGCTCAGACCGGCGGCATTGCAGTAGGTGAAGAGCTCGTAGAGAAAATCGGGACGGAGCATACATTCGCCGCCTGAGGTGGTGATTCCGCGGATAAACGGCATGTTGGAAATGCAGCGGTCGGCCACCTCGCGTGCGCTGAGCAGCTCAATCTTTGGCGTGGACTTATGCTGGCAAACTTTGATGCAGTTGTCGCAGTTGATGCAAATGGAGTTGTCCCACACAACCTTGCCGTCAGCCACGGATAGGGCGTGAGCTGGGCATGGTTTGACGCATGCCTGGCAGGAGATGCATTCTACCTGGGTCTCGGGATTGTGGCAGTAGGCGCAGCGAATATTGCAGCCTTGGAGGAAGACAGCGGTTCGACTTCCTGGACCATCTACCAGCGAGAAGGGAATGATCTTGTTGACAGGAGCAACACACCCAGTTGGATGTGCTGCTCCTGAATTGGTTGCATTGGTGTTCGCGTCTTCAGCGCGCAATGCGTTGGCGCGCGATGCTCCCAAAGTTGTTTCTGTTGCAGTGCAGGTCACGTTTACGCAGCTCTTCTCGCTAGTTGCTCATGCGAACCTTGCGGTCGGCAAGGTGGTTAGCGGTGAAGTTGCCCAGGCCGTCGTGAGAGGTGTCCTGAAGTACAACGTCGCCAGACTGGAATTTCTTCATCTCCGAGCGCTTTGCCAAAAAGCCAGTGATGCGAACCAGGTCACCCTCGGAGCTATAGAACGAGAGGTACTTGTCGTCGATGGAGAATGCGGCTTTGACCACGTCAACGACAGCGTCTGGGTTGCGCTCAGCAGTTGGCTCAGCTGGGAAGATGTCGGAGACGCCACTGTTGAAGAAGCGGTGCATGCGAGCGCTGTGGCGAATGTGGTCGTAAAGGTTTGCAGGCTCGTCGCCAACCTTGATGCGGACACCTGGGGTAACGCCCTTCTGGTCGGAGAAGCCAGCCTGTGCGTGCAGGGTGAAGCGACCGCCAAAGACCTCTGAGTAGACGGCGTCAAAGCTGTTGACCTGATCGGCAATCTTGACCATGATCTGATCAGCTAGCTCGTTGGCCTCGTCATCCTTGCCGTAGGTGCGGCTGCTATTAAGGTGCAGCAGCTCAGCGACGCACTCGCTCATGCCGGCAACGCCAAACATGCCGCAGAAGCGCTCGCGAGAAATGAGGCCTTCCTTAGCCAGGAAGCTGGTCTCAAAGAAGTTGGAATCCTCAACCATAAAGCGGACGCGCTCGTTCATGAAGTTCAGAACCTCGCCGGTTGCAGTTGGTAGCAAGTTGTTCATGAAGTCGTCAACATTGGATGCAAGCTTTGCGAGGCCAGGAAGCAGTACGCGGCTCAAAGTGTAAGCGCCGCCACCCATAGGAAGAACGTTGTAGCAGCTTACGACGGTATACTCGCCAGGGTAGGTCTCTTTGTGGATGCGGTGGTTAGCAAAAGCAGGGTTGGAACAGACCATGGTGGTCTTGACTGCCAGGCGCATGAACTCGTCGGACGTGACCTCTGGATCGTACTTGAGAGTGAAGTTTGGAACGGCGTTCATGAGCTCGCGGTCAACCTCAAGCAGCAGTCTACCTGCACGAGTGTCCTCTGGTCCAATGTTTGCGTGGCAGTAACCGCTCGCAACGGTGCGGTCGATGTGGTTCAGGAAGCGGCGCAGACGAGGCTTAATCTCTGCGTCAGTCATGCCCTCCAGGAATGGGTCAATAATCTTGTCCAGCTGGCCAACGTACACAGGGCGGCTGGTGACGGAAGGAACGTTGTCGTAGAGAGCGGCAAGGCCCCAGAGCAGGTCATCAAGGGTCTCTGGCTTGTCAAAGCGCAAAAACTCGGAACCGTTCTGAGCAAATACCTGGTAGTCAGGGCAGATGTAGCGAGGACGGTAAGGAGCGTTGCCCTCACACATATCGTCAAGGGCATGAGCTGCAAAAAGACGGTCAAACTCAGCTGTTGTCTTAATAGGGTGCTCGGAGTTCTCGGCAGCCTGAGCTAGGTGCAGAACCTTCTGCTTGTACGAGAGATTGTCGGAAGTGATGATGTCCATGAACTCGCTCATTAGTGCTCCTTACGTTTATCCTGCAAAAACAGGTTTGTGATTGCGACGGGTACGTCGGTCGTTCCAAGTTATGGTGCACCGCATTGCGCGGCGCGTTGCCTGGGGCGAGAAGAACGGTCTTGCCCAAGCGTTGTGCCAGGTACGGAGGTTAGTCCAGAAGGTGGGATTCTCCCTCGTGCTTCATTGCGTCGTCGAGGCGCTGGAACTGCCTCTCGGTAATGACAATCTTGCCGTGCTGAACAGAAACCATGCCCTTTTCCTTAAGCTCGTCAATGCCACGGGCAACAGTCTTTGTGCTGGTACCAATCTTGTCCGCCAGCTCTTGCCTAGTCAGGCGCACCGTAAACGGCCACTCAACAACACCGCGGTGAATCTGATCGCGCGTCAGCTCGCTGAGCATATACATCAAGCGCTTGGTTCCACTCCAGGTCAGCAAGCTGCGCTCGTAGCCGGACTGGCGTGTCAGGTTCTTAATGATCCAACGCGAGCGGGTAAGAAGTGCCTCGGGGTCCGAACGAATCCACTGCAGGTAGTCATCGCGTGGAACCGAAATAAACTCGCAGCCGGAAGTTGCGGTGAGCGATCCTAGATAAAACGGGCTCTCGCTGATAACTTCCATCTCGCCAAAAGCAACGGGCGCACGATACTCGTCAATAACGTAGGTGCTACCTGCGGAATTATGCGATGTGGTGCGCACGGTGCCGCGACACAGAATGTACACGTTATCAACACGGTCCAGCATGTGGACAAGGGTTTGTCCGGAATTAAAACGAATCTGCCTACAGTGAGAAAGACGATTAGCAGGAACGCGAGAAGCCCATTTGATGATCTTCTTGCGAACGTCGGAATCAAGACTATCAAGGTAGGTTAGAACGTTCACACATGCCCTCGCTGTTCTTGCTTTGTAAGTCCTCATTACAGGACAGTTTTGGCTTAAGTTTGAGTAATTGTACCTGCTCCCTAAAATAAAAATAAGGACTTTTGTCCATTTTTAGAGACAATTTTTTTGAGCGGTATCGGGCTGCGGTCAGATTGCGGTCAGACTACGGCCGACCCGCGGTCAACCCGCGGTCAACCCGCGGTCAACCCGCGGTCAAGCTGCCGCAAGACAGAAAAAGCCCCCACATCAAACGACGTGGGGGCCAAAAGAATCGCGATACTTACGCGCGCTTACGTGGCGCGTGCGTGCACTTACTTACGGTTGCAAACCTCTGCAGCAACCTTTGCGCCAAGAGCAACGTTGTTGAAGACCAGCTGAATGTTGGACTCAAGGGAGTTGTTGCCGGTAATCTCAGCAACCTTTGCCAGCAAAAATGGTGTGGACTCCTTGCCGTGGATACCGTTTGCCTTTGCCTCTGCAAGGGCCTTCTCGATAGCTGCGTCGATGGTGTCCTTATCCATTGCATACTGCTCAGGAATTGGGTTGGTAACCAGAAGGCCGCTGTTCATGCCAATCTGCTGCTGGGTAGTAAAGATCTCTGCCAGCTCAGCAGGGGAGTCAACGCGGTAGTCAACGCTAAAGCCGCTCTTGCGGGTGTAGAACGCAGGAAGCTCCTCGGTCTGGTAACCAAGTACAGGAACGCCCTTAGTCTCCAGATACTCAAGGGTAAGGCCAAGGTCAAGAATGGACTTTGCACCAGCGCAAATGACCATAACAGGAGTCTGTGCAAGCTCCTCGAGGTCAGCTGAGATGTCCATGGTGGTTTCAGCGCCACGGTGAACACCACCGATGCCGCCGGTTGCAAAGACGTCGATGCCTGCCATGTGAGCAATCATCATGGTAGTAGTGACGGTGGTTGCGCCGTCCTTCTTCTCAGCGATAATAACAGGGAGGTCGCGGCGGCTGACCTTAGCAACCTCGCGGCCTTTCTTGCCCAGGTAGTCAATCTCGTCAGCGGAAAGGCCAGCACGCATCTGGCCGTTAATAATTGCGATGGTTGCAGGAATTGCACCGTTGTCGCGGATGATCTGCTCAACCTTCAGAGCGGTCTCAACATTCTGTGGGTAAGGCATACCGTGAGAAATGATGGTGGACTCCAGAGCCACAACTGGCTTGTTCTGCTCAAGAGCCTCTTTGACCTCGTCAGATACAACGAGAAAATCCCTCAGGTTAGACATATATACTCCAATCGTAAACGACTAATGGAACCGAAAGTAGTGCCGTGCAGACGCGCTGTGCCGTGCAGACGCGCTAAATACCTGCGCGCTTGACAACCTCTTCAACGTTGAGTTCACCGTTGATGGTGTCCTCACCCTCAATGGCCATGCTGGAAGCAGCCATGCCCACAAGGCCGGTCTGCTCAAGCGTCATACCCTGAGTATACGCCCAGGTAACTCCTGCCATCATGGCATCTCCTGCGCCTGTCATGTTGACCAGCTTTGCAGGAAGCAGTGGCAAGCGGACGGTCTTCTCGTGATCAGCACAAAGAAGGCCCTTCTCGCCAAGGGAGATAAACACGCGCTTAAGTCCTGTTGCAAGCAGCTCGTGAGCTGCTGCTTCAAGGGAAGCATCGTCGGTAATCTTGATGCCCGAGAGTATCTCGGCCTCAAGGCGATTTGGCTTGAGCGTGTGAATCTTACCCAGCACCTTCTTGAGCTTCTGTGCCTTGATGGAAGAAACGGGATCGCAGAAGATTGGGCAGGTCACGTTCTTGGTAATGAACTCGATGGTCTGCTGAGGCAGGTTGGTATCAATCACGCAAGCTGCGGCGTGCTGGATAACATCCAGGCGCTCCTCGATGCGCTCAGGGGTGACATACTTGTAAATCTGCATGTCATTGATGGCTTCTTGCATCTCACCGTGCTCGTCCATGATGAAGAGGTAGGTGGAAGTGGAAGCGCCCGGCACGGTAATAGAAGCGTCAATGTCAATACTGCAATCCAGGCAGCCCTCTTTGAGCTCTCTAGCACGATAGTCCTCGCCAAAAGCGGTGAGCAGACGAACGTCACTGTCGAGAAGGGCCAGGTTGTGGGCAACATTTCTGCCAACGCCACCAAAGGACATGGTGACCTTGCCAGGGTTTGAATCTCCAGCCACAAGGGAAGTGTCTGGGCGGCCAGCAATATCCATGTTGGCAGCACCAATCACAATAAAGTAGGGGCGCTCGCTCAAAATGTAGCGGCGGCCCAAAATTGCGCCCTTTGCGGTGAGGTTGGAGATGTGAACCGAAACAGAAGAACGCGAGATACCTGCGCGCTCTGCAATTTCCTTCTGAGTAATGGAAGGCTGCTCTTTAATCCAGTTGAAAATCATCTGTTCTCGATTGGTGAGCATCAGTCCTCCTAGCAGCAAAAATAGAATCCGACTAAACAGGTGCTTATATAAAACTTCTAAACAGGTGCTTATCTTATTTAAGCTAGTGCTTAACCTTGCTTTGGACAACGATAAGACAGCAGCTAGAGTCTGTAAAGAATGAATTCATTAAATTTTTCCCTGGTGAGCTCAAAGATTTTCTTGCCATGTTGGTTTCACCTGCTTGATTTTTCTAAGCATTTGCTGCGTACCGTTTACAGAATTTTAGTATCTGCAAACGGTTGTATCGAGAAAATCTCTCTAAATTGGGCGTCGGTGTTATGCAACTGTAATAATATATTTAATGAATAGTAATGACTCGTCCATATAAGTTAGTTTGTGCGCGTATCGTGCGCAAATACTTGTTTCGGGCGTTTTAGGAGGTAGTATGCCTAAACGTGTTTTTGTAGTTGTTCTTGATAGTTTTGGCATTGGTGAAGAACCTGATGCAGCAGCATACGGAGATGAAGGCAGCAATACCCTCTGTGCCTGCGCAACAAGTGGCGTTCTCAATATTCCAAATATGACAAAGTTGGGTCTTCTTAATATTGATGGCGCACTTGATACCGTTTATGACGTTGATTTGAAGCCAATTGAGTCTCCTATGGGCGCATACGCTCGCATGCAGGAGAAATCCGCTGGTAAAGATACTACGGTTGGTCACTGGGAGATGGCAGGCGTCATTTCTCCAAAGAAGTTCCCAACCTATCCTGATGGTTTTCCACAGGAGGTCATTGAAGAGTTTGAGCAGAAGACAGGCCGTAAGGTTCTCTGCAACAAACCTTACTCCGGAACCGATGTTATTAGAGACTTTGGTAAAGAGCACGTAGAGACTGGTGCTCTGATTGTCTATACCTCAGCAGATTCTGTTTTCCAGATTGCTGCTCATGAGGACGTGGTAAGCCCCGAGAAACTCTATGAGTATTGCCGCATTGCGCGCGAGATTCTGCAGGGTGAGCATGGTGTAGCTCGTGTTATTGCTCGTCCTTTTGAGGGGGAGTGGCCATACCAGCGCACTTCTCGCCGCCATGACTTCTCGCTTGAGCCAACGGGCCCAACTATGCTTGATCGCCTTAAAGAGAACGGCTTTGATGTTCTTTCTATTGGCAAGATTTATGACATCTTTGCTCACCGTGGCATGACTGAGTTTGAGTTTACTACCTGCAACGCAGACGGAATTCAGAAGACTATTGAGGCTACCAGCAAAGACTTCAACGGTCTGTGCTTCACCAACCTTGTTGATACTGACATGATTTACGGTCACCGCAACGATCCTGTGGGATACTCTAACGCTCTTTCTTATTTTGACGAGCGCATTCCTCAGATTATTGAGGGCCTTCGTGAGGATGACCTGTTTATTATTACCGCAGATCATGGCTGTGACCCAGTAACACCATCTACTGATCACTCTCGTGAGTACGTGCCACTGCTTATCACAGGTCCAAAGGTCAAGCCAAATACCAACCTTGGTACAACCACCACATTTGCCGACATGGCCGAGACAATCCTTGATTATTTTGGCGTTGAGCAACTTGGTGTTGGAACTTCTCACCTGTCAGAGATTCTTAAGGAGAACTAATGGCTACTACCCCAACTCCCCATAACGCTGCTGTTGAGGGCCAGATTGCTAAGACCGTCCTCATGCCAGGCGATCCTCTGCGCGCAAAGCTTCTTGCAGACACGTACCTGGAGAATGTTGAGCAGTTCAACACCGTTCGCAACATGTTTGGCTACACCGGCACCTACAAGGGACAGCCAGTCTCCGTTATGGGCTCTGGTATGGGTATGCCTTCCATTGGTATTTATTCTTACGAGCTCTTTAATTTCTACGGAGTTGATAACATTCTCCGCATTGGTAGCGCTGGCGGCCTTTCCCCTGAGGTAAAGCTTAGAGACATTGTTATTGGCATGTCTTCCAGCACTGATTCTAATTATCCATCACAGTACGGAATGCCTGGAACCATTGCACCTACCGCAGACTTTGGCCTTTTGAGCAAGGCTGTTGCTGGTGCAGAGAAGCTGGGTTATCCCGTTCGCGTTGGTAATATCCTGGCAAGCGATGTGTTCTATACCGTAGGCAACTCGCTTCCAAAATGGGCAAGCATGGATGTTCTTGCCGTTGAGATGGAGTCGGCAGCCCTGTATCTCAACGCCATGCACGCTCATAAGCATGCGCTTACGCTGCTAACTATCTCTGATTTGCCTCTTACAGGAGAAGCGCTTACTGCTGAAGAGCGTCAGACTAGTTTCACACAGATGATGGAAGTTGCTCTTTCTGTTGTTGCTTAAAGCACTTGTTGCGCAAAGCATTGCAGATAGACAGCTTGCCATTGCTGTTTATTTTGGAACCATGCGGATTTTCCGCTTAAGCAAGGGAAGTTTGGTCAACTTCTCATAAAGATCCAGCGCTCAAGCTGGACGTTCCCGCCATATGAGGTAAGGAGAGCACGGAATGAACAAGAACGTTTCTCGTCGTAGTTTTGTGACCGGCGCAACCGGCGCTGGCGCATTTGCAGCACTTGCAGGTCTTGCAGGCTGCAACAACTCCAAGAAGGACGACGGCGGCCAGAAGGCATCAGGTGAGAAGAAAAAGAAGCTCACCATGGTTACCGATACTGGTGGTGTTAACGACCAGTCCTTTAACCAGTCCGCTTGGGAGGGTATGACCGAGCTCAAGGACAAGAACGGCTGGGATGTCAGCTACCTTGAGTCCAAGCAGGATTCCGATTACGCAACCAACCTTGATAAGGCTGTTGACGCTGAGTCTGACCTTGTTTGGGGTGTTGGCTTTGCTATGGCTGACGCAACTCTTAAGGCTGCTAAGGACAATCCAAACACCCAGTTTGCCATCATCGACAACGGCAACGATTCTGAGGTTTCTAACTTCACTGGCGTTATGTTCCGCGCTCAGGAGCCTTCTTTTGTTGTTGGCTACATTGCCGCTCGTACCACAAAGACTGGTAAGGTTGGCTTTGTTGGTGGCATTTCTTCTGCACTTATCGACCAGTTTGAGTACGGTTACCGCGGTGGCGTTGCTTATGCAAATAAGGAGAACAACACCAACGTTGAGATTTCTGCACAGTACGCAGAGTCTTTCTCTGACGCAGCAAAGGGCAAGGCTATTGCTAACTCCATGTACTCCGATGGTTGCGATGTTGTCTTCCACGCTGCTGGTGGCGTAGGAACTGGCGTTATTGAGGCAGCTAAGGACGCAAACAAGCTTGCAATTGGCGTTGACCGTGACCAGGCATATCTTGCTCCAGAGAACGTCCTGACCTCCGCTCTTAAGCGTGTTAACGTTGCTATTGTTGAGATCTCCGAGAAGATCTTGAAGGACGGCCAGAAGGGTGGTACCACCATTTCTCTGGGTGCTTCCGAAAATGCTGTTGGAATTGCTGAGGATCATCACCTTATGGGTGAGGACACCTACAAGGCTGCTACTGATCTTCTTGACAAGATTAAGGCTGGCTCTGTTGTTCCTCCTACAAACAAGGATGAGTTGGACAAATACGTCAAGTCTTTGAGCTAAGTTCTGGCTTAGTATCTAGTACGTCTTGAGGGCTTCTTGTCAGATGGTTCTACTTTTTGACAAGCCTTTAGACTGATGAGTTTGGATTTGCTGGTGAGGGGTGCTTCTTGGCACTCCTCACCTCTAGCAAGTGTGTAAAGGAGGTGGCTCGTGGAAGTCAGTTCGGATTACGCTGTTCAGATGCATGGCATTACCAAAGTTTTTGGATCGTTTAAAGCTCTTGACGCCGTAGACCTTAACGTGCGCAAGCAAACTGTCCACGCCATTTTAGGAGAGAACGGCGCAGGTAAGAGTACGCTTATGAACGTACTGTATGGCCTGTATTCTGCTGACGAGGGCGAGGTTTACCTCAACGGAGAGCGTGTATCCATATCTGGCCCAACCGATGCTATCGCTCACGGTATTGGTATGGTTCACCAGCACTTTATGCTGGTCGAGAACTTTACTGTTACAGAAAATATTGTTTTGGGCAACGAGGTCACCAAGGCCGGTGGCGTCCTTGATCCAAAGCGAGCTCGCGAGAAGGTCCTTGAGATTGTTGAGGAATACGGCTTTGACGTAAATCCTGACGCCAAGATTGAAGACATTTCTGTTGGTATGCAGCAGCGTGTTGAGATCTTAAAGGCCCTGTATCGCGGTGCTGATACGCTTATTCTTGATGAGCCTACGGCAGTTCTTACGCCGCAGGAGATTGAGAAGCTTATTCAGATCATGCATGACCTGGTAAGCAAAGGTAAAACCATCATTGTTATTACTCACAAGCTTAAAGAGATTATGTCTTCTGCTGATGAGTGCACTATTATTCGTCGCGGCAAGTACATGAGCACCGTTGATGTCTCCAAGACATCCGAGACCGAGCTTGCAACACTTATGGTGGGTAGAAACGTTAACCTGCATGTAGAAAAGAAGCCAGCAACTCCTGGCGAGGTTGTTCTTTCTATTAAGGACCTCCACGTCAAGGACGAGCGCGACATTGAGCAGGTAAACGGTTTTAATTTGGATATTCGTGCCGGCGAGATAGTTGGTCTTGCAGGCATTGACGGCAACGGCCAGAAAGAACTTGCCGATGCCATAAACGCACTGGTCAAGCCTGAGTCGGGCACCATTACCGTGAAGGGTGAAGAGATTCAGGGCACAACCCCTAAGACGGTTATTGACCATGCAGTTGCAACTATTCCTTCAGACCGTCATCGTTGGGGTCTGGTTCTGCCCTTTACGGTTGCCGAGAACATGGTGCTTGAGCGTCACAACGAGGAGACCTTTGGTAAAGGCATTGCACTTGACCTGGCAAAGATAAAGGAATTCTCTCAGAAGCTGATTGACGAGTTTGATATTCGTCCTGCAGAGTGCGCAGATCATCAGGCAGCAGGACTTTCTGGCGGTAACCAGCAGAAGGTTATTATCGCCCGAGAGGTCTCTTCCAACCCAGACGTTCTCATTGCTATCCAGCCAACTCGCGGTCTTGACGTTGGTGCTATTGAGTTTGTTCACAAAGCGCTTATTCGCGAGAGGGACCGTGGAGCAGCAATTCTGCTGATTTCCTTTGAGCTGGACGAGATTATGGATGTTGCCGATAAGATGGCAATTATTTACGCCGGCAAAAATGTTGGCGAGTTTGACCAAGGTACTATCACTGAAGAGCAGGCTGGCCTGCTGATGGCAGGAGGTGACGCCGAGTGAGTACGCTTACAAAGATAATGAGAAAACCAATTACGTCAGCAATTGTTGCAATTTTTGTTGGCCTGTTGGTTGCTTCTATTATTTTGGTTGTTGCAGGATATGACCCTATCAGCTCGTTTGAGGCTCTGATTGGCGGCATGGTAGGTAAGCCAAAATATATTTCAAACGTCATCATCAAGGCAACACCTTTGCTCTTTACTGGTATTGCGGTTGCTTTTGCGTTCCGCGTTGGCCTCTTTAACATTGGCGCAGAGGGCCAGTACATTGTAGGCACCATTCTTGCTGTGATTGTTGGTTACAGTTTGGACCTTCCTCCTGTGCTGCAGATCCCTGTAGTTGTTTTGGTTGGTACCGCAGGTGGCGCAGGTATTGGTGCCATTATTGGATGGCTTAAGGCTCAGTTTGGCATCAACGAGGTTATTACCAGCATTATGTTTAACTGGATCAGCCTCTATCTCTGTAACTTTGTGGTTTCTCTCCCACAGTTCCACCAGCCAAACTCAACTTCTTCATACTCTATTAACGAGTCTGGCTACACCACACTGTTCTATGGCATGAAGAATTCCGAGGACGGTGCTGAGGCAATTCGCAATATTCCTGTTATTGGCGACGCTATTATGCGTACCGATGTAAACATTGGTATTTTTGTTGCTATTATCGCAGCTATTTTTATTGGCTGGCTGCTTATGCGCACCAAGGTTGGTTATGAGATGCGCGCTGTTGGTTTTAACCGCGACGCTGCACAGTTCACTGGCATTAACGTCAAG
>ERZ773063.1850-NODE-1850-length-11971-cov-7.742699_pt1 | contig 11971 bp, 9 predicted proteins | sample MGYA00580625_ERZ773063 | MGnify/ENA primary metagenome ERZ773063 (study PRJEB29015, sample SAMEA2738022) | human oral metagenome | biome: human oral; feature: human-associated habitat; material: dental | place: China | collected 2042 ...
GGGTCTACGCCCTCCAGCAGGCGCGGTCCGAGGGCACGAGCGGCGATTTCGCGGTGACGGTCCCGGGCTGGGACGCCGAGTGCGAGCGCATGGCCGGCGAGATCCGGTCCCTGGGCTGGGAGAGATTCACGTACCGGCCGGCGTGAGGACGGTCGGGCGTCGAACAGTAGTGCGGCGCGGACGGGGCCCGCGGCTCATCGTGGACGCTCGGGCGTGCGGCGGGCTCCTCTTCCGGGGGCGCCGTTCCCACCCGCGATGCCCGTCTGGCCCGCGCTGGCCCGCCGGGCCGTCGCCGCCCGACTCGTCAGCCGCACGTCAGGAAGACCGCTCTTACCGCGGCGACCCTGGACGCCAGCGGCCCGGGCGCGATGTTCCTCGAGGAGATCGGCGGCAGCGTCGCGATGAGGAACACGAGCTCGGTGTACGCTCTGGCCGCCGCTCGCCGGTTCGCGCCCGGGTCCCGCCAGGTGGCCGCCACGACGTCGTACCCCAGGGAGGAGACCTCCCGCTGGACCGCGTACCACGGCTCGAGGGCGGCGGGATCATCAGGGCGGGCGGAGGACAGCACGGCTCCGGCCCGCCCCAGCTCGAAGACGAGACGACGCCGGTGGTCGCGCACCAGGGACGTCAGCGGGTGCCACCTCACCCGGTGCCGCCAGCCGCGGCCGGGCGGCGCCTCGCCGGAGCGGATGGTGGTGTCCTCCAGCCCGTCGGCGAGGTCCGCGAGGACCTTCACGAGCGAGCTCAGGGTCAGCCGGTACTGCCTGCGCACGAGCAGCACCGGGGCCCGCCGCCCCATCGACCAGGTGATGAGCACCGCCGAGCCCGCCCCGATGACGGTCTCCAGCACGCGGTCGCCCATGAGGGTCACGATCTGCGCCGAGGAGGCCGTGGGGGTGAGCATGAGCGCGAAGACGGTCACGAAGACGACGGCGACCGCGTAGTTGCGCGTCACCAGGCTCTCCAGCGCGTACACCGCGGCGATCACCAGGCACAGGCGGACCCAGGTCGGCGGGTCGAGCGCGACGATCCCCAGGTAGACGACCGTGCCCAGGGCCGTGCCGATGACCCGGTGGGCGGCCCGGATCGTGAGATCCGCCCGGGAGGCCCCCATGTGCAGGACGATGAGCGAGGACAGGATCGCCCAGTAGGGCCGCCCCACCGGCGACAGGAACGCCGCCGAGGAGGCCAGGAGCACCGCCGTCGCCGCCCTCCCGGCCACCAGGCGGGGGCGGGACCCGCGCTCTGCCGCGGTGCGCAGCAGGTAGCGGGCCCTGGGGCGGCCCATGGGCACCAGGTCGAAGTTGTCCGTGATGTCGGGGTGGTCGCCGGGGAAGGACTGGGCGTGCAGGACCGACACCAGCCGCAGGTGGGCCGCGCGCAGGCGCTCCTCCAGCGCCCGTCCCCGGGCGGTCAGCGGCACGGTGCCGGGGGTGCGCCCGGTGCGCAGGATGTGCCAGGCGTCGTCGACGCCGATCCAGGCGCGCGAGCGCGCGATGGCGCGCTGGGAGACCAGGGAGGCGCCGTCGTCGTCGGCGGGCGCGGGCAGGCGGCAGTAGGCGGCGACGGCCTGCTCCGCCTCCTCCACGCTCTCGCGCTCGGGCGCGTACGGGTCCAGGGCGAGGAGCAGCAGGGAGGCCGCCGAGGCCAGCGCCCAGGCCAGGGCGGTGATGGGGACGAGGGTTGCGACCGTCCAGCCCTCCGAGCCCATGTAGGTGCCGAATGCCCCGGCGAATACGGTGTCGATGGGGCCCGGCGGTCCGGTCAGGAGCGCGTGCCAGGTCCACACCACCGCCAGCGTCATCGCCGTCATGACCGGGGGGATGAGGACGGGGTGCGGGGCGATGAGGATGCCGATGCTCTGGCAGGCGAGCGTCGTCGCCCCGACGGTGAGCAGGGTGCGCACGCGACGGCGCAGCGGCGCCTCGCGGCCGGAGTTGGCAGCCATCGCCCCCAGCAGCCCCAGTGAGCCGTGGGCGGGCCCCAGGATGAGGACGGTCCCGATCAGTCCGAGGGCGATGGCGGCCACCCACCGCAGGGCCCGGCGGGCGCGGCCCGGGGCCGGCTGGAGGGTGATGAGGCTGCGGCCCAGCCTGGTCAGACCGGAGCGCCATGCGTGCATGGGGCCAGGATAAGGGGCGTCCGGGTGCTTCCGATGGTCGCATGAGGTATGCGGCTCGGCTGGTCTGTCCGGCGGTGGTGCAGTAGAGTTGTCGTTATGAAACAGCAACGGGAGCTGGTGTGCTGCTATGTGCTGGCTCTGATGGCCGGTGCAGCTCTGGCTCTGGGGGCGTTCATGTCGGTGTGGTGGTTGCAGCTGGGGTCGTTGCTGGCTTTCTGGCCGGTATTCGTGCTCCTGCGGATGGTGCCGGTGAGGCGCGCTTATTCGGCTGGAATGGTCTTCACGTCCGCATGGCTGATACCGACGACGTACTGGTACTACGCGTTCATGCCGCCGTGGCTGGCATTCGCCAGGAGCTTCGGTTTCGCGGCGCTGCTTGCGAACGCATTCTGGTTGGTGCTGCTGCGCCGACGGTGGGGCATGCGCGTAGTCGGACCACTGTTCGTGCTGGTGTGGTGCGCCTGGCTGTGGGCACGATTGCGCATGCCGGTGACCGAGGACTGGTGGCTGCCCTATTCCGGGTACAGCCTGTGGCGCAATAGCGCCCTGATCTGGATCGGCGGCTTCGGCGGGGAGGCTGTTGTCGAAGCGGTGATACTGGCGGTCGGCATCGTGCTCGCCTGGGCGTGGGTGCGGCGCGGCTGGCGGGCGAGCGCCGCGCTGGCGGTGGCAATCATAGCTGTGGTGGCAGTGGGCAATTTCCTGGTGCGGTGGCTTCCCGCTCGTTCGGCGTCACCGGCGATCGCCGTGCAGATGATGACCCGCGGCGGCATAAATCAACCGGCTACCGATAATGATGTCAGTGATCTTATCGAGGCGACCGATCAGGCCCTGCAGGAACGCGATACATCGCAGGGCACGATCACGGTGGTGTGGCCGGAGAACTCCATTCCCACGGCGAGTGAGAGTCGACTGGCGGAGTTCGCTGCGGAACGTCATGTCCGGTTGGTGTATCACACGAGTGAGCAGCAGGGCGACGACGACTACAAGCAGGTTGTCATCCTCGATCAGGACGGTCGGCGGATCCTGACAAACTACAAGGAGCATATTGCTCCGGATGAGGACGGTACCGGCCGGTATACGGATCAGCATGCCGTCAGCGACGGGCGGACTGTCACCGCTTACGTGTGCTATGACATGCATTATCCGGATATTGTTGGGCGTCTGCGTGGAGCCGATTCCGCTTACGCGACGCTCGACGATGCCACTTATGGTTATCTGCAGAAGCAGTTCCATGCTGCCGATATCAGCCTGCATGCGGCCCAGGCCGGCGTGCCGGTGACCGTGGCCAGCACCAACGGCCCGACATTCGCCGTCGACAGCCATGGCGTAGTGCGCGAGCAGGTAGCGGGAAGCGACCGGGCCGTCCTGGTGGTCGATCACTAGACGAGTGGTTCCGGGGCGGCGGGGCCTGACTGGAGGACCCACTGGAGGAGCAGCGGTGCGAAGGCGCTGAGGTCCACCAGGACATGGAGAATGACGGGGTACCAGAGGTTGTGGCTGCTTGCGACGTACGGGACTCCGCAGGCGATTCCGAAGAGGAGAGGCGGGAGCATATTCGCGATGCGGAAGACTCCCTCGTCGTTCTGCGAGATGATCGGCCCCGGACCGGCAGGCGCGGCCGCCGGGCCCTGCGGGCCGGTCCCGCGCCTCAGGCGTCCGCGCGGGTGAGGCGCAGGATCCCGCCCGCCTGGGCCGCTGTCGTCCAGACCAGGATCGTCAGCCCGGCCGTGACGACGTCGGCCCGCGGGGCGGCCCCCGCCACCCAGGTCTGCCCCGCCGCACCCGGCAGCCAGCGGACCGTGTCGCCGAGGAGCGCGGCCAGCTGAGGCGCGATCACGACCAGTAGGACCGCAGTCGTCGCCGCTGCCGTCGTATGTCGCAGCATCTCGCCGATACCGGCGGCCAGAAGAAGCACCGCCGTCAGCCACGCGACGGTCCGGACGCCGGCCTCCGGGGCCGCCGTCGGCACCTCCGGGCACGCCAGCACTCCTGTCGCCACCAATACCGTTGCGCTCGCCAGCCCCGTCCCCGCCAGCACCGCGAGGCGCGCGAGAGCCACGCGCCCCCTCGCCGGTGTCACCAGCAGCGTTATTGCCCCCTGTCCGCCGGAGTGCTCGCTTCCAGGGGCGAGGATCCCCGCGGCCAGGAAGCCGATCTGCACCGCCTGCGTCCACATCGGGGCGATCTGGTCGAATCCGAACGAGCTCCCGTCCTCGTTGTTCTGGAACGCCGACAGCACCAGCGCACCACCGGCGGCGCAGGTGACCAGGAGCGTCCACCGCAGCGAGGGCAGGGTCGCCGCCTTCACCAGCTCGCTGCGCACCGCGCGCAGCCACAAGCCGCAGCCCGTCGGGTCGCAGCCCGTCGGGTCCGCGCTGCTCCGTTGCCCGCGTCGTTCCCACTCCTGCCTGCTCTGCTCCAGCTCCAGCCCGCTCACGCGTCCCTCCTCATCCACACCCAGCAGCAGGCCGCCATGCAGCCGATCACCCACGCCGCACAGATGGCCGAGGCCGCGGGCACTGACAGGAGCGCCGTGAGCCGGTCGTAGCTCAACGTCTCCGGACCCCCGACAAGACGTGCCATCGCAGCATCCGGGAGGAACCTGGCCGCATCTGCCGACCGGATCAGCAGCGCCCCCGGCGCGATCGCCGTGGACATCGCGATGAGTGCCGTCATCGAGACCAGCGCGCTCCGCGTCGCCACCGCCAGCGCCATCGACGCCGTCGCGCTGAACAGCCACCACGCGAGCAGCCCGGCGAGTCTGTGCCAGGGGATGGGGCTGAAGGGCGCCCAGGAGCAGAGCTCGTGCCGGGCCACCGCGAACGTCACGGCCGTGGTCAGGGCGAGCAGCGCCGTCGCAGCCCCGACCACGACCACCAGCTTCGCCGCCACGCAGGCCCCGCGCCGCGGGGCGACGAGCATCGTCGTCGCCACTTGCCGCGATGCGCCGCTCGTGCGCGGACCGCACGTGTACTCACTGACCATCACGCACGCCGCCAGCACCACGATCCCCGTGGTCCCGAAGACAATGCTCGCGATACCCGCATCGGAGAGGCCGCCCGGTGCGCCGGCGCCCTGCGCCGAGGCTTTCGAGGACATGCTGCGGTCGTTGATGTACTCCACGACCACGGGCAGCGCCAGGGCCAGCGCCGCACCCAGCCATACTCCGGGAAGGCCCGCGGCCTTGAGCGCCTCGGCCTTGAGGGAGCGGCCGAATGCTGCCGCTGTCAACGCGCCTGTCGCCCCGCTCATGACCGGCTCCTCCCGTTCGCGCCCGAACCGGTCAGGGAGAAGAAGGCCTCCTCCAGGCTGGAGTAGCCGGAGACGACCTCGGCCAGCGTGCCGGCCGTGCGCACCCGTCCGTCCGCGATGACGACGACGTCGTCGGCCACCTCGGCGAGCTCGGCCAGCACATGGCTGGACACCAGCACCGTGCCCCCGGCCTCGGCCCGCGATCGCAGCAGCGTGCGGATCCAGCGGATGCCGTCGGGATCCAGGCCGTTGACCGGCTCATCCAGCACGAGTACTCCCGGATCGCCCAGGAGCGCGGCGGCCAGGCCCAGACGCTGGCCCATCCCCAGGGAGAGGGCGCGCACCCGGCGTCCGGCGGCCCCGCCCAGGCCGACGACGTCGAGCACCTCCGCGACCCGCCGGTGCGGGATCCCGGCGCCGGCCGCGGCCCACGTCAGGTGCGCCCGGGCCGTGCGCGAGGGGTGGGCGCCGGAGCCGTCGAGCATGGCGCCCACCGTGCGCAGCGGGTCGCGCAGCTCGCGGTAGGGGCGCCCGCAGATGAGCGCGCGTCCGCCGTCGGTGCGGTCCAGTCCCAGCAGGCAGCGCAGGGTGGAGGACTTCCCCGCGCCGTTGGGCCCCACGAAGCCGGTGACGCGCCCGGGCCGGGCCTCCAGGCTGATGCCGTGGAGCACCTCCCGCCGGCCGTGACGTTTGACGAGATTCTCGATGACGATCATGGGGCGAACCTCGCCCCTGTCCGCTGCGGCGCGCATCGGCCGCAGCGGGGAGAGCGGTCGGGCGCATAGGACCGGGGGCTGTCGAACCGTGGTTCGATGAGGTCGGGACCGTGCCTTCCTAGACTGACGGGGTGTCCGCACCCGCTGTTCCGTCGCGCCGCTCCATGCTGGGGAGCGTGGTCACCAACTGCCTGATACTCCTCGTGGTCGCGATCATGGTCGTCGGGGTCTCCCCGACGCCGACGCCTCCCGTCCGGGCGGGGGTGCTGGCCGTCGTCGCCGGCCTGGTGGTCTCGGCCCTGTGGCTGCGTCGCCGCGACCGCCGCAGCTATGAGCGGGCGCTTGCCCGCGAGGTGGCGGCTCGGGCCGTGGCGGAGGACCGTCTTGTCATCGCCCGCGAGCTGCACGACGTCGTCTCCGGGAGCCTGGGCGCCATCACGGTGCGCTCCGCCGTGGCGCAGCGTCTCGAGACCGGCCCCGAGGGCCTGCGCCGCGCCCTGCACGACGTCGAGGAGACGTCACGCGAGGCGACCGACGGGCTGCGGCGCATGCTGTCCGTGCTGCGCGAGGAGTCCGCTGGCGCCGGTGGCGATGGCGGCGTCGTTGAAGCCGACCTGGAGCACGCTCTCGCCCGTGCTGTTCGCCGGGCTCGTCGCGCCGGCGTCATGGTCGAGGCTGAAGTCGAGGATGAGGCTGGCGACGGCTCGTGCGATATCCGAAGAGTCCGGGGAGTCCGGCCTTCTGGGGTGGGGGAGGTGGCGGCCCGGGTCGTCGAAGAGGCGCTGACCAACACCGTCCGTCACGCCGGGCCCACCCGTGCCCGCGTTGTCGTCCGGCAGGAGGGGTCCCGGCTGCGCGTCGCCGTCGTCGACGACGGGCCGGTTCCCGGCTGGGAGCCGCGGCCCGGGGCTGGCCAGGGCCTGCGGGGCCTGCGCGAGCGGGTCGAGGCCCTGGGTGGGACACTGACGGCGGGGGCCGGCTTCTCCGTCGAGGCCGTTCTACCGCTTCCGTCGGTTCCGTCGCTGCTTGCGGCGCAACCCGATCGGGGCGGAGGGCCCGGAGACCACCCGGCAGCGGGGCCCGCTGGCTCCTTTGGGGCGTCGAGCTCGCCGAGTCCGGAGCGCGCAGACGCGGGGAGCCGCCATGGATGAGCGAACCGGATCGACGACTGGCCCGGGCGCTGAGCCGGCCGCCGAGACGACCGGGCAGAATGAGCCGGCGCCCGATCCCATCCGGATACTCATCGCCGAGGACCAGGCGCTCCTGCGCGCCTCCTTCGCCGCGCTCATGAACGCCGAGCCCGATCTGGCGGTCGTCGGCCAGGCCGTGGACGGGGCCGAGGCCGTTGCACTGGCGGCCGGGGCGCGCCCCGACGTCGTCGTCATGGACATTCAGATGCCCGGGCTCTCCGGCATCGAGGCCACCCGCCGCATCTGCGCCGACCCGGCGCTCGCGGGCACGCGCGTGCTCGTCCTGACCATGTTCGAGGTCGAGGAGTACGTGCTGGGGGCACTGCGGGCCGGCGCCTCGGGGTTCCTCCTCAAGGATGCCAGTCCGCAGGCGGTCGTCGACGCCGTGCGCACCGTCCACGCGGGACAGTCGCTGCTCAGTCCCCAGGTGGTGACGACGCTGGTGGCGCGGGGCGGGGGCGGTGGTGCGGGCACAGCCGCGGTCGGCTCGGGCGGGGACGACCCGGCCCCGGCGCTGGGGCGTCTGACCCCGCGCCAGCGCGAGGTGCTCGTGCTCATCGCCCAGGGGATGTCCAACGCGGAGATCGAGACCGAGCTCGGCATCAGGCGGGCTACCTGCCGCAGCCACATTACCGCGCTGCTGGCGCGTCTGGGCGCCCGCGACCGCGCTCAGCTCGTCATCGCCGCCTACGAGGCCGGCCTCGTGCGGCCCGGGGCCCGGGGGCTCTGAGGGTTGATGCCCTGGGCCTGGGGCGAGGCTTCGGGGCCGGCTGCGAGGGGCCGGCGCACGCCGGCGTTTGCCCCGGGCGCGCGGTGCGCCGCGGTAGGCCGCTCCCGCGGTCGGCTGGGTCGGCTGTTCCCACGGCTGGCTGTTCCCACGGCTGGCCGCTCCCGCGCTAGGCCGTGGAGTGCCTCCGCGTGCATGAAACGCCAGCCTGGCCCCCATCGCCGTCGTCCCCGAGGGGAGTCGCCGCGCGCGTAGGCCGCTGTGGTTGGGAGAATCGCAGGATTCTGCTGATTCTCGGCGGTTCCGGGGGTTGTTTCGAGGGGTGCGGAATGCTATTCTGTACATATGTTCGAAGGTTGCGGTGCCGAGCCGTCCGTGCCGGGTGGTGCGGGCGGGGACGTCGGCGCCTTGCCGCCAGAGGGCGCTTCCGACCGTGCCGGGGGCGTTGGGGACGCATTGGCGATGTTGTCGGGGATGGTGCCGGGTGCGGCTCTGGCGGGTGTGGTCGAGCGCGCGGTGGCGCCCCTGCTCGCTCCGGCTCCGGCCGACGGCGGGGCTGCGGGTGCCGGATCTGCCGGGGCCGGTGCTGCCGATGTCGGGTTCCTCGGGGAGTTCGTGGATCCTGGTGAGCAGGCTCTGGTAGAGGCTGCGGAGTCGGTGGTGGTGAATGGCCGGGGTGCGGGCGCGCTGGTGGGCCTTGGCGTGGATGCGCTCAGTGAGCTCGTGGGGGCGTGCGGTCGTCTGGCGGGGTGGGCCCAGTGGGCCCAGGCGGTGGCGGCGGCGTGCATGGCTCGCTGCCCGGAGATGAGCGGCCTGCCCTACCAGCCGCAGAGCAGCCGGAACGTCAGCCAGGACGGCTTGATTGACGATCGGGGCAGTCGGGCTGACGGCCGGGACGACGACCTGACTGATGATCGAGATGATGGTCTGGTCCACCGGGCCAGGCGGGACAGCATGGATGTGTCGGTTTCGTTTGGTCTGTCTGGGGCGGGGCGGTGGAACGCAGCCGGCGAGGTGGCCTGCCGTACGGGGGTGTCGCGGCTAACGGCGGGCCGGGTGGTGGACCGGGGTGCGGGCCTGCTCGACGAGATGCTTGCGCCGGTCAGTGGCCTGCACCGGGTGGGTCTGCTGGACTCGTCCAAGGCGGGCGTGCTGGTGCGCCGTCTGGGCGGGGAGCCGGTCGGTGTGGCTGCCGCGGTGCAGGACCAGGTGCTGGGGCGGGCCGTGCGGCGCACGTGCGCGCAGGTGGGGCGGGACGTGGACCGGGCGCTAGCGGCTCTGGACCCTGAGGGCATCAGCCGCCGGGCGCGCCGTAATGTTGCGAGCCGTCATGTGTCGCGGCCGCGAACGGCGGGCACGGGGGTGTGCGAGATGCGGGCGCTGGTGCCTCGGGCCGACGCTATTCTGCTGGATGCGACCCTGGACGCCATCGCCACCTCTGCCCGCGCTTGCGGAGACCAGCGGACCCTGGGACAGCTGCGCGCCGACGCCCTGACCGCTATCAGTCTGCACGCCCTGCGCACCAGCCAGTGCCAAGCCACCGCAGCCGCGAACGCCGCGGCCGACACGGTCGGAAATGGCAGGGACGCCGGGGGCACCGGGGGCACCGGGGACGCCAGGGCCGACACGGCCGGGAATGCCGGGGACGCCGGGGACACCGGGATCATTGAGACCGCTGTCGCGGGCCCGGTGGGCGCAGCCGGATCCAGGACCCTCGGCGGGAGCGAGTGCACGAGCACCACCGGGAACGCCGCGGCCTGCGTGACCAGCCCTGCGAATCCGGCGGGTCCGTTGAACTTCACGGGTTTTGAGGGCCCGGCGGACGCCGCAGACCAGGCGGACGCCGCAGGTGCCACGAGTCCGGCGGATGCAGGCGATGCGGTATATATCGATGAGATGGGGCTGACGCCTGACGGTGTGCCCCTGGAAGGCTTGCTGGGCGCGCTCAGCGGTCTGGTCTGCCACACGGGACCGTGGTGGACGCCCTCGGGGGCTGATCCCGTGCCCCTGCCGCCGGGGTTGAGCGTCAACATCGACGTCACCGTCCCCCTGGACCACCTCACAAGCCTCCTCGGCCCCCAACCAGAGGGGAGCACTCCGCACGACAACGCCTCTTCCGGCACTGAGGCGGGAGACTCGGACGCCACCGCGACCGGGGCCGGGCCGCCCGGCACCACTGCGCGCGTTCCCTGCTGCTCTCGCGGTGCCGCCGCGTCTTCCGGCGACGACCCCGCCGATGGGCTCTGCGCCGCCCGCGGCTGCTCGGGCGCCGGCGCGACCGCTGAGGCGTCGTCCGCGCCCGCCCGGGCCGCACAATCCGTCCCGACTGCACCGACCGTGGCGGCCGTAGCGACCGCACCGGCCGCACCGGCTGCGCGGTCTGCGAGGGCTGTGAGGGCTGTGATGACTATGGGGGCTATGGAGGCGTGCCTGGGTTCTGGCAGTAGAAGGGTGCCGGTGCCGGCTGCGGTGGCCGTGGCTCTGGCAGCCGGCGGGACGTGGCGACGCCTGGTCACCGATCCGCTGTCGGGCGCTGTGGTGGATGTGGGGCGCACTCGCTACCGGCCACCTGCTGCTCTGGCCGATCTGGTGCGGGCCCGTGACCGCTCATGCACGCACCCGGGCTGCGAGCGTCCGGCTCGGGGCTGCGATATCGACCACGTCATCGCCTGGGAGGACGGCGGCACCACGAGCCTGGAGAACCTGACCTGCCTGTGCCGTGCCCACCACCGCCTCAAGCACACTCCCGGCTGGGCCCTCACCCGCACGCCCGGGGGCGCGCTGATCTGGCGCACACCCAGCGGCGCTCGTTACCGGCGCGAAAGCGACGGGTCGGTCATCATGCTGGCCCGGTGCGTCGGGCCCCGTCAGTATGCCCGCCCCGCCACCCGCGTCCCGGACCCCCTGGCCCGTGCGATCACGCCCGACGTCTTGGCCCGCCTCGACAAGGGCCTGACCAGCTCCACATTCACCGGCTCCGGTTCCGCTGCTGACCACGGTCTCAGCATCGGCTCCACTGCCGGCGACGTCGCTCCCGGCCCCGGCCGGGAGAAGGCCACGGTGATCACGACCCGCGGCCCCCGTCCTGGCGAGAACCCCGGCGACTTCGAGACCACCCCCTACCCTCGCGCCCTCCACACCCTCGGCCTGACGCCCCTGCTCGATGCCATCCCGCCCTTCTGAGCGCTCGGTTTCGCCGCGTCCTGCCGCGCCCCGCTCCGCCCTCAGGCCTTCTCCCGGAACACGATCCGGCGCTGGATCGCATAGCTGGCCACGTAGATCGCGCTGTCGCCCACGACCTTGGCGACGCCCAGCGGGATGCCGATACCGGTCAGCGCGGCCAGTGCGAGGTAGCTCGCCGCGATCAGGGCGAGGGCGAGCACCGTGTAGCGCACCGCCGTGCGCCCCACCGTCCCCGGCGCCGCCCGGAAGACGCGCCGGTTCATGAAGAAGTTGGCGGCGCCACTGATCAGCCTCGCCCCCACCACGCTCGCCAGCAGGTTCCCGGTGAGCAGGTGCAGCACCACGACCCCGACCCAGTCGATGACGAAGCTCGCCAGCGACGCCCCCGTGAAGCGCAGCAGCGGGGCGTAGATCCGCGCCGAGTCCCGCAGCGGGCGGAAGTGGGAGGAGGCGTTGCCGGGCTCGTAGACCGTGGCGATCTCGACCTCCTCGACCGCCATCCCCAGCTCGCGGGCCCGCAGCAGGGCCGACAGCTCGTACTCGTACCGGTCGCCGGGAACCTCCAGCAGCCACTCCAGCCCGCCGGCCGGGTAGCCGCGCAGACCGGTCTGGGTGTCGCGCAGCCGCCACCCGGTCGCCCCGCGGAACAGCAGCGCGGTCGCCCGATTGCCCAGCCGGCTGCGCAGGGGCACCGGCCCGGTGAGGGCCCGCACGCCCAGCGTCATGCGGCCGGTCTCGCGGACCCGGCGCGCCACCGCGGCGATGTCGGCGGGCGTGT
>ERZ773063.1853-NODE-1853-length-11943-cov-17.164536_pt1 | contig 11943 bp, 9 predicted proteins | sample MGYA00580625_ERZ773063 | MGnify/ENA primary metagenome ERZ773063 (study PRJEB29015, sample SAMEA2738022) | human oral metagenome | biome: human oral; feature: human-associated habitat; material: dental | place: China | collected 2042 ...
ACACCGTAGGGGGTGACGCGCCCCGTGCGCCCCACCTGGACGCGGATGTCGAGCAGGCGCGTATGGACCTCTTCGGGCGGGAACTTGTAGGCGGCCGCCCAGCGCGGGGTGCGCGAGGTGGAGCCGAGCGAACGCTGGAGGGCCAGGTCGTTGATCTTGACGACGACGCCATCAATCTCGTGCACGAGACCGTGGCGGTCCGCGCCAATCTCCGCAATACGCTCTTCGATAGCCTTTCGGCCCATCAACAGGCGCGTGTAGGGCGAGACGGGCAGACCCCACTCGCGCAGCTGCTCATACCAGCCCATCTGGGTGGTCGGCTCGGTGAACTCATCCCCGGCCTCGACGAAGCCGATGCCATGGGCAACCATCGCGAGGGGTCGCTTGGCGGTTTCGGCGGGGTCCTTCTGGCGCAGGGAACCGGATGCCGCGTTGCGCGCGTTGACGAAGGTCTTTTCCCCGGCCTCGACGCGGGCTTCGTTGAAGGCGGCGAAGTCGGCGACCGGGAAGTAGACCTCACCGCGCACCTCGATGCGCGCGGGAACTGTTCCGTTCAAGGTCTGCGGGATCGAGGCGATGGTTCGCGCGTTGGCGGTGACGTCCTCGCCGACGTAGCCGTCGCCTCGGGTCGCGGCGCGCACGAGACGGCCGTTCTCGTAGAGGAGATTAATCGAAAGGCCGTCGACTTTGACTTCGGTCGTCATCTCGAGGTCAGAGATGCCGGTCGCCTCGGCCATGCGGGTCTCCCACCCGGCGAGCTCCTCGAGGGAGAACACGTCATCGAGGGACATCATCTGGGCGAGGTGGCGCACCTCGGCGAAACCGGAGTCGACGCTGCCGCCCACGCTCATCGTGGGAGAGTCGGCTCCGCGCAGCTGCGGGTAGCGCTCCTCAATCTCCTCGACCTCGCGGTACATACGGTCGTAGTCTGCGTCCGCGAGGGTCGGCGAATCCCGGTCGTAGTAGGCGGCGCGAGCCTCGTTGATTTGCAAAGAACGAACTTTGTACAGGTCAGTAAAGTAATCGAATTGCAAGTTGAAATTAGCTTGTACAGCTTCAAGGACTTTCCCCATACTCTCAGCGACAGCCTGTTTCTGACTTTCGCTGATCTGCAGAAGTGGCCCAGCAGCTGCCAGTTGCACCGTCTTTGCCAGCTTTTGAAAAGCTGCACTAGAGTCCCAATTTACACTCAACTGCGCAATCGCACGGGAGAGAGGTTTAATATCTTCGGCCCATCTCTGAAACGGATTCTGCCAAGAACTAAATATCTCCCGCGGTAGAACAGCAGCAAGTTGTGCAAAGTCCACATCTTGCTGGGCAGAAGCAAACAGATCCTGTTGAGGCATCTCCTTTTCCGCTTCATCATATTCATGGTCTTCGCTGACATGCGGCGCATGCTCAAAGGAATCAACAAGCTCTTCATCCGCCCAAAGGATTAGCTCATGCTCTTCTTGCTTGAGTAACTCTCGAAGCTCAGCATTAGCCTGTTCGAATTTCGGCCGCTCGGCTTCAGCCCACTGACGAAATGCCAATTCGAGAGCTGATTGAACCCTCGTACGTTCCGCACGCCTCACTCCGTCCGTATCTTGCAAACGGTGAATCTCTAAACAACGAAGAGCCCACTTAATTTTCTCAACAGACTCAAGGTAGGCGGCGCGAGCCTCGTTGATGCGCTCAACGAGGTCGTTGTAACGGTCGCGTGTCGTCTCGAACGTGGAGTCAGCCATGGGGTCCATTCTTGCATTTCGCGCGCCGAGCGGGCCGGTGGGTGGGCGCTCGGAAGGCGGAGGTGGCCATACCCACACGGTCCTGCGAGGCGCTTATCCACAGGGTTTCGGGGCCGCGAACAGTTATCCACAGGGCGTGTTCTGGCGCTTGAAAGCGCCCACAAGCGGCGGGATCGTTGGGTCATGAAAGACTCCGGTTGTCTCGCCCGCGCTGCCCTGCGCACCGACCTGCACCTCGCGTGCATTCAGGGACCCGACGTTGGTGTCGTGGTGTCCCCCGGTACGGTCGGTCGCGCCGGCGATATGCCTCTCTCATGCGCGAGCGTGGCGCGCACACACGCGGTTTTCACCACGCGTGAGGGTCGCGCATTCCTTGATGCCCGGCCGGATTCCCCTCCGTTTCGGCTGCGCAGCCGCGCACGCTGGTGGCGCACCACCCGCACCGCGCGGGAGATGAACCCCGGGGCTCGCCTACGCCTCGGCGACGACGTCTTCGAGGTCCGCGCGCGCCCGATGCGCTTGGCCTGGCCGGGCGTCGAACGACGAGGCCGGGGCTCGCTCACGGGATCGTCCCTGCTCAGGGGCGCGCCCCTGGTTTCCGTCGTCGTCATGCTCGGTTTCATGGGCTGGCGCCTGCGAGCAGCCGCGAGCACTCCACGGCTGTGGGTCGGTATCGCTTCGCTGGTGGCGGCCGTCGCCTGCGTCACCGCGATCATTCTCTGCTGGCGTGCGCGTCGGCGGCGCAGGGGCTGGGACGGTGCCGCGCTCTCACTGGTGCTGGCTGGACTACCTGACTGCGGGCCCTCGCCCCGGATCGTGCGGGCCAGCGTGTGGCCGGGACGGGCCACGAGCCCCCGTCGACGCGTGCTCCTCTCGACGTCGTCGGATGAGCCGGGGCGCTCCGCGCTCGGTATCGCAGGCATGCACGCCGCCCAGTGTGCCCTGTGGTGCGCGGGGCAGATCGCCGCGCAGGTGGGAGGCGCGCGAGTGTGGTGGAACAGCGCCTCCCCCGTCCTGTTGGGACACGCGGGCGTGGACATCCACGTGAGTGCTGGAGAGTCGTGCCCACACTGCGCGCGGGGCTCGGAGGATGACAGAACGACCGTGCACATCGGGTACGCATCCTCCGTCGCACGCCTGCCGTCCTGGTGCGCGCAGGTGTGCATCACCGATGATCTGCCGGTCGCACCTCAGTGGTGGTGGACGGTCACCCGAGCGGATGCTCGCGACGCCCTCCCCTCGCGCGTGGGATGGGACCCCGACCATGCCCGTGGATCCTCCGGCGTCCTGAGCGTGCGGATCGGGATGTCGCAGTCCGGCCCCATCGAGCTGGACCTGGTCTCAGATGGCCCGCACGCTCTCGTCGCTGGTTGCACGGGTTCCGGGAAATCGGAGGCGCTGATCGGCTGGCTTGCCTCAATCGCGCACTGCTACAGCCCCGACAAGGTGCGCTTCGTCCTCATCGACTACAAGGGTGGCTCGACATTCGCCCGCCTGCAGGCACTCCCCCACACGCACGCGCTCCTCACCGATTTGGATCCCGGTGCGACGACACGGGCTCTCGAGGGTATCGCTGCCGAGCTTCAGCGCCGCGAGGAGCAATTGCGTGCACGCGGGTTCCCCGACCTGGCCACGTGGGAGCGCGCCCACGAGGGCGACCCCTCCTCGGTCCCCGCGGCCCCTGCCCGGCTCATCGTCGCCATCGACGAGTTCCGTTTCCTCGCCCAGGCTCACCCGTCGTCGATGGAGGTCCTCCTGCGGCTCGCCGCGCAGGGGCGCAGCCTGGGTCTCCACCTCATCGCGGCAACGCAGCGCCCGTCGGGGGCCGTGAGTGCGCAGATGCGCGCCAACATGGACATCCGCCTGTCCCTGCGCTGCGTGAGCGCCGCCGATTCGACCGACATCCTCGGGGACGCACGGGCCGCCTCGCTGCCCCGGGTTCCCGGGCGCGCTGTCCTCGACGGCGTCGGCGTCATCCAGCTGGCCTACATGGATAACGTCACCGAGGTCGTCTCGCACTGCACACTGTCGTGGCCACACGGGGGTACGGCTCCTTTGTGGGCACCCGAGCTGCCCGAAACCCTCACGTGGGACGAGGTTGATGCTGCGAACGGATCCGCAACCGCGCTGACACACCAGTTCCCAAGCACGACCCCGACGCATGCAGGGGTTCTCACTCTCGGCCTTGTCGAGGGGATCGAGGAACATTCCCCCTTCGTGTGGGACGGCGGAAGCATCCAGATTCAGGCCAGCGCGCACGAGGCCGGCCTCGCCTCGCGGTGGGCGCTCGCGCTCGCGACGCGCATCGCGAGTCGGTGCGGCCATCCCCTCCACGTGATCGGAGACGAGGGCGCTGCGGGCTGCGCGTCATTCCTGGCCTGCGACGACGTCTCCGCCATCGACCTGCTGGAGGGCATCTGCGAGCACGGCCCAGCGGTCCTGGCGATCACCGATGCGGCCGCACTGCGTGCCTCCCTCACCCAGGCACTGTCAGCCCCACAGGCGGATTCCCTCTGGGCAGCGCTGCTGGGCGGAGCACGGCGAGCAGGCGTCATTATCGTCGCCGCCTACCCGGGGCGCTTCACCGCATCGAGTGCCACGATGGGCGCGTTTTCGACACGCCTCGTGCGCGCACGCGATGCGGACGAAGCGCTCCATGCTGGCATCTCACCCGCCGACCTGCGAACGCTCGGCCGTGGACAGGCACTGCTCGCACGGCCCGGAGAACGCACCCTCCTCGCGTGTATCCCCAGCAATCCGTGCGACCTGGGAGCTCATTTAGGAAACGCGACAAACGGCTGGCACATCCTCGGCCCGACCGCTGCCTCGGCGCTGGTCAGAAAGACGGCTGCGCCGGCCCTGATCGGCCCCACGTACGAGGTGCCGACATGGGATCGCCCGCTGCCGTGGATCATCATCGGTCAGCAGGAGGATGTGTCCGTCGTCGAAGCGCTCCACGCGTACCTCGGATGGGAAGAAACGCCAACAATTTCTGACGTAATTCCTCAGGGAGCATGGACTCGTATCGCCAGATGGGACGGACACAGGGTACTCGCGATGAATCCCACGAACAATGTCATTCGCGCGTTAATTCAACACTGCCACGCCTCCCCACTGTCCATCCTCGCGCGACGCTGGACCCCTTCATGCGGACTGATCTGCGAGGGTGATACGCTGACAACAGTCCAACTAACCGTTGGGTCAGTTAATACCTAAGTCCCATCTTATTCGGGCTCCGTGAGCAGCCGCATAGTGACGTTGTCATTTCGCTGTTACCTCCCCCTTGCGCGACTAAGATGACGAACGGACACTGACTAGAGAACAAGCGAGACATCCCGAGCGCACGGCAGTCGAGGAGCGAAAGACACATCATGGATTGGCGGAGTAAGGCGGCATGCCTGACAGTTAACCCGGAACTTTTCTTCCCCATCGGGAACACGGGCCCAGCCATCGCACAGGTCGCCGAGGCCAAGGCCGTGTGCCGCGAGTGTGAGGTCGTGGGCATCTGCCTGCAGTGGGCTATCGACAACAACCAGGATGCCGGCGTGTGGGGCGGCATGAGCGAGGAAGAGCGCCGCGCTCTCAAGCGCCGCGCCGCGCGCGCACGCCGCGCGGGCTGCTAACAGACCACCGCCGCCCCGCGGCGCACCAACGATCAAGGCCGGGGATCCCCAATGGATCCCCGGCCTCGTTCGTCGATAAACGTTTATCCCGCCCGCGCAGACCCCGTCAGGCGGGGTCCAGGTTCGCGTGGAGCGTGACGAGCGTGCCGCCGCCCTGACGCGGGGCCCACTCGATGGAGCCCTTGAGTTCACCGCGCACCATCTGATGGACGATCTGCGTGCCCAGGCCACTCATCGGCGTACCCGGCACGAAGCCCACACCGTCGTCGGCGACGGTCACCGTCATGGACGAGCCCAGGCGTTCGGCGCGCACCTCGATAAGGCCATCACGGTCCGCGAGGCCGTGCTCGACAGAGTTGGCGACCAGCTCGTTGAGGACGGTCGCCAGGGCCTGAGCCTGATCGGCCTGAATGGTGCCAAAGCTGCCGGTCGTGATGACCTCGACGCTATGGTCCGTGGACGCGATCGCACCGGCCATGCGCACGATCGTGCGTGCGACCTCGTCGAAGTCCACCGACTCATCCACGTTCTGCGACAGGGCGGCGTGCACGGTCGCGATTGCCTGCACGCGACGCTCGGCCTCGGCAAGCGCCACCTTGACAGCCTCCTCAGATGAGCGGCGCGACTGCAGGCGCAGCAGGGCGGACACGGTCTGCAGGTTGTTCTTCACGCGGTGGTGGATCTCGCGGATCGTCGCGTCCTTCGTCATGAGCTCCTGCTCATGGCGGTGGACCTCGGAGACGTCGCGCGTGAGGATGACGGCGCCCAGGCGCTTGCGCCCGTTGACGAGGGGCAGGGCCCGCATGCTGACGGTGGAGGCGCGCGCGGCGATCTCGACGCGCCAGGAGGCGCGCCCCATGACGACGACCGCCATGGATTCTTCGATGAGGGTGCCATCCCCGATGACCTCGGTGACCTCCTGGGCGAGGACTTTGCCGGTCACGTGGGTGCGGATGCCGAGGCGGCGCAGGCAGGACACGGCGTTGGGGGTCGCGTGCTGCACGCGCCCCTCCGCGTCGAGCAGGACGGCACCGTCGAGGACGCGCGGGACGCCGTGGGAGGTGACCTGCGGGGTCGAGTCGTAGGGGTATTCGCCGCGCGCCATCATCTGGCACAGAGTGTCGGCAGCAGCCACTGTCCATCCTTCGAATCCGAGGGACAGACGCGGGCTGGACAGGTTCGCCTCGCGCGTGACGACGGCGATGATGCGCCCGTCGTGGCACACGGGCACGCAGGTTTCCATCATTGAGTACGTGCCGGCCCAGCGCGCGGCCGTCGAGCGCACGACCTCCCCGGACTGCAGGGCGCGACGCAGATCGATTTCGCGGGCGGCGGGCAGGTGGAGGCCGATGATGTCGTCCACGTGGACGGTCGCGGAGGTTGCGGGGCGGCAGTGGGCGGCCGCGATGAAGCGCCCGTCGTCGGCAGGCAGCCACAAAACCAGGTCGGCGGCCGCCAGGTCAGCGAGCACCTGCCAGTCCGCGAGGAGGAGGTGCAGCCAATCGATGTCCTGCTCCGACAACGGCGTCGAAGAGGCTTCTTCAGCTAACTGCATGAGACTACGCATGCATCTACTCTAAAGGGAGTGGGGCCGCGAGGGCGGACCTTCGTTGTAAATGAGCGCCGGGACACGCTTCGGCGCCGCTTCTTTCGTCAGGAGAGCCATGCAGTTCACGCAGTCTATGTCGTATCCCGGTACTGTCGACGAGGTTGTCGCCATGTACCTGACCCCCGACTACCTGGAGCGACGCTTCGGTCGGTTTGTCGTGGAAGGCTCGACGACCGTGTCCGTGGAAGGTGAGCGCGTGTCGTACGCGGGCACCGTGCGCCCCGAGCTAATTCCGGCGGCGGCCACGCGCTTTGTCAAGTCTGATCTGCGCGTCACTTTCACCGAGGAGTGGACACTCAACGAGGCCGAGGCGACCTCGCGCACATCCGTGACCGTGGACGGCGCGCCGGTGTCCGTCGAGGCCACGTCCACACTGACCCCAAGCGATGCGGGAAGCGCCCGCGAGGTGAGCGGCAACCTGTCGGTGCGCGTGCCGCTGCTGGGCGGACGCATCGAGAAGGAGGCGGTGGCCCGCGTGGGCCGCCTGACCGAGAACGAGCAGGCGAGCGCCGCGCAGTGGTTGGAGGAGCATCGCTAAAGCTTTCTCTACGCTCTACGAGGAACCCCGCCCGCCCGGCGCATGTTGCACGGGCGGGCGGGGTCTTTTCGCGACACAATAGTGCCCATGAGTGATACCCCGAAATCCCTGTACATGCAGCGTACGGGCGTGCGTCAGTACGTCGCCCGCAACCAGGACGGCGCCGAGATCCGCATCGGTCACGGCCCCGGCCTCTTCTCCCCCGGCGACCTGCTCAAGCTCGCGATCGCGGGCTGCAAGGCAATGAGCTCGGACGCGCGTCTGGCCTCCCGCCTGGGCGATGACTTCGAACAGTTTGTCGGCGTGTCGGCCGACTACGACCAGGAGCACGATCGCTTCACGCACGTGGACGTCGAGCTGGTCCAGGATCTGTCCGCCCTGTCCGAGGACGAGATCGCGGACCTTGAGCGCCGCGCGAACTCGGCCATCGAGCGTAACTGCACGATCGCGCACTCGGTCGTCGACCAGGCTCTGCCGGCATCGCACACGTGGACGAACGAGCGGATCGACTGACGTGAGCGCCGTCGACCGCCAGTACGAGGACCTGCTGGCGCGCATTATGCGCGAGGGCACCCCCAAGGGTGACCGCACCGGCACGGGCACGCGTTCCCTGTTCGGGGCGCAGCTGCGCTACGACCTGTCCAAGGGGTTCCCGCTGATCACGACGAAGCGCGTGCATGTCAAGTCGGTGGTCGGTGAACTCCTCTGGTTCCTGTCGGGTTCGTCGAACGTGTCCTGGCTCCAGGACAACGGGATCCGCATCTGGAACGAGTGGGCGGACGAGGAGGGCGAGCTGGGCCCGGTGTACGGCGTCCAGTGGCGTTCCTGGAATGCGGGGGGTGGTCGTCACATCGACCAGATTTCCCAGGTCCTCGAGACGCTGAAGACGAACCCGGATTCGCGCCGCATGGTGGTGTCCGCGTGGAACGTCGGCGACCTGCCGGAGATGGCGCTTGAGCCCTGCCACGCGTTCTTCCAGCTGTACGTGGCCGACGGCCGCCTGTCGCTGCAGCTCTACCAGCGCAGCGCAGACATGTTCCTGGGCGTGCCCTTCAACATCGCGTCCTACTCGCTGCTCACCCACATGTTCGCCCAGCAGGCGGGCCTTCAGGTCGGCGACTTCATTTGGACGGGCGGAGACTGCCACATCTACTCCAACCACACGGAGCAGGTGACCGAGCAGCTGAGCCGCGAGCCGTACCCGTTCCCGCGTCTGGAACTCGCGAAGGCCCCGTCGATGTTCGAGTACGCCTTCAATGACATTTCGGTCGTCGACTACCAGCATCACCCCACGATCAAGGCTCCGGTCGCCGTATGACGAAGCTCGCCGCGATTTGGGCGCAGGATAGCAACGGGATCCTCGGGACGGGCACGGCCATGTCCTGGCATGTTCCCGCTGATTTCCGCCATTTTAAGGAGTCCACGATAGGCTGCCCGATCATCATGGGTCGCCGCTCGTGGGAGGCCCTGGGTCGCGCGCTGCCGGGCCGGACAAACATCGTCATCACCCGTACGCCCGGGTACGAGGCTGCAGGTGCGTTCGTCGTCTCCTCGATCGACGAGGCCCTGGATGCCGCGCGCGAGGAAACGGCGCGCACGAATGCCCCGTACATCTGGATCACAGGCGGGGCTCAGCTCTATGCGCAGACTCTCCCGCTCCTGGACGAAGCCGTGGTCACCGACCTGGAACTGGACGTGGCCGCGAGCGCGCCCGAGGGCTCGACGTTCGTGTACGCGCCGCCGCTGGATCCGGCGCTGTGGCGTCGGGACGAAGAGCGCAGCGACGCCGAGTGGCGTGAGCGCTCGGGCGATGCTCGCTGGAAGGTGAGCACCTGGGTGCAGCGCTAAGCGTTTCCCCGTTTCGTTACCTGTCCGGCAAGGCCCCGCGCATCGCGCGGGGCCTTCGTCGTAGGATGCACTGTGCCCTCATCACCATTACTGACGAATCCGACGCTGCGCGCGCTCGTGGCGATCGCGCTGTTTACGTACACGGCGCAGAACATGCTCAACGTGTCGATCGCTCCCCTGTCGCGTGCCCTTGACCTGCCCGAGTGGATCGTGGGCGCGGCGGTGTCCCTGGCGGCCGCCGCAGTGACGGCGCTCAGCCAGTTCTGGGGGCGCCGTTCGATCGCCTGGGGACGCAGGGGCGTCATCCTGTTGGCACTCTTCTTGGCGCTCACGGCGGGCACGCTCTTTTCGGCGGCGGTGTGGGCGCGGGCGGCCGGTTACATCGGCGCTTTCCTCGCGGCGGGCGCCATCATGGCGGCGCGCGGTCCTTTCTTCGGCGCGGCGGTCGCTGCGATCCCGCCGACGGGCCAGGCCCTCGTCGCCGAGGTGACCCCCGACGAGGCCTCGCGCGTGCGCGGCACGTCCGCGTTCTCCGGCGCGATCAACCTGTCCGTCATGGTCGGCTCCCTCGTGTCCTCGGCGCTGGGTGCGTGGTGGATTTTCGGCCCCGTGCACGCCACGCCGATTTTCGTCCTCATCGCGCTGGCCATCGCCCTCATCTGGCTGCCCCGCGACGGAGCATCCACCGGCCCGAGGAGGCGCCTGCTCCTCCTGAGCGGCGCGGACAGCGAACAAGAGGAGGCAACCCCGGCCTCGTCGAATGAACCCGCGGCGGATAACGCGAGCGCGGGGAAAGCGGACGGGGAACTGCCCCCGCGCGTGCGGTGGACCGACCGGCGCATCGCCCCGTGGATCGCTTCGGTGTTCGGCATCTATTTCGCGAACGGCGTCGTTCAGATCACGATGGGCTTCCTCGTCCAGGACCGCGGCGGACTCGAGCCCGCGCCCGCAGTCTCGGTCACCGCGCTCATGCTGCTGGCCAACGCGGCCGGAGCGATGCTCATGCAGCTGATCGTCGTGCCTCGCCTGGGGTGGGGACCGCGCAGGCTCCTGCGGGCGGGTATGACGCTCGCACTCGTGGCCCTTTCCTGCCTGACTCTCGCGCCGTCGCTATGGGCGCTGGCTGCCTCGACGTTCGCGATGGGCGTCGCGTCGGGCATGGCGTCCCCCGGCTACTCGGCGGGCGCGTCCCTGGCTGTGAGCGCGCGCGAGCAGGGCGGCATCGCCGGCGTCATCAACGCGACCGGCGCGATCACGTGGATCGTCGCCCCCGTGAGCGCCACCGCCCTGTACGGGTGGATGCCCCTGTCGCCCTTCGTGCTGGCGCTCTCACTCGTCGCGCTGTCGTGCGCGTGTGCCTGGTGGCTGCTGCGCCGAGCACGCAGCGCGGATCGTACGCTGAGCTAGGAGGCGACTAGGACGAGTGCCCCACGCCTCAGTGCGCGTGCGGCGCTATCCTAGAATGGTACGTAAGCCCTACGCGAAGGAGCCACCTGTGGCACATGAAACCCGTACCGAAACCGACTCGATGGGAGCCGTTGAGGTCCCCGCGAACCGTTACTGGGGCGCTCAGACCGAGCGTTCGCTGCACAACTTCGACATTGGACGCAACACCTTCGTGTGGGGTCGCCCGATGGTGCGCGCCCTTGGCATCCTGAAGAAGTCCGCGGCCCTGGCCAACGCCGAGCTGGGCGAGCTGCCCGCCGACATCGCTGGCTACATCGCGCAGGCTGGCGACGAGGTCATCTCCGGCAAGCTCGATGACAACTTCCCGCTGGTCGTCTTCCAGACCGGTTCGGGCACCCAGTCCAACATGAACGCCAACGAGGTCATCTCCAACCGCGCCATCGAGCTCGCGGGCGGCACCATGGGCACCAAGTCCCCCGTGCACCCCAACGACCACGTGAACCGCGGTCAGTCCTCCAACGACACGTTCCCCACCGCCATGCACATCGCGGTCGTCTCCGAGCTGCACGACATGTACCCGCGCGTGCGCCAGCTGCGTAACACCCTGGACAAGAAGGCCAAGGAGTTCGACGACGTCATCATGGTGGGCCGCACCCACCTGCAGGACGCGACCCCGATCCGCCTGGGCCAGGTCATCTCCGGCTGGGTTGCTCAGATCGACTTCGCCCTCGACGGCATCGAGTACGCGGACACGCGTGCGCGCGAGCTGGCCATCGGCGGCACCGCCGTGGGCACCGGCCTGAACGCTCACCCGAAGTTCGGTGAGCTCACCGCCAAGAAGATCTCCGAGGAGACGGGCATCGAGTTCAAGCAGGCCGACAACCTGTTCGCTGCCCTGGGCGCGCACGACGCGCTGGTGCTGGTCTCGGGCGCGCTGCGCGTCCTGGCCGACGCCCTCATGAAGATCGCGAACGACGTGCGCTGGTACGCCTCCGGTCCGCGTAATGGCATCGGCGAGCTGATCATCCCCGAGAACGAGCCGGGCTCGTCCATCATGCCGGGCAAGGTCAACCCGACCCAGTGCGAGGCCATGACGATGGTCGCCACCCAGGTGTTCGGCAACGACGCGACGGTCGGCTTCGCCGGCTCGCAGGGCAACTTCCAGCTCAACGTCTTCAAGCCCGTCATGGC
>ERZ773063.1863-NODE-1863-length-11914-cov-2.579813_pt1 | contig 11914 bp, 10 predicted proteins | sample MGYA00580625_ERZ773063 | MGnify/ENA primary metagenome ERZ773063 (study PRJEB29015, sample SAMEA2738022) | human oral metagenome | biome: human oral; feature: human-associated habitat; material: dental | place: China | collected 2042 ...
AGCCCTGTTGTGTGCTTTAGGGGTATTTCTCAAGTTTGACGATCTGCATACCTACCAATTTGGTTTTTTGGTGGCCTCTTTGGCGGCTGCGGCGATGATTCTTGCCATGCGCATTCTTCACGAGAAGACCCCTCACATGAAAGAACCAAAGGTTGTTTCTTATATTGCAGATACCAGCTACAGCGTATACCTCTTTCACTGGCCTCTTTTTAATCTGTTGTCGGAGAGGTTTGATCCCGGTACTTCTGCAGGCATAACGGTTGTATCGTCTTTAGCATTTGCGAGCATGTCGTTTTATATCATTGAGCCGCTTTTGGCCGGTCGCACTCCACGCATCGCAGGTTTTAAGATGAGCCCGGAGCGAGCAATAAAGCCGCTTGCCATTGTTGGTTGCGTACTCTTAGCGGCAACAATATATACGTCAGTGACGTCTCCTGCGATCAGCACATTTCAGCTCAGCAATTTGAGCAACGGCGCAATTCAGGCAGACAGCCATATGTCTGTTACGCGAAAAATGGCCGACAGTACCCAGGCGAGCAATTATAACGTGACTCCCGGCGTTACTTACATCGGAGATTCGGTTTCCCTGCGAGCCATTTCATACCTGCAGAAGGCTCTCCCGGATGCTCAAATTGATGCAACGGTCAGTCGTAACGTGAGTATGGGTGCCGATGTGCTTGAGACTAACCTTGCCAATAATGCCGTCATGCAAGATGTGGTGATTGCGTTGGGAACCAATCCGGTAGGCGGTACTGACGCTATCGATAGAATCGTCCAGATGCTCCCCAAGGGTCACCGTCTCATTTTTGTAACTCCTCATGATGGTCGTCACACCGATCCATCCTCAGGTGCTGCCGCCATTCGAGAGTATGAGTTACAACTTGCCGAGAAGTACGACTATATCTATATTGCCGACTGGCATCAGACGGCCGTTGATCACCCCGAACTTTGGCCCGGTACCGACGATGTTCACTTTGGCAGCAATTCGGAAACCATTAATGCAGGCGGTGAGCTTTTTGCTCAAACCGTTGCCGATGCAATTGCGAAGGCAGATCAGGGTCACGTGAAACCATAGGTACAATGAAAAAAGAGAAATGCTTCTTTTACGGCGGTCATAAAGGATGTCTTTTATGATGAAATCTCCGGCTGAAAGTTCTCCCAGAACAGAGCCTTCCATTCTTCTCGCAGCGGATTCATTTAAGGGCTCGGCATCAAGTGAAGCGATAGAGAAGTATCTTGAGGCTGGTGTGCTCCGTGTATTGCCTCATGCACGGACAAAGAAAGTTCTTATCGCCGACGGAGGTGAAGGGACCGTTGATGCGTTTGTTTCTGGATGCGGCGGCGAGATTAAATCGGTGCAGGCAGAAAATCCCTTTGGGCGCCCCATTGTTGCCCGGCTTGGCGTACTTCCTAATGGATGCGCCGTGGTTGAGACGGCAGAAGCTGCAGGCATAAGGTTTTCGAGCTGTACTGATGAGGATGCGAGACGAGCTTCAACGTATGGAGTGGGGCAATTACTTCGAGCGGCTCTAGACCTTGGCGTTCGTCGGATATATGTTGGTCTTGGCGGAAGCGCTACTTCTGATGGCGGATGCGGGATGGCTGAGGCACTCGGCGCGCTGTTTTTGGATACGTCGGGAAAACCGACTGTTCGAGGGCTGCAAGGTCTGCCGTATATTGCTCACGTTGATATGAGCCACTTTGATAAGCGCGTGTATGATACTGAAATTATTGCTTTGAGCGATGTCAATAACCCGCTTTCTGGAAAACACGGTGCCATTTATACCTTTGGACCACAGAAAGGACTTCTTTTCTCGCATCTGCGTGAGTACGACGACTGGATGCGGCACTACGCTCATGCGGTATTGGCTGCTACAAAGGACAATCATGCATTGTCAGCCGGAGCCGGTGCGGCAGGTGGGCTTGGTTTTGGACTTCTTTCATTTTGCGGTGCTTCGGCGATGTCGGGTATTCAGGCTCTTCTCGATGCCGTTCACTTTGACGAGCAACTACGGGGCGTCAACTTGGTAATTACCGGAGAAGGTCGTATGGACAACCAAACGGCGTATGGAAAAGCGCCGGTAGGGGTTGCACGACGTGCGGCGCTGCAAGGTATTCCAACGTATGCCGTTGTGGGATCACATACAGAGGATATCTCCAAAGTACATGAGGTCGGTATTCAACAAGTTTTTGCATCAGCACCAGCAGGTCTTTCGTTGGAAGAATGCATGAAAAGGACACCGGAAGATGTTGCGACTGCGGCTGAACGTGCAGTAAGGTTTTTTATACGGAGATTTTGACAGGCATCGCTTCGTTACGGTTTGATGAGCACTCCCGAAACAACATTAATCGCAAACCATATGTCAAAAAATGTTAGTGCAAGGGCGATAACGGTAAATGCGGCCGGAAGGTAAAAACGCTTCTTCGTTATCACGTGGTTCTTTCTATCCTTGAGCCACCAAATAAGTGTGTGTATAAGACTGATTGCCACTATAACCCATGCAATAAAAATCAAGATAGCGATAGGAAAGGCCCAAGAATTAACTAAAGCATCAAGGGATTCGATCGTATAGCCAAAAATGGCTGCAACGAATATGACGGGAAAATAAAAAAGCAGAAGGAACATCCCCATGACAAACCTCCTTGTGTATCGTATTTCTGGCTGCTCTTTTAAATAGTATAGTTCGCTCGGAGTGTCGTTTTCTTAAGAATAGATTAAGAGTTAATGACGTTATGGTGAGTTTGTCATGTGCCGTTTATATCAGTTGTATGACCGCTTGCGAATCTGTCTGAGGTATTGCTTTTGTTTCTTTTTTATGCTCAGTTTAAAAAGTTTTGGTATTTACCAAGTGTGGCAGAAGAGGTTTTGTGGCCTCTTCTGCCAGTGGTACGTGCGGTAAGGATATCCTTACGAGAATCTTATTTTTTGATGGCTATGCACCTAAAGCTGCGCGACCATATGCGTCGGCAGCCAAAAGAGCATTTGCAACCTTCTCGGGTGTGACTTCAAACGGCATGTTATGAAGCGTGTCATTTTCAGCGCATGCAAGCGTAGCCACTTCAAGTACGCGCTCATAGGTAACATCCGTTACGCCAAGCTGCTTGAAGGTAACAGGCAATCCAATCTCAACGCAGAAATCAAGAACATCGTAGAGCTCATCAGCATTCTCAAGGACGAGCTGCGTAATCGTGCCAAAGGCAACCTTTTCTCCATGGTACATGGCATGTGTTTCGCTCATGGCAGTCAAGCCGTTGTGAATGGCGTGGGCGCCTGCGAGACCTGCTGATTCAAAGCCAAGTCCGGAAAGCAGTGTATTTGCCTCGATGATCTTCTCGACAGCTTCCGTACAAGCGCCGGCTTCAAGTGCGAGTTTAGCTTTAACGCCTTCATCCATAAGGGTCTCATAGCAAAGTGTTGCCAAAGCCATTGCGGCATTGGTAACTTTGCCACCAGCGCATGTACCTGCATCGGAGCGCTGGCATGCGCGAGCTTCGAAAAAGGTGGCAAGTGCGTCGCCCATGCCGGAGACGGTCAGGCGAACGGGGCTCTTGGCAATGACCTCGGTGTCCATAAGTACCAGGTTAGGATTTTGTTTAAAGAATTGATACTCTTTGAATTGTCCTTCGTCAGTGTAAATGACAGAAAGGGCAGAGCATGGTGCATCCGTGGCTGCAATGGTTGGCACGATAATGACAGGAAGATCTTTTGTAGCGGCCACGGCTTTTGCGGTATCAAAGATTTTACCGCCACCGACACCGACTACCACTTCGGCGCCACAGGCATCAAGCACTTGCACAAGGCGGTCAATCTCTGCCTGTGAGCACTCTCCATTAAAATTGTCATAATGAAGTTCAACTTTTGCATCTTCAAAACTCTTTGAAATTACATCGCCGGAGCGCTTAAGTCCACCGGCCGTGATGATGACAAGTGCACTCTTTCCGTAGGCTTGGGTGTATTCCCCCAGCTTGGCGAGCTCGCCTGGACCTTGAATGTACTTGCTTGGACTAATAAAGATACGTGCCATTTCCCACTCCTTTCAGCTGAGGCATTCCGTGTGCCTCAAAATGACTATAAAAATGATAGTTCTTCTTTTCCGATTAATTCGTGAGATATGTATAACGTATACACCGCAAAAGACTCTGTGCCGTATGGTTATGTCAACCTGTTTTTCCCTCTTTTGTTTCTTCATGCGATAATAAAGTGAGAAATGCATCCGCGTGCCTACCATGTATGTTTTTCTCGACACGTCTGTTGCAGTGTCGATGGTATGGTCAGATCAAAGGAAATATGCCATGGCAGAGTTTGTTTACCAAATGTACCAAGCACGTAAAGCGGTCGGAGATAAAGTCATCCTTGATGACGTTACCGTCGGTGTATATCCCGGGGCAAAGATTGGTGTTGTCGGCCCCAACGGTATGGGTAAGTCCACACTCCTTAAAGTCATTGCCGGTCTCGAGACGCTTTCCAATGGAGAAGCCCGTTTGACACCGGGCTTTACGGTGGGACTTCTTCAGCAGGAGCCCCCGCTTGATGAAGATAAGACCGTTAAGGAGAATATTGAGCAGGCGTTTGGTGAGCTTCTTTCTCAGATTGCCCGTTTTAACGCAATAGGCGAAGAAATGTCCAGCTCTGATGCGGACTTTGATGCCCTGATGGCCGAGATGGGGCAGTTGCAGACGGAGATTGATGCTGCCGATGGTTGGGACTTGGACAGTCGGCTTTCGCAGGCGATGGATGCACTACAGTGTCCGGATCCGGACGCTCCAGTGGCACATCTTTCCGGTGGTGAGCGTCGCCGCGTGGCGCTATGTCGCCTATTGCTTGAGGCTCCCGACTTGTTGCTTTTGGATGAGCCAACAAATCATTTGGATGCAGAGTCCGTGCTCTGGCTTGAAAAATTCCTCCATGATTATCCCGGTGCCGTTATGGCTGTAACACATGATCGCTACTTCCTTGATGACGTTGCGGAATGGATCTGTGAAGTCGATCGCGGGCAGCTCTATCCCTATGAGGGCAATTATTCAACGTATCTGGAGAATAAGGCCGCACGACTTGAAGCACAAAATCAGCAAGATGCCAAACGTGCCAAGAAAATGCGGGCAGAGTTGGATTGGGTCCGCTCGTCTCCCAAAGCCCGCCAAGCAAAAAACCGTGCACGACTTGATCGCTACGAGCAGATGGAAGCAGAGGCCCGTGCATCGAAGAAGCTTGATTTCACTGAAATTCAGATTCCCGTGGGGCCGCGCTTGGGACAAAAAGTCCTGGACGCCAGCCATGTACATAAGGCGTTTGGCGATCGTGTTCTTATCGACGATCTTTCTTTTAGCTTGCCGCGCAATGGTATCGTTGGTGTTATTGGCCCCAACGGCGTGGGAAAGTCAACGCTCTTTAAGATGATCGTGAGGCAGGAGCCTCTTAATTCCGGTGCACTTGAAGTGGGCGAATCCGTCAAGCTGTCCTATGTTGATCAGCTGCGCTCCGGCATTGATCCAAATAAGACTCTGTGGGAAGTGGTTTCCGACGGTAACGACTTTATCAAGGTAGGGGATACGGAAATCCCCAGCCGCGCCTATGTGGCAAGTTTTGGTTTCAAAGGTTCCGATCAGCAAAAGCGCGCCGGCGTACTTTCCGGTGGCGAGAGGAACCGTCTGAACCTGGCTCTTACGCTCAAGCAAGGGGGAAATTTGTTGCTTTTGGATGAGCCTACCAATGACCTTGATATCGAAACCTTGGAAAGCTTGGAAGCGGCCCTTGAGCGCTTTCCGGGTTGCTCGGTAGTTACCAGTCACGACCGCTGGTTTTTGGATCGCGTTGCCACACATATTTTGGCGTGGGAGGGCACGGACGAAAATCCCGGGCATTGGTATTGGTTTGAAGGCAACTTTGCGTCGTATCAAGCCGATCGCGAGAAACGCCTTGGGCCTGAAGCCGCAAGTCCGCACCGTCTTCACCGCAAACTCACACGCGATTAGAGGCTTTGCGTCACCGTTATTACGTGCTGTTATGTGGTTGCCGTACAGACAGCCTTAGGTAGTGGCACTCTTATATGAAAGTCCGTGATGTGCTGTCTAAATCAGTATGGCGTGGGTATTGTATACAACGGATGGCGAGCTACATACAAGTACTTCTCGCCAAAATATTTGCGTTTGAAAGGGGCATATGATGGCACTTGATTCTAAAGTCGGAGAGATTCTTAACAAACAGATTAATAAAGAGTTTTACTCTGCGTATCTGTATTTGACGTTTGCTGATTTCTTTGAGGACAAGGGACTCAAAGGATTTGCAAATTGGTATGTTATTCAGTCTCAGGAAGAGGTGGCACACGCTCGCATTTTGCGTCGCTACTTGCTTGATAACGACTGGATGCCCAAGATGGAGGCAATAGCCAAGCCGGATCTTACGTTTACCGAGATCATTGAGCCGCTCAAGGCCGCTCTTGAGCATGAGCAATACATTACCGCAAGCATCAATGAGTGCTACGCCGTTGCTCAAAGTGTCAACGATTACCGCACGATGAAGCTTCTTGATTGGTATGTTGAAGAGCAGGGTGAAGAAGAGGCTAACGCTTCTGACCAGGTTAAGGCCGTTGAGCTTTTTGGCGGAGACGCTAAAAACCTCTTTGACCTGGATCGTGAGAATGCCGCTCGCGTCTATACCGCGCCCGCGATGGCAATGTAGCCGATTTAAGTCGAATGTAATGCACGAGAGAGAACTCATATGGAATTTTATTCACATGAATATCTGGTTCATCGAGCAAGCACGCTTGATTGGACTCAAATAATTCTTTTTGTGCTCGTTGCACTCTTGATGGTATTTGCGCTCGTACATTACTTTCATGACCGTCGCGATTCAAAGTATAGAGAGTTGGCGCTCATTGCTCTTTTTTCGCTGGTCTTCTTAGGGCTTTTGCAGCTTGATCGAGTTATGGAAGTTGATCGCGTGAACAAGCACTATTCGGCAGTTGTGTCATCTCAGGAGAGTATTGCCCACACCATGAACGTTGATACCGACAAGGTCTATGTGGCGCTTGACGAGAAGGGCAACCAATCCTATATAGAGGTGGATGGCACATACTACCGAATCTTAAAGAATGGCGAGAGTGGCTATGTGCTTGAGCGAGTTGACCTTATTGGCACGGATATTCGCCATGTTGAGAAGTAGGTTCAGATGAATTTTTATTTGGAAGTTGCGGTTAAGCTTATCATTGGCCTGTTTTCACTGGTACTCGCCATCAACGTAAGTGGTAAGGGAAACCTTGCTCCTACGGCCGCAATCGATCAGGTTCAGAACTTTGTTCTTGGCGGCATTGTGGGTGGCATGATTTACAACAGTGCCATTACCATCCTGCAATATACGCTTGTCCTGCTTATCTGGTTGATATTGGTGATGACGTTGAAGTGGCTCCGTACCAATAACATGCTGATGAAGCATCTTATTGACGGTAGACCCATTATTGTTATTGATAAGGGAACCTTGTTGGTTGAAAACTGTCGAAAAGCCGGCCTTACTGCATATGACATTTCACTTAAGCTGCGTCAGGCAGGAGTAAATTACACCTCTGACGTGAAGCGCGCCATTCTCGAACAAAACGGTCAGCTTATTATCGTGCAACATGGCGAGCAAAATCCACGCTTTCCGCTTATCACCGACGGCCAGGTACAGGAAAATATTCTTGATGCCTTAGATCTGGAAGAAAACTGGCTTGAAAATGAGCTCAAAAAGCATGGCGTTTCGTCTCCCAGCGAGGTTTATTTGGCTGAGTATGATAACGGAAATCTTGAGATTTCAAAATACTAGAGAAGGATAAAAAGGAGTTGTACACAAGTGGAGTTTTAGGAATCAACAAACTTTTTCTGGTAAAAAGAGTTCGATGCGGTATACTCCTATTCACAACGTCTGAAAGCGAGTCACCTTTTGGTGGCTCGCTTTCGTGCGTTTTAGGGTCCTATGAAGAAATGCTCACGTTTGAGTAGAAGGAGTTTGGATATGTCGGAACAGTTCGATTTCAAAATCAATGACGCAGTGTCCCGAAGAAGCGCGCTTGGCCTCTTTGGTCTTGGTTCGGTTGCCCTTCTCGCGGGTTGTAGATCTCAGGGTTCGTCGGACAATGCGAAAACTACGCCTGATACAGGCAGCAAAAAGTTGAACATTGTAGCCAGTTTTTATCCCATGTATGACTTTGCAAAGAAGGTTGCAGGAGACAATGCCGATGTTACCTGCCTTGTACCTGCAGGCACGGAGCCTCATGATTGGGAACCGTCAACCAAGGACATGAAAACCATCCAAGATGCCGATATTTTGGTTTATAACGGCGCCGGAATGGAGCATTGGGTAGAGGATGTGCTTGATGGACTCGGTAAAGAGAGCAAGCTCGTTGCCGTAGAGGCTTCTCAAGGTATTGAACTCAGAAAGCTTGACCATGAAGACGAAGATCACGACCACGAGAGTGATACCGAGAAAGAGCATGAACACGAGCACCACCATGGGGATACCGATCCGCACGTTTGGTTAAGTCCGGTAAACGCCATGGCACAGATGAAAAATATTTGCGATGCTTTGAGCAAGGCGGACACTGCTCATAAAGATGTATATGAGGATAATTACAAGAAAGCTCAGGCAAACTTTGAAACACTGGACGGCGAGTATCACAAGCAACTTGACCCGCTTTCCAATAAGACCATTGTTGTTTCGCATGAGGCATTCGGTTATATGTGTGATTCCTATGGTTTGAAGCAGATGCCCATCGAAGGTGTAGAAGCAGATGCTGAGCCGGATGCACAGCAGATGAAGGAGATCGCTGACTTTGTTAAGGAGAACAACGTCAAGACTATTTTCTCCGAGGAACTTGTAAGTCCTAAGGTTGCGCAAGCGATTGCTGATGCAACCGGTGCTAAAGTAAGGGAGCTCAATCCGCTTGAGGGGCTGACGGAAGAGCAGCTTAAAGCTGGCGAGGACTATGTTTCGGTTATGAACAATAACTTGAAAGAACTGGTCGACGCCTTGTCATAAAGATGTGTGTGAGGGGGATGTGTTGCAGGAGCACACAAATGTTATATCTCTTTCAAACGTGAGCTTCTCGTATCGAGAAGCTCCGGTGCTTGAGGATGTTACGCTTGAAGTGGCGCGCGGAGAAATCTGCGCGCTTATCGGCGATAACGGAGCGGGAAAGTCAACGCTCGTTCGTCTTGTTATCGGAGAATTTGTACCGTCGTCGGGTTCCGCAAAGCTTTTTGGAACTCCCGCGGCAAAATTTAAGCATTGGGAGCTTGTGGGCTATGTTCCACAAATCCCTGCGGAAGCAACAAATCGCTTTCCTGCAAGTGTCTTGGAGCTTGTTGATGCAAGCCAGTATGCACGCGCCAAGACGGAACATGTGAGCAGTAAGGAACGTCGGCGTCGGAGCCTTGAGGCTTTGGAACTTGTCGGTATGCGTACATTTACTACACGGATTATTCGTGAGCTTTCCGGCGGACAGCTTCAACGCGTCCGACTTGCGTGTGCACTGGTGAACAATCCGGAGCTTTTGATTTTGGATGAACCAACGACCGGTCTGGACAAGGACAGCCGTGATCACTTTTATGAACTTGTTCGAGAAGCCCATGCGGCTCGCAATTTAGCGGTTCTTCTCATCACGCATGACATGGCGGCGCTTGACGCTCTGGCCTGCAGGGTGGTTGAAGTGTCCGATTGCCATGTTCATGAGGTGGCAGGCAGAGGTCATGGCACCAATCATTGCGCGTTGCATGGGTGTGATTGCCAAGGCACCCATGTACGAGGAGAAGTTTTGCTCGATGACTTTGACGAGTCATATGCGCTTCCCGAAGATATTGAGCACACGGGAGGGATCAAGCATGTTTGAGTATGTATTCATGCAGCGGGGCCTCATGGTCGGTGTGCTTTTAGGAGCGGTCATCCCGCTTATCGGAGTGACCGTGGTGCTGAGACGACTTTCGATGATTGGCGATGCGCTTTCTCATACGTCTCTTGCAGGCGTTGCGGGAGGACTTATCGCCGGCATCAGCCCGGTTGTGGGAGCGGTAGTGGCATGCCTTGCTGGAGCGTTGTGCGTTGAGGGTGTACGCAGACGCTTTAAGGAACAATCCGAGTTGGCGGTTGCCATTGTTATGGCTGCCGGCATCGGTCTTGCGGGCGTACTTTCAGGATTTGTGCCAAACTCGTCAAGTTTTAACAGCTTTATGTTTGGCAGCATCTTAACGGTGAGCGCACAAGAAACACACATCATTATGGCAATTAGCGTTCTTGCCGTATGTTATGTTGTCTGCATGCGTCGAGAGCTCTTTTTAATGTCATTTGATGAACGACACGCTCGCGCCGTCGGTGTCCACGTTGGCCTTACGAATTTTGGTTTTATCATTGCCGTGGCATTGGTAGTTGCGGTAGCTGCGCGAACCGTCGGTTCTCTTATTGTTTCCAGCATGATGGTGGTTCCCGTAGCGTGTGCACTGCAGCTTTCGCGTTCGTGGAAACAGTGCTGTCTCATTTCTTCCGCCATCGGAGTGCTTACGTCTTTAAGCGGGCTCATAATTTCCTATGAGCTGGGACTTAAACCGGGAGGGACCATTGTTCTTCTCGCGGTTTTGGTGCTTCTTGTTATATTTGCAATGAAGAAGGTGGTTTCTACCGCTCGGAGAGCTCACGTGTGATATTCTAGTCAAGCGCGTTGACGGAGAGGTTTGGCCGCAGATGTCGTGGACAGAGAGGGAGCTTGTAGCTGAGAGGTTCCTGCACGGCAGCGTCTGAAGTTCACTCCCGAGCTACAACCTGAACGGCAACAAGGGCAGAAAGATTATGCGCTTGAAGGCTCAGTAGGGAAGTCGGTCGCTTCACGAAACGAGGCATATAAGAGGGCCGGCAGGAGAAAAAACCTGCCAGTCAACCGAGGTGGTACCGCGGAGTTTATCCGTCCTTGGACACAGAGGTGTTCGAGGACGGTTTTTTATCAAAGGAGTGGCATATGGGAATGTCCGAAGAATTGCAGCAGATTCGCGAGCAGGTGCTGAAAGGTGTTGCTGAGGCAGCTGACCTGAGCGCACTCGAACAGCTCCGCGTGAAAGCATTGGGTAAACGGGGAACGCTTACGGCCATTATGCGGATGATGGGATCGGTTTCCGCAGACCAGCGGCCTGCTATGGGACAGCTTGCCAATACGGTGCGTGCGAATGTTGAAACGGCAATCAGAGAGCGTCAGCTGACGCTTAAGCGCGTTGAGCTTGAGCGGCGTATGAGTGCCGAGGCGACTGATGTGACATTGCCGGGGCGTCGTCTTTCTCCGGGGACTCAGCACCTTATCGAACAGGTGCGCGAGGAGATGGAAGACATCTTCGTGAGCCTGGGGTATACCGTTGAGAGCGGACCGTATGTTGAAACTACGTACTATAACTTCACCGCACTTAATGCTCCTGAGGATCATCCCAGCCGTTCCGCCAAAGATACGTTTTATGTGGTGGATAACGCTCCGGAAGGAAAGGAAAGCCATGTACTTGGTGAATCTGACGTACTGCTTCGTACACAGACGTCTGGTGTACAAGTACATACGATGGAGACAAAAAAGCCTCCTATCTACATGATCTGTCCCGGTACGGTGTTTCGTCCCGATACTGCCGATGCCAACCATCTGCCGCAGTTTACACAGATGGAAGGTTTAGTGGTTGATGAAGGAATTACGTTCGGAGATCTGAAAGGTACCCTCGATCACTTTACGCGCGAGATTTTTGGTAAAGATCGCGCAACGCGGTATCGTCCGCATTTCTTCCCGTTTACCGAGCCCAGCTGTGAGGTGGATGTTTCGTGCGGCGTGTGTCACGGAAAAGGGTGTCGTTTCTGCAAAAATACCGGCTGGCTTGAGATTCTTGGTTGCGGCATGGTTGACCCTAATGTCTTTGAGTATTGTGG
>ERZ773063.1870-NODE-1870-length-11889-cov-13.172638_pt1 | contig 11889 bp, 3 predicted proteins | sample MGYA00580625_ERZ773063 | MGnify/ENA primary metagenome ERZ773063 (study PRJEB29015, sample SAMEA2738022) | human oral metagenome | biome: human oral; feature: human-associated habitat; material: dental | place: China | collected 2042 ...
GGTGCTATGCGTGGGACATCGTCGGCATCCACTCCATGCATGTCGTCTACAATGCATATAATGTCAGCTTCCTCGTCATGGGAGGTCTCCTCTATTGGGGATGCAGGCGCGCACTGCGGCGCACTAATCAGATGCCCACGGCATAAAGAAGGTCTTACCACACACACGGTCGCGTATGGTAAGACCTTCTTTGATAGGATTGTCACGGGGTAGCGGGTGTCTCCGCATTCACCGCGCTGCGACGGATCATGTCGCCGACGCGCAGATCGTAGGTGAGTGCCTGCTTGTGCAGCGTCTCGGCACGCGCGAAGTCCTCAGGCAGTCCCGTGTCCAGTCCCTTGACAAAGCTCTCGTACGATGCAATGGATGCCTCCGTCGCTGCCTTGCGCTGGGCGGCAAGATATGAGGCACCGTCCGGAACCTCCACAGCATCCAATTCACGCTGGTATTTTTTCAGTGCCGGAATCATGTCCTCCTGCAGGAGGCGGATGAGTGCCTTACGATGCTCCGTCGTATATGTACTCCAGGCCGTCTCCGTGAGCCTGCGGAACTCGTTCTGCGCAGAGCGAAAAACACTGTTATAGCGGTCAACAATCGGACGCGTCGCCTTGATATACCGCGAGATGTCCGTGCCCGTCGCCCGCTGAACCACTTCGAGATAGGCGCGATAGTTCGCTACGCGCACGATCTGCCAGCCCGTCTCGCCCTGCTCCATGCGCAGCTGCAGGGGGAACTCCAGCCCTGTCCCGCCGTCGCGCACGGTCACAGTTGCCACCGCTGCACGCCCGTCGCGCACGATCTCTCCAACTGCGACCAGCTCCGTGTCGCGCAGATGACTGCACTCCATCAGATACTCGAAATCAATGCCGAGCTGCCGCCCCTTCAGTGCGTCCACGCCCTCCGGCTCTGTCCACACATCATGCTGCACAGCATAGGCAATCGTACGCACAAGCCCCTCTGTAACGCTCCCTTTGATCTTCTCGTAGAACTTGCCGGAGGCGATCCGTTCCGCCTCCTTGAGACTCGTATCGCGTGCAAAGAGGACATAGGTAAGATCGTCATAGCCCGCCTCCGCAACGGCTGTGAGATTCACACGACGCTCAAATGATTCCAAATCGTGCTGTGCAACCGCCTCCACCGCCTGCGCGAGGGCGTACTCCGGACGCTGAATACAGTAGGCAAAGTACCACGCGAGCACTGCAATCGTCACAACGATCCCCCCCGCTGCAAGGGCAAATTTCCGCTGATGCGCCTTGCGGCGACGCGCAAGTCTCACACGCCACGCAAACTCATCCATCGGCATCGCCGCACCTCCTTCGCTCAAAATACAAACGCTGTCATTATAGCATTGAAGATTCCTCTCACGCAACCGCGTATGCCGCAAATTCATCGCAATTTATCAACACAGTCTCAAATGACAGAAATATATATTTTAGGAAGCACTGATAAATTCAGCACCGCCATCTTGACGCATCTTTTTCGCCCTCTCTTTGTCGACAAATCCTCCACATAGCTTTGGCTATGCGTCCGGTTTGTCTCCTTGACAGGACGAAAAATCTACGCCAATCTGACGGACTTCATTTTATCAGCGATTCCTTTATTCTCTTATTGACAAAATTGTATGATAGGCATTAATATATACATAAAAATTGAATATAAGAGGAAATAGGCGTCGAGAGACTTAATCTGGAATTCGGTAACGGAAGCACTGCGTGTATCAGCACTTCCCCAAGCCGAAGCGGTCCCGCCACTGTAAGGTAGAGTCTTCACATAACAATGTCACTGGAGCTTGCTCTGGGAAGGCGTGTGCAGACGATGACACCAAGCCAGGATACTTACCTATTTCGACATCACCGTCGGCTTTTGCGGATTTTCAGAAGCCGGTACCTGCGAGCGATGGGTAGGGGATTGTGTTCATGTTTCATGACAAGACATCTCCGGCTGTATTTAGTGCACCGGTTTTTCTTTTTTCATGAAAAAAGTCCGTCTGAACCAATCATGGTCGCAGACGGACTTTTTTGCTAGGAAGAGGGGATTTATAGGACTTATTGTCTATATCTTTCAAAAAAATATTTCATATGAATGTTTGGAGAGAACGGAGGCTCTTTCATGTCTGAGAAAAGGAAAAAGAAGCAGCTCGTCACAGGTGTCCTGTGGATGCTGCTGGTCGGCGCCCTGTCGCACCCCGCCGCAGCCGCCGAGACGGCACCCCCACCCGCCCCCGCGCAGGACGGTGCATACACAACCCCCGACATCACCGTCGAGGCGAAACGCCCCGCGTGGGAGGAGATCCTTTCCCCCGGCACCGTGACCGTCATTCGCCCCGAGGAGTTTCAGGGCGAGCAGAAGACCCTGCCCGACTTCCTGCGGATGGTACCGGGCGTCCACGTGCGCGAGGTCAATGGAAAGGGGCAGTATACGACTGTGACCGTGCGCGGTTCAACGGCGGCGCAGGTCGGCGTCTTTGTCGACGGCGTGCTGACGAATCTCGGCGGTGACGCGGCCGTCGACATCTCGACCATCCCCGTGAGCAACGTCGAGCGCATCGAGGTCTATCGCGGCTACATCCCTGCGCGCTTCGGCGGCACCTTCATCGGCGGCGTCATCAACGTCGTGACGAAAAGGCCCACGGGCACGCACGGCTCTGCCGAGGTCGGGCCGAGCTCGTTCGGCGGCAGGAAGGCATCCGTCGAGGTCACAGCCCCCGTCGGCAGCGGCAGCCTCCTCTTTGGCTTCAACCACGAGCAGCGCGACGGCGACTTCCCCTATCACAGCTATGCGGCGGAGCAGTGGCTCGACCACAGCGGAACAGGCAAACTCTACAAAGACTTACATCAGCGCATCTCCGACTTTGAAGCGATGACTCCCGCTCAGCGGACAGCATACGACGCAGTACCGGGACAAAACTGGACAGCCGACTACAAGGAGCTGAAAGATTCCCTCCCCCAATATGAAGACGCTGCTGCCGCCGCCAAGGATGCGCAGCGTCACCGCAAATACAACGATTACAAGAATACGGATATGCTCGTCAAGTGGCAGAATGACAACTGGATGGTCAAGGCGACATACAAGCACATCGACCGTCACCTGCCCGACAGCCTGTGGGTCGCAAGCGGATACGATCAAATGATTCATCCGGGTCTCATGGTGGACACGAAGGATCTCTATAAATACGACAGCCGCCGCCAGAAGATTGACGCGTCGAGCGTTCTCCTGCAGAGACGCTATCTGACGAAACGCATGGAATGGGGCTGGTCGATCGACTATCTGAACCAGAAGAAGAAGTATCGTGCGGAGCATCTCTATGACGGATGGACAAAGTCGTGGGAAAATGTACCTCTGCGCGAGTGGAGCGAATATCACTCGAACAAGTACAACATGCAACTCGACGGTACATATGAAATCGACAAGCGCAACATGCTCGACTTCCAGATGAACTATTCCCGTGAGCGCATGCGTATCTCGGGCAACGGTCTGGACCAAAGAATCAACGATACCGGCACGAGCCTCTACGACCAGATGCGCACGAAGTACGATCAAGACATCCTCAACCTACAGGTGCAGGACACGATCACACTCGACAAAGAGCGCACATGGCAGCTGACGCCCGCCATTCGCTACAATCGCTCCAAGATCACAGGCTACAGTGATCTGAGCCGCTTTACGTCCGGAACGAACTACCGCTGGATTCACCCGCGGGACAGTCAGACGGACAGCAAGGTCACATGGCAGCTCGCCCTCAAGAAGGAGTTCACGCCCCACTTCACCATGCGCATGACGGGCGGCACCTACTTCCGCCTGCTCAACATGTACGAAATTGCGGGCGACGGCGCCGGCATCCTGCCCGCTCCCATCGACTGCAACGCACAAAGCGCAGCTTTCCCCATGCCGGAGGAGGGCAAGCAGTTCGACCTTTCCGCGATCTGGGACGGCAAACTTCTCGATGCGGACAGCCGTACGATACTGACGTTCTTCTGGCGCAAGTCCGATCGTATGCTCCAGCTCTACCGCAGGGGACTCACCTACAGTTCCTATTTCAACGATGCACGCGGCAGTGCGCATGGTGTGGAGCTGCAGACGAATTTCCACTGGAAGAAGTTCGACTTCGATCTCGAAGGAACATATCTGAAGTCAAGTGCGGAGCGCAAAAACTCCGCCACAGGGTACAGCTGGTTCGAGGTACACCCGACGTTCCAGCCCGAATGGGAGTGGAACGCACGTCTCACCTATCGTCCCATTATGCAGTGGCAGGTCTTCGGCGAGGTGCATCACATCGCAAAATACTATACGCACTACGAGATTGACCCCGCTGCTCCCGAGCTCAGCGGACGGCCGACGGCGGGGCTGACGACGCTCAACCTGGGCGCACGCTGGTCGCCGCGCACGGATATGACCTTGACCGTCGGCGTCAACGACGTCTTTGACAAGGGACCGCAGCAGCGCGTCCGCAGCATCCAAGGGTACGGCGACACCGGAACCGGTGCGAACATCGAGTATCCCCTGCAGGGACGCACCTATTACATGAATTTCCGCTATGAATTCTAAGATGCAGAATGGAGGATCTCTATGAAATTACATCGCAGCAAACGAAAGACCATGCAGCTGGCAGCCCTCGTTGCGGGCAGCCTGCTCTGCGCCTCGACCGCAGGCGCGGCAGACCTCATCGTGACGATCCCGTCAAACTACACGGACAGCGAGCTTGGTACGGTCACCGGCTCACGTGTGACGACACACATCGACGCGACGCCCCGCAAGGCTGTCATGCAGGGACTCGGCGGTGACTTCACCCCGTTCAACTATCACGCACAGGGAAAGAGCATGCTCTTTGCGCGGCGCTATACCTACAGCACGACGAACCTGCTGCCGTCCTTCCTCCTCGACCCGAACAAGCTCGGCGCCGCTGAGAACGCCGCTTCCGGTATCGTCTCTGCTGCACCAAACGCGCACGCTGTCGCTGCAGCTGACGGCTTCATCTATGTGACGGGCTACGACCTCGGACAGATCGGTGTTGCCCGCAAAACCGACAAGCTGCTTCTGGAGCGCACGCAGGCGACGGTGAACCTCATGGAGGACATCAAGACCCATGCCGGCTATCAGTTCACAGAAACATATCAGGATCTCGACAAGGGCGTGACCCATACAGGCGACCCGACGAAAGCAAAGGTGCACGGCGAGGGTCTGTTCATCGACGGCCGCAACCTCTACGTCGCAGCGTCTATGAATCCGAAGGGCGGCTGGGATGCTTATGACGACGGCTTCCTCATGCAGTACCGCATCAAGGACGACGGCAGCTTAGAGTTCGGCAGTTATACGCGCATTGGGCGCAACAACGGCAACCGCATCAACAAGTTCAACGACGTGCTCATGCTCTCCGCCATCGGTGGCAAGCAGTACTCGGACGGCACGGGCAACAACAAGCACACGGCGCTCAGCATTGCACGGCTCGATGGCGACGGCAAGATCATCGGCACGGCGATGCGGAAAGCGGAGCTTCCTGCTGCAGTCAAAGCAAAGGGACAGGACTTCCGCGACATTCAGATCATGCCGAACGGTACGGCATACGTCATGACCTACAACCTCGACGGCGGAGCGTTCGTCAAGGGAGCAGTCTATCAGACGACGGTGTCGAACCTCCTCTCGTCCACGCCCGACGACTGGACGAAGGTCAAGGATCTGGACGATTCCGGCTGGTTCGGCACGCTGAACGCCGAACACTACACGAAGCGGCTTTGGCTGGAGTCCGGAACGAATCTCTATGCCTACGAGGACGGTGCGAAGGGCGATGCACCAACGCATACATGGCAGGCGAAGGATTTTGCTTCCAATCCGGCATACTATCAGTTCAACAGGGTCGGGGCGATCGCGCCCGACCGCGTGACGGGAACGACCGCCTCCGTCGTTCTTGCTGCAGCAGCTTCCGAAAATCCTGACGCCGTATGGAAGAGCGCAGGCGAGGTTGCCGTGCCACTGACCGCTGACGCCTCCTACAGCGCCGATACGACAGTCAGCCTCGGCAAGACACTCACAGGCGACAAGAAGACGAACGTGCTCGCCGGCGTATACGCTGCATCTGGCGATGTCCATGTGAATGCGGCAGGGCGTACGCTGCAGCTCCAAGTGGAAAACACCGTCGGCAATCCAACGGGCATCTATGCAGGAAACGGCAAGAATGTCACCATCGACGCCGGAAAGGTCAACATCCTCACGAAAGAGCTGGCAGGCGGCAACACCTTGACGAACGCCATCCAGCTTGATGCGGCGAAGGACGCGGCATCGACCGTCACGATCAACGCCCCCGTCAACATCTCCATGACGGGCGGCCTCGGCGGCAACGGCGTCGCCGTGCAAAAGAGCGATCGCTTCGGCGAGAAGTCGTACGAGGCAGCTGCCACCTCCGCCATAACAATCAACGGCGACCTTAAAATCGCGGGCACAAAAACGGATCAGTGGGGCATCCCCATCAACCGTGAGAACGTCTTCTCGCGCTTCAACAACGCAGGCATTTTGACGCAGGTCGAAAAGAGCAAGGTGACCGTAAACGGCAATGTCGATATGACCGTCTACGGCAACGGCGTGACGACGAATGCGAAGGACAGCAGCGTCTACATTGGCGGCGGCGCAATCCAGGTTCCCGCCGGTATGAAGTACAGCTACTATGCCCTTGGCGCGTATCAGGGCACCATCCATATGAATACGGGCGCGGACGGCGCAACGCCCGGCACACGCGACGTGAAGCTCAACGGCGACCTCTTTGCGCTGTCCACCGGAAAACTGAATGTCGCCCTCACCACAGCGAACTCCTATCTGCACGGTCTCGTCGATAACGGCGGCACGGCGAACCTCTACCTGCAGAACGGCGCACAGTGGACGAACGAGGCGCGCAACGAACGCTACTATCAGGACGACGAGGATAAGGGTGCGGGCATTCTCGCGGATGGCAAATATATGCCCAAGAGCCGCATTACGAACTTCCATGGCGGCGCAGCGGAATCCTCACGCGGGTTCATTTTCCAGAAAAGCGCCCAAGAAATTGCCATCGACAACTACAGCGGTCATACGAAGGTCGTCTACGAACACGACGCTGCGACGCCAACCACGATGAAGGGCGGCGACGTCCGCATTGCAAAGGCAGCGGCGAACAGCGGCATCACCCTCTCCACGCACAACGCAGGGCTGAATACAGAATCGACCAAGGCAGCGGATGTGAACCTCGTGAGTGCGACGCTGAACGCGCTGGCGAACAAGCTGTACTATACGGCGTACACGACGGGAGAACGGAATCTCTCAGGCACGGCAGAAATCGCGGAGGGGCTCATCTCCTCCTCAGCGACGCTGAAGATCGCGCCGATCACATTCCGCAGCGATAGCGGACAGGGTCGCTACATCTATGCGCCCGCAACAGATCCGACGCCGACCCCCGATCCGAAGCCAACACCGGATCCCAAACCGCCGACGCCGACCCCAGATCCAAAGCCGCAGCCAAAACCCGAGCAGAGAACAGAGTTCTCGACCGGCATCACAGGCGATGAAAGTAAGGATGCAGCATACAAGGATGGCGGCGTGCGCAACAAGGACGGCGGCTATGTCTTCGGGAAATCGACGACCGTCACTGCACCGACAGGCATTGCAGCCTCCAAGGAGCACCCCATCACCGTGACGACCACTCCCGGTGCAACGCTGAAGCTCAATGCAGAGAAGACAGGCATCGATGCAGTGACCGATGCTGCTGTCAAGATCGCAGGCGAGCGTTTGGAAGTGCAGGCATCCACCGAGGGTGCACACAGCATCAAGGCGGCACGGAACGCCAAGGTTGACATCTCCTCCGGATTCGACATCAAAGGTGCCATCGAAAACGAGGGCGGAGTTGTTACGCTGAACGACGCAAACAAGACAAGTGTGCTCAAAGGGGATGTCTATCAGCGCGGCGGCGTGTTCAACCTGACACTCAGCGGCAAGGATTCACATGCACAGAGCGCGATTCGCAACAACGGCGGCACAGTGAACATCGACCTCTCGGGCGACGGCGCACAGTTCACGGGCAGCATCCGCAAGCTGAGCACGATGTCCTCCGCACTGCGGGCAGCCCCCTCCGCTCCGGGGCAGAACCTCCGCCTTGGCGCAAAGGCAACGTGGAACGTCACAGGCGCCTCGGATATTACGAACCTCACGGCAGAGGGCGGACGCATCGTCCAGCAGTCGGACGGCGTTCTGAACATCGCGAACTACACGGGCAAGGCGACCGTGTTCTACGAAGGAACGGCGGACAAGGACGGCAAGCTGACGCTCGCGAAGAATGGCAAAGTCCAAGTACAGAACGTCACGGGGACGAAGAACCACCTCACCTTTGCCACCAAGGCATTTGGCGAGTCGGAGGAGGCGGAGAAGAAAGTCGCCACCGCACTCGCAGGGCAGTTCCGCTATACCGGGGATCGCGCGGCGAATATTGAGAACAACGCGCTCAAGAACCTCGACCTCGATGTCGTCATCGGCGAGGGCATTCTGAAATCCGAAGTGACGTACCAGATGCTCCTCGACCCTGCAACGGGTACGGCGAGCGGCATCAAGGAAATCGCACGCCCCCTGATCGGCAGCTACGAGACGCAGGTCATGCGCGGCGTCAAGTCCGCCATGGCGGCATCTGCGATGGCATGGCGTGCCGAGGCGAACGACCTCATGAAGCGCATGGGCGATCTGCGCCTCTCCCCCGCGGACGCAGGACTCTGGGCGCACATCTATCGCGGCAAATCCTCGAGCGACAAGGACGGCATGGACTATGATCTGAACTATACGACCATCCAGATCGGCTATGACAAACAGGCGAGTGCGGACTGGCGCGTCGGTGTTGCGGGCAGCTACATGAGCGGCAGCTCCTCCTACGCGTACGGCAGCGGCAAGAACAAAGAGGGCAACTTCGGCGTTTACGGTACATGGTCGGGCAAGGACGGCGCATACGTCGATCTCATCGCCAAGATCGGCCGCCTCTCAAACGACTTCACTGTGTCCAATCCTGATGGGCTCTATGTCAAGGGCGACTACAAGACATGGGGTATGTCCATGTCCGCAGAGTACGGAAAACGCATCGCCATGGCGGGCGGCACCTACATCGAGCCGCAGGCAGAGCTCATCTACACGCATCTGAACGGTGCGAACTACACGGGGCTCAGCAGCTACACATTCCATGGCGGCTCCTATCCGGATCTCGAGATCCGACAGGGCGCGATGAACAGCTTCATCGGGCGCATCGGCATCGGGTTCGGCAAAGAGACGGAGCGCAGCACCTGCTTTGCAAAACTCTCTCTCTATCACGAGTTTGCGGGCAGCCTCTCCACCGACTACATCGTCCCGACACAGGAAAAGAACACGCAGCTGGACTTCAAAGACACATGGATCGGTGTCCAGCTCGGCGGCACGATGAAGCTCAGCGACCATACGAATCTCTACGGCAGCTTTGAGAAAACCTTCGCCGGCGATATAAAGACCGACTGGCGTGTCGATGCCGGTATGCGCTGGAATTTCTAAGGATTCTCGCAGCTCATGCGTGCAGGAGGGGATTCCCTTCCCCTTCCTGCACTTTTTGTGAAAAGGAGTGCAAACGATGACGAAAGGATTTTTTCGCAGACGAAGCCGCCTGCATTTGAGCGCCCTCGTGCTCGGCGGTCTCTTCTACGGGTCGACTGCCTGTGCAGCCGATCTCGTCGCTGCTGTCCCATCGGACTATACGAACAGTGACATCGGTACAGTCACGGGGTCTCGTGTGACGACGGATGTCGATGCGACGGCACGCAAGGCGGTCATGAAGGATCAGGGCGGCGACACCGCGCTGTTCAACTTCCATCAGGATGGTGCAAGTCAGCTGTTCATGCGGAAGTATAAACCGAAGTTGCCGAGTCTTTTGCTTGATACCAATACGCTCGGTACAGCAGGTGCAAAGCTCGCGGAGGGAACGATCAGTGCATCGCCGAACACGCATAGCGCGGCGACGCATGGCGACTTCGTCTATGCGACGGGCTACGACCTCGGCAAGATCGGTGTGGCGAAGAAAACGGGGGCAGCCCTTACGGAGGACACCTCTGCCACGATCGACCTCAAGAGCGACATCAAGAACCACGCGGGGCATAATTTCAACGGCACATACGAGATCAAGGAAAACGACGGCTCGACCACCAATAAAACGGGTTCGGAGTCGGCAGCCAAGGTACATGGTGAAGCGCTGTTCGTTGACGGGAACGACCTCTACGCCGCCGTTTCAATCAATCCGGAGGGCGGCTACAGCCCCTACGACGACGGTTATCTGCTCCACTACAAGATCCAGTCCGACGGCAAGCTCGCATACAAGAGTTCCGCACGCATCGGCCGCAACGTCGGCAACCGCATCAGCAAATTCAATGATACCCTCTTTGTTGCAGGAAGCGGCGGAAAGCAGACAGCGGCGGGCAACAAGAACCATTCGGAGATTACGGCGGTCTCACGCGATGCGACCGGAACGCTCACTACCCCAAAGCACATCCTTGGAAAAGATCTGCTCGGTGCAGCGGGCGAGGACATCCACGACATCAAGGTGATGCCGAATGGCACGGCCTACATCCTCGCCTACAATATGCCGGGGCAGGCAACAGGTCATGTCTACAAGACGACCGTATCGAACATGCTCTCCGCTACCCCCGATGCCGCGACCGCCATCACTGAGGTGAAGGACGGCGGCTACATCGGACAGATGGACGCCGAATATTATACGAAGCGCCTTTGGGTCTCCGACGGTGCAAATCTCAAGGTCTATACCGACGGCGATACCGCCCCGAAGAAGACGTGGGCAGCGACGGACTTTACATCGAACAGCACCAGAAGCAATCTCGCGGGCATGACGAGGCTTGCCCCCGACTATGTGACCGGCTCGCTTGCCGCAGTCAACCTCACGCCGCCCGCAGAGGTCGGCGGCACGGCGCCAACAGCCGCAGTGAACCCGAACGCCGTATGGAAGACGGGCGGCAACTATACGGATACGATTACGACACGTCCGAGTCCGAACTGGTCGGCAGATACCCTCGTCAATATCGGCACGGACAAGTTCGGCGATAAGAAGACCAATGTGCTCGCCGCTGTTTCCAGTGCCACAGGCACGAAAAATCTTACCATTGGAAAGAGTACCCTTGCCCTGCAGTTGCAGGTGGAGAACAGTGTCGGCAATCCGACGGGACTCTACGCGGGCAACAACGGAAAAAATCTCATTGTGAGCGCTAAAGAGGTCAATATCATCACACGCGGACGCGTGGGCGGCAATACACTGACGAACGCCGTGCAGCTTGATGCGGCAAAGGATAAAAAAGCAGCAATCACCATCAACGCCCCGCTCAATATCTCGATGACGGGCGGGCTTGGCGGCAACGGCGTCGCCATCCAGAAGAGTGACCGCCACGGTGAGAAGTCCTACGAAGCAAGTGTCGGTTCTACAATCAAGATTAACGGCAATCTCAAGATCACGGGTGCAAATACGAATGAATGGGGCATTCCGCTCAACCGCGAGAACGTCTTCTCGCGCTTCAACAATGCGGGCATCCTGACGCAGGTGGAAAAGAGCGATGTTACCGTAACGGGAAATGTGGATATGACCGTCTACGGCAACGGCGTGACGACGAACGCCGCAGACAGCGATGTCACGATCACGGGCGGCGGCTCGATTCAAGTGCCCGCAGGGACGAAGTACAGCTACTACGCCCTCGCCGCCTACAAGGGCGCGATCAACATGAATATGGGTGAGAACGGCGCAACCCTTGGCAACGGCAAGACGGGCAGTGCAATCGCCGACGTGAAGCTCGACGGCGATCTCTTTGCGCTGTCCACGGGCAAGCTGAACGTCGCCCTGCTGACGGACAAATCCTATCTGCACGGCAT
>ERZ773063.1878-NODE-1878-length-11855-cov-3.978051_pt1 | contig 11855 bp, 9 predicted proteins | sample MGYA00580625_ERZ773063 | MGnify/ENA primary metagenome ERZ773063 (study PRJEB29015, sample SAMEA2738022) | human oral metagenome | biome: human oral; feature: human-associated habitat; material: dental | place: China | collected 2042 ...
CCATGCTCACTTCCGTAGCATAGACGGCACTCTGCATACCGCCCAAGCCTATCCACACCTCCTTGTAGAGTCGGTTCGGGTCATTGTTCTGGTTGATGGAGAGTATCTGGCTCTTTTCCTTTTCAGACAAGCCGAGCATCGCCTGTATGCCGTCGAACTTGGTCATGTACTTGCGCTGGTCAAGCAGTATCTTGCAGTCGGAGTTGTTGATGATACTTTCCTTGACAATGGGCGACTGAATGATATCGTCCACCTCCTGCGTTACGACAATGGCTTCCCCGAAATACTTTCTCACCGTCTTATAAAGATACTTGATGTAATCTGCCATGTTTGCCGAAGCAATGGCTTTCCATGCTTCCTCAATGAGTATCATCTTGCGGATACCCTTTAATCGGCGCATCTTATTGATAAAAGCCTCCATGATGATAATCGTTACCACAGGAAAGAGGTCCTTATTGTCCTTCACTTGGTCGATTTCAAAGACGATGAAGCGTTTAGAGAGCAGGTCGATGTTCTTGTCCGAGTTCAGCAGGAAATCATATCGACCACCACGATAGTATTGCTTCAATGTCGTTAAGAGGTTGTTGATGTTGAAGTCCGAGAGCGTTACCTTGATGTCACGCTTTTCCATATCCTTTCGGTACACGTCCCGCAGATACTCATAGAAAGTATTAAAACAGGGCGTAACGCTATGGTCAGCACATATCAGCTCGATATAGGAGTTTACGGCTGAACCAAGTTCACCAGCCTCGGTCTTAGTGATATGCTCATCGGCACTCTTCCAGAGCGTGAGCAGTAGCGTACAGATACTCTCCCTTTTCTCTACATCGAAGAAGTAATCATCCGTATAGAAAGGGTTGAAAGATATAGGGCTTTCATTGGTATAGGTGAAATATACGCCGTCCTCACCCTTGGTCTTGCGGTGGATAAGTTCACACAAGCCTTGATATGAGTTACCCGTATCAACCAAGAGGACGTGCGCCCCTTGTTCGTAATACTGGCGTACCATGTGGTTGGTAAAGAAAGACTTGCCACTACCCGAAGGACCCAAGATAAACTTGTTACGGTTGGTGATGACTCCCTTTTTCATCGGTAAATCCGATATGTCCAAGTGGACGGGCTTTCCAGACAGGCGGTCTGCCATCTTGATGCCGAATGGAGAGAGCGAATCCTTATAGTTCGTCTCTGCCGTAAAGAAGCAGAGGGCAGGCTCGATGAAAGTATAGAATGACTCTTCTGCTGGAAAGTCTGCCGCATTGCCGGGAATACCCGCCCAGTAGAGCGTTGCCGCATCAATGGTATTGTGGCGAGGGTGGCATTCCATAAGAGCAAGTGCAGAGCCCACGTCATTCTTGATCTGGCGAAGTTCTTCCTTATCGCTGCTCCATGCCAGTACGTTGAAGTGGGCACGGATAGATGTCAGCCCCTGTGAGTGAGCAATATTGAGATACTCCTGTATCCATTCCTCGTTGATTTGGTTGCTACGGCTGTAGCGTGCCAGCGAGTGCATATTCCTTGCCTGCTTCTCGAAGCGTTCCAAGTTGGCATCGCTATCCTCGATGAAGAGGTACTGGTTATAGATATGGTTACAGGGTAGCATCAGCCCTACGGGAGAGGCAAAGGAAAGACGGCAGTCGCTTCGGTCGGTGGATAATCGCTCATATCGGCTGTCCGTGCTGACTGTTGTAGGCAGGTCGTCCGTATCGGAAAGTGTATGCAGACAAAGCATATTGTCGCCCACACGCACAAGGTCTGCGCCCAGACGGATGTCCTCCAAAGACGCATGCCCTTCTTCAGATAAAGAGAAATACCTGTCGAGTAGTCCTCCTTTTTCATTTGTGCCAACCAACTCTACCTCTGTCATGCGGACAATCCTTATTTGCTCGGTATCGTTGATGATACGCTCAAATTGGTCTACTGCTTCCATGAACTTCATCACTTCATCCTTGTTGGTAATTTCCTTGGGCAATAGGTGTCCACGGCAGAGCGAAGAGAAGTTGCTCTGCTGTGCCATACGCTGCTTGTTCGTCTTGGTAAGGAAGAGATAGACTGAGTGGTGGAGATACGGACGCTCATTGAAGTGCCGCTCAGAGGAACGGGCAAGGAAGCTCAGTCCGCCATCGGAGAGCTTTCCTTGATAGTCCTCCTTAATGAACCAGTCCTGCTTGTGTACGATGCTGTAATTGGGTAGCACCTTGATTGCCTTATGCCAGGCAGAGTGCATTGCTTCGTATTCTGTAGAGGTAACGGTGAAGAGTTCGGGTAGTTCCACACGGAAAGCCACCGTGATGTCTGCATCCTTGCTCACCATACAGCCTTGCTCAATGGAGAGCAGCGGAAACTTCGACTCCAAGGTGGTTATCTTGCTTTTATTTCTCATTTTTTCGCTTTCTTTGGTTGAAGGTTACGGATGAGGTGGCAGACCGTTCGGCGGTTCACAAGGTAGCGTGGGTGCATACGCACTGCCCCTTTCTTCATTAGCCCATATTGCCCGTACTTTCTATTCATGGCGAACGTTTGCCATACCACAAGGCTGGCACCCACTACGCCTATGATAAGACAGGTAACTTGGCTGACTCCACAGAGATAGAGAATGACCACGAGAATGAAGACTGCCAGCAGGCCTCCTGCAAAGAGGAAGAGATACTGTGCCTTCAAGCCCTTGAACTCTACCGTCCGGCCTACACCCTTGTTGATTTCAAATGCTGCCATCGTCTTACAGGAAGAAACTTCTCAGGATAGTGGCAGCCACGATGAGGAAGATACACGCACCGAACCAAGAGGCTGCGGTCTTGCTCGTATCGGGGTCACCACTTGAGAACTTATTATAGACTTTTATTCCTCCAATCAGACCTACTACGGCTCCGATAGCATAGATAAGCTTTGTACCAGGATCAAAATAGCTTGTTACCATCTTTGTGGCTTCATTGATACCCGCCATGCCGTTGCCCTGTGCGTATGCTCCTGTGGCAGTGGCGGCTATCAGGAGCAGCATTGTGATTTTCTTTTTGTTGTTCATTGTTCTTTTTATTTTAAGTTGTTAAATGAATTGTTTTCTTTTGGGTAGAGATGGTAAGGGGTGGCTCGGTTTTATCGTATGACTGATATTGGTTGATTGTTTTACTTTTGAGCCACCCCTTGATCACTTTACAATATGAATAAAAACATTAGTCTTACAGATAGTATGAAAGTGGACGCTCGTCATCTTCCAAAACATCGCTGTCTCTGCTCTCTACGTTTGAGTTCGTTTCAAAGTCAGAAGAAGAGTTTATATTATTTTCCTCTAATTCCGCTTCTTCCGCCTTGCGAATGGCAGCAAGCAGTTTTTGATGGTCTTTCTCCTGCTTGAGTGTTGCTTCTTTGATATAGTCCATAAGCTGTGTGCCCTGTATGCTTTGCAGCGTATCCTGCACTTCGGTTTCGTTTTCCTCATCAAGCGTGTCGTCATTGCTGTGCCAACCGTTTATACGGGACAAGTCCCTTGTAAGAATAGCGGACGGTGAGACTTCTGGTAAAGAATCGTATGCAATCTGCAGTTCCTCACGAATGATAGTATCTTCGTCCGGTTCGTCCATTGTGTAGTCAACCTGCATTTCATTGTCATCTTCTGTACCTTCCGCCTCTTTTGTCTCTCCGGACACAGATGAGTTTTTCCCTGCAAAGGTATTTGGATTATCAGCTGATTTTTCTTTTGATGAAGTATCGGGAACATCAGGGATTTTTTGAGAATTTGTCGTAATCTCTTTTGAAATTTCGTCATAGCGTTCCCTATATGACTTACTTTTACCGACAAGTATTTGCCGTGCCTGCTCAACCTGGTCTTGCGTAACAGAAGAAGTACTCTGCTTTTGTTTCTGCTTGTTTTTCTTTTTACTTTCTTCTTCCACTTTTTGGCGCACAGTATGTAACTGCTGCCAAAGAAAGAGTATTCCTACAAGCAACCATATCACAGTCAAAAGCAGGAGAATATTGAATAGTATTGTTTGCATAATGGTGATGTTTGTTTGTCATTTATTCTTTGTTCAAAAGTCTATTGCCACCTTGCGTCGATGCTTTGCTGTAGCATTATTGAGAAGTTCCTTATGCTCCTTGAGGTGTTCACGGAGAATATTATCAATATAGCAAGCCATTGATACCCGCTCTCCCAAGTCCTGTAAGACGTTTCTTAGCACTTGGAGTGTATCAGCACTCATTGTAAAATTGGTTCGCTCTCGAAGGCGGATTGACTGTAAATAACGTGTTCGGTAGTCCTCTAAAGAAGTACGAGGTGTTTCCGCACTTCTATCATCTCCTCTCTCGTGGCTTTTACACAAGGTCTTCTCCTGCTTATCCTCCGAAGTAGGCATAAGCTCCTTTACCAAATGTTGTTTTTTCTTTTGGTTGCCACCGACCTTTGTTTTCATATCCTCTTCCTCATCAGGAGGGTCAAAAGCCACCGTTTCCTTGGGTGGTGTCTTCATTACCCCGTCTTCTGCCATTTCCTTGAGCTTGGCTTCCAGTTTTTGTCGCTGTTCCTGTATCCTTGCCATAGTGCTGTCTTATTTAAGTTGAATATGGGTAAGCAATTCCTCTGTCAGCTCATCAATGCCGGTCCCGATTCGTAAAGACTTATTGGGAGGCAGGTAAGTGGAACGGAATACTCCACGGAATCCGTATTGCTCCAGTTCATGGCTGAAGCGATGAGTTGCATAGACATACTGGTCAAGTAGCGTGTAATCTTCGTTCTTGATATACCTACTATAGTATTCTATGAGCGTGTTCTTAACTCTTCGGTCAACCTTGTTCCATAGCAGAATGACTTCCTTGATACGGACACTTGACATGGATACACCCAAGTCGTTTACCGCCTTGATATAGGTAAGGCAGGCAACCATTGACTGAACGTCAGGCTCTAAAGGTGAAAGGATATAGTCCATCTCCAGCGATAGCTGCAAAAGGTCACTTGTACCAGCATGACCAAAAAAGTCGAAGATGACCAAATCAAAAATCTCAGACGGATGTTTACGGATATACTCGTTAGCTTTTTCTATTGCCTCCTTAGGGTCTGCCTTGAGTATGCGATAGGCTGTACGCTTCAAAGAGGAGAAATGTTGCTTCATCTGCTTGGAAAGCAGTGGATCACCTTCTATGCAAGCCTTTTCCCTTTCACGGAGTTTATAGAATGAGTCCTGAGACAAGTCACAGTCTACTACAAAAAGATGGATATTTCTTTCGTAGTAAAAAATGCTGCTGACAATCTCAGCCAAAGTGCTTTTGCCAACACCTCCCTTTTGAGAGGAGAAGCCCAGAAATATGGGCGATGTTTGTATCTGTTCCATACTATAGATATTTTTATCGTTTGAACTATAATTTGAATGGTAGTTCGTTAGAGTAATCTTCAGAGCGAATTATTAATTCTTCTATCTGTCGAAATACCGAAGTATCTATCGTTTTATTTGTCGATTTGTCGACATATCGATAGTTCTATTTGACGATATATTGAACTATTGAAATAGAGTTCGTCATATCGTTCTTTAAATAGTTCTATCGAACGATATCACGTTCGTTTTATCTGCAAAATAAAAGCTTTTTCGATAGATATTTCTATGCGATAGAAGTACAAGGAAATACAAGGAAAAAGAGTGAACATCATTGATAATGAGATATTTGAAAATCTGCCGTAACTTTGCAGGCAGATAGAAGATATGGAGATATACTCTTAGAAACAGACACCCTAAAAGGTGGATGCTTCTATTGCATCAACTCTTGATATTGGCAAGGTGTGTCTTTGTCCGACAAACCGCTGTTTGTGCTTGCCCCGAAGGGGAATTAAATCACTCCGAAGTCGTGTGATTAGAAGAATAAGAATAAGAGAATATGGCAAGCGATAAATCAAGGAAAAGAGTAGCGAAAAAGTATGGTGATATGCCCGATAAGTGGGACGATTGGCACGTCCGTTTACCAGACCCGAAAGACCAAATACGAGTGATAGACCTCTATCACAAGTCAGGCTCAATGTCCAAGTCTGAGTTTGTGCGTGCAAGGTTATTGGGCGATCATTTCAAGGTGATAACGGTGGACAAGTCAGCCGTGGAGTATTACCGCAAGCTCTCCGAACTCACAGTTCAAGTACATAAGATTGGCACAAACTATAATCAAGTAGTACGTCTGATGCGCCTTTATACGGCAGAGAAAAGCGTACAGGCATTGTTGCGGGAGCTTATAAAACTTACCAATGAAATAAAATCCATACAGGAACAAGCAATGGACCTAACGGTTGAATTCAGAAAGAAAAAGAGGTTTGATACGCTAAATCATAATTTTTAGGTATTGTGAGTTTTTAGAACAATTGCTACCTTTATACCCACAAATCAGACAGAGAAGATTGGTAAACATCTCACCTCAGTCTGAAAAAGTATGGAATAAAGCAACGGATAAGCGAGAAACAGTCATTGCCCATATCGTTCCTTACATATTATATAATAAAGATATAAAAGAAGCTTTGTAATATTTATATCGCTAAGAATGTGCTAGGCCCGACGTATAATTACTCCTTATGCTACCACAAATTATTTTCCATTAAACGGGAATAACTTTGATATGATAAGAAGCAATTATATGTGTAGGGGTGTATTGGCTCTATGTACATTGTTCATTACAACAATAGCATGGGCACAGCATGATTCAGACTCCCTAAAAAATGATTACAGAAAGTCACATCTGCAGGATAACAGCAGAACAGATTTGCATGGTGACAAGTTTAAACAAGTCCAGCATCTGGATGAAGTAGTGGTTCGTGGCAACCAAGTGAAGCGTGTCAATTCGTCAGCATTCAATGTTTTGGCGGTAGACACCCGACGCTTGCGCAATACCAACCTCGATTTGGCGCATGTTCTTGATCGTGTGCCAGGTGTGAAAGTACGTGAGGACGGAGGTCTTGGATCTGGGACAAGCATTAATCTTAATGGATTTACGGGAAAACACGTGAAGCTATTCATCGATGGTGTACCGATGGATGGTGTATCATCGAGTTTCAGTATTAATAATATACCTGCGAGCTTTGCTAACCGCATCGAGGTGTATAAGGGGGTCGTGCCTGTAGATTTCGGTGGTGATGCATTAGGAGGTACCATCAATATTGTTACAGACCACTCCCCACATACCTATATTGATGCCAGCTATAGCTATGGCTCCTTCAATACTCATCGTAGCAATCTCTGTCTTGGCTTGTCGGGCAAATCAGGTCTTACCTTCCGCCTAAATGCCTATCAGAATTATTCTGATAATGACTATAAGGTAAAGACACAATGGACTGACCTTAGTACCAATGCTGTAAGCAATGATGAGGCTTGGTTCCGTCGATTTCACGACAGATACCATAACGAGGCTGTTGTATTATAAGTTGGTGTGGTGGATAAGAAGTGGGCAAACAAACTCATTTTCGGCTTGAGCTATAGTCATGAATATGCACAGATACAGAACGCCAACTTGATGAAAATAGTGTTTGGTGGGAAGTATCGCACGGTACAAGGATGGACTCCCTCACTGCTTTACGAGAAGCGTAATCTTGCAATTCCAGGTTTGAACTTCCGATTGTCGGCTCGATACGATATGGTGAAGACCAATAATGTGGATACGCTCAGTCGCACCTATAGCTGGACAGGCGAGTATAAGGTTAATGCCTATCAAGGTGAGGGAGTACCTACGCTTGCCGAATTCAATGGTTACACTTTGGCTACCGTTGCTAATCTGACCTATCATATTGGCGACCAGCATTTCTTTACACTTAACGATACATATACTCATTACCGCCGTCGCACCACTAATGCTGCTTCAAATAACGTGCAGAGTTCAGCAGCAACCTTTATGCGTCGTGTCAACGCTAAGAATACCTTGGGGCTATCGTATAAGTTCATTCCCAACCAGCATTGGAACATGGTGGCTTTTCTAAAGTACTATGATTCGCACGTGAGAGGACCCGTCAATGTAGCTTCGTCTGGACGTGCCGATTATCAGGAGCAGGAACGTTCTACCAACGCCTTAGGCTATGGAGTGGCAGGAACTTACTTCCTCTTTCACAAAGACTTGCAAACGAAACTCTCGTACGAACGAACCTATCATCTTCCAACCGACCGTGAGCTCTTTGGCGATGGTGATTATGAAGATGGTAATGCTACGCTTCGTCCAGAGAAGAGTGATAATCTGAATTTCAACTTGAGCTATCAGCACACTTTCAATGACACACATACACTAAGTGTGGATGCCGGCTTCAACTACCGTTATATGCAGGATTATATCATCCGTACCATTGGTCAGAAGGGTGTAGTTGTCAGCAGCAACCACGGTAAGGTACAGGGAATGGGTATGGACCTCAGCCTACATTATTATTTCAAGGATGTAGCAAGTATCGGTGGAAATATCTCTATACAGAACACTCGAGACAAGGAGCGATTCAATAGTATTGGAGCAGCATCGATAACTTATGGTAACCGTGTCCCAAACTTACCTTACACCTTTGGCGGTGCTGATGCAAGCTATACTTTCAAGCATGTATTGGGTAAGGATAATCGGCTTACGATAGGCTGTGATTTGAGATACATACATAAATTCTATCGCTCATGGGTCGGCGAAGGAGCGAAACTCTATGTGCCAGAGCAGTTGAGCTGTGATGCCAACTTGGTCTATGCAATACAAGGTGGAAGATACAACGTATCATTAGAGGCAAATAACTTTACAAATGCCTTACTATATGACAACTATAGCCTGCAAAAGCCTGGCCGAAGTTTCAGCATTAAGTTCCGATATGTTTTTTATAAACAGTAGAACATAAACAAACATTATCAAAGGATTGTTTCAGAATACAAAATTATTAATTAACAACACACGTATAAAAGAAAGAGAAATACTTTTTTATCATTGTCTAAAATGACAAAGGCAGGACTATTCATTTGCTTGTTCGGAACAACTATCGGTTTCGCTGGTTGTAGTGGCGGATATGACACAATCAGTCCGAACAATAGCGGAAGCTCATCGTCGACTTCTGACAAGGCTGTAAGGAATGGAAAAGGTTCATACTTTATAGCCGTTAAGAGCGACAACGGAACTGAATATATCATGCAGACCAATAGTCTGACAGCTGGCAACCTTGACATAAGAAACAATATTATGGAGTTGCCTCAAACAGAATATACCTGGATGTTCAACAACCACAACGCCATTGGTATGGTCTATCAGCAACAGTTTGCTGGTCTGGGCTATGGATTGCGTTGGACATCTGATGAGACTCAGTTCTCTAAGTTGGGAGAGTTTCGCGTTGATACCCGTTTCTCCAACTATGGTTTCTTCAATGGTCAATTATTGACAAGTGTAGGAGGACAGGTTTCTGCTGATGGCAAACGGAATGACGGAGCCACTTTTGTCTTCTGGAATATCACAAATAATGGTGTGAAACTCGATCATACTAAGACCATCTGGACAGAAGATATCACAGGTAATGGACAGCAGGTGACCTTCTCCAGCATTATCGATAATGGTGACGGCACATTCCTCACCGCTATGGTTCAGTTTGCATTCCACCAGACAGGAACTGGTGATGGCTCCAGTGTCGGTAAAGTGAAGTACCCTGATAGTGTGTGGGTAGCTAAGATGGATAAAGACCTGAACGTGCTGAAGGTCTATCGTGACAACCGTATCAGCTATGCTGCAGGTCAATATCGCTCTCAAGTACTCCACGAATTGTTCAAGACCAATGACGGGACTGTGTATGTATTTTCTAATGCATTTAATTCCGCAACGACTCGCAAAGCTGGTGCCCTGCGCATCAACAAGGGCGCTGAAGAGTTCGATAAAGATTATTACTTTGACATTCAGACCCCTGCTGATGGCTACAAGTTCCGACGTGTTTGGTACATAACAGGCAGCAAGTTCCTCCTTGAAATATACAACGAAAAGAATATCAATACTATGACTGCTGGACATCAGTTTGCTATCGTTGATATGGCAAGCAAAAAGTTCACTTGGCTCAGTGGTATTCCTGCAAAGAATCTCATCACATCAGGAGCGGAGACAGGAGGTGTCCCGATGTATGCAGATGGAGTGATCTATCTACCTATCACTCAGTTCGGTCAAGATGCAGCCATCTATCAGGTTAATCCCGAACCTGGTGTGGCAACAAGGGTATCAGCATCAAGGGTGTGACAGAAATTAGAACACTTGGAAAGTTGAACTAAGCAACATCACTTTCCTTCCACTTGAAAACAAGATAAGTTTATATCAATAATTAACAAGAACATAATAATAAACAAAAAAGAATCATGAAAAAGTTTTTCTTTTCAGCTGCGCTTATGGCGCTCGCATCATGTATGACACTTACGTCATGCTCTGACGATGACAACAACGAGCAGGGTGGTAGCCCTTCTGTCATCAATCCTAAAGAAGTTAGTTTTGTCGTAACTTCTGGCGACCCTGCTACCGACCTTACTGGTGGCGTTTATATGAAGGTGTATAATAACTTGACAACCAACAAAAATGGCGAGAACGTGTATGGTGCAGCAGATGCTGTAAAGTCTTATGACAGCTTCACACAGGTGACTTACAATAAGACCAGTGGTATTTTTACAGGTTACATCTGTGCTCGTGGTGCTTCAGCTGAGGGTATTGGTAGTATGAAGGCTGGCCTTCGTAGCTATAAGGTGGAGAATGGTAAGCTGGTAGAGGTTGGCTCATCTGTATTGGTTTCTGCTTTCGGTAACACGGGTACATTTGGAACATACTCTTATGCGGCACATATTAGCCAGCCATACTCTATGGTAGTGGATAAGAATGGTGCAGGTAACAACATTAGCGTAAGCTTACCTCAGTATGCCATTGACAACGTAAACCCTAACATTTCCAACATTGTTGATATGGGCAACAATCAGGTAGCTATGGTCTTGAACTACAATAACCGCGATTCAGCTGCAGTTGCTATCTGCGATTATAACCTGAATATCAAGAAGGTGATTTACGATAACCGCATCGGAACATCAGTAGGAGCTATGCGTTCTGTTCGTTACACGCTTAGCGGTGCTGATGACAATGGCAACGTTTACGTATTCTCTGGTTCAAGTACAACAGACGGGAAGGTGGGTGCTCTTCGTATCAAGAAGGGTGAGACCGAATTTGACAAGAACTATCAGTTCAATATCTTTGCCGTATCTGATGGTTATCGTTTCCGCAAGGCTTTCCACATCAGTGGCAGCAAGTTCTTACTTGAGTTCTATCTCGACAAGAATAAGTATGGCAATATGGACGCTTCTGGTAAGATGGCTGTCGTAGATATGGATACCAAGACCCTGATATGGGTAACAGGACTCCCTGATGCTTCTACCGTATCATTTGGTTGGGGTGATGGCTACGCAGGTGCCTACTATCTCCCAGTGGCAGCTCCAACACGTATGGGTGGCGGCTTTGGAAATGGTGGTGGCTGGAACCATGGTGGAAACGGAAACCATGGCGGCAGAAATGGAAACCAGACACGTAGTACATCTTCTGTTATTCCAACCATTTACAAGATAGACGCAAACTCAGGTGTTGCAAGTCCATTTATGACCTTCGGAAATGGTGACTTACTCAAGGCAATAACAATTCTGAAATAATAATGTATTATTTAAATCGTATGTATAAAATCAATAAAATGCTCATAACCGCATTGGCGGTTATGGGCTTTATTTCAGCAAAAGCACAGACTACACTTCCAAGTAGTATCGCAGAAGTAGTTAAGGAGAACCCAAGTGCAAAAGCGGTGTTGGAGAATATCATGACTCGAACAAGTATAAGGAAGTTCAAGCAACAACCAGTAGAAGATGCCAAGATTGAGGCTTTGCTACGTGCAGGTA
>ERZ773063.1880-NODE-1880-length-11853-cov-3.927361_pt1 | contig 11853 bp, 11 predicted proteins | sample MGYA00580625_ERZ773063 | MGnify/ENA primary metagenome ERZ773063 (study PRJEB29015, sample SAMEA2738022) | human oral metagenome | biome: human oral; feature: human-associated habitat; material: dental | place: China | collected 2042 ...
AGGCGGTGATCGCTGGGGTTGGCAATATTTACGCTGACGAGGCACTGTGGGCGGCACGGATTCATCCGCAAACGCGCGTCAAGCATGTCGCCGACCAGCAATTGAACACATTATTTACGGAACTTAGAAAAATTTTGCAACTCAGTATCGATCAGGGCGGTTCGACGGATAAAAATTACGTTGACGCCGAGGGTCGGAAGGGAAATTATCTGACGTTTGCTCATGTATTTCGGCGTGAAGGCCAAGCCTGCCATCGCCACCCCGACCAAGAGATCATCAAGCTAAAAGTCGGTGGTCGTGGCACGCATATTTGTCCAGTCTGTCAAAAACCGCCAAAATTTGACAAATAACGGTTTATAGTGTATATTGCAGGATATGGCAGGATTAGAACAACCGCGCGGTGGATTCGACCAACCTGATGATCTGGATCGGGAATGGGCTGCGTTTGCTGCTTGCTTGGACGGACAACTGGCCGCCATCCCTGGTAGCGCGGATGATGTAGACAGTGAGCTGTTTGAATTAGTAAATAGAGGAGAGCGTGTTTCTGCGCAAGAAAACGAGCTTCATGTAATAATCAGTGGCATGTTGAAAAGATATGGGGTAGATACTATTGTTTGCTTTCCAGAAGGTAGCCAGGAAGAGGGGCTTGAAAAAAGAGAAATCGCTCGTCGGGGCTATATACAAGCAGTAGAAGATGGTGACCTAAGCAGAGTGGATTTACAGCCCATTGAGCCTTTATTTGAAGCGTATAGTAATAAACCAGAGACTCTTGAACGATTAGTTCGTGAGAATCTTGAGATGCAATCGTCACTCTGGGTTACTAGGCGTACTTCTGCTGAGATTTTTGCTATAACTATGGCTTCTATGGAGTTAGGGAAGCGGTTAATTTCAGATAATTCGGGTAATTCTGAGGGTGAGATTGATTTATCAAGGAAGATAAATGATATTGCTAGACATTTGTTGGATCTTGACGAAGATACTAGATCGTCTTGGTTTGGTTTTCTGAATAAAGCGTTCGGCGGTAAAGATGTTTCGTCCGAGCAAGTAGAGCAGGCGATGAACAACCTGGCTGCTGTTAAAAAGGCAAAATCGACGTCGAATAAAGGCATGGTTGTCATTAAACAGATAATTGAGGAAACTGGTGGAAAGCTTGATACTGTTGATAGAGTGCTTATCGCAAGCTATGTGCAAGATATATGGATAAAAAAGATTAAAGGTGATAATGGAGAGATGATGCGCCGTATCGCTGATTTGAGTAACAGAACCGGATTGTCTTCTGACCAAATAGAACGTATCGTAGACCAGTTTGATAATGTAATTCGAAATACTGATAATGATGAAAAGGAGAGTAGTACGGATGAGTAAAGATCCTTCTGATCAAATAATTGATGACAGGGAAGCTGGCAGGTCGAGCGGCGTAGGCGATAATCCATGGGATAAGCTGACTGGTAAATTTGGTGATGAAGACTCCGCGAGTTATGGCGCAGATGACTTAGATACACTTTTTATTCCTGAAGGAAAACGCGAGGCGTACATAAATCCGGACCTTCGCGATCAGCTTAATTGTGTAAAAGCTTTTATAGAAAAGAACTTTCCTGATTGGCAAAAAGACGATTCGAATCGGCTCATTCTTTACCCTGGCAGTAATTCCGACGGGACGATGGCGGACGTGTTTGGGGACAGAGTTGTTCATGTCGATCCAGACGGTCATGCGTTGGGATTTCTAGAGCGAAAAAATCTTGAGACGAAGCATATGAGGATTGAGAAATATATTGATGCTATGCCTGAAGGGCAGCAGATTGATATGTTGCTGTCGTATAATGCGGGTTCTGTGTCTGAGTCGGCACTAGAACGTTTGCGGGAGGGCGGCATCGTCCTGGCGAATAATTGGCATGGCTCGGCGGATGATTTGTATGCCAAAGAAGGGCTTGAAATGGTTGGTGCGGTTGTATACGAAAGCAAAGAGTTTGTTGCCGATGAAGAGGCGGAGTCTCTGTTGGGCACAGAGCAGCTTGTGTATACTCCGGGCGGCATAAAACCCAACCCAACAGAGGAAGAAAGAGCGGCAGGTACGGTTCTTGAACAGCACAGAAGCCCGGATACACTGTGGATATTTCGTAAGAAGCCTGTTGAATCCGAATAAAACAGCGACATTGACCGTTAATATATCACTATAAAAATCTCAAAAGACGGTAGAACTTGACAAATGAAGATGAAAAGAGTATAATGGGAGGCATTGTTAAATATTAACTAACTAAGAGAAAGTAGAAATAAAAAATGGCAAACAATGAAGACATGGTCAGCCCAGATCAAAGAAGGTTGCCGCAGGGCGGCTGGGGGTTATTAGAATCTGGTTTGAGTTTATATGCCGAGTCTGGTGCGGCTAATCGTCATAGTACCGTAGGCGCAGGAGCAATGAGGGCTGACGACTTGATGGCTCGGTCGGCGTCATCGGCGGATGAATCAGAAAGCGCAAAGCTGCCTATGGGGTCTTTATCAGAGGTTGAGAGGCGTAGTCTGTTTACTAAAATGACTGATGAGCTGCTGAGCCGTGAGAGCGGTGTAGATGGAGATCAGGTTAGTTTTGCTGCGGAGATGCTGGACAGCATGATGTCTGAAGGTATTGTTCCAATCAGAGCTGTGCAAGAAGTATTTGATCCAGAGAAATCTCCTGCAGAAAATATGCGTGCAGCCGAGGTAGCTTTAACGGCGCAATTTAAGAACGGTTTGAGTGAACGCGAGTCTGATGGTCAGTGGTATCCGATGAAAGGTGTATGGTCTGATATTCCTAAAAACCTGAATGTGGTTGTGCTTGCTAATTGTCTTCTCTCTGTGTCGGAGGATGGAAAGTGTGCTAACAGGATGAGAGAGGTTATTAAAAACGGTATGACAGAAGAAGAAGTAGATAATTTTCTGTCGCTTCGTCCAGAGTTTAGAGTATTTACAGACGAAAATGGTCAAGAACAGATTGAATATAGGGTTGTCGGGAATGATGAAGTGCGCGGAATGATGGGAGACCGTACTACACATGATAAAGTAGCTGAAAAGCTATCCGGCGTTCCGAATCCTCAGCCTGAAAGCAATCAGCCGGCAGCCAATCACGAAGCGGAGAGTTCGCCAGAATCGCCGTTGTCGTTTGATGAGTTGAGGAAGTTGCTTAGAGGTATTAGTGGCAATTTAGATAGCAACGAAACTGCAGACCGGCATCAGGCGTTAGGATGGTCAAAAAGGTTTCCGTGCCGCCAGGAGTTTGGAGATGCAGCGCGCGAACTAGACGGGATGATCGGCGCTATACGGTTTGGAAATAGTAATTTATCTGGGCCGCTTTTGCAACGTACGTTTGATCCGGAGTTGTCTGTAAGAGATAATTTACAGAAGGCTGTGGATTATTGGACGGAAGTAATGAAAAGGGATCTGGACGGCAGAAATTCCGACGGCAGGCGGTATCCAGTATCTACGGTGAATCATTCTGGTCTGACAACGGCGCTCTTTGCTCAAAAGCTTTATGAAACTTGTACTGAAAATCCTGACGGAGCAAGGAACATGATTGAGAATATCGTGGATAACCCCAATGAGGATGGTGAGCGTATTATAGATACTTTATCGGCAATGCGTCCGGTGTACTCGATAGACGCAGAAGGCAATGTAAAGTGGGAGTTTTTTGATTCAGATACGGTGAATAAAATTAAGGCTGACCGTGAAGCCAGAAAGAAAAAGAGTAAAGCTGAAAAGTCGTCCGGTGTCCCAAACTCCAAACCTGAGAATAGCCAGCCGGCAGAGACAGCTAATCACGAGGCGGAGGGTTCGCAGGAACCGTTGTCTCACGAAGAGCAGGCCAAGTTAATTGAGAGAATAAATGATGATGTGATTTATAATCCCGACAGACAGGCTGTACGGGCGCGTAATAAAGATAAGTATCCGCACGCGTTTGCTGTTGAGATGGCGGTAGAAAGGTTGGAGCGTGCGGTTATTGACGGACAATATGTTGGTTTTTTGCGAGGTGTCCATGATCCAGAGAAATCTATAGAGGACAATGTGTCCGAGGCTGTACAAAAATTAACTGCTAGGTTTGTAGAAGACGGCATCGGCGACCGGACTGATGGCAGGTGGTATGCTTTGGAGGGTCGCGTTCCGGATGGCTTGGAGGAGGCGGTTGTCGCTGAAAGGTTGAGTGCTTATTTGTGCGACCCGGAAAAGGCAACTGAAGCCAGGAGAATGGTTGCCGAAGGTATTTCAGACGATCAGGAAGATGAGATAATGCTAAAAGGTAAACATCTAGGGTTTGTGTACAGGCATGGAAAAGTACGTTGGAGTTTTATGGGAGAAGAAAAATTCCAGGAAGGGGTTAAACCGTTTTCCCTTGAAGAGAGGCTTGATTTTACAGAATGGCTCCAGGAGGACTTGCAAGATAAAAAGGACTTAGGAGACGAGAGCCCCGATGTTAGAGAAAGAAAAGAAAAATTGGCTGCTGCACTTAAATATTTACAGGGAGAAATTTCTGCGGCGATGGAGCCGGGCTATTTATCAGATGAAGAAAGGGAGAGTCTTGAAGCGCAGTTTTCTAAGGCTGCTGGACGGCGGGTAGAGATTACTCCTGAGCTGTATCTGTTAACTGTACTAAACCGAAAAGTTAGGAATGCTGATGAGCAGGATGATTATGGGATGAAAGTACTTGCGCGTAATATTTATCGTGAGTTTGGAGACGAGAATGTCGGGGGTGCAGACAAAGTTGAGTATGTTTATAATCAAAATATTAGACTTAGAAAAATTGCTGAAAATGGCGACGTGCAAGAGTTGCTTAAGCTGGTTGACTAGTAATAAACGGTCCTAATCATCAAAAGCCAGACAAAAACCCGTCTCTTATCACGAGGCGGGTTTTATTAATATGCGGTATAATTACTGGTAAATGTTATGTGTATTGTGCGGTGAGAATGAGTTTGATAAGCGTCAAAAGCTGGCGGCGCTGATTGCTGGCGGTGCTGTACCGGAGCGCTATGACGGCGAGCAGCTGGACGCGGCAAGTTTGCGCGATATTATGCAGGGGCAGTCTTTGTTTGCGCTGGAGCGTACGGTAATTATTTCGCGGCTGAGCGATAACTCCGCGCTGTGGGCGGAATTGCCCGAAATTGCTGTTAGCGGCAGCACTAAGGTGATTTTGCTGGAGAATAAGTTGGATAAGCGCACGAAAACATACAAATGGCTGCGGAAAAATGCCGAAATTTATGAATTTACACCGCTGAATGAACGGCAAAAACCGCAGCTGGCGAAGTGGTGTGTTGACGAGGCAAGAAAACAGGGTTATAAGCTGAGTGCGGTGCAGGCGGAAACATTGATTGACCGGCTGGGTTATGATCAGCTGCGTCTGAGTAATTTTATTGAACAATTGTCTTTTGCCAGGGAAATTACCGATGATTTGCTTGATAAACTAGTACCTTTGGCGAAAACGGAAAGTGCTTTTGAACTGTTTACAGCAGCGCTGGCTGGAGATTCTAGCCGCATTCATGAAATTATCGCGTATTTGGAGGCTGAGGGAGATGCAGAAAGCGCATACCAAACGATGGGATTATTAGCGTCGCAGACGGTCAATTTGAATGCTTTGGTATTGTCTGGTAATGATACTGGATCTGTCGCAGCGGATTTTTCAACCAGTCCGTATGTTTTACGGAAATTATCTTCTTACGCTAATAAGATTGATTCCAGCCAGTTGGCGGTGATAAACAAAGCGTTGTTCTACGCGGATTTACAAATGAAAACAACCAGCGCTTCGCCGTGGCTATTGATAGAGGCGACGCTGATTGAGATTGCTGCGGGGAGTAAAAATCTTGACTGAAGTCGCTAGTTGATTTTATGATATATCTATAAATAGCAGACTTAGGAAAAGGAGTTAAGCAATGCCAGGAATTGATGGAATGCCGCCAATGGGAGATGTTGGAGGGTGTTCAAGAAGAAATTTTTTGAAAGGAGCTGGACTTGTTGTTTTATCTGGTGCTCTCCTCGCTGCTTGCCAGAAAGGAACTGACGAAGGAAATGATGGCGTGCCGCCGCGCGCGAATTACGACCATAAAGAACCGCCGCCGCTACCTATTGAATTGACTAATGAAGAAAGAAGCGAAATTGATAGCTTAGCTCGTATGGCTGCCATCTCTATTTTTGAACGCATTAGGGGTAAAGCGAATCATTTGCAAGAGTTTTTTCCTGGTGCCTGCGTTATGTTGCATCTGTCTGACGATAGATATGAGTTTAAGGTGGATCAAAACGTAACAGGGTGTGAAAATGATCCAGATGTTGGTACGCGTATATGGGTAACGGTGAAATCTGGAGAGTATCGCGATTCTAGCCAACCATGCTCCGATGATAGAATTGTGCTGGAATCTCCCAATAGAATTGACGGCGATGGAACTGTTTCTTTGGAAGAAATAAAGTCGCTGCTGCAGGATGATAAAACTAGAATAGCTAGATTGCTAGCCTCAGACGGGGAGGCTATGAAGCTTGTATTTAACAAGCAGACGGTCTCAAACTACTGCCCAAATAAAGTTACAGCACAGCAAATCACCGACTATATTGAAAAGGTGTATGGCGCTTAAGACGCATAACTAGTCTAAGCGGATTAAGTTAAAAGCAATTATTTAGCCGTTTCCAGCTTTACGCCGGCGTTTTTGGCTATTTTACTTAAGGCACTTTTACGGCGGGCGACGGTATTTTTCTTAAGCAAACCCTTTTTTACAGCGGTATCAAGCTCGCTTTGAGCGCTGGCCAGCGTTTTGGCGCTTGGGTTGGCATGGAAGGCTTTTACAGCGGTTTTAATATCTTTTTTAATGCCGATATTACGTTCACGGCGTTTGACGGTTTGTTTAGCGCGTTTTATGGCGGATTTTATGATTGGCATGGTACTCCTTAAAAGTTAATTTAATCTCTAATTTTTTATTGCTAATCAGGAGGAATTATACAGAAAATAGCCAAAATTGTAAAGAGGAGGGCAAAACTATTGACTTTATGGTAATGCTTATGGTATAGTGGAGGCAAGTCGTAATTAGATAAAAAACAAAAAATAGGAAAAAATATGGCTGATGGATCTTCAAAGCAGAGAATAATTGATAGCATCAAGGATGTTACCAATATTTTGGTGACGGTTAGCGCTAATCCGTCGGTTGATGAACTGTCGGCGGCGCTGGCGTTGACGATTTTTTTGAACAAGCTAGGCAAGCATGCCACGGCAGTGTTCAGCGGCGAAGTACCGCCAGCGATTTCGTTTTTGAATCCAGATAAGACGTTTGAACAGACGGCGAATAGTTTGCGCGATTTTATCATTGCGCTGGATAAAGAAAAAGCTGATCATTTGCGGTATAAAGTGGTCGATGACGCGGTGAAGATTTTTATTACGCCGTACCGCACGACGATTTCCGAGAAGGATTTGGAGTTTTCGCAGGGCGACTATAATGTTGAGCTGGTGGTGGCGTTGAATGTCGAGAATAGCGAGCGTATCGACGCTGCCTTGACGGCGCACGGTCGAATTTTACACGACGCGATTGTGGTAACTATGACGGCGGGCGGCGTTAAGAGCGGTTTGGGGTCGGTTGATTGGCATGAAGATAGCGCGAGTGGTGTCAGCGAGATGATGGTTGAGCTGATTAACGATCTGAGAACGCAAAGTGCAGCACTGGATGAGCAGATAGCTACGGCATTGTTAACTGGTATTGTGGCGGTGACGAATAGGTTCAGTAATAACTTGACATCATCTAGGGTAATGACAGTTGCCGCAAATCTGATGGCGATTGGCGCCAATCAGCAGCTGGTGGCGATGAAGATAGCCGAAAGCGAGGCTAGGGCTGAGCGGCCGCAGGCTATTGAAGAGGCGAAAGACCGGAAAAAACCAGGCGCAGATAAAAAGAGCTCGGAAAGCGAACAGGCTAGAGCTGACGGCGCATTGTCGATTAACCATGAAAAAGAGGGCAGCTTAGACGAGGTTTCACATCAGACTATCCAAGAAAAACGCCATGAAGCGGCACAATCGGCGCAAACTAAGCTAGCCCATATTGAGATGGTAAATAATTCTGCCGTGTCAAGCCAGACAGATTCGGCTGTTAGTAATGATGATAAAGAAGATGACGAGCCAGCCCCAGTAAAACCTCCAGAGATTAAGTTACCGCCAGTGCAGAGTAGCGTAAAAACTTCGACGCCTGAGCCGATAGGTAGTACGCCGTTGATGGGCGGCACATTGAATGCAACTACCGAGCAAGCGGCTAAGGATAAAGAAAGAGAATTACAAAATAATCAGAATAAGACAATTTTGACACACGGCGAGTATATTGGATCTAATGAGCCGTCATTTGGCGATACGCCGTTAAATGCCGCCATGGGCAAATCTGACGAACCGCCGAAAATTGATCCGTTTGCAAATAACTCTTCGACAGCTGCTTTGCCTGGCATGGGAGCGTCGGAAACACCTCCAGCTTCTTCAGCGGATGAATCAATTATGGATGCGATCGCTAAAGACACAACGCAGTTAACTGGTAAACCAGCAGCGTCGGCTTCACCGGCGGTTAACGACCGCGAATCCGCTTTGGCGGCGGTTGATGCTGCGCTTTCTGCTGCTCCTCCAGCTGCGGTTGCAGCTTCGCTGGTGCAGCCTGCTCAGGGGCCAATGCAGAGCGCAAGCAAATCAGCGACGCCGACATTAGCCGAGCTTGAAGCTGCTGCTCCAGCTTCATCTGCGTCAGCACTGCCGCCAATGCCAGACTTTAGTACGCTGCCGCCAATACCGCCAGCACCGACAGGAACACCGGCTGGTTTGCCGCCAGTTCCGCCGCTGGGCGGTGGTATGCCCTCTGCTCCAGTAACACCTGAACCTGCCGCCGCGCCGCAGAGTACAGGTTTTAATCCTTCGCAGTTTCAAATTCCAGGTCAGAAGTAGTTGATGGATGAAATATTGCTGATTGATAAGCCGCCGGGCATGACTAGTTTTGGCGTGGTGGCGCGCTTGCGCCGTGTCTTGTCTAAGCAGGAGGGTAAGAAAGTAAAAGTCGGACATACGGGAACATTAGATCCGTTTGCAACTGGATTAATGATTATAGTTACGGGTCAGATGTGCCGCCAGGCTATGGAGTTTACTAAGTTGGACAAGTGGTATGAAGCGGAAATTGTCCTTGGTATAGAATCAACAACTGGCGATCCGGAGGGAGAGCTATCCAGGATATCTGATAGGAAACCAGACAAAGGCGAGATTAAGCAAGTTCTCCAAAAGTTTACAGGTAAAATAGAGCAGACCCCGCCGGCGTTTAGCGCTGTAAAAGTTAATGGCCGGCGAGCATACCAGCTGGCGCGGGAAGGTAAAGAGGTTGATATCCCTAAGCGGATAGTAACTATTTATGCTTTAGAATTGATAGAATATGACTATCCAGTTTTGAAGTTACGGGCGCATGTTTCCAGTGGTACATATATACGCAGCTTGGCGGCGGATATTGGCAAAGAATTAAAAACTGGCGCTTACTGCCAGAATTTACGGCGAATTAAAATTGCTGATTATGACGTGAAAAATGCTAGAGTGCTGGCGGATTTTGGAATTCTGTCGTGAAGTGGTATTATCAGGATATGGGCAAGCATAAGGGTTTTACATTAATTGAGATATTAGTCGTTACTGCGGTCATTGCTATTTTGGCAACGATTTCAGTGGCTTCTTATACAGGCATGACCGAACGTGCCAGGGATTCTAAAATTCGTTCCGTTGTGAAGACAGCGGGCGATGCTCTGCAGCTGTACGAAACGAAAAATAACAGCTTGCCGTCAGGGCAGGGAAAATTTAACCAGGCAAATAGCGTAGATTCTTTAGTGCCGCAATACATACAACGCGGGTATAGGGATGATGCTGTAAGTAAAAATGCTTCTAATAAGGAAGATATTTTTCTTTGGTATCAGTGCAAGGATGGAAGCGGCGCAGTAACTGGCGTGGCGGTTTTTGCCTCGCTGAATAGTCCTACTAGCGACGAATCATCTCGAGTCGCTACGATAAAGGCTGATTGTCATATCGCTGCCAGTGTTCCTACTTCCGGTAATCCTGCGTATAATTACGCGCAGGTGTTCTAGGTTGCGTTTACAGGTTAGGCTTGGTATAATGACAGGGCTATGATTAGCAAAGATAATAAAGCGAAAGCAATTGCTTTGACTCAGGTCAATAAAAACGACGTCGGCAGTCCGCAGGCTCAGGTGTCGGTTTTAACGGCTCGTATCAAAGAGGTCACGGAGCATCTGAAGGCGAATAAGCACGACTTCATGGCGCGCCGCGGCTTGATCCAAATGGTTGGTAAGCGCAAGCGCTTGCTGAAATATTTGGAGCGAACTGATTTTGAGAGCTACAAAGCAGTTGTTGCCAAGTTAGGTTTGCGTAAATAACTTTACGCCAGAAAACTGCTTAAATCCCCTTTGACGAGAGGGGGATTTTTGTTGTGGTGATTATTTCTTCAATTTGGCAATAAGTACGTCGCGACCGTCGTTGGCGCCGCCTAAAGTGCAGGAATAGAGGGTTAGTTGCGGTTGGGCGGTTCGTTGCTCGATTTCTATTGCCTCTGGTTTAATGCTACGTTTTTCGCTGATGGCATAAATGTAGCGCGCTCCATTATAATCGATAACAATCTCATCGCCAACCGTCAGTTTATCAATATTGTAAAACGGTGATTTTCTGAGCGTTTGCTGCGGGGTCATGCCCATAATAAAACGGTGTGCTGATAGAACAAAATTGCCGCCGTCCTTCGGGTTGCCATTCTCTGGTTTGCGCCACCAAGCACCGTGTTCCATGACTTCTGGGCCGCCAACTGCGTAGGGCAGATTTATGTCGATTTTTGGAATATAAAGTCGATTTTCAGTAATCTTATTTTCTGTTTTGCTGATAAGTTGGGTGGTGGAGTTATTCTTTGGGTTGATGGTTTGAGATGAAATGAATGGCGATATGGCAATCACAAGCGTGTATAATCCGCCGATAAGTAGCATAATTGCAGTTACAGAAATCAATCGGCCCTTCCAACGTTTTGGCGGTTTTTCGAAAGATTTTAGCTGGAGTGACATGGGATGATTATAGCACATCTCATCTGTTTAATAGGGCGGTAATAGTGGTGTTGTCGTGTTGGTTGGCTGGTGTTTGACTGAAGGTTTTAGTATAATAGAAATAGCAATTTGTAATGCGGAAGTGATAGAGATGAGAATGTGTCATTAACATGTTGGCATGGTTTCATCCCTGTTACTACCGCGAGAAAGGAGCTCTTTTTATGAGTATTATTAACCCGAGCGGCAAGGAGATTTTTAGCGTTACCACCGAACTGTGCGGCCGACCGCTGACGCTGGAGGTCAACCGCGTTGGTTTTCGGACGACTGGTAGTGTGCTGGTGCGCTACGGCGATACGGTGGTGCTGGGCAGCGCCCAGGTAGGCAGCCGGCCGGTGCAGCTGGATTATTTCCCGCTGTCAATTGATTATGAAGAGCGGTTTTATGCGGCGGGTAAAATTTCTGGCTCGCGGTTTATCAAGCGCGAGGGCCGGCCCAGTGACGAGGCAGTACTGATCGGTCGGCTAATCGACCGTCCGATTCGGCCGCTGTTTCCAAAGGGCTACCGCCAAGAAGTACAAGTGGTGGCGACGGTGCTGAGCATGGATCCGGATTTCCGTCCGGATATGGTGGCGATGATTGCGGCGTCGAGTGCCTTGATGCTGACCGGGACGCCGTTTGACGGGCCGGTGGCGGGCTTGCGGGTAGGCCGGGTGAACGGTGAATTTAAGGCCTTTCTAACTCCTGAAGAGCGCGCAGCCAGCGACCTTGACCTGGTGGTGGCTGGAATTGAAAGTGGCATTACCATGGTGGAGGCTGGTG
>ERZ773063.1883-NODE-1883-length-11843-cov-4.471581_pt1 | contig 11843 bp, 12 predicted proteins | sample MGYA00580625_ERZ773063 | MGnify/ENA primary metagenome ERZ773063 (study PRJEB29015, sample SAMEA2738022) | human oral metagenome | biome: human oral; feature: human-associated habitat; material: dental | place: China | collected 2042 ...
AGATAAAGTGACTGTATTTTCATCTTGTTCAACATGCTTTGTGTCTGCACCAAAGATAAATTCAACACCTAATGACTTATAAGATTCAAATGCAGCGTTTGCTACATCGTCATCTTCTCTAGCAAGTAACTTTTCTGCTTTATCAATGACTGTAACCTTTGTACCAAACTTTGCATATGTAGCCGCAAATTCTAGACCGATAAAACCACTACCCAAGATTGTTAAAGTCTTAGGAAAATCCTCGAGATTCATTAGTGTTTCACTCGTATGAATTCTCTTACCTACTTCTAAGCCTTCTACAGAAGGAATAAATGGCTTAGCACCTGTATTGATAAAGATACGTTCTGCAGATACTTCCTCTACTCCATTTGCCATCTGTATATTGACTGTATGTTCATCCTTGAATGAAGCAAGTCCATCAATAACTTCGACGTTACTATTCATCGCAACCTTGTCATAGTTTGCCTTATTTAGTTTGGCAATCAATGCTTTCTTATTGATAACTGCATTCTGATAGTATTCTTCATCGTTTACTTGACTGTAACTTCTACGATCAGCTGCAGTTGCTAAAAACTTAGAAGGAATACATCCAACATTAATACATGTACCTCCATACATATTAGGTGACTTCTCTACTAATATTGTTTGTTCACCTTTATTACCTAAGTAATTTGCTAGTGTTTTACCAGCCTTACCAAAACCAATAATAATATTTTTTACTTTCTTATTCATATTTGAATACCTCACTACCACCGATTATAGACCTACTAATTTAAATTCTTTGTTAATATGCTCAAACTTAAAAAAACCTTTATTCTTTCTTCATCAGAATAAAGGCATTGAACTTTGGTTTTGAATCATATCATGGATTCGTTTAATCATTTGTTCTCTGTAGCCAAGCCATGATTGAATTAACAACTTCCTTTGGCTTTTCAACATATATTTCATGACTTGTATCTTTTATAAATTGAATTTTGATATGATTCATACTGTCGTGGTTAGCTTCAATTTTATTCTTTTTATATTTATATACAAACTCAGGATGATTCGATAACAGTAATAATATTTCTGTATTCAAACCAGCATGGAAGATATCAATATAATGTTCTCGAAGTAAACTCGTTAGTTTAGATATCGTTTCCGCATTCATATCTAACTGATTTTCTTTAATATAAGATTTTGTCATCGCAATATCTTCTTCAAGAGTAATATTCATCAAATCATAATCGATGATACCTCCATCTAAGATGATTAGTTTTCTTGCTTGTAAGAAAGAATGATAACGAATTGCTATATCAGCACCCATCGAAAAAGCAATCACATTAGATTCAACGGATATCTCACTTGTTAACCATTCTATCAAATCTTGTTCACTCTGGATCTTCACATCTCGGTTTGAATACTGTCCTGGTATATCAATAAACTGTACTTCATAACCGAACTGATTCATCTCTTTTTCAAATTCTTGAATTGATTCTTTTGTACTACCTAAGCCTGAAATAAAATAAAACTTCTTCATCTTTCTCCTTATATTAAATTGTATAAGTCAACTATATTATCACTCAAATGATAATATAGTTCCCAAAGCAACGTAAATTCAATCAGCGTTCATACTACTTGTTCTTTGAAATATCTGGAAAGTTTCCTATAAGGAAGTGACTGTAATCGGAATGATTGGTTGATTTTTCATATTCTTCTTTAATAATTTCTAAAATTCTCTTCTTACGTTTTTCTGATAGATCCTCATAGCGAAGAACTGTAATCAATCCATCTTTTTCTGCTTGTAAGATTGCTTCATATGCATCTGGTATATATTCTACATTTATTACATCCACTTCTTCAGAACTTGCTATTGCATCTGGAATATCAAGTTTATATCCAAAGTCTTTTACATCTTTTGCAGAATAGATATATCCAGAAACACCTTTATACGTATTAATTAATGCATTCGGATAATATTCTTCTAGTCTTAGACGACCATCTTCATCAAATCCGTAAGGCCCCCATTTTTGCCATTTACCATCATAGATAAAGCCACTATCTTTACAATACTTTTCTATTGCATTGCTTAAATAAACAAGTACATTTCCTCTTTTTGTAGAAAAATACACTAAAGGAATATCGTGGTTAGAAACACGTGGTTCTAAAGTTGTTATACCTTCAATCTGCGATGCATGATAGAACATATTTACTCTATCTCCTTATTTTCTCGATACAAACATTCCATATTCTTTTGGAATTTCTATAATACCTTGTTTTTCATAGTTGGAAATTAGTCTATATAACTCTTCTTCCGAATAATTTTGCCAATCGTTCATTTCTTTAAAGGATTGAATATATTCCACTAAATCAGAACGATCGCTAATGCGTAACTTATCTACATACTCCAACTTTTCTACACTTGGAAACCAATGTTCAAGTATATCTTTGCCATTTTGTAAGGTAAATGTATGTTGACGTTCTGTTTGAACGTTTAACATCTGGTTAATGAATGATTCAACACCATTTTCACCATACGTAGCACAATAGAATATCCCATCCTTTTTTAATACTCTTCTGATTTCTGATAAAGCCTTATCCAAATTAGGGATATGATACAGCATCATATTTGCGATAACGATATCAAATCTTTCATCTTCATATGGTAACTCTTCTGCATTCACAACCTCATAATGAATATTTGAATGTTCTCCAATATTAGATCTAGCTTCTTTAATCATGCCTTCAAATAAATCCGTAAAATAAACCTCTTTACAATCCTGAAGTAAATGCGTATGTTCCTTCCAAGTAATACCTGTACCACAACCAAGTTCTAAAATTGAAGATTCCTTCTTAATGTTATAATGCTTTACAATCCAATTATTAAAACCTTCTTTATTTGTAGAATAAAGTTTGTGTAATCGAATACGGATATTTAGTTTATCTGGATTTTTGTATTGTGTATCAACTGTATCTGTTGTAACTAATTTATTCATTTTCTTCTATATACTTTTGCTTTCTCTTCTTTTGTCAATAATACGATATTCTCTACATAAATGTAGAGAATAGAATTGATACCTACATTAAGAAAAACATATTATGTATTAAGCTCTTATGATGAAATAAGCTATCTGTATTAAATTGAAGTTTATAATACTGTCTTAACCATCAAAATCTCATCATTTTGAAACTCAATTGAAAAACCATTTTTTAAAAATAAATGAGCCGAAGGATTATCAGCAGCTATATTATCATAGAGTGCTTCTACCTCATTTGCTTTGGCTGCTTCACAAAGAAGTTGAATACCTTGCGTACCAAATCCTTGTTTCCTAAATTCAGCTTTTATAATTACATCACATATATATTACGTAGCTTATCAAAATAATATGAAATTTCACCCACAAAGACTTTATTGGCATCATCTTTTAAATAACGATAGTATCTTTCCTGTCCTGAGTTTCTTACCCATAATGTATACCATTCTTCCCAGTCTTCTTTCGGAAAAGGAATTGTTCCTCCCCAAGCATCATTATATGACATCGTTTCTATATCTGCCATCATTGACTCTCTGAACCACAAGTCTTCTAATTCCGGTTTTACAACTTTTAACATTATTTTTCCTCCGCGAAAAAGACTCTTTATTATTCTAAAGGTTAAGAATTACTCCGTTATATTTAACCAATAATAGCACTGTGGCTTTAACCTAATTTCTAGTCATTAAAACTACCGTTTCAACGGTATTACCTTTTTTCCACAAGAGTTCCTTGATTTCCTGCCCATCACGATAAACAGAAAAACTAAACTCTATGGATTTCAAAGGCTGGTCTGTTTCATCGTGGGGATAAATCTGAATTTCTTTGATGAGATATGATATGATGGCTTTTTTTCTTTATCGCTTATTATAGCATACAGTTCCCTAAAATTCTGCATGATCTTGAAAAGGTTCTCCAAAGATATTGCCTGTATCAATCTGATGTCCAATTCGCTTCTTGATTTCTTTTACAAAGAACTCATCCCTGACAAGTTCCTTTACTGCTTCAATGACAAGCGGCTCAATATCCGTTTTTCTGAGAGACGCTTTATAATCACAATATTTTCCGCGCTCCAGCTTGTTTCTTCCGCATACGTAATAGTACACTTCTTTGTAAGTGCCATCCTTATTTGTCCATGCATGCTTATTCGTATACACAGAACTGCCACATTTGAGGCATTTAAGAATACCTGTCAGAAGATGCGCTCTATCTTTTCCGACTTTAGAAGGCTGCTTAACGCCTGTTGCAATCCTTTTCGCGTGAACTTTATTCCAGAGTCCCTCGCTAACGATCCCTTCGTGTTGTTCTTCTTCCAAAATATAATCATCCGTACTAACAAGATGATAGTCGTTCTTCGTTCCTTTCACCTTTTCTCTGGTGCGTCTGCCGTATGCTATCTTACCATAATAAACGGGGTTATCAAGAATCAGCCTGACAAGATGCCCGCTCCGTCTATCTAATTTCCCGTTCTGACGAGCTTTTTCTCTCCGGCCATTCATTATCTGTTCCAATATGTTTTCGCGTTCGATTTCCGCAACAGCAGACAAGACTGAAATCAAAAGCTTCCCGCTTGTCTGTGAGGAATCAATTCCTTCCTCAATACAAATTAGATTGATCCCATAGGACTGAATGAACTCCAGAGAGTTTAGTATATCTGCTGCATTTCTACCGAATCGGGATGATTTATAGACAAAAATATAATCAATGGACAATCCGTTTTCTATATCTGAAAGCATTTTTTTGAATGCCGGACGTCCTTCTATGGATTTCCCCGATTTATCAGCGTCCTCATAAATTCCTACAATCTGCATTTCTGTACTGACCCTTGGATACAGAACTCATTTTTTACCTTCTCTGTTCATATCGCACCTCCAAATCGCGTGAAAACCTTTTGGCTTTGCATGACTCGGAGGGCTGCGGCAGTGAAAACGACGCTGTCTCCTGTATATGAAAAAGCACCCGCACCACAACCTGAAAAGGCGTGATACAGGTGCATAGAAGCTATTTAATTCATGTTTATACTGAACTATCGGTTCAGCTTGTGGCGCATAGGAACACCGGGCGGCGCAAATTCTTTTTTTAACTGAGCCGCCCCCCGTTAATCAGCCGGTGGAAAAACAGCTGCTTTTGATGCGCAGAGTATGGTCAAAATGAGACCAACGCATAACAAGACCCCCCCTATCCGAGTTTTTGGTAGGACGGTCTTGCTTTTTTCTCTCATATTCTGAACTGTTATGCCATCTATAATTGAATTCTTATGCCATTATCAACCTGGCAGAAAAGGATAAAATTATAGATGGAGATGAACTGAGAGTGCATAATATTCCTGAATCTCCAGGCCACATCATTAAGTCAGCACGAGAAAGGGCTGAAATTACCATAGAAGCTCTGGCAATCAAGGCAGATATTTCAGAACGCTATTTATACCGGATCAAGAACGAGGGGAAGAAGCCAAGTTATGATGTTCTCTGCCGGATTATTCAGGCATTGAATGTATCTGCTGACATCTTCTTTTACCCCGAAAAACGAACTGTCGATACCGAGGTAGATTATCTTCTCCGTACCCTTTGTGATGGCGACAGTTGGGTCCTGGAAGTAATCAAGGCCACTGCAACGGCCCTTATCAACACCGCCCATGAGAAGCAGCTGTAAGACTGCTTTTTCGTTTCTGGCATTTATAGCTTTTTTCATAAGTAAACAGTCTCCGTATAATGAAATAAGCTGATGATGGCAGTCATAGACTGTCGATCATCGGCTCTGTGTCTTAGCGTCTGGCTCTTTGATGATTGTGATATTACCTTGTTCCAAATTGATCAGTATTTCCGATCTGCATTTTGGACAGAATAGCGGAAAGTTCTTTAACTCGGTGTCCTTACGGATTTTTGTCCTGGTCTTTCCGCCGCAGGTGGAGCAAAGTATCCACTTTGACCCCTCCATGTAAAACGCTGTTCATTCCCACTCAAAAGATTTTCTGACTGAATTGTACGCATGCCCCACCATCCTTTCCGTTTGAAAGCTCGACGCTGCCGCCAAGCTGGTGTACTAATTGCTTTACCGTATACAGTCCCAGGCCGGAGTGACCTTCTCCACTTTGCCGGGCTTCATCACCTCTGTAAAATCGATCCGTTGCTCGTTCCAAATCTTTTTTGCTGAATCCGCACCCCGTATCGCACACCCGGTAGGTGATGGCTTTTTGATCCGCCAAAGCGGAGATCAGGATGTTCCCATTTGCGGGCGTATAGCGCAGACTGTTGGATACAATATTATCAAAGATGCGGTCAAGCTTATCCGTATCAAGGGAATATGCAGCATGTATGCTGGCATCATCACATAACTCGATTGACACAGCTTTTTCCTTCGCCTGTAATTCGTAATGCTTCACTTTCTGAGAGAGGAAAGCATACAAGTCCATCTCTGTGAGTTCTAATTCATTTCCTGCCTGCTCAGACTCGGAGGCGACCTGCATTTGCTGAACAAGGTTGCTGCATTTTTGGGCGTTCTCTTCAATGACAGACAAGTATCGCTGTGATCTTTCCGGATTTGAGACTTTACTGTCCAGCAAGGATTCTGTGTAGGCCAAAACTATAGAAATGGGGGTTTTTAAGTCGTGTGCTAGTGCCTCTACCATTTCCACGCGCTCCCGTTCCATTTCCCACTGAGCGGAAAGGGAAGTCTTTAATTCTGCCTGCATTTCCGAAAAAGCAGTACAGAGTTTCCCCAATTCGTTTTCTGAATAGTAGTTGATCTCGAAATCCAAATCCTTGTCCTTTATCTTCTTTGCCGCCTCCATTAAAAGCTGCAAAGGCCGGTTGATCCGCTTAATGAACTGTTTGGAGAACAACATCGTAAACAGAATGATATATAATACAGGTGAAAACAGGGCTACGGCGATTACGCCCAACACCCAACGCCCTCCGCTGTCCACGGCGGATATTTTCACCTCATAAACAAGAGCGACGGCACCCTCCATTTTCCCGTCCTCGCCCGTAAGCGGGATCACGTGCAGGTATGTATTCTTATCCGAATAGACCGCTGTTGTGTTCAGATGGTTGATCAGGTCAGCTTCTGAGGAGAAAATAGGATCGGTATTTGTCCCATAAAGGACGGCTGCACTGCTGTCAACGACCTGATAGGAAATTCCGTCACCTTCAATGGAATTCTTCAGCCCCTCCTCATTGTCCTGAGACAGTAACTTTGTGTTTTCACCCCGCACATACTGGTCGATGGCTGGAATCTGCAGTTCATAATAATTTGCCGGGTAAATGCTCCTGTTTTGCTCCATCAGATACAAGGCGGCGGCGAGGGACCATGTGATCAGAGTTGCCACAATAGACGCGACGGCGATCCATGTAACCGTCATACGGAAACCGCCGACAAGAGATTGTTTTTTCATGCGCTCACCACCTCCTATATGCGGTTCCATTTGTAGCCGATGCCCCATACCGTAGAAATATATTCTGTGTCAGCGGAAACTAAAGCAAACTTCTTCCGTATTTTCCGGATATGCTCCACAACGGTATAAGAATCTCCGTCAGAGTCATATCCCCATACTCTTTCGTAGATATGTTCTCTGGAGAAGACCTGTCCGGCATGGAGCGCCAGAAGTTCAACGATATCGCATTCCCGTTTGGACAGGGGAATAGTTTCCCCATCGATTTTTACGCTATGCTCCAACAGGTCAATACTTAATTCATTGAAGCACAGCCTTGTGCGCTTCTTCTCCGCATTGATGTATTGGGACCGCTGCTCCCTCCGGAGATTCGCGTCGATCCTTGCTAAAAGCTCCCTGAGCCCGAAAGGCTTGGAAATATAATCATCCCCGCCGAGTGTCAGAGCGCGGATTTTATCGCTCTCCGCCTGCTTTGCGCTCAGGAACAGGATGGGGCATAATACCTCATCACGGATTTTCCGGCAAACCTCAAATCCGTCCATCTCTGGCATCATAATATCAAGGACAATGAGGTCTGGCTGCTTTTTTGAAAGCGTAACGCCGTCTACCCCATTATGGGCTGCCAAAACCTGATGACCCCGCGCTGTGAGCTCGTCCTGCAGGAGCGCGACCAGCTCTTTTTCATCGTCAATAATCAGTATTTTACTCATTTACTATCAGCTCCTTTTTACCGCTACTGACAAACAGATTACGCCGGACCATCTGCACAAGTCAAGTCTGCGATCATCAGCTGGCTATATAACCGGCCAGCTTAAATACGATCCCGCCCGATCCGCCGTCCTGGTATTGATACAGAATGCGGGTGTCTATAGAAAACCAAAGCGTTGTTTCTCCAAAGTACACCTTAAAGCATTCCGCCGCGCCATAGGGGGTTGGGATCGTTTCCGTTCCTTCATACTTAATTTTCAACAGCGAGATGCTGGCGGTCAGGGGAACCGTGTCGTTCAGCTTATACGTTTTTTCGTCCTCATAGGAGACAGCACCCAAAATGACCATGAGGGATTCGTTATCGTAATAGGCGGCTGGCAGGGAGACCGTATGGCTCGAAGATTTCGCCCCGGTTGTCTCCACCTCCCAGCGGTCTGAATAATTCGTACTCACTTCAAAACTTTCATAAGGTACCGTCTTGTTGTAATAGAAGGAACGAGGCATGAGCGTATCCATCGCTACCGTGACGCCGCTTTCGATCACCGTTTCGTCCTGTTCATAACTCTTTGTTTTCTGAATATTATAAGTCTGCGCGGCTGTATCTAAGGTAATTTCGATTTCGGCAGTACCGTATTCCTCACCTTTACTGTTGTAAATCATATAGGAAGCAGTCTGATGTGCCGCCCACGGTATCGCTTCGATCACCGGCAGGGCTTCTGTGTTTGGATCGCTCTACTTTGTTTGCTGGTTTTGAATGGCGCAGCCGCTTAAAAGCAGGGTGCAGCAAAGTGTAAAAACTGCAGTACATCTAAAATGGCTCTTATTCATAATGCCTTCTCCCTTCCCATTTGTTGAACCAGATGATTCCACCAACATAACAAGCGACCAGACAGATCAGGACGGCAGCCGTGCCAATGATGAGCTGCTGCAAAACAGCGCCCGATGAGATTTCAGCCGGAGGCATATTCATTCCGGCAGTGAATCTCAAATAGGCCCCCGGCAGGCTTGCCAACCGTGTCGGCCATGTCCACGGGATGAACATCCAAATTTTATCGCCCAGGGCCGTCGTTCCTATGACTGTCGCCATCACAAGGCCGCCGATGCCGATGCCGATCGAAGCCCCCGTTCCCCAGGTAAAGCTCAGCCACAAGTGGAGCGCCAGAAGCGGCAGCGTCCCAAAAATTTCAAGGATCATCGCGAAGATGAATATGGCCCATCCGTTCACGGTCCCCGGAGAAGCGATGCTCATCCCGATACAAAAGACAATCAGGGCAATGACCGTGCTGACCGCATTGCAGAGAAACAGCGTCCAGAACTTTCCGGCATATAGAGCCCTTCGGGGAATACTTGTGCTGAGATAGCCTGTGAAATTACCGGCCAGCTCTTCTTCCTGGACGATGAACGCTGCAAGAATACTGATGGCCAGAGGAACAACAAACGCGGCCCATGCAATGTAGAATCCCTGAAATACATTGATTTCTTCCAAGTCGCTTCGCATGGAAATATAGGCGACCGCTGCCAGAGAAAACAGGACAGGAAACAGGAAGATCAGCCGGCGAATCGCCGTCCGCTTCGTCTTGGTCCATTCGGATGACAATACTGAAATCATTTCAACTCCCTCCTTTGAAACCACAGTGCGGTAACTCCGGTCACTACAAAAAAGCCAACAAGGGAAAGGGTGATCCCAACGGGCAGAACCGAAGGGTCCAGCAGAGGATCGCCCGCATCCAGCATGACACCATTGGGGCCTAATTGCAGGACAGGGCACATCATACGTGTTCCCCAGCTCCACGGAACTAGGAACCAGCAGGATTTTTTAACGACAAACATTCCTGCCGTCAACCCGACAAAGCCCACTCCCATGCTTGCAAACATGCCTCTCCGCGTTGCGGCCCATAGCTGAATCGGAATAAGCGCAAGACACGAGAGCCAGGCGAGGAAATCTGCTGACAAGATCATTCTCCATGGAATCTCCCATTTCCCATCGGTGATCGTAATCAGTCCAGAGCAGATCGTCGCCGCAAAGAGGATCAGCGTTGCGATGAAGGTAAATAACGCCATCACAGTCACTTTGTTGATCCATAGCCGGCCGGGGGAATACGCATGTGCGCGTAAGCTCCGGTAATTCCCTGCTTTTTTCTCCTGCAAGTCGATCAGGTATGCAAATAGTGCAATACCAAGGGGCAGGAAGACGACCGTCCAGATATTAAACACCATTGTATACACGTGTTCCCAGCCGCGCACAACATCTTTCGGCATGAGCCAGATGCCGGGCATTGCCTGGAGGACAAAGAACAGAGGCAGCAGGATCACAAGTTTCTTTGTGAAGGTTCTTCTGTATTTCAGCAGTTCAGACCGTAACCCATTCATCTACGTGCGCCTCCTTTGATCACCTCCATGAAGAACGCCTCCAAATCCTCGTCCCGGTTTGGTGTTCCCTGGAACATAAGCTGTCCTTTATTGATGATGCCGATCTCATCCACGACCTGTTCCACCTCGGAAAGAATGTGGCTGGAAAGGATCACCGTCATTCCCTTTTTCGGGAATGTGGCAATCAGCTCACGCAGCTCCTGGATACCCACAGGATCAAGTCCATTGGTGGGCTCGTCCAGTATCAGCAGAGCGGGATCGTTCAGCAGAGCAATGGCGATCCCAAGCCGCTCCTTCATGCCGTGTGAGAATTGGGAAGCACATTTGCTGCCGGTGTCCTTCAGATCGACGGTTTCCAAAACCTCGTAGATTTTATCTTTCGGGACGCCCAGCAGCTTTGTATGAACAAGCAGGTTTTCCTCGGCTGTCAGGTTTCCATATAATGCAGGCTCCTCAATCAGCGAGCCGATTTTAGCAAGATGCTCCCGCTTCCAGGACTCGCCATCAAAAAGGATTTCTCCTTTTGTGGGACGGAGCAATCCCAGAATCATCTTCAGTGTAGTGGATTTTCCCGCACCATTCGGGCCAAGCAGACCATAAATGGTATTTCTCTTGATCTCCAGCGAAACACCGTTCACGGCAAGCTGCCCGGAGAAGTTCTTTGTCAATTCTCTTGTTTCAAGAATATTGTCTCTCATTGTATTAACCGTTCCTTTCTTGAAAACTGTAACTTTCAGTTTACAACCATAGGATAAGGGACAATTATCAAGAAACTATCATGATTTCAAAAAAAGTTGTTAAGCATATAGAAGCGCGGCGGCTTACCCGGTAAAGTCGGGAAATCCACCGTCAAAGAAAAGATTATAGTAGGGCTGTACCCAAACTACCCGCTGTTATGCGGCTTTTCCATTTCTGCACAATATTAGTTTCATCAATAGAACTCCCCATATAAAAGGTTAATAATCCCAATAACTTCAATGTTTATCGTTGTATTTCCCAACCACGCTCTAATTGGAAAGATTTCATCCATTTCCCGGTTTGAAATCACAGGTATCTGCATATGGGCAGTTTTTTTCTTCGGCGGTGTCGGTATCAATACCGGCATCAGTAAGCCGTTCCGTAAAATAGGCGCTATAAAATTGGATGGGGTGTCAAAAAATAGATTGTAAAGAAGGACGGGGCGAATATCGACCCCATCTTTCTTTGACCATCATGAACCATGCACGCAAGTTTATGGTTTTTATCATTTTAGTGTTGAAATGAAGAAGGGAGTGTAACGCATAACAGCCTAGAAAATAAAATGTCCAATCTCTAAATTAAGAGGAAGGACATTTTATTTTTGGTTATAATTTATGTATGGAAAA
>ERZ773063.1886-NODE-1886-length-11830-cov-13.027941_pt1 | contig 11830 bp, 3 predicted proteins | sample MGYA00580625_ERZ773063 | MGnify/ENA primary metagenome ERZ773063 (study PRJEB29015, sample SAMEA2738022) | human oral metagenome | biome: human oral; feature: human-associated habitat; material: dental | place: China | collected 2042 ...
GCCGCACGATCCAGAAAGAGATCAACCAGATGGTTGACCAGATCGACGACAACGCCCTTGCAACGTACAACGGCAAGTACCTCGTCGATGGCTCGCGCAATGCGAAGGGCGATGCAACCTGCACGACGCTCACGAACAACGCACTGAGCACGGCTGCGAAATGGGGTTCGGCTCTGACGGATCTCAAGAGCCGCACGGATGAGAGCCTCAACATCCAGTCGACGGATAACGTCACGGTCTCCTATGTCCGCCAGGGTCGCACCTACACGACGACGTTCTCGGTCGGCACGAACACACTCGATAACATCATCAAGAGCGTGGCATTCAACGGTACGGAGTCTTTCGCAGGCACAGCTCTCGTCGGCGGCACGAAGAACGAAGCTCTCGTCGGTCTTGACAAGGCGAAGAACAGCGTCTACACGGCGGACAACAAGACGGCTCTCTCGATCTCCGCTGCCGGCGTGGGCACGACCTATCAGATCTCCTCGTTCACGATCTCGATCACGGACAACACGGGTGCCCTCCGCAAGACGGCGAACAATGCGCTCGATGCATTCAACGAGCGCATCCGCGCAGAGAACCAGTCCGATGACAATGCACTCGTCCTTCAGACGGGCGTTAAGGCAAACCAGGCAATCAAGGTCAGCATGACCGATATGCGTTCGCTCGCACTCGGCGTGAAGGGCACGGATGGTCAGGTTCTCAGCGTCCAGACGCAGGAGAAGGCAAATGCTGCGATCAACACGCTTGACACAGCACTCCAGAAGGCTCTTGATGAGCAGGCGAACATCGGCGCAATCCAGGCTCGCCTGAACTACACGAGCTCCAACCTCACGACGGCGTCCGAGAACGTTCAGAACTCCGAGTCCACGATTCGCGATGCGGACATGGCGAAGGAGATGACGAACTACACGAAGAACAACGTGCTGCTCCAGGCTGCGCAGTCCATGCTCGCGCAGGCGAACCAGAACAGCTCGGCTGTCCTTTCGCTCCTCCAGTAATTCGCTTCGGCATTTACTTACGGATCATTGGAACCTCTCCCCTTTGGGGAGGGGTTCTTTTCTTTGCTAATTTTACCTATATCGCGTATAATAATTCTTTAGAAGCGTTGAAAGGATGTGTCATATGAGAATCTCCGCCTGCTATATTGTAAAGGATGAAGCCTGCGAGCTGCGCCGTTCACTTGCCTCGCTTCGGGCCGCAGTCGATGAGATTGTTGTCGTATCGACGGCGGGGAACGCGGCTGTAGTATCTGCGGCGGCAGAGTACGGGGTGCGTCTCTGCGATTTTCCATGGCAGGATGATTTTTCGCTTGCACGCAACTACGCACTCGAACAGGCTACAGGAGAGATTGTCGTCTTTTTGGATGCGGACGAATTTTTCTTTCATCCCGAGGACGTACGCAGCGCAATTCTGGAGATGATGCAGGAGCATGATGATTCCGATCTCATGATGATTCCGCTGTGGAATTACATGACGGAAAATTCTCTGAGAGATGCGCAGCGTATCATGAGTCCGCGTATTTTCCGCAGAGCGGGGCTGCATTACGAAGGGCTGATCCATGAGCAGCTTGTGCGCGATGATGGGGCGGAGCGAGTCATCGTCTATGGGGATGAGCGGCTTACGATCGGTCATACGGGGTATCTCAAGGAGCGCGGAGAGGAGAAGATCCGACGGAATATTGCCCTGCTCGAGCGTGATGCACAGCTGCACGGGCGCACACCGGCGCACGCATTCTATCTTGCGGACTGCTATTTCGGGCTGAGGGACTATGCGCAGACGCTGAGATTGTCAGAGGAAGCGCTGCGCAGCAACGCCGTATTTATTGGCGAGGAGAGCAAGATCTACCATCAGATGATTGAGTCCATGCGTGCCCTCCATTATTCCGATGAGGAGATGCTGCGCCTTGCGGACGAGGCGCTTGCCAAGTATCCCACGCTGCCGGATTTCTACGCACAGCGCGGCATGATCCTCTGTGGACTTGCGCGCTATGAGGAGGCGGCAGAGCGTCTGACGGAGGCTCTCGCGCACTACGACGAGGGCTTTTCAGAGGTGCATGACAGCTCGTTCTTCAATGACTCTGTGGCAGCCATCGTGGCGGAGCGGATTGCGCAGCTCTATGCGCATCTGGGTGATGTGGCACAGGTGAACGCTTGGACAACGCGGGCAAAGCGGTACAGAGGAGAGGAGACGGTCTTGCAGGAAGAGTGCCTTCGTATCTCTGCGTGCTATATTGTACGAGATGATGCACGGCATCTGAGAACGTCGATTGAGAGTCTGCGTGATTCCGTGGATGAGCTGATTGTCGTCGATACGGGATCGCAGGATGATTCGCGCGGCGTTGCCGTATCCTATGGTGCTGCTGTCTATGAGATTCCTTGGGCGGATGATTTTGCCGCTGCGCGCAATGCCGCATTGGAGCGTGCGACAGGGGACTGGGTTGTATTCATCGATGCGGATGAATATTTCTCGGCAGAGACGCGCACGGCGTTGCGCGCCGTGATTGCGCAGACGGATGCAGAGGGGCTCGAAGTGCTCCTTGTGCCGTGGCACAATATCGACGAGGCAACGGGAGAAACCCTGCTTGACTCCTATGCACCGCGCATTTTCCGCCGCCGCGCGGGACGACACTATGTGGGGCGCATTCACGAGGAACTGCGCGAGGCGGACGGCTCTGCGCCACCGTCCCGTCCCGTTGCACCGGAGCTGCTGACTCTTGTCCATACGGGATACTCGGCTGCACTCTCGCAGGAGAAGGGGGGGCGAAATCTTCGCCTCCTGCTTGCGGAGGCACAGAACTCCGACAACCCCGAGCGCTGTTGGCGCTATCTTGCGGAGACCTATGACAATCTCGGCGATGAACGCATGGCGGAGCACTATGCCCTGCGCGACATTGCGCTTGGACGCCGCTCCGTTGTCTATGCCGCGCGTTCCTATCGGATTCTCCTGCGCCTCTATGGCGAGCATCCTGCGCGCAGGGAGGAGCGCCTCGCCGTGGCGGAGCAGGCGGTACGCGATTTCCCGGAGCTGCCCGAGATGCACGCAGAGCTGGCGGAGGCGCTTGCAGCATACCACCGATACACGGAGGCGATTGCGGCGGCAGAGGGGGCATTTACGGCGGCGCCGACGGCGATGGTGACGGAGCCGTCCCTCTTTACCGAAGAGATGGGCGCGGCGCTCAGGCGGCGCATGGCGATCTGGGGGCGCGTTGCGGCGCGTGCGAAGGAGCTGCGCATTGCTGCGGCGGTCTTTGTGCGCAATGATGCGCGCGATATGGAAACGTGGCTGCAAAATACAGGGGGCTATGCGGACGAGTGCGTTGTTGTCGATACGGGCTCGACGGACGGCACGCGTGCGCTTGCTAAGCAGGCGGGGGCGCACATTGTCGACTTCGCGTGGCAGGACGATTTTGCCGCTGCGCGCAACGCCGCAATTGCGGCGGTCAATGCGGACTGGGCTGCGGTCTTGGATGCGGACGAGAGTTTTTTCGAGCCGTCGGAACTGCGCGCCTATCTCGCGATGGTGGATGTGACGATGCCCCATGTGGACGCCGTGCTCCTTCCGATTGTGCACGTGGACGAGGATGCGGGGGAGCGCGAGACGGGACGCGCGCCGCACATCCGCCTCCTGCGGATGGGACGCGGGCTGTTCTACGAGGGGCGTGTGCATGAAGCGCTGCGGAAGGTGGGCGGGGAGCCGAACCTCTATCATGAGAAAATCGCGCTCTCCATCCGTCATGTGGGCTACTCATCGGGGCGCATCCGCGCAAAGCACGAGCGGAATCTCGCCCTGATGGAGCGGCGCATGGAGGAGACGGGGCTGCTGCCCGGGGACTGCCGCTACCTCGCCGATACCTACTATGGTCTCGGGAAATATGCGGCGGCGCTCCTCTATGCGCGTGCCGCCTTGGAGGAGAATGTGACTTCCATTGGCGCGCAGAGTCATCTGCATCATCTTCTGCTGGATGCAATGGAAAAGGAGCATTGCCCGCTCGCGGAGCAGATTGCTGCGGCGCGTCACGCGCGCGATGCGTTCCCGCAGCTGCCGGATTTTCACGGGCGGCTTGGGATTCTGCTTGCGGCGGCGGGGGGCGCGGCGGCGCTCGAGGAGCTGACCGAGGCACTGCGGCGCTCCGAGCAGCACGCTGATGCGGACGGTGAGGCAAGCGCATTCCCCGCGTGGGCGGGCGCTGTCTCTGCCGCGCGTGCGCGCCTTCTGATGGAAGCGGGCGAGAGGTCAGCTGCGGAGGAAGAGCTCGCGCGTGCCCTCACCCTCGATACAGCGCGTGAGGAGGCGCTCGATGTCTTTGTGGAGCTGCACGGGCAGAATTTGGACGCACTGCGGGAGCTGTGTGGTACGGATGCGGCGACGCTCTCCTATCTTGCACGCTTTGCGGACAGCTATGGCTGGCTTGCGCTTGCCGAGGCGGCGCGTGCGGCACTCTCCGCGATGACGGGGAAGGCGTCACCCGCGCCGGAGATCTATGCGCGCTTGCAGGAACTTTCGCCCGCAGATGCGGGACGGTTGCTCGTCAGCATGCTCGCGGAGTGTGTGCGAGAGATGCCCGAAATTCTTCTGCGTTTGGAACGCGAAAGCCGCGCGGAGAGCCCGCATCTCTACGCACGCCTGCGCGATCTCCTGCCGGAGGCGATGCGCGCGTTCTGGCGGCACTACGACGAGCCGGATGCCGTCTCGTTGCCGGAGAGCATGGAGGGGTACAATCTCGTGCGCGAGGCGTTTATTCACCATGCGGATGCAGCACAGGCAGAGCGCTTCCTGCGCGCTGCTGCGGGCTATGGCGCGCCTGTCCTGCGTGCGGCGGCAGAGGATTTTGCAGCTGCGGAGCGCTGGGAGGGGGCATTTATCGCGTGGTCGTTCGTTGCGGCGCTCGTAGGCGAGAGTGCGGACGCGTTCTATGGGCAGGCGATTGCCGCCCTCCGTATGGGGGCGCGGGATGAGGCACGGGGCTATTTGACGGAGGCGCTGCGCAGCGATGCGGGGCATCGTAAGGCAAGGGAATTGATGGAGCTGATAGAATGAAGATCTCGGCGTGTGTCATTGCAAAGAACGAGGCGGAGAATCTGCCGCGCTGGCTCGCCTCTATGCGCGTCTTTGCCGATGAGATGATTGTGGTCGATACGGGGTCAGAGGATGCGACGGCACAGATTGCGCGCGCGGGCGGCGCGAAGGTCTTTCACTTTGCGTGGATCAACGATTTTGCCGCAGCAAAGAATTTTGCGCTCGACCAGGCGCAGGGGGACTGGGTCGTCTTTACCGATGCGGATGAGTATTTTACCGAGGAGAGTGCGCCGCGCGTGCGTCCGCTGATCGAGGAGTACAGCGGGCGAAGCAAATTCGACGGCTTTATCGTCCACCTCGTCAACATCGACATGGACACGGGTGCGCTGCTCGGCACGACTGCCGAGGTGCAGCGCATCTTTCGCCGTGCGCCGCATATCCGCTTTGTGGGCAGCATCCACGAGCATGTGGAGAATCTGAGCGGGGATGCGGGGCGCGAGATGGCGATGGCACCGGGGCTGACGCTCTATCATACGGGGTACTCGCCGCGCATCATCAAGGAGAAGTCACGGCGCGATCTCGCGTTGCTGCTCGCGCGACGTGCGCGCGGGGAGAAGAAAAAGCTCGACGAATATCATCTGATGGACTGCTACTATACGCTTGAGGACTATCCCGAGGCGGCGCATTATGCGCGTCTGGCGCGGGACAGCAGCGACCGTCCCGTCGGCTCGGAGGATCGGCCGCACGCCGTCCTCCTGCAGTCGCTCATCCTCATGGGCGCAGCGGATGAGGAGATCACGGCGGCGTATGAGACGGCGCGGGACGCGCTTCCAAAGAAGGCGGATTTCCCCCTGATCTACGGCACATGGGCGTGGGAGCAGGGGTATTTTGCGTGCGCGCGAAAGGCATATCACGCGGGGCTGCACCTGCATGAGGAATACTACCGCGAAGGGGACTACTCGGGCATCCTCGCGCCGAGCGCCTATGCGCGCCTCGGGGAGGCGGCGGCGCTCGCGGAGCAGACGGAGGCGGCTGCTGCATGTTATGAGCGTGCGCTGCAGCTCAGCCCACGCTACGCACCGGCGCTTGCCGCGCTCGTGCGCCTCCTCCACAGGGCAGGGGCAGATGATGCAGAGGTCATCGGGACGCTGCGGACGCTCTACGATGAAGATCGTGATGCGGAGTTTCTCGCCTCCGTGCTCGCGGGTATCTTTCCACGGGCAAGCCTCTACTATGACCGCCGCGCAAGCCGGCATTTCTCTGTGCGCCGCCGCTTTCTTCTTGCAGGGGATGTGAATTCTGCAGCGGCATCGCTTGTGGAGGATATGGAGCGCGCGGCGGCACTTGCGGCGGCATATGGGGGGGATTTTGCCCCCGAGAGTCAGGGAGCACTTGCCCTCCTCCTGCCGGACTCCTGCAAGGAGGTCTCGGCTGCTCCCGAGGCCGCACGGATGCTGCGCAGGATCGGGCGACTGGCAGGGGGAACGATATGAAGGGCGCTACGCCTGAGGCGCTGAGGGATCGTATCTTTGCGGCGCTGGCGCGCGGTGATGAGGCATCGGCGCTGCGCGGTATCGAGGCGCTACGTCCCTACGCGCCCGCCGAGGCAGCGGGGCTCCTCACTGCGCTGCACATCGAGGCGGGGCGTGCGCAGGAGGCGCTTGCCGCATGGAAGAAATGTGAGGCATATGCGCCGCACGATCCCTATACGGTCTTTTTGCGTGCGCGTATTTATCTCATGCAGGGGGAGCGCTGCGCTGCGCTTCAAATGCTCCTGCCGCTCATGGAGGCGCCCATGCCGCCCGCCATTGCGGAGAAGGTCTACAATATCGCGGGGCAGTGCGCGCGCTTTCTCGGGCGTGCGCGGGAGGCGGTCGCCTTTTACGCGCGGGCGCGCGATGCGGCACAGAGCCTTGCGCTCAAGGCGCTCAACGCGAGCAATGTCCTCTTCAACCGCCACTATCTTCCCGCGACGCTTGCCGAGGACAGGGCGGCGGCGGAGGAATACGGCGCGCTCTTTGCGGCTGTGCGGCAATTCGATCACGCGGGACACCGACGGGGCGCACGGCTGCGGATCGGCTATCTGTCCCCTGATGTGAGGGAGCACGTTGTACTCTCCTTTTCGTATGCGCTGATGACGGCGCTCGATCCGACGCGCTTTGCGGTGACGGTCTACGCGCTGAACACAGAGGACGGATATACCGAAAGGGTGAAGGCGTCCGTCGCGCACTTCCGGAGTCTCGCACGCCTCTCGGCAGAGGAGGCGGCGCACGTTATATACCGCGACGGCATCGACATCCTTGTCGATCTCGCAGGGCATACGGCAGGCAGGACGCTGCCGATCCTCGCATACCGTCCCGCCCCCGTGCAGATTTCGGGCATCGGCTACTTTGCCTCGACGGGGCTTTCCGCCGTGGATTATTTCCTTGCCGATCCGATTCTTGCGGCGGGGGATGCAGAAAAGGGCTTCACGGAGGAGCTGCTCGTCCTGCCGCAGACGCATTTTTGCTGGCAGCCGCTGCACGTCGCGCCTGTGCCCAATCATGCGCCGGCAGAGGGGCGCGGCGTTGTCTTTGGCAGCTTCAACAATTTCACAAAGCTGAATGACGAGGTGCTGCAAACATGGGCGGAGATCTTGCGTCGCGTGGAGGGGAGCCGCCTCTTTCTCAAGACGGATGTGTTTTCCTATGCAGACGCACGTGCGGAGGCGCTGCAGCGCATCGCGGCGGCAGGGATTCCGCTTGCGTGTGTGGAGTCAGAGGGCAGTTCGCGGGATTATCTCGCTGCCTATAGTCGCGTGGACATTGCACTCGATCCCTTCCCCTATCCCGGGGGCGGTACGACATGTGACGCGCTCTACATGGGCGTGCCCGTTGTGACGCTGGCGGGGGAGAGCCTTGGCAGCCGCTTCGGCGCGTCCCTCGTGGAGAATATCGGGGCGGGGGCGCTTGTCACGCGGACGACGGAGGAATATGTTGAGCGTGCTGTTTCTTTGGCACGCGACACGGAGCTGCTCGACGCACTGCACGCGGGGCTGCGCGGGATGATGGAGGCCTCGCCCGTAATGGACGCGGCGGGCTATGGCAGGGATGTCGGGGCGGCGTATGAAGCCGTGTGGGCGCAGTACGAGGAACGCAGCACCGCGCTAAAGTCCCCTGCAATTTGCGCCGATAGTATGAGTATGGATGTCAAGACGCTGAAAGATTCTATCTTTGCGGCGCTTGAGGCAGAGCGCTTTGCCGAGGCACAGGCGTGTGCGGAGCGTGCATTTGCCGCAGGTGTTGAGGACGATATGCTCTCCTATCTCCATGCGTACGCTATTGAGCGGCAGGGCGATCTGCCGCGCGCGATGGCTCTGTCGGAGGCATATCTGAGGACGGGACGCAGTGATCTCCGCCATGCGTTTATGCGCCTGCGCGCCGCCGTTGCCTATCGTATGGGGGACGCGCGGGCTGCTTCGTTTTATCGAAGCGCCTATGAGGAGGAGCCGTCCGATACGGGGCTTTACAGTTCGTTCCTGCTCGCGCAGAACGCACAGGATGTGGATGCAGACGCGCTCTTTCGCGCGCACTGCGCCTATGGTGCGCTGTTTGCCGATGTGCCGCGCTATACATATGCTGCGCCCTATCGGCATGAGAAGATTCGCGTCGGCTATATCTCGCCGGATTTTCGTCGAAACGTCATGCAGCATTTTGTCCAGCCGCTGTTGACGGCGTATGATGGCACGCGTTTTGCGGTCTATGTCTATAGTACGGCGGCAGAGCCGGACGCAGTGACGGCGGCGCTGCGCCCCCATGCGGACGTGTGGTATGATATGGGCGAAGCCGCCCCCGAGGAGATTGCCGCACGTATTCATGCAGATGAGATCGATGTGCTTGTCGATCTGGCGGGTCATGCAGCGGGCGGTGCGCTGCCCGTGCTTGCGCGCAGACCCGCGCCCGTGCAGATGATGGGGCTTGGCTATACGGCGACCTCGGGGCTGTCCGCTGTGGACTATTTTTTGACGGATGCGCTCTGTGATCCCGTCGGCGCAGAGAGCGAGCAGTATTTTACGGAGCAGCTGATCCGTCTGCCGAGTCAGTTCGTCTATGTGCCGCGTGCGGGACTGCCCGCTCCCACGGGGACACCCGCGCGCAGGAGGGGGCATATCCTCTTCGGCGTGTTCAATCAGTACCGCAAGTTCACGGATGAGATGCTACTCTGCTGGCGCGAGATCTTGGCGCGCGTGCCAAAGTCGCAGCTGCTCTTAAAGTCGCAGATTTTCTTTGCGCCCGCCATGGCGGAGGTGGCGCGGGCACGTCTCAAGCGCCTTGGATTCGATCTCACGCGCGTGCTGCTCGAACCCGCGACGACGGACTATATGGAGCGCTACCTCGATGTGGATATTGCGCTCGATACGTACCCGTGGCCGGGCGGCGGTACGACCTGCGATGCACTCTATATGGGCGTGCCCGTTGTGACGCTGTACGGCACGCGGCGCAGTACGCGCTTTTCCTATGCGCTGCTCTCACTCGTTGGGCTGGATGAACTGGCAGTGCAGTCCTCTGCGGAGTATGTGGCGCATGCCGCCAGTCTTGCGGGCGATCTCGACAGGTTGGATCAGCTGCATGTCAGTTTGCGTGCACGCATGGAGCGTTCGCCCATCATGGATCAGGAGGGCTATATGCGCGCGTTGGAGCAGGCGTATGAAGCCGCAATGAAGGGGAAGAAATGAAGAAAAAGAGGAACAGTGGGCGGCAGTCTGCCAAAGGGAAAAAAAACGCGCGGAAAATACGAATCGGCTATCTATCTTCGGACTTCGGAGGAGGTCGCACGCGGGATCTTCTACCAGTGTTCTTCTCCTCCTATGACAAGCTGCGCTTTACGGTCTATGCCTATCATACGGGGACGGGCGGTGATACAGAACTGTTCTCGAAGGAGGTGCCACTGCGGGAGCTCGGAGCGATGAGCGCGCAGGCGGCGGCGGATGTGATGCGGCGGGATGGGCTTGACCTCCTCGTCGATCTCTCGCTGCGTGCGCCTGATGCAATGACGCGCGAGATCATGGCGCGGCGTCCCGCACGCCACATCGTCTCGCTCGCGGCAGACTGCCCCACAGGGCTTGCGGAGGTTCTTCCTGCGGTTGAAGGAAAAGCTGTGCTCGCGCACTGCTATACGCCCGTTCAGCGCGTTCATGACTATACCTATCGTACGCCGCTGCTCGATGCACACGTGCCGACGATCGGCATTACAGGGATGTGCACAGAGGATTTGGCAGAGCGTCTGGTCGCTCTGCTCAGAGCTGTACTGCAGCACATCCCTGCCGTCCGTCTGATCCTGCCCGCCGTGATTGCGGCGGCGCTGACCGAGGTGGACATTGCGCGGATTGCGGAGGCGGGGACGGAGGATGCGGCGCTCGAACTCGTGGATGACCTCCCCTACGATGTGCTTGATCTTGTGACGGCGGTGGATGTTGATCTCGTCGATGTCTGCCATGCGTCAGAGCACAGCGTACCTCTTGTGACGGCAGAGGCATATGTGCATGGCGCTGCTGCAGCCCGCGTCCTAACGCAGCTCGGGCTTGCGCCCGTGCGGGATGCGGCGTGTCTCGGCGCAGAGATCAGCCGCCTGTGCACGGCGGTAGAGGATCTTTCGGAGCTGCACCACGCGCTGCACTGGCAACTCTATGATCTTTTTGATGCGGAGGCACAGCTCTTTTCGTTGGAGCGTGCCTATGACCGCATTTTGGTGCAGGATTGCCGGGAGACGGAGGCGGAGCTTGCGGCGCTGCTCGCCCATGCTGACCCGCGCACGGAGCGGGAGACGGTGCTCTTTGCGGCGCACGCTCTGGATGGGATGGAGGCGCTCACCCCCGAACAGCGCATGAGCCTCGCATGGTGTTATCTGTTCGCAGATACACAGGTGCTTGCGGAGCGTTGGGCACTCCTGGCAGAGGGCGTTCCTCCTGATCGCGAGGCGGCGCGGATCTACCTGTCGGTCATCAGCACCACAGGACAGGGGACTGCAATGGAGCGGTTTGCCCGGGCTAAGCATGGATTGGATCGGATCGCACAGGGATTGCCCGCCGTGCCCGAGATACGCGAGGCGCTCATCAAGGTGTGCGCGGGGGCTGCGGAGCTCTCCGTCGGTGCTCAGGCGGCGTCTGCCTATGCAGAACTGTATGCGGAGACGGCGGAGAATGTCGCTGCGCAGCGCTGCTATTACGGTGTGAGCCTCTTCCACCTGAACGCCGTGGATCTCCCTGCGGCGGAGGTCTATCGGCGGAGCTGTCGGTATGGGACGCTCTTTTCCGATGTGAAGCAGTTCTCCCATCGCGGACGTAAAAAAAAGGAGAAGATCCGCGTCGGCTATATCTCGGGGGATTTTCGTCAGCATGTCATGCAGTATTTTATCTGGCCGTTCCTTGCGGGATTTGATCGGGACGCATTCGAGGTCTATGTCTACAATCTCGGCAAGGAGGATCAGTACTCGGCGTTTTTCCGCACGCTCGTGACGAAGTGGCGGGATCTGCGCTCGTATGAGAAGGACATGAGACGCATCGCACATGCCATCTATGACGATGCGGTTGATATTCTCTTCGATCTCGCGGGGCATACGGCAGGCTCGGGGCTTGCCGCACTCGCGTGGAAGCCTGCGCCCATTCAGATCTCGGGGCTTGGCTATATGGCGACCACGGGGCTGCCTGCGGTGGATTACTTCGTGACGGACAATTTCTGCGACCCTCCGGGAAATGAGCGCTTCTATGTTGAAAAATTGCTGCGCCTGACGAGTCAATTCTGCTATAATGGGTATACGAATCTGCCCGCCTCGC
>ERZ773063.1895-NODE-1895-length-11801-cov-6.570237_pt1 | contig 11801 bp, 11 predicted proteins | sample MGYA00580625_ERZ773063 | MGnify/ENA primary metagenome ERZ773063 (study PRJEB29015, sample SAMEA2738022) | human oral metagenome | biome: human oral; feature: human-associated habitat; material: dental | place: China | collected 2042 ...
GGGCCGAGCGGGGCCGGTCAGGCGCCCCGGCGCCGCCCTCGAAGCCGGCGGCTCAGAAATTGCGCCAGCCGGAGGCCCTCTGGCCGGCGACCCAGGCGGCGACCTGGGTGCGGCGCTGGAGCCCCATCTTGGCCAGGAGCGAGGTGATGTGGTTCTTCACCGTCTTCTCCGCCACGCCCAGGCGCTCGCCGATCTCCCGGTTGGACAGGCCGTCGCCGATGAGGTCGAGGACCTTGCGCTCGGCGTTGGTCAGCTCGGCGGTCGGGTCGTCGTGGTCGGCGCGCCGGCGGGTGACGGTGCGCTCGTCCAGGAGCACGCGCCCGGAGGCGACGGCGCGCACGACGTCGCTGATCTCGGCGCCGTGGACGGTCTTGAGCAGGTAGGCGCGGGCTCCCGCGTCAAGGGCCTCGGCCAGGGCCTCGTCGTCGTCGAAGGAGGTCAGGACGATGGGCAGGGCGTCGGGGACCGCGTCGCGCAGATCGCGCATGAGCTCGATGCCGGTGCCGTCGGGCAGCTGCAGGTCGACCAACACGACGTCGGGGCGCATGAGCTCGGCCCGGCGCAGGGCCTCGGCGCAGGACCCCGCCTCGGCCACGACGTCCAGGCCGTCGGCACGGTCAATAATCTCTGCGATCCCACGGCGGACGATCTCGTGATCGTCCACGATCATGACGCGGACGGTCTCGGCGGCAACGGCTCTCGGCATGGACGCGAGCCTATCAGCGCCGGGGACCTACGTCACAAACACGGCCTCGTCCTGGGAAAACCAGCCGGGCCCATCGGCCGTCGGGCCGCGCAACGGTCGCCTGCCCGCTCTCTGACCCGCCCGGCCTGCGCTGTCTCCCGCCTCCTGACGGGGACTCAGCGGGAGCCGGCGGCGAGCAGGAGCTCGGCGGCGGCGCGCGCGCCATCCTCACGGGCGACGGCGTCGGCCGCTCGGCGGGACCGCTCCCGGTAGCCCCGCGCGCTGCCGGCACCGGTCAGCTCCACCATGAGGGCGGCGAGCGCCCGGGTGCCTGCGCTCCCCGGCCTGAGCGGCGCGGGGCCCAGGCCCAGCGCCGCCACGCGACGCGCGTAGTAGGGCTGGTCGAGCGAGAAGGGGACGACGCCCTGCGGGACGCCCGCGGCCAGAGCGGCAGGGGTCGTCCCGGCTCCCCCGTGGTGGATCGCCGCGGCGGTGCGCGGCAGCAGCCAGTCGTGCGGGACGAAGCCGAGCAGGCGCGCATGATCGCCGTAGGCCTCATGACGGCTTCCGAACCCGGGCGAGGGAGCGATGAGCACCCGCACACCGGCTCGGCGCGCGGCCTCCGCCTGGCGGGCGACGGCCGCCCGAGGGTCCCTCAGGGGCACGGATCCGAAGCCCACGTACACCGGTGGTGGGCCGGAGCGGAGGAATCGGGCGAGACCCGCGTCGGGCTCCCAGTCGTGCACGGGCAGCGCGAGCCGCCCGGTGCAGTGGACGGCCGCGGGCCAGTCGGCGGCGGGCGGCACGAGCCGCGGGGAGCACGCGAGGATCACTGCGCCCTCAGCACTGTCAGCACCGTCGCTGCCGTGCCGGACCGTGGTCCGGCGAGTCGGGCGGCCGCCCGTCAGAACGCGCGCGATGGGCGCCCCCATCGTCAGCGAGCCGTGGCGCAGCGCACGGGAGCAGCACAGGTTGATCGGGCTGCGGCCCTGGCGCGGCGCACCCACGAGGCTGTCGGCGTGCGCAGTGGGCAGCGTGGGGGCCAGCGCCAGCTCGACCACCTCGCAGCCCAGTGCCGCACCCAGGACGCGGCAGGCGGGCAGGCCCAGAATCCCGGTGACCAGGACGTCCCCGGGGCGAGCGCCTGCCGCCAGGGCGCGGGCGATCGCGGGGGCGCAGGCGCGGATCCAGCGGCGCAGCACCAGCGCGCCGACACTCTGGTGGCGGCTCGCGGCGCGCGCCACGATCGGCGAGGCGATCGGCCCCATGAGGTGCGCCCCCACCCCTCGGAAGGGCACGTCGCAGTCGGAGGCCGCATCCGCGTAGTCGTCCAGCCCCAGCAGCAGGACGTCGGCCCCCCTGTCCATGAGCGCGCGGGCCAGTGCCAGCTGCGGACGCAGGTCGCCCATGGAGCCGATGGCGACGAGCACATGAGTCATCCCCGCCCCCTCCCCCGGACCGGCGCCGTCTCCTCGTCGATGAGCTGCTCCATCAGCTCCGCGGCCTCCCGCCTGTCCAGCTGTCCGGTGGCGACGGCGAAGACGGAGCCGACGAGACTGGTGTAGAAGGCGCGGGCGCGCAGCCGCGCCCGGGGATCGTCGGCGGTGGTCCCGAGGTGCCCGGCCCAGTGCGCCGCCAGACGGTCGACGACGTCGCGCAGGCGCTCGTCATTGTCAGCCGAGGCGGAGGCGGTCAGGAGCGCGGCGAGGTAGTCGCGGGTCAGCTCGCCCCCTCGGGCCGTCAGGCCTGGTGTGGCGGCGACAAGCGCCCGCAGCGCGCCGGGCAGGTCCTCGTGCCCCTCGAGCGCGGCGACGGCGTCGGCCGTGGCGCGCCGTTCCATGCAGCGCACGAAGAGCTCGGCCTTGCCCCCCACGGAGACGACGGTGCCCACAGACACGCCCGCCTCGGCCGCAATGTCCCGCACCGACGTCGCGGCGTAGCCCCTGCGCACGAAGAGCCGCTCAGCCCGCTCCAGCACCCGGGCCTCGGTGTCCCGCCGCCGGCTCATGCACACCTCCTGAACATGTTCATATCTGAACGCGTTCATTTTAAGGTGCCGGGCCGCGCCTCGCAAGCCCCTGCGGCCGCCGCCTCAGCGGCCTCAGCGGCGTGGGCGCCGCGGGCGCGACTGGCACCTCGGGCAGGACGTGTGGCTGCGCCCGCCGATGGTCTCCACGCGCATGGGCGCCCCGCACCGCCTGCAGGGCAGCCCGGCGCGCCCGTAGGCCGCGAGCTCGCGGGCGAAGAAGCCGGCGGCGCCGTCGGCGTCGACGTACAGGGCGTCGAAGCTCGTGCCCCCGGCGGCCAGCGCCCGCTCCATGACGGCCGCGGTCTGCTCCAGCAGGCGCGCGGCGACGCGAGGACCCAACCAGCTGCCGGGCCGCAGGCCGTGGAGGCGGGCGGCCCACAGGCCCTCGTCGGCGTAGATGTTGCCGATGCCCGACACGACCCGCTGGTCCAGCAGGATCGTCTTGACGGCGCGGCCCGATGAGCGCACCCGGGCCACGGCACCGCGCCGGTCGAGCGCGGGGTCAAGCAGGTCGCGGGCGATGTGGGCGGCGTCGGCGGGCAGGAGGGCGTCCGGGCTGCCGGCCCCGCCCGGCGCGCCGTCCGGCGTCGGCACCAGGTCGGTCACGTGCAGGCCGCCGAACATGCGCTGGTCGACGAAACGCAGCTGGGTGCCGTCGTCGAGGTCGACCAGGACGCGGGTGTTGCGCGCCAGCGGGGCGTCGGGCGCGTCGACGCGGAACTGCCCGCTCATGCCCAGATGGGCGGACAGCGCACGGTCGTCATCCAAGGGCAGCCACAGAAGCTTGCCCCGGCGTACGGCCGCCCTCACCGTGCGTCCGATGAGAGCGTGAACGAAAGCCTCCGGTCCCCCCACCTGGCGGCGCAGGGGGCGCGGGTCGAGCACCTCGACCGCCTCGATCGTGCGGCCGATCAGGTACCGGGCCAGTCCGGCGCGCACGGACTCGACTTCCGGCAGCTCCGGCACGCCCGCTCAGCCCTCGGACTCCAGGACGTCGGCGGCCCCGCCCCGCGTCCCGGAAACAGTCATGAGGGCCAGGTCGGCACGCAGGGCCTCGTTGACCCCGGGCAGGTTCAGGCCGCCGTCGCCGCGGCTGGCCAGGATGGAGGCGTAGGCGGCCTCGGCCGCCTCGTGCTCGGCGAGCTTCTTGGAGGTGCCGGTGCCCTCGCCCAGGGTCTCGCCGTCGACGATGGCCTGCGCGGTGAAGACGCGCTCGTGGTCGGGTCCCACGCCCTCGACCTCGTAGTGCGGATTGCCCAGGCCGTGGGCCGCGGTGAGCTCCTGGAGGCTGGTCTTCCAGTCCAGGCCCGCACCGCGAGTGCGGGCCGAGCGGAGGAAGCGGGCCACGAGGCGCTCGATCACGGCGCGGGCGGGCTCCAGGCCCTGGGTGAGGTAGGTGGCGCCTATGAGCGCCTCCAGCGTGTCGGCCAGGATCGAGTCCTTGTCGCGGCCGCCGGACAGGGCCTCCCCCTTGCCCAGCTTGATGAACTCCCCCAGGCCCAGGTCCCGGGCCACGGCCGCCAGCGCGGGCTCGGAGACGGTCGCGGCGCGCATCTTGGCGAGCTGGCCCTCGGGGACGTCCGGGTGGGCCCGGTAGAGGTACTCGGTCACCACGATGCCCAGCACGGAGTCGCCCAGGAACTCCAAGCGCTCGTTGGTGGGCAGCCCGCCGTTCTCATGGGCGAAGGAGCGGTGGGTCAGCGACAGGTCGAGCAGGTCCGGGTCGATCCGCGGGCCCCACCGGTAGACGAGGGCCTCGACGTCGGTGCGGGCCGGGGAGGCGACGCGGCGGGCGTGCCTGCTGCCGCCCTTGCGGGATGAATGGGCCATCAGGCCTGCTCCTTCTCGCCCGGATCGGATCCGCCCCGCTCGGGCAGGAGGGCAGCGAGCGCTGACCAGCGCGGATCGAGCTGGTCGTGGTGGTGGTCGGGGGGCAGGTCGTCGAGCCTCTCGCCGCACTGGGCGCACAGGCCCGCGCAGTCCTGCCGGCACAGGGGCCGGAAGGGGAGGTCGAGCACGAGGGCGTCGCGCAGCGCCGGCTCCAGGTCCAGGTCGGTCTCGCCGACCAGGAACAGGTCGGCGGCCTCCTCATCGCCCTCGGCCGCCTGGGCCTCGGCGGCCTGGGGGAGGTAGTAGAGCTCGTCGAAGGCGATGGTGCGGTCCTCGTCGAGGTCCCGCAGGCAGCGCGCGCACCTGCCGTGGATGTGGACGTCGGCGCGACCGCGGGCGAGCACGCCGTCCTCCATGCTGGTCAGCTGCACGTCCAGAACGACGGGACTGCCCTCGGGCACGCCGATGACGCCGGTGCCCAGGTCCGCGGGGGCGGCCGTCGTGACGCGGACGTCCTTGACGGACCCGATCTGGCGCGGCAGATCGACAATGTCGACGACCAGGGGGGCCGTGGTGGTCATGGTGCTCCTCCGGTTGTCCGGTACGTGGACGGGTCAGGGCGGCACTCGGACCCGCAGGGGCTCAGAGTACTCGGGCGCCATTGGCGCGAGCCGCACCGCCGCCCGGCCGCGGGTCACACTTTGAATCGTGACCTTCGGGCGCGGCGCCGCACGCCCTGTGCGCGGACCGGGCCGGCCCTCACAGGCCGCCGGGGATCAGCGGCCAGCCGGGCCGACGGCGGCCGCTCGACGCCTCCTCCTGATCGGCGTCGTCCAGATCGCCCAGCCGGGCGGCCAGGACGTCGCGCCCCGCGCGCACCTGCTCGGTGATCTTGACGAGCTCGTCCTCCAGGGCCGCCAGCGAGCGGTCCGAGTAGTCGTCGGCGCCGTGGCGCAGATCGGCGGCCCGGTCCTCGGCGGCGGCGATGATCTCGTCGGCGCGCTCATGGGCCATGCGCACCACGCTCTCGCCCGCCACCAGACGCTCGGCCTCCTCCTGGGCGCGCAGCACGATCCGCTCGGCCTCCTCCCGCCCCTGGGCCAGGACCTCGTCCGCGTCGGCGACGATCTCCTCGGCGCGGCGCACGGCTGAGGGGACGGCGTGGCGGGCGTGCTCGATCAGCGTGAGGGCTTCCTCGCGGTTGACGATGGCCGAGCCGCTCATGGGCACGGAGCGCGCACCGGTGATGAGCTGGTCGAGGTCGTCGAGAATGCGCAGCAGGTCGTCTCCGGCGTCGGGACTAGTGGTCACGAGTGGTTCCTTCCGGTCAGGGAGTGCGGCACCAGCAGGGCGTCCCGAAGCGCCTCCAGGACGCCGTCGGGCACCAGGTGGGAGACATCGCCGCCGTGGCGCGCCGCGTCCTTGACCAGGGACGAGGAGACGCGGGCATGAGCGGAGGCGGCGACGAGGAAGACGGTCTCGGGCGCGCCGAGATCGCGGTTGAGCAGGGCCATGGGCGCCTCGGCGTCCAGGTCGGTGCCGTTGCGCAGGCCCTTGACGATGGCGTCAGCCCCGCGGTCGCGGCAGTAGTCGGCCAGGAGCCCGGGCACGACGTCGACCTCCGCCCCGGGCAGGTCCGCGAGGGCCCGCCGGGCCAGCGCCGCACGGGTGTCGAGATCGAACAGGTGGCCGGAGGCCTTGGCGGCGTTCTGGGCGATGCCCAGGACGATCCGGTCGAACATGGTCGAGGCGCGGCGCACGATATCGACGTGCCCCAGAGTGATGGGGTCGAAAGTTCCGGGGTATACGGCCAGTGACATGCCCCGAGGCTAACGTCACCCCCGACTCAGCGGTGGACGCGCGCCGCAGTGAGCGGCACCGATCCGCGCCCTGTCGCCGCCTGCCGTAGGCTCCGGGCGTGACCAGGATCGTGGCCGGGAGGGCCGGCGGACGCAGGATCGAGGTGCCCCGCTCGGGCACCCGCCCGACCTCGGAGCGGGTGCGGGAGGCGCTGTTCGCCCGTCTGGAGCACTACGGCGTGCTGGACGGCGCCGGCGTGCTCGACCTGTGTGCGGGCTCGGGGGCGCTGGGACTGGAGGCCGCGAGCCGGGGCGCCCGGGAGGTGACCCTGGTGGACTCCTCTCGCGGGGCTGCGGCCGTCTGCCGGCGCAACACCCGCTCCCTGGGGCTGCCGGGCGTGCGCGTGGTGACGGCCACAGCAGCGGCCTTTCTGGCGGGTGCGGCCGGAGCGCCGGCGGACCTGGTGCTCGTCGACCCGCCCTACGACCTGGGTGAGGAGAGGCTGACCGCGATGCTCGCCGCCCTGGCCCGCAGCAGTGACCCCTGGCTGGCGCCGCGGGCCGTGGTCGTGGTGGAGCGCTCGGCCCGCTCGCCCGAGCCCGCCTGGCCCGCCGGCCTGGGGCGCTTCGCGGACAGGAGGTACGGCGAGACCGCCGTGTGGTTCGCCGAGCCGGACGGCGACCGGGCGGGAGAGACGGGCTGAACCCGCCTCACGCCCGCTCCAGGAAGGCCTGGGACTCCTCGTCGAGGCGCCGGGCGATGGCGGCCGCCAGGACGCGGTGCCGCCGCAGCTGCGGGTCGGCTGCGACGATCGCCTCGGCTTCGCCGCGGGCCGCCTCGATCACCTTCCTGTGCCGCGTCACCCGCAGCAGGTCGAGGTCGGAGCGTCGCCCGGACTGGGCAGCCCCCAGCACGTTGCCCTCGCTGCGCAGCCTCAGGTCCGCCTCGGCCAGGGCGAAGCCGTCGGTGATGTCGCCGAAGGCCTTGAGCCGGTGGAAGGCGGCCGAGCCGATCTCGACCCCGGTGGTGGCCACGCACACGGCAGGCCTGCTCCCGCGGCCCACGCGCCCGCGCAGCTGGTGGAGCTGGGAGAGCCCGAAGCGGTCGGCGTCGAGGATGACCATCATGGTCGCCTCGGGCACGTCCACCCCGACCTCGATGACGGTGGTCGCCACGAGCACCGGGGCGGCGCCGCCGGCGAAGGCCTCCATGGCGGCGTCCTTCTCGGTGCTGGTCATCCGCCCGGTGAGCGTGCCGATGCGGGCCCCCGCGAGCGCGGGCTCGTCGGCCAGGCGCTGCGCCCACTGGGTGACTGCGGCCAGCGGGCGCGCCGGCCCCTCCCGGTCCGGCTCCTCGGAGTCGGGGTACTCCGCGAGGTCGTCACCGGCCTGCGGGCGGTCGGCGTCGCCGTGCGCCTGCTCGCCCCGCTCGTCGGCGTCGATGCGCGGGCAGACGACGTAGACCCGGCCCCCGGCGGCGATCTCGCGGGCCGCCCGCCTCCAGATCCCGTCCACCCACGGCTGCCGCTCCCAGGGCACCAGGTGGGTGTCCACGGGGCGCCGGCCCACCGGCAGCTCGTCGAGAACCGCCAGGTCCAGGTCGCCGAAGATCGTCATGGCGATCGTGCGCGGGATGGGGGTGGCGGTCATGACCAGCAGGTGCGGGGTGCGCTCGGTCCCCGTGGCGGGGTCGGTCACGCCGCGGCGCTCGCGCAGGGCGTCGCGCTGGGCGACCCCGAAGCGGTGCTGCTCGTCGACCACCACCAGCCCCAGGAAGGGGATCTGGACGGTCTCGGACAGCAGGGCGTGCGTTCCCACGACGATGGCGGGCTCGCCGGCGGCCAGCGCGGCGAGGACCTCGCGGCGCTGCGGGGCCGGGGTGGAGCCGGTCAGCAGCAGGACCCGGGTGGCGCGCCGCGCACCGCCGAGCGTGCCGGCCCGTCCCAGGGGCCCCAGGAGCGCCTCGAGACTGGTCCGGTGCTGGGCCGCCAGGACCTCGGTGGGGGCCAGCAGGGCGGCCTGCCCGCCGGCGCCGACGACCTGGGCCATGGCGCGCAGGGCGACAAGGGTCTTGCCGCTGCCGACGTCGCCCTGCAGGAGGACCTGCATGGGCACGGTCGACTCCAGGGCGCGGGAGAGGTCCTCCCCCACGCGCGTCTGCCCGGCGGTGAGCTCGTAGGGCAGGGCGGCGTCCAGGTCGGCGCGCAGGGAGTCGGGGCCGGGGGCGGGCCAGGCCACGGCGGTGCGCGTGGCCCGGTGGCGGGCGCGCCGCTGGGCCAGGGCGGTCTGGAGGACGAGCGCCTCCTCGTGGCGCAGCCGCCGTTGTGCAATCCGCCACTGCTCGTCGTCCTGAGGCTCGTGGACCCAGCGGTAGGCGGTGAAGGCGTCGATGAGACGATGGTCCCTGCGCACGGCCTCGGGCAGCGGGTCGGGGACGTCGGAGGCGTCGAGCTGGTCCAGGACGGTTCGCACGGCCTTGGCCACCTGCCAGGTCGGCAGGGCCTCGGTGCCCGGGTAGATGGGCAGGGGGCGGGCCAGGAGCGCCTCGCGCTCGGCCTCGCTGAGGTCGTCGAGGACCTGGAAGCGCGGGCTCGCCAGCTGCAGGCGCCCCCGGTGCCGCTTGACCTTTCCGCTCATCAGCGCCGTGGTCCCCGGTGAGAGCTGGTTCGCATGGTGCCTCATCAGGCCGATGGTGCCGAACATGACGACGGGCATGGTCGTGGTCCCGTCGGTGACGGCGGCCTCCATAATGGCCGGGGCGCGCGGGCTGCGGGTGCGGCGGGCGAAGGAGCGCACGACCCGGACCTGGACGGTGGCCTGCTCTCCGTCGGTCAGGGCGCGCAGATCGGTCAGCTCGCCCCAGGCGTCGTAGCGGCGCGGCAGGAGCCGCAGCAGGTCCGCGACCGTCCGGGCCCCCTGCTTGGCGAGCTGGTCCGCGGTCCGCCTGCCCACGAGCCTGCTCAGGGGGCGGTCCAGCATGGGCGCCGCCGCGCGGGCGGGCGTCAGTGAGGTGCCCACGCGCGCCCCTACTCCAGGGCCAGCAGGACGTCGGGGCGCGCCTGGCCGCCGGCGTGGATGACGACCTCGACGGCGCCGGGGTCGCCGACGAGCGCCCCGGCCCGCTGGGTGGCGGCGGCGGCGAGGTCGCCGACGTCGGGCAGGGCGTCGCGGCCGAGGATGACGGTCAGGAGCTCGTCGTCGGGCCGCAGGAGGGAGGAGATGGCGTCGGCGACGGCGTCGGGCTCGGCGTCGGGGCCGCTCAGGGCCAGGGTGCGCATGTCCGCCCCGGCCCGCCCGGCCCGCAGGGCGAGCTCGGACAGGGACTCCCCGCCGGTCTGCCCGGCGACGGCGACGGCGGCCGCCAGGACGCGGGCCTCGTCGTCGGTGTCGCACACGAGGAGCTGGGTGCCCCGGGGGAACGGGTCCGAGGCGGTGCCCGAGGCCGTCGAGCGGGTGCTGTAGACCGCCGAGCGGGTGCCGGCGGGGCCCGAGATGATCGCGGGCAGGGCGCGCGCCGCCAGGTACCGGGCGGCCTCGTGGGCGCGGGCGGCCGAATCGGCGTCGCAGGGCAGGACGAGGACCCGGCTCAGGCCCAGGTCGCCGGCGGCGCGCACGATCCCCTCGCGCTCGGGGTCCAGGACGACGACGGCGCCGGTGCGGGCGAGCTGCTCGACGAGCCCGGGGGCGCGGGTGCACACGATGACGCCGATGCGGTCGGCCCCGGGATCCTCCCGGGAGGGGCGCCGGCCGGGGGAGGCGCCGGAGCGGAAGCGCTGCTGGGAGGGGTGCATGCGCATGGACTTGTCGCGCTCGGAGGCCACGCGGCGGCCCCGGCGGGCGGCGAGTCTCTCGAAGGAGACGACGTGCCCGACGCCAGCCTGGGAGGGGCTCGCGTAGGGCAGGGGCGGATCCCCCGCGTCCCAGGGGGCCGCCAGGGCCAGCGCCGTGGGGTGGAGGTGGTGGACGCACACCTGGCGGGCGCGCCCCCTGCGGGGCAGGGCGGCCCGGGGGGTGTCGGTGTGGACGTGGACCTGGTAGAGGCCCACGCCGAGGGCGTCGGGGGTGCCGACGACGCCCACGCAGTCGCCGATCTCCTCCAGCTGGCCGCGCAGCTCGGCGGCCTGGGGGGCGGTGGCCTCCAGCAGGTACATGACCTCGAACTCGCCCGTGGAGAAGTCGGGGGCGCCCGCGCCGTCGGCCTCGGCGGTGTGGGAGACGCCGCCGGCGGCCAGGTCGGTGAGCATCTGCCGGGCGACCTCGGTGTAGGCGGAGGGCGCGCCGTCGTCCTCCGGGGGCGCCAGGGCGTCGGACAGGGCGGTGAACAGCAGCATGAGGGCCGCTCCCCCGGCGTCGACGGGCCCGTGCCCCAGGCCCGCGGTCTCCACCACGGACTCCTGGGCCCCCAGGGCGGCGGCGGCGGCGAGATCCGCGATCGTGGCCGGAGCGTCCAGCTCGCAGCCCGTCAGGGCCGAGCGGGCGGCGGCGGCCGCGTCGCGGGCGACGGTGAGCAAGGTCCCGGCCACGGGGCGGGAGACGGCGGCCCAGGTGCTGGAGGCGATCTGCTCGTAGACGCGGACCAGTTCGACGGGCTGCAAACCGGCCGGGTCGGGGGCCTCGGCGCTCACGTCCGCCAGCGCCGCCAGGGCCTGGGAGATCAGGAGCCCGGAGTTGCCGCGGGCGCCCCGCACGGCGCCGTCGGCCGTGGCGCGGGTGGCCTGGGCCACGTCGGCGCCCTCCGGCAGGAGCGCCAGGGCGTCGGCGGCCGAGCGCAGGGTGAGCAGCACGTTGGTGCCGGTGTCGGAGTCCGGGACGGGGAAGACGTTGAGGGAGTCGACGAGCTCGCGCGTCTCCTCCGCGGAGGTCACCGCCAGGGCGAACCAGTCGCGGACCGCCCCGGCGTCCAGCAGGCGAGTCCGCTGCTCGGTTCCTGCGCGCCGGGGGCCGGGTCCGTAGCCGTGGAGCACCTCGTCCTCCTGTTGTCGTGGGCCGGGCACCGGCGCTGATGGGGCCCGGCCGTGCCTCAAGGCTACCCGGCGCGCCGTGTTGCGGCAGCGCGAACGGGGACGGCCCGCCCGGCGCGGCCGTCCCGGGCCCCGGACCCCTTCCGGCGAGGGCGGCCGGTCGTGCCCGCACGCGGCAATCGTCCTCCCGGCCCCGCGCCCCTCCCGGCGAAGGGCCGACCCGACCCGCCACCTGTCACTCCCGTCGGAGCCGCCCGCGCCCCTCCCGGCGGGGGCCGTCAGGAGGGACGCCGTGTGCCTGAGCCCACGCCCCGGGTGCTTGGGGCCGAGGGTCGCGGTCGGATACAGTGTCGGGGTTGCCCGTGGGACTTCTCCCGGGCGGTGGACCTCGCGTCGGGCGCTCGCCCTGACGTCCCAGCAAGAAGATTCAGGAGTGAAACCATGGCTGCTGTGTGCGACGTCTGCGGCAAGGGCCCCATCTTCGGCAAGAGCGTCTC
>ERZ773063.1896-NODE-1896-length-11795-cov-8.508518_pt1 | contig 11795 bp, 10 predicted proteins | sample MGYA00580625_ERZ773063 | MGnify/ENA primary metagenome ERZ773063 (study PRJEB29015, sample SAMEA2738022) | human oral metagenome | biome: human oral; feature: human-associated habitat; material: dental | place: China | collected 2042 ...
CGCGGCTACCTCGACATCTTCATGGAGGCGGGTGCGGCGATTTCAACACCGACCTGCGGGCCGTGTCTCGGCGGCTACATGGGCATTCTCGCGGCAGGCGAGCGCTGCGTCTCGACGACGAACCGCAATTTCCGCGGACGCATGGGACACGTCGACAGCGAAGTCTATCTCGCGGGCCCGCACGTGGCGGCCGCGAGCGCGATACTGGGGCGGATTGCGGCCCCCGAGGAGGTGGTGTGATGTTCGAGGGGAAGGTCTGGCGCTACGGCGACAACATCGATACGGACGTGATTATTCCTGCGCGCTATCTCAATACATTTGAGCCGAAGGCCCTTGCGGAGCACTGCATGGAGGACATCGACACGACGTTTGCCAAGGAGGTCGCTGCGGGCGACATCATGGTCGGCGGGCGCAACTTCGGCTGCGGCTCCTCGCGCGAGCACGCGCCGATTGCGATTGCGGCATCGGGGATCCCTGTCGTCATCGCGGCGAGCTTTGCGCGCATCTTCTACCGCAACGGCATCAACATCGGCCTGCCGCTCCTTGAGATCGGCGACGATGTGGAGAAGATCAGCGCGGGTGACCGCCTGCGCGTCGACACGGCGACGGGGGCAATCGAGAACCTCACGACGGGCGATACGTTTCGCGCGCATCCGCTGCCGGGCTTCGTGCAGGAGATTGCGCAGGCGGGCGGCCTTTTGAACTACATCCGCGAGAATGGGGGCTTCCGTCATGGCGTATAAGATTGCAGTCGTTCCCGGCGACGGCATCGGACAGGAGATCACGCAGGAAGCCGTGCGCGTTTTGCGCGCCGTCGACGCGAAATTCGCGCTCGGGCTGACGTACGAGACGCGCGATGCGGGCGGCACAGCATACGATAAATACGGCACACCGCTCCCCGAGGACACGCTCGCAGTCTGCAGGGAATCAGACGGCGTACTCTTTGGTGCGGTCGGCGGAACGAAGTGGGACAGCGCAGAGCCTGCGCTTCGTCCCGAGCGCGCGATTTTGGGCCTCCGCAAAGGGCTTGGACTGTATGCGAATCTGCGTCCAGTGAAGGTCGCGGACGCACTGATCGAGCATTCCCCCTTAAAGCCGGAACTCGTGCGCGGCGTCGACCTTGTCATCGTGCGTGAGCTGATCGGCGGCATCTACTTCGGAGAGAAATGCGAGTCCGAGCAGGTGGACGGCACAGAACGCGCTTGGGACATGGAGAACTACTCCGTTCCCGAGGTGGAGCGCATCGCACGTCTCGCGTTCGAGACGGCGCGCCTGCGCCGCGGAAAAGTTACCTCTGTGGACAAGGCGAACGTGCTTGCGACCTCGCGCCTCTGGCGGCGCACGGTGACGGCGCTCGCGCCGGAGTATGCGGATGTGGCGCTTGATCATCTCTATGTGGACAACTGTGCCATGCAGCTTGCCGTGCGTCCGACACAGTTCGATGTGATTGTGACGGGCAATCTCTTCGGGGACATCCTCTCCGATGAGGCGGCGGTGATCGGAGGCTCGATCGGTCTCATGCCGTCGGCGTCCATCGGTACGGGGACGAGTCTCTTTGAGCCGATTCACGGCAGCGCGCCCGACATCGCGGGGCAGGGCATCGCAAACCCACTCGGGACGATCCTCTCGGCGGCGATGCTGCTGCGCTACGCACTCCGCGAGGAGGAAGCGGCGGATGCCGTTGAGGCAGCGGTGGACGCGGCGCTCGCCGAGGGCAGGCGCACGGCAGACATCTACATCGAGGGAAGCGGCTGCACGAAGGTCGGCACGACAGAGATGACCGACGCTGTGCTTGCACATTTATAGAAATTACGAGCAAGCTCCACGCGAACACCTCGTTGCGCAAGTGATCGTGTACTTATCTGCCGAAATACCTGCGGACTTCTTAAACGCGCTACGCTCGAACGAAAGAAATTCGCTGGGGCAGAACGCACACTTTACTCACTTGCTCCACTAGGATTCGCTTAGGAGCTTTACTCATCTCATCCGCAACAAAAAGGGAATGCCCGTGCGGGCATTCCCTTTTTTGCGTCCATAAAATCACTCCGCCGCCGCGTGCCTGTTCATGATATATCTCCACCGGACAAACAGCGCGAGCAGGAGGAGGATCGCGCCTGCCGTCGGGAAGAGATAGTGCATGCCGAGGTAGGTTGCGACAACGCCGCCGAGGAGCGGTCCCGCTGCGCCGCCGATTTGCTGGGCGGAAAAGAGAAGCCCAAAGACGCTGCCTTTGAGCTGCGGGGGGGTATGCTGGGCAATGATTGCGTTCAGCGAGGGCTGAATCCCTGCGATAAAGAGCCCCACGCCGAACTGCATGACGGCGAACGGCATGAGCGTATCGGGAATGCCCTGCAGGGTGAACATGATTCCTCCGAAGAGCATGGCGAGGAACATGGAGTTGAAGTAGGTGCGCCGCGTGCCGTAGATGCCCCAGAGCGGTGCGGCAATTGCCCCCGCGATCCCGCTGAGAGAGAATACCGCACCCGCGACAAAGACGATGTTGTCCATTGAGCCCGCAAGTGCCTTGATGTAGGTCGTGATGACGGGCATGAGGATATAGAGCACCATTTGTGCGAGCGTACTCACGATCATCATCGTGCGCAGGATGGGGATGTGCCAGAGGTGCATCGGATTTTTTTCCTCTGCCGTAAGCGGCACGGTACTTTTCGGCATCGGCGGTTCTTTGATGATAAATGTAAAGGCAAGAAAGTTGATGAAGAGCGCCAGACCGCCGATGTAGAAACTCGTGCGCATCCCGAACAGCTCCGCGAGAACGCCGCCGAGCAGAGGTCCGACGACACCGCCGGCAGTCAGCGTGCCCTGCATAATGCCGAGGGAGAAACCAAGGCGTTCCTGGGGCGCATAGAGCGTCATGATGGCGAGATCCATCGGCCATAGCCCCGAGGCAAAGCCCTGAAAGACGCGCACGATGATGAGCTGCTCGGGCGAGGTGACAATACCGCCGAGCAGATAGCTGATGGCAATGAGAAGGCTCGCGCGCATCGCCATGAGGCGCTTCCCTTTGCGGTCGGCAATACGTCCCCAGATCGGAGCCATAACAGCGGAGACGAAAAAAGTCACCGAGAACGAAAGTCCTGCCCAGAGACTTACAGAGGTGTCATCCACACCCAGCTCGTTCGTCAGATACATCGGCAGAAACGGTATGATCATCGTATAGCTTGCGGACATGAAGAGCACATTGCAGGTGAGCAGAGCGAGTACGACCTTCCAATTCATGCGCGGCATTCCTTTCTCAAAAAATATATCTCCTGTATTCTACCACGTTTTTCGGAAAAGGGAATAAGGGGAAGGGGACCTATTTCCTAAACGTTGATTTTCAAGGCTCGTTGTGTTATGATAGCAAAGACACGAAAGAACTCGATATTTGAAAAAGCGCGCCGATACGGCAGCGCCACAAAACACCGCAACACTGTCTGCCGCGCGTCACTTACGGCAGATTTTTTTGAAAGTAAGGTTTGCTCATGAAACACATCGTCGTAGATCTGGAGATGAACCCCGTCTCGAAGGAATACAGAGAGGTACGAAGAAAGCTGAACGGGGAGATCATTGAGATCGGCGCCGTGCGTTTGAATGAGAATTATGAGCAGGAAGACGAATTCCAGTGCTATGTCTGTCCCGAATACGGGATGGTAAAGAAACATATTACCGAGCTCACGGGCATCACACAGGAGAAGGTCGAGGGACATCCGGCGTTCTCGGACAGCTTCCATTCGTTTGTCGCGTGGATCGGCGCGGCGGAGACGAAGATATACTCCTGGAGTATGTCCGACATTAAGCAGCTGCGAAAAGAGTGCCGGCTGAAGCTCCCTGACTTTGATGTAAACTGGCTCGATACGCGGTGGGTCGATCTGCAGCAGGAATTCGACGACCGCCTCGGCCTCCACAACAGCCTCGCACTGAAGCATGCACTCGGCGCGATGGGACGCCGGTTCGAGGGCAGTCAGCACTCGGCGCTCGCCGATGCAGTCAACACGAGCGCCGTCCTCGCACTCATGCAGGACGATGCGAAGTTCCGCGAGACCATGCGCCCCGTACTCGAGATCCTCGCGCCCAGCGAAGGCCTCTCGAACTCCATAGGCGACCTCTTTCCGGATCTCGAGAAATTGAAAAAGAACTTGTAAGAAAAAGGGCATCTTCAAAGATGCTCTTTTTGTATGCACAATAAAAAGCCGCCCCATGGGCGGCTCGTATAGTCGAATTGGTGGAGATGAGGAGAATCGAACTCCTGTCCGAAGATAACGTCACATGGATTTCTCCGAGCGCAGTCTGTGTTTTGCTTTAAGCGCCGCGTCCCCCGCAGACAGGGTGCGCAGTTCCGATCACGATTGTGTTCCCGTGAGAGTTATCGTGCAGTGGCTCTCAGGTATCCCGCGTCTTTCCCCTTGCTCCGTCCGTGCGGGAGACAGACGGAAAGGGGCTGGCTTAAGCCGCCAGAGCGTAGTCTTCGTTTGCTTTTATGTTTAATAAAAGTGTTCACCTTACTGACGGGATGATGACCCCCCGGCTCGCTGTCCACATGCTGCCCATCCCCGTCGAGACCATTACATCCCCGATAATGGAAGCACATGTGCCTGCATATATCATAACAGAACGAACGAAGCCTGTCAAATCGGTTCATTTTATCAGCGATTCTCTTGCAAGTTCGAAAAATTTTTAGTATCATATAGCATGAATTCGTATGTAACAGATTTCCGGGAGGATATTGCTTGCAAAAAGAGAGAACGCTGGCGTCGCGTGTGGTCTATGACGGCATCGGACTGCATTCGGGACGGCCGGTACACATGGAACTTGCTCCGGCACCGCCGGGGACGGGGATCCTGTTTGCGCGTTCGGATATGCCGGAGGAGCCGCCCGTTGCGGCGACGGCGGCCAACGTGACGGCGACGCTCCGCGCGACGACGATCAGCGCGGGCGCATTGAAATTCTTTACGATTGAGCATCTGATGAGTGCACTGCATGTACATGGCGTCGATAACTGCCGCGTGACGCTTGATGCTGAGGAGCCTCCCGTTGTGGACGGCAGCGCGCGTAAGTTCTTCCGCCTCATTGCTGAGGCAGGGACGGTCGAACAGGATACGGACCGCCATGTGACGGTGATTGACCGCGTCTACCGTGCGGACGACGGCGGCCATTTCGTTATGGCTGTGCCCTATGACGGGCTGCGTGTCTCGTTTACATCGCTCAACGATCATCCGCTGGTCGGCGTTCAGTACTACGATATCGAGGTTACGCCGGAGGCATACGAAAAAGAGATCGCGCCCGCGCGGACGATCGCCTATGAAAAGGAAATCGAGGCGCTGCGTGCAAACGGTCTCGGCCTCGGCGGCTCGCTCGAGACGGTGATCGTCTACAACGACGAGGGATGGATGAACGCGCTGAACTTCCCGAACGAGCTCGTGCGGCACAAGATCCTCGACGTGATCGGGGACATCCGGCTGGCCGGCATGATTCGCGGACACATCATCGCCGTGGCGTCGGGACACGCGCTCAATACGGCGCTGGCGAAACAGATTGCAGGGAAGAGGGAATAAGCATGACTTTGGACATCAATGAGATTCAGCAGATTCTGCCGCATCGCCCGCCGATGCTTCTCGTAGACCGCATTACGGATCTGGTGCCGTTCAAGTCGGCAACGGGGATCAAATGCGTGACGATGAATGAGCCGTTCTTCCTCGGACATTTTCCGGGGCATCCGATTATGCCCGGCGTCCTTCTCCTCGAGGGAATGGCGCAGGTGGGCGGCGTGGCCATGCTCTATCCGGCCGAACACCGCGGCAAGATTGCGCTCTTCGGCGGCATGGAGAATGTGAAGTTCAAGCGCCCCGTTGTACCCGGCGATGTTGTCGTGACAAAGGCGGAGCTCGTACGCGTGCGCGGTGTCTTCGGCGTGCTGCATGCGGATGCCTATGTGGAGGATGAGCTCGTGGCCGCGGCGGATTTCAAGTTCGCACTGAAAAACGGGGATGAAATCTAAGAAATAGTGATAAATACTGAAAAAATGGACATATTCCGCCACAGAAGAGAATTATTCGGAATTTACGGCTGATTTTCCGAAGTGAAAGAAAATCGCTTCTGCCGGATTCTAACAGAGAGTGGAAAATGTCTGCCCCGAATCGTGTGGGGCTGAAGGAGTTGAGACAGATGACAAGCAGCAGCAAGGTTCTTGCCTATATCCATGAAACCGCTGTCATTGCACCGACAGCGCGCATTGCGCGAAACGTGGAGATCGGTCCTTATGCGGTCATCTCTGACCATGTTCAGATCGGTGAGGGAACGAAGATCGGCCCGCACGTTGTGATCAAGGAGTGGACTCAGATCGGTCGTGACTGCCACATATTCCAGGGTGCGTCCATCGGCGAGGTGCCGCAGGATCTGAAATTCAAGGGCGAAAAAAGCTATACATTTATCGGTGACCGGACCACCATCCGCGAGTGTGCAACCGTGCACCGTGCGACGGGCGAGGGCGAGGAGACGCGCATCGGCGACGACTGCCTGCTCATGGCATATACACACATTGCGCATAACTGTGTGCTCGGCAACCGCATCATCATGAGCAACGCTGCGATGCTCGCGGGACACGCGACCGTCGAGGACGGCGTCGTGATCGTCGGCGATGGCGGGCGTGCACCAGTTCGTGAAGATCGGGCGCAATGCGATGATCGGCGGCACGTCGAAGCTCGTGCAGGATGTTGTGCCGTTCACAATGGTGGACGGGCATCCGGCGCGTGCGGTAGGACTCAACAGCGTCGGCATCTCGCGTGCGGGCATACCGCTCGACGTGCGGCGGCGCATTAAGCATGCATATAAGATCCTCTACCGCTCGGGGCTGAACCTCACGCAGGCGATTGCCGTGATTGAGCAGGAGGTGGATTCCTGCGAGGAGATTGATCATCTCCTGCGTTTCCTCCGCAATGCGGAGCGCGGAATCTGCCGCGAGCGTCATGAGGACGAGTAAGGGAGAAATCTATGGAAAAACTGGGTCTGCTCGCGGGCGTCGGGCATCTGCCCGCTGCGTGCGCGCGTGCGGCGCGTGCGCAGGGCTATGAGGTACACGCGATCGCGCTCCTGCCGGATGTCGATCCGGAGCTGCAGGAGGCGGCGTCGGTCTACCGTGCGATCAGCATTGGCTCGATCGCTGAGATTTTGGCCTATCTCCGACAGGAGGAGATCAAGAAGGTCACCATGATCGGCAAGGTGACGAAGGAGCTTCTCTTCACGGGGGCGATCCAGCCGGATGAGATGCTGCGCGGAATGCTCATGCAGCTGCCGAACCAAAATGACGATACCATCATGATGATGTTTGTCGGTGCGCTGATGAAGATCGGCGTGACGCCGCTCGATCAGACGGCGCTCATCCGTCCGCTCATGCCGGCGGCAGGGACACTCACGAGCCGCCCGCCGACGGATGCCGAGCGCGCGGATATGGAGTATGGTCTTCAGATGGCGCGCGAGATCGGGCGCCTCGATATCGGGCAGACCGCCGTTGTAAAAAATCGTGCCGTCATGGCGCTCGAAGCGATCGAGGGGACGGATGCGTGCATCCGCCGCGGCGGGGCGCTCGCAGGCGACGGCGCCGTTGTCGCGAAGGCGGCAAAGCCCCAGCAGGACAGCCGCTTTGACGTGCCCACAGTCGGACTTGATACGATCGAGTCGCTGGTCGCGGCAAAGGCATCGGCGCTCGTGCTCGAGGCGGATAAGACCCTCTTCATCGACAAGGAGCGCGCAGTGGCGCTCGCCGAGGCAAACGGAATTACAATTGCGGCGATGTAAGGGAGTCCCCTTTTGAAAATCATGCTTTCGGCGGGGGAGACCTCGGGCGATCTCCACGGCGCGGCACTCGCACGAGAACTGCGGGCGCTTGATGCCTCTGTTTCTCTTATCGGTTTCGGCGGTGCGGAGATGGCGGCAGCGGGCGTTGTACTCCGTCAAAATTATGCAGATTACAACGTTATGGGGATCTCGGCGGTGCTCCTCAATTTGCGCCGCATCTTTGCCCTTCTCGATGATCTCACGCAGCTCATGGAGGAGGAGCGTCCGGACGTACTCGTCATCATCGACTATCCGGACTTTAACTGGCGGCTCGCGGCGCGGGCGAAAGAGCGGGGGATCCCCGTTTTTTCTTATATTCCGCCCTCTGCATGGGCGTGGCGCAAGGGGCGTGCGAAGTCCTGCGCCGCGCTCGCGGATGAGATCGTCGCGATCTTTCCGCACGAACTCCCACCGTATGAGGCGGCGGGTGCAAACATCTCCTTTGTCGGCAATCCGCTCATCGATACGGTGCATGCCGAGATGGAGCCGGAGGAGGCGCGCATACATTTTGGCATCCGTGCGGAGGATGTGCCGATTCTCCTGATGCCGGGCAGCCGACGCGAGGAGATCGAGCGCCTCCTCCCGCCGATGCTCGATGCGGCAGAGATCCTTGCGGCAGAGGATCCTGCGCGGCGCTTCTTCCTGCCTGTGGCGGGCGGTGTGGATGTCACGCAGATTGAGGGACACCTTGCCGTTTCGTCCGTCACGGTCACGCTCACACACGACGCGCGTTATGCGCTTATGGGCATCGCACGTGCGGCAATCGCCGCATCGGGGACGGTCGTCATGGAGGCGGCGATTATGGGGCTGCCTGCCGTCATCCTTTACCGCATGTCCGCGCTTTCCTATTTCGTCGGACGTCTGCTTGTCGACGTGCCGCGTTTCTCGCTGCCGAACATCCTTGTCGGCGAGACATTCGAGACAGAACTCCTTCAGGACGAGGTGCAGCCGGAGCGCATTGCCGAGGCGATGGATCGGATCATCGCCGACGGCGCGGATCGCGCATACGTGATGGATTGCCTTGCGCGAGCCGTCGCCAAACTCGGCGAACCAAATGCAGCGCGCCGCGTGGCGGAGAAGATTTTTGCGCTTGCGAGAACTTCTGAAACGTGAATTTGATTAGCGTGCGGAAAGGAGCTGCGCTCTGAGTGCCCCTATCGGCTCACTTCGTTCGCCACTTCCCCCGTTGCGACGGGGGAAGCTAATATGCCGTAACGCAAAGCCTCCCCCGTTGCTGACCTGTCCAAGAAGCAAGTCCGAAAGGACGCAGCTGATTGGGCAACAGGTCGTATGGGAAAACGTCCCAAGAACACAAGCGATAGCGAAGTGTGATTGGATGACGTTGACCGCTCGACACGGAGGAGGGGGACCGCGTAAGCGGTGGAAGGGGCGCTTTGAGCGTCTGTTGACAACTTCCTTTCATTTATCCTTCCAGTAGGAGAACTATGAAGAACTATACGAGACTGCTTGCCTACATGCGCCCGTACGTGAACAAATTTGCGCTCGCGATCGTGTGCATCATCCTCGCCTCTGCAGCGAACCTCTACGTCCCGTGGATCATCAAGGACATGATCGACGATGTGCTTGCCGACAAGAACATGGCGCTCCTCAACGCCATCTGCATCGGCATTGTCGTCATCTTTTTCCTGCGCGGGATTTTTTACTTTGGGCAGTCCTATCTCGTTTCCTACATCGGGCAGAAGGTCATCATCGATGTGCGCGAAGTCATGTTCCGCAAATTCCAGCGGATGCCGCTTGCGTACTACGATCGCCATCAGACCGGCGAGATCATGAGCTATGTCACAAACGATGTGGCGGCGATCCAGTCGGCACTCGTGGACAATCTCATCGATATGGTGACGGAGGGCTGCATCCTCATCGGTTCGCTTGTCCTCATGTTCTATCTCGATTGGAAGCTCTCGCTCCTGACACTCGTCGTGATTCCCATGGTGGGGCAGGCGATGAAGATCTTCGGGCGCAAGATCAAGCAGTCGAGCTCGGTCATTCAGCAGCGCCTCGCGGAGATTACGGCTCTCTTGCAGGAGAGCTTTTCGGCGACGCGCGTTGTGAAGTCCTTTGTACGCGAGGATTATGAGATCGATCGATTCGTGCAGAGCAATCAGCGTAATTTCGATGCGGTGATGAAGAACGTCCAACAGACGAGCATGCTCACGCCGACCGTCGAATTTCTGGCAGCGATTGCCGTCACCTTCATCGTATGGTTCGGCGGCTACGAGGTCGTCAACGGCGACATTACCGCAGGTGCGTTCGTCGCGTTCCTCACCTACGCCGTCAACCTAGCGAATCCCGTCAAGCGCCTCTCACGTATCTATGGCAATCTCCAAAAGGCGATGGCGGCAGTCGACCGCGTATTCTCGATCGTTGACCTCGAAGAAAGCATCACGGACAGCCCCCATGCGAAGCCGCTCCCCCCCGTGGAGGGGCGCGTGCGCTTCGACCATGTGGTTTTTTCCTATAAGGAGGGGCGCCCTGCGCTCGACGGTGTGACACTCGAAGCGGCACCGGGGGAAATGATCGCCTTTGTCGGTCCCTCGGGTGCAGGAAAGTCGACGATTGCGAACCTTATTCCGCGCTTCTACGAGGTGGACAGCGGTGCGATTACGGTGGATGACCATGATGTCCGCGATGTGACGCTCGCTTCCCTGCGCGGTCAGATCGGGCTGGTACCGCAGGAGACGATGCTGTTCTCCACGACCATCCGCGAGAACATTCGTTACGGACGCCTCGATGCGACGGATGCGGAGATCGAGGAGGCCGCACGTGCGGCGAATGCACACAACTTCATCATGGAGCTTGAGCATGGATATGATACCCAGATCGGTGAGCGCGGCGTCAGCATCTCGGGCGGGCAGCGTCAGCGCATCGCGATTGCGCGCGCGATCCTCAAGGATCCGCGCATTCTCATCCTCGATGAGGCGACCTCTGCGCTCGATACGGAGAGCGAGAAGATCGTGCAGGCGGCACTCGACGATCTCATGGTCGGGCGCACGAGCTTTGTCATTGCGCACCGCCTCTCGACGGTATTTAACGCCGACCGCATCTATGTGATCGACGGCGGGCATATCGTGGAACAGGGAACGCATGAGGAGCTGCTCAGAGAGGGCGGACTCTATCAGCATCTCTATGACATTCAGTTTCGGGGAGAGTGATTATGAGATTTCTCTATAATTTAGCGGCAATCCTCATCGTCACCATCATCATACCGATCTTCATGCTGCGCGCGACACGCGAGCGCGGCTTTGTCGAGCGCATCAAACAGAGCTTCGGTTTCTACCCGCAGGAGACCATCGACAAGGTGGCGGGGAAGAATGCGATCTGGGTGCATGCGGCATCCGTCGGCGAGATCGTTGCGACCAGCCCGCTCGTCCGCGAGTTCCGCAAGGTGTTCCCGGACAGCCCCATCCTCGTTTCGGTCGTCACGACGGGCGGCTATGAGATGGCGCACCGCATCATCAAGGATGCGGACGCGATCATCTACTTCCCCCTCGATCTGCCCTTCCTCGCCTCACGCGTCGTGGGACGCATCCGTCCGCGCGTATTTCTTCCCGTGGAAACAGAGCTGTGGCCGAACTTCCTCAAGAAGGCAAAGCAGCTCGACGTGCCCGTCATGATGGTCAACGGCCGCATCAGTGACCGCAGTGTCAAGCAGTACAAATACCTGCTCGGCATGCTGCGCGAGATGATCGGGACGGTGAAGTGCTTCGCCATGCAGTCGAGCATCGATGCGGACTACATCATGCGGCTCGGTGCACCGCGCGAGCTGGTTACGGTCACGGGCAATACGAAATTCGATCAGGCATATACGAGCGTCAGCCCCGAGGAACGGGCGACGCTCATTCAGGAATTAGGTCTCACGGGTGCGAGCCATATCATGATTGCAGGCTCGACACATCGCGGCGAGGAGGAGCTTGTGCTTGCGGCATTTGCCGCCGTGCGTGCCGTAG
>ERZ773063.1897-NODE-1897-length-11791-cov-12.416411_pt1 | contig 11791 bp, 21 predicted proteins | sample MGYA00580625_ERZ773063 | MGnify/ENA primary metagenome ERZ773063 (study PRJEB29015, sample SAMEA2738022) | human oral metagenome | biome: human oral; feature: human-associated habitat; material: dental | place: China | collected 2042 ...
AGCCGGGGCCCTTGACGAAGACGTCGACCTTCTTCATGCCGTGCTCCTGGGCGCGCCGGGCGGCGGCCTCGGCGGCCAGCTGGGCGGCGTAGGGGGTCGACTTGCGCGAGCCCTTGAAGCCGACCTGGCCGGAGGAGGCCCAGGCGATGACGGCGCCGTGGGGGTCGGTCAGGGACACGATCGTGTTGTTGAAGGTCGACTTGATGTAGGCGTGACCGTGCGTGACGTTCTTGCGGTCCTTGCGGCGCGGCTTGCGCACGGCGGAGCGGGTCTTGGGAGGCATTCTTCCTTCTTCTTCGATGAGGTCGTCGTTCCACGGCGGGCGGGGCCGGCGCCGTGGGCTGCTGCTTACCTGTTACTTGGCCTTCTTCTTACCGGCCACGGTGCGCTTGGGACCCTTGCGGGTGCGCGCATTGGTCTTGGTGCGCTGGCCGCGGACCGGCAGGTGACGGCGGTGGCGCAGGCCCTGGTAGCAGCCGATCTCGATCTTGCGGCGGATGTCGGCCTGGACCTCGCGGCGGAGGTCGCCCTCCACCCGGTAGCTCGCCTCGATGTGGTTGCGCAGGGCGATCAGCTCGCTCTCGCTGAGGTCCTTGACGCGGGTGTCCGGGTTGACCCCGGTGGCCGCGAGGGTCTCGCCCGCACGGGTGCGACCGATCCCGAAGATGTAGGTGAGAGCGACCTCGACTCGCTTGTCGCGAGGCAGGTCGACACCGGAAATACGTGCCACGGTGGTGGTTCTCCTGTGTGCTCCCGGAGGTCGTCGCCCGCCCCTCCGTCATCTCGTCGACGGCCCCGGCCTCCAGGAACCGGGGGTTGCGGGCCGGCGCGAGCCGGCGGCCGCTGGGGCGAGCGCTGGTTGTGGGCCACCGATCGACGTCGACCGCCGCGGTGGCCGCGCGCCAGGGCTCAGCCCTGGCGCTGCTTGTGCCGCGGGTTGGAGCAGATGACCATGACGCGGCCGTGGCGACGGATCACCTTGCAGCTGTCACAGATCTTCTTCACGCTCGGCTTGACCTTCATAATGTTCCTCCGTCGTCCCCGTGCGGGGAGGACTGTCACTTGTACCGATAGACGATGCGGCCGCGGGACAGGTCGTAGGGGCTCAGCTCCACGACCACGCGGTCCTCGGGGAGGATGCGGATGTAGTGCTGCCGCATCTTGCCGGAGATGTGCGCGAGCACGACGTGCCCGTTGCTCAGCTCCACCCGGAACATCGCGTTCGGAAGGGCCTCGACGACCGATCCCTCGACCTCGATGACTCCGTCCTTCTTAGCCATGTTCCTCCGCCGGTGCTTTCTCGCTCGAGTTCCTCCGACGACGACGCCGTCGGACGACGCGCCGCGGGCCCACCGCCTCGCCTGCACCCTTGCGGGCTTCCCGTGCGGCCTGCAAACGCGAGCGCGCCGGGCCACCTGGCGCACCGACTGCCAAGAATACGACAGCCTGCCCGCGAACCACCATGCGAGATCGGGCGCCGCAGCGGTGTTTCCGGACACACCGAGGCGGGGGGGCCGAGGGCGGGGCACGCGGCCTCAGCGCAGCGGACGCGGCTCGATGCCGTAGGGATCCAGCCCCTCCACCCCGCCGTCGGAGGCGGTCAGGACCCACACGCCCCCCGGCACCAGCGCGACCGTGTGCTCCCACTGGGCGGCGTGCGATCCGTCGGCGGTCACCACCGTCCACCCGTCGTCGAGCTCCTCGACCTCGGGCTCGCCGGCGGTGAGCATGGGCTCGACGGCGAGCACCATGCCCGGCCGCAGGCGGGCCCCGCGGCGCCTGACCGAGTAGTTCAGGACGTCGGGCTCCATGTGCATGGCCGTGCCGATGCCGTGACCGACGTAGTCCTCGAGGATGCCCAGGGAGACGTCGTAGTCGCGGCACGCCTCGGCGACGACGTCCTCGACGGTGTCGCCGACGGTGTTGATGCGCCCCGCGCGCCCGGAGGCGTCCCCGGCCAGCGCGCGGGCGAGCGCCGCGATGGCCGCCCACAGGGCCCGGCGGGTCGTGGCGTCCAGGACCCGGTCGGCGTTGCTGGCGTAGCGCCCTCCGACGACGGTGGTGAAGGCGGCGTCGCCGTGCCACTCGGTGCCGGATTCGTCGAGCACGCAGGCGCCGCAGTCGAAGGTCACCAGGTCGCCCTCGTGAAGCACCCGCTCCCCCGGGATGCCGTGCACGACCTCCTCGTTGACCGAGATGCACACGGTGGCCGGGTAGTCGTAGTAGCCCTTGAAGTTGGAGCGGGCGCCGGCGCGCTCGATCGTGGCCGCGCACACGGCGTCGAGCTCCCCGGTGGTCACCCCCGGGCGCACCGCCTCCCGCAGGGCCGCATGGACGTCGGCGACGACGAGGCCCGCGCGCCGCATGAGGCGCACCTGGTCGGGCGTCTTGATCTCAATGCGGTTGCGCAGCAGCCTCACACTTCCTCCTGCGTGTGGTGACGGGCCGGTCAGGCGGTCGTGCGGGAGGCGAGCGCGGTCATAATGCGCTCGGTGACCTCGTCGACGTCGCCCGTGCCGTCGACCCGCACGAGCAGGCCGCGGTCCTCGTACAGCGAGGCCAGCGGCGCGGTGGCCTCGGCGTAGACCTCGAGGCGGCGACGGATGACCGGCTCGGTGTCGTCGGCGCGGTTCTGCTCGGTGGCGCGCCTGAGGAGGCGGTCGACGACGACCTCGGCGTCGGCGGTGATCTCCAGGACGACGTCCAGGGCGAGGCCGCTGTCGGCAAGCATGGCGTCGAGCTCGTGGACCTGCGCCTCGGTGCGGGGGTAGCCGTCCAGCAGGAAGCCCTGCGCGGCATCGGCCTCGGTCAGGCGGTCGGCGACCATCGCGTTGGTCACGGAGTCGGGCACGTACTCGCCCCTGTCCATGTACTGCCTGGCGCGCTCGCCGAGCCCGGTCCCCCTGGAGACGTTGGCGCGGAAGATGTCGCCGGTGGAGATGGCCGGGATGGACAGGCGCTCGCAGATGCGGGCGGCCTGGGTGCCCTTGCCTGCCCCCGGGGGGCCGAGGAGGACCATGCGTGTCATGAGAGGAATCCTTCGTAATGGCGCTGCTGGAGCTGGGAGTTGATCTCCTTGACCGTCTGGAGACCGACCCCGACCATAATAAGGATGGTCGTGCCGCCGAAGGGCAGGTTCTGGGACAGGCCGAGCCAGATGACCGCGAGGGTCGGCAGCAGGGCCAGGACGACGAGGTAGACGGAGCCCGCCACCGTCACGCGGTTGATGACGTACCGCAGGTAGCGCGCCGTCGGCTCGCCGGCGCGGATGCCGGGGATGAACCCGCCGTACTTCTTCATGTTGTCCGCGATCTCATCGGGGTTGAAGGTGATCGCCGTGTAGAAGAAGGTGAAGAAGAGGATGAGGACGCCGTAGCCGACGAGGTAGGGCGGGGCCGTCTGCTGAAGGTTCTTCCCGATCCACTGGACCCACCCGCTGGCCGGGTTGCCGAACTGGGAGACGAGCTGGGGCATGGACAGGATCGAGGAGGCGAAGATGACCGGGATGACGCCCGCGGTGTTGATCTTGACGGGGATGTAGGTGGTGGAGCCGCCGTACTGGCGCCGGCCGACCATGCGCTTGGCGTACTGGACCGGTATGCGGCGCGTGGCCTGCTCGATGAAGACCACCGCGACGGTGGCCGCCAGGATGATGGCGACCACGATGAGGAAGTTGGAGATCCCGCCCCCCTTGGCGCTGCTGCCCTTTGCGATGGCCAGCAGGTTCTGGGGCATGCGCGCCACGATCGAGGTGAAGATGAGCAGCGACATGCCGTTGCCGATGCCGCGCTCGGTGATGAGCTCGCCCAGCCACATGATCAGGCCGGTGCCGGCGGTCATGGTGACGACCATGAGCGCCAGCCTGAGCGTGTTGCCATGGGCGGTGTGGGGGATGACCGGCACGCTGCAGTTGCCGAAGAGCCTGCCGGCCGCGGCCGTGGCGACGATGGTGGAGGACTGCAGCAGGCCCAGGCCGATGGTGAGGTAGCGCGTGTACTCGGTGAGCTTGGCGGTGCCCGCCTGCCCCTCCTTGTAGAGCTCCTCGAACCTGGGGATGACGACGCGCAGCAGCTGGATGATGATCGACGCGGTGATGTAGGGCATGATGCCCAGCGCGAAGACGCTCAGCTGCAGCAGGGCCCCGCCGGAGAAGATGTCGATGAGGCTCAGCAGGCCGGCCTCGCCCTGCTGCTGGCTCTCGCCGATGCACTGCTGAACATTGGTCAGGTCCACGCCCGGCGTCGGCATGACCGACCCGAGGCGGAACAGGGCCATGATGCCGAGGGTGAAGAGGAGCTTCGCCCTGAGGTCCGGCGTCCTGAACGCCTGCATGAACGCGCTGAGCACTCGGTCTCCTCTGGTCGCGGAAAGATATCAGGGCGCCGCTCCGGCCGCTCCGGGCGCTGGCGCTCCGGCGCCCGGAGAGCGCCGCACGCCACCCTACCCTGCCTCCCGCCAGTGTCACCGGGTCGCAGCGCGGTCGCAACGGGGTATCGGTCACGCCGCCGGGGCCGCGCGGCCGAGCGGACAGCACCCGTGAACGTGCGTCCACCGCCCGCGCAACGACCGCTCCTCACCGCCCGTCCGGAAGCGCCAGGCACATCCGGGCGGCCTCGCACACCCGGTCCTTTCGCATACCTGCGATGAAGGCGGGAACCCGCCTGGCGACACGCATCGTGCCATCTTCACAATCGGGATCCTTTTCGTATCCGAGCCACGACCACCAGTCGCGGACCTCCTCCAGCCCCACAGGCTCGACACTCCCAACAGGCACAACTGTCCCACCGGCAGCAGCCACGAGGATGGCGCACACGCCGTCCCACAGCGACGACGGATTCAGTTGAACCGCGACGTTGTCGGCGTTCTGGATCACCTTGCGAGTCACTGGGGCTCCCGCCACATTGAACACCTGAGCCTCAGGCCAGCACTCGAGCGCCCGTGCGCGGAGGGCGGAGAAGCGGGACCACCAATGAGGCTTGTAGCCACCGACGATCAGCACAGGCTTGGCAGTGATTTCGTAGAAGGTATCGCTGTCATAGGTCAAGGGATCCGAGTCATAGGCCTCACCCCCTTCGAACGCCTGGTCGATCAAGTCGATCGCGACGTAGGGCTCGGTGATGTCATAGACGACCGTGCCACCCTCGGCGTCGAGCACTCCCACGTATCGCGGCGGACAGTACGGCTGCCCCTTCTTCAAGCCAACATACTGCTGGATGACCACTACATGGCCCCAACCACCCGGAATCGCCCACGCAGGCGCCGAGCCGTCAACTGGATCAAGATAAGCCAGATACTTAAACTTTTTTGTATCAAGCAGCAGTTGACTCATGGGCGCCTCCTCGCCGAACACCTGAATCCCAGGCACGGCTCGACGCAGAGCCGAGTCGGCGAACTGCTGCATGTGCTGGTCCACTATCTGCGCCGGATCACCCATATGACGTGGATCCGAGATCAGCACGCTGTCACCGTCCGCGTTGGCTCGTGACGCGAGCAGAATCTGCTTGCGCACCTCGAACCAGGCATCAGCAAGCAGGGGAGTGACTCGGGCGGACCAACTGACATCATCGCTCAGCACGATCGCCATCGAACACACTCCAGTCGCACTACCAATCTAACGTCTTACAATGCTACAGTGTAACGGTCGCACACGGCTCGTGCCGACCAGTCTTCATATGACTGATATCACAAAAGGAAGGTAGTTATGGCTAAGAGCACCGTGAAGCCGTCGCGGACAGTCTCAGTCCGCCTCGACGGCGAGTCGTTCGACCAGCTCGCCACGATCGCCAAGGTCAAGGGAACGACCATGGGGGCCGTCATTCGGGAGGCCATCAAGCAGCATGCCAGCGCCCTCATGGACGACCCCTCCTGGATCGACGAGGTGGAAGACCTCCAGCGTCGGCTGGAGCCTCTTCTGCCTCCGAGGCGCTGAGCGTTCGGCATATGCCGAACGCGAGGCCCTGTACCCGCCAGGATCGAGTGCGCAAGGCTCTGCCCCGCGTCGTTGACGGCAAGGGCCCCGTCCTGCGGCCGAGCGGCAGGACGGGGCCCTTGGCGCGCACGGGGGTACCCGCGCACGTGACGAGATATCAGCGAGCGGTGAGCGAGCCTCCGGCCGCCTCGATCTTCTCCTTGGCGGAGGCCGACCAGGAGTCGACGACGACGTCGAGCTTGACCTCCACATCGCCCGAGCCCAGGACCTTGACCAGGCGGCGCCTGCGGACGGCGCCCTTGGCGACGAGGTCCTCGACGGTGACCGTGCCGCCGTCGGGGAAGAGCTCGGCGATTCGGCCGACGTTGACGGGCTGGTACTCCACGCGGTTGGGGTTCCTGAAGCCGCGAAGCTTGGGAAGCCGCATGTGCAGCGGCATCTGACCGCCCTCGAAGCCGGGCCTGACCCGGCGACGGGCCTTGGTGCCCTTGGTCCCGCGACCGGCGGTCTTGCCCTTGGAGCCCTCGCCGCGGCCCACGCGGGTCTTGGCCTTCTTGGAGCCCGGGGCGGGATGGAGGTGGTGCAGCCTGATGACCTGCCCCTCCTCGGCCTGCTCCCCGGTCTTCTTGGTGTCAGCCATCTCAGGCCTCCTCAACGGTGACGAGGTGCGCCACCTTGGCGATCATGCCGCGGACGGACGCGTTGTCCTCGCGGACGACGGACTGGCGGATCTTGCGCAGGCCGAGGGACTTCAGCGTCTCGCGCTGACGGCGCGTGCCGCCGATGCCCGAGCGGACCTGGGTCACTCTGATCTGCTTGGCGGTGGTAGCCATTACGCACCCACTCCTTCAGCGGCCTTGGCGGCCTCCTTCTTCTCGGCCTCGGCGCGCTTGTCGGCCTCGCCCTCGGCGCGGGCCCGCAGCATGGACTGCGGGGCGACGTCCTCCAGGGGCAGCCCCCGGCGAGCCGCGACGGACTCCGGCTGCTCGAGCTTGGTCAGCGCGTCCACCGTCGCGTGGACGATGTTGATCGCGTTGGAGGAGCCGAGCGACTTGGACAGGACGTCGTGGATGCCGGCGCAGTCCAGCACGGCGCGCACCGGACCGCCGGCGATAACCCCGGTACCGGGGGAGGCCGGCCGCAGGAGGACGACTCCGGCGGAGTCCTCGCCCTGGACCAGGTGCGGGATGGTGCGGCGGATCATCGGGACGTGGAAGAAGTTCTTCTTCGCGATCTCGACGGCCTTGGCGATGGCGGAGGGGACCTCCTTCGCCTTGCCGTAGCCCACGCCCACGGTGCCCTCGCCGTCGCCGACGACGACCAGCGCCGTGAAGGTGAAGCGGCGGCCGCCCTTGACGACCTTGGACACGCGGTTGATGGTGACGACTCGCTCGATGTACTTGTCGTCGTTGCCGCGGTCGCGCCGGTCGCGGCGCTCGTTGCGGTCGCGACGGCCGCGGCCCTCGCCGCGCTCGTTGTCGCGCTGGCCCGAGCCGCTGGACGACGCGGACCTGTCTCGCTGCGGTGCAGCCATCAGATACTCCTTTGCTTTCTCGTCGTCTTGCTCACAGCGTCAGGCCGGCCTCGCGGGCGCCCTCGGCGACGGCCGCCACACGGCCGTGGTACTTGTTGCCTCCGCGGTCGAAGACGACCGCCTCGATGCCGAGCGCCCTGGCGCGCTCGGCCACGAGCTCGCCGACCCTGCGGGCGGCGCCGACCTTGTGGCCCGGGACGCCCTTGACGGCCTCCTCCAGGGTCGAGGCGGAGCACAGCGTGTGACCGATGGTGTCGTCGACGACCTGGGCCACCATGTGGCGGTTGGAGCGGCTGACGACCAGGCGCGGGCGCTCCGGGGTCCCGTTGACGCGCTTGCGCACGCGCTGGTGGCGGAGCTTGCGGGCCGCGGCCCTGGAATTCTTGGTCCTCTTGATCGAGTAAGCCATGGTCACTTACCAGCCTTTCCGACCTTGCGGCGCACGTTCTCGCCGGCGTAGCGCACACCCTTGCCCTTGTAGGGCTCCGGCGGACGGATCTTGCGAATGTTCGCGGCGACCTCGCCGACCCGCTCCTTGGAGATGCCCGAGACAATGATCTTCAGGTTCCCCTCGACCTTCAGGTCGACGCCCTCGGGGGCCTCGACCGTCACGGTGTGGGAGAAGCCGAGCGACAGCTCGATGCCGGTGCCCTTCTGGGCGGCGCGGTAACCGGTGCCGACGATCTCGAGCTGCTTGGAGTAGCCCTCGGTGACGCCGACGACCATGTTGTTGATGAGCGTGCGGGACAGGCCGTGCAACGAGCGGGACTCGCGCTCGTCATTGGGGCGGGTCACCAGGATGGTGCCGTCCTCCTGGCGGGTGACGCTCAGCGGCTGGGCGATCGTGCGGGACAGGGTGCCCTTGGGGCCCTTGACCGTCACCTCGTTGCCATTGATAGTGACGTCCACTCCGGCGGGAACCGGAACGGGAAGTCGTCCAATGCGAGACATGGTTCTCCTCCGTTCCCTATCTCACCAGACGTAGGCGAGCACTTCGCCGCCCACGCCTCTGGACTCGGCCTGCTTGTCGGTCAGCAGACCGGAGGATGTGGACAGGATCGCCACCCCCAGGCCGCCGAGGACCTTGGGCAGGTTCGTGGACTTGGCGTAGACGCGCAGGCCGGGCTTGGAGACGCGCTTGAGGCCCTGGATGGCCCGCTGGCGGTTGGCTCCGTACTTCAGGCTCAGCGTGAGCGTCTTGCCCACCGCGGCGTCGGCGACCTCGTAGCCGGCGATGTAGCCCTCGTTCTTGAGCATGGAGGCGATATTCACCTTGAGCTTGCTCGACGGCATGGAGACGGTGTCGTGGTAGGCATTGTTTGCATTACGCAGACGGGTCAGCATGTCTGCGATCGGGTCTGTCATAGTCATGAGTGGGCCTTGGCCCTTCCTCGTCGTGGTTTCCTCGTCGGACCTGCGACGTAAGTTCTTACCAGCTGGACTTGCTCACGCCGGGGAGCTGGCCGCCCAGGGCCATCTCGCGCAGGCAGATGCGGCACAGGCCGAACTTGCGGTACACCGAGCGCGGCCGGCCGCAGCGCTGGCAGCGCGTGTAGGCGCGGACGCCGAACTTCGGCTTGCGGTTGGCCTTCTCGATCAGAGCGGTCTTCGCCATGTCACTTCTCCTTGAAGGGGAAGCCGAGCCGGCGCAGCAGCGAGCGGGCCTCCTCGTCGGTCTTGGCCGTGGTCACCACGGTGATGTCCATGCCGCGCACGCGGTCGATCTTGTCCTGGTCGATCTCGTGGAACACGGACTGCTCGGTGAGACCGAAGGTGTAGTTGCCGTTGCCGTCGAACTGCTTCGGGGACAGGCCGCGGAAGTCGCGGATGCGGGGAAGCGCGATCGAGATGAGGCGGTCAAGGAACTCCCACATGCGGTCGCTGCGCAGCGTGACGTGCGCGCCGATCGGCTGGCCCTCGCGCAGCTTGAACTGGGCGATGGACCTGCGGGCCCTGGTCACCTGGGGCTTCTGACCCGTGATGGCGGCGAGATCGCGCACGGCGCCCTCGATCATCTTGGAGTCGTGGGCGGCCTCGCCCACACCCATGTTGACGACGACCTTGACGATGCGCCCGACCTCCATCACGTTGCCGTGCTTGAACTCCTTGCGGAGGGCCGGGTGGATCTCCTCGATGTACTTCGTCTTGAGACGGGGGGTGATCTTGTCAGCCTTGTCAGTCATGATCACAGGTCCTCCCCGGACTTCTTGGCGTAGCGCACGCGAACCAGACGCTTGCGGCCGTTGGGGCGCACGCCCTCCTCAACGCGGAAGCCGACGCGGGTGCGCTTCTTGGTCTTGGGGTCGATGGGCATGACATTGGAGATGTGGATCGGGGCCTCCACGGTCTCGATGCCGCCGGTGCGGGCGCCCTGGGCGGTCTGCCCGGCCTTGACGTGCTTGGTCACGCGCTGGACGCCCTCGACGACGACGCGGTCGACGGCGGGCATCACCTTGAGCACACGGCCCGTCTTGCCCTTGTCCTTTCCGGCGATGACGATGACCTGGTCGCCCTTCTTAATGCGTGCCATATTCAGATCACCTCCAGGGCGAGCGAGACGATGCGCATGAACTTCTTCTCGCGAAGCTCACGGCCGACGGGACCGAAGATGCGCGTTCCGCGCGGCTCCACATCGTTCTTGAGGAGGACAGCGGCGTTCTCATCGAAGCGGATGTACGAGCCGTCCGGACGCCGGCGCTCCTTGGTGGTGCGCACAATGACGGCCTTGACGACGTCGCCCTTCTTGACATTGCCGCCGGGGATGGCGTCCTTCACGGTGGCGACGATCGTGTCACCGATACCCGCATAGCGCCGACCCGAGCCGCCGAGCACACGGATGCAAAGGATCTCCTTGGCACCGGTGTTGTCGGCGACCTTCAGTCGCGACTCCTGCTGGATCATTGAGTGTTCTCCTGTCGTCGAGCCGGTTCTCGCCCGCTCCGGGGAGCGCGAGCCTGGCCGAACGTTCTGTGTTCACATGCGCACCGCTCCCCCGCTCGGCCGGGATGAGTCCGCGGCGCGAAGGCCCTCCAGACACGGGCGCACGGGGCGCGAGGTCTCCGGGGGGCGCACCGGGGGCGCGCGCAACTCCGTTAGCCTAGTCCAGGCCCTGGATGGCGCGGAACCGCAGGAGGCGGCCCGCGCCTGTGCCTTTGCTCACCGCTCCCGCGCCCGCCGTGCACGACGGCGCCGCAGCCCCGGGAGGGGCCGCGGCGCCGTCGGGAATCCGCCGGTCAGCGGGTCACTTGGCCTTCTCGATGATCTCGACCAGCCGCCAGTGCTTGGTGGCGCTGAGCGGACGGGTCTCCATGATCTGGACGAGGTCGCCGGGGCGGGCCTCGTTGCGCTCGTCGTGGACCTTGACCTTCTTGGAACGGCGGAGGACCTTGCCGTACAGGGAGTGCGTGTAGCGCTCCTCGACCTCGACGACGACGGTCTTGTCCATCTTGTCGCTCAGGACGTAGCCGCGGCGCACCTTGCGGTGCGGCCGCTCGGTCTTGGTGGTGGTGGTCTGCTCGCTCACGTGAACTCCTACTCCTGACTGCTCGGAGCGGTACGGATGCCGAGCTCGCGCTCGCGCACAATGGTGTGGATGCGGGCGATGTCGCGGCGCACGGCCTTGAGGCGCCCGTGGTCCTCGAGCTGGCCGGTCGCCGAGGCGAAGCGCAGGTTGAACAGCTCGGCCTTGGCCTTGGACAGCTCCTCGGCGAGGCGCTCGTTGTCCATGGCGTCCAGGTCGGTGGGGGTCAGCCCCTGGGATCCGATAGGCATCAGACGTCACCGCCCTCACGGGTTACGAAACGGGTCTTCATGGGAAGCTTGTGCTGGGCGCGGCGCATGGCCTCGCGGGCGAGGGCCTCGTCGACGCCGCCCAGCTCGAACAGGATGCGCCCGGGCTTGACGTTGGCGATCCACCACTCGGGAGCGCCCTTGCCCGAGCCCATGCGGGTCTCGGCGGGCTTCTTGGTCAGCGGGCGGTCCGGGAAGACGGTGATCCACACCTTGCCGCCGCGCTTGATGTGGCGGGTCATGGCGATACGGGCCGCCTCGATCTGGCGGTTGGTGAGGTAGGCCGGCTCGAGGGCCTGGATGGCGTAGTCGCCGAAGGCGATCCGGTTGCCGCCCTTGGACAGGCCCGTGCGGTGCGGGCGGTGCTGCTTGCGGAACTTGGTCCGGCGGGGGATGAGCACGGCTCAGGCCTCCGTTCCCTGGTTGGCGGCAGCGCTCTCGGCGGCCGGCGCCTGCTCGGCCTGCTGCTCGCCGCTGTGGCGCGGGGCGCCCTCGCCGCGGGGCTCACGGCCCTCGCCGCGGGGCTCACGGGGCTCACG
>ERZ773063.1910-NODE-1910-length-11758-cov-18.804580_pt1 | contig 11758 bp, 7 predicted proteins | sample MGYA00580625_ERZ773063 | MGnify/ENA primary metagenome ERZ773063 (study PRJEB29015, sample SAMEA2738022) | human oral metagenome | biome: human oral; feature: human-associated habitat; material: dental | place: China | collected 2042 ...
TTGCATGTGTTAAGCACGCCGCCAGCGTTCGTCCTGAGCCAGGATCAAACTCTCCGAACAAAAACAAAAACGTTAAAGCCCAGAAAAACCAACCAGAAAACCCGGCCAGCAATCCCAACCAAAAACACTCAAAAACAAAAAACAGGCATAAAAAACAAACAAACACACTATCGAGTTCACAAACAACACCTGCACAATCAAGCGCACACGAATCCCTCGCATGTTTTTGAAAGGCGGTTCGCGCCATGTTTCCGCGACCCGAGCTTCTCGCTTCGTTCGCTGCCGTTCGGCGCAACAAGGAAAACAATACGCACTTCTTCCAACATCGTCAAATCAAGCGCAATTGCATCGCTTCTGAGCACTTTTCCGCAGAATGTCAACGATTGAAGGCCTCAGGCCGGCTAACTATGCCCCGAAATCGCCCGATTTCATGCGCCAGACCACAAAGATTTGGCCAAATTGTGCGCCAGCACTCCCAACATTCCACAGTAACCTGCCCCCAATGCCAGACCACCAGGCGCCCTGCCTGCGCAGATGGCCAATTCCATCATATTTTTTAGCAAACTCTTTACCTTTTGTTGACACTGGCGCTATACTCGTTCTCATACCGCGGCTCGCCGCGTCCACGAACACCCATCAACACTAGGAAAAACGATGAATGGAACCCTGCGTCCGGCTTTCGACCTCGCCGGCACCCTGGATACGATCTCGGGCTTCATGTATACGTACGTGCTCGTCGCCCTCCTGATCGGCGTCGGCCTGTACTTCTTCATTCGCACGCGCGCCCTGCCGCTGCGCCTCTTTAAAGAGGCCATCCGCGTCGTCACCGAGCCACCGCAAGAGGAAGGCGAGGTCTCCTCGTTCCGCGCCCTGATGGTATCCACGGCCTCGCGCGTGGGCGTCGGCAACATTGCTGGCGTCGCCACCGCTGTCGCCACGGGTGGTCCCGGCGCTGTATTTTGGATGTGGCTTATCGCGACGCTCGGCGGCGCCTCTGCGTTCATCGAGTCCACGCTCGCGCAGATCTACAAGAAGCAGGGTCCCCACCACTCCTACGGTGGTCCCGCCTACTACATCCAGACGGCCCTCAAGCAGAATTGGCTGGCCACGCTCTTTGCCTCGGTCCTCATCCTGACCTACATGGGCGGCTTCAACCTGCTGGCATCCTTCAACGTTGCTGACGCGTTCACCGGGTACAGCTGGGCGAACAATTGGACGCCGTGGATCGTCGGTATCGTCCTCGCGATCCTGATGGCCGGCTCGATCTTCGGCGGCACGCGTCGCCTCACCGACGTCACTGGCTTCCTCGTCCCGGTCATGGCGATCATCTACCTGGGTGTCGGCTTCGTCGTCATCGTGCTCAACTACCAGAACATCCCCGCGATGTTCGCCGCTATCTTCCGCGGCGCTTTCGATTTCCCGGCGATCTTCGGCGGTTTCACCGGCTCGGCCATGATGCTCGGCATCAAGCGCGGCCTCTACTCGAACGAGGCCGGTGTTGGTTCCGCTCCGAACGCCGCAGCCTCCGCCTCCGTGTCTCACCCCGTCAAGCAGGGCCTCGTCCAGATGCTCTCCGTCTTTATCGACACGATGATCATCTGTACTTTCACCGCGTTCGTCGTCCTGTCCTCGGGCGTCGGCGATGACAATGGCGTGACGGGCGCGCCCCTCGTGAAGGACGCGATGGGCACCGTTCTGGGCCAGCCGATCGCACAGGTATTCATCTCGGTCGCACTGTTCCTGTTCGCGTTTACGACGCTGGTCGGCAACTTCTATTACGCCGAGGTCAACTTCCGCTTCCTGCTGCGCAACGTGCACATGAAGCACTGGATGCTCACCGTCTTCCGCACTGTCGCTGCGCTGCTCGTCTTCGCTGGCGCTCTCCTCAAGTTCGAGGTCGCGTGGAACCTGGGTGACATCCTGATGGGCCTCATGGCGCTCATCAACCTGCCGGTCATCGTCATCCTGGGCAACCAGGCTATCCGCTGCGCGAACGACTATGTCGCCCAGCGCAAGGCCGGCCTCGAGCCGCACTTCAAGGCGTCCTCGATCGGCCTGAACCCCGACGAGCTGGACTTCTGGCAGGACGATGCTCCCGTCGCCGCCGAGAAGACCAACGCTTAAGGGGCCTCTCCCCCAGCAGACTTGCCCCGGCCTCGTTCCTCCACGTGAGAACGAGGCCGGGGCTTCGTTATGCGCATCGGCGCGGTCATCGCCTTCTCGGCCAGGGCGCGTGCCCCAGCCGCGAGTCGTTTTTCGGCCCGCGTCTGCGTGCTACACCGACGTGTGCTCGAAGCGCGCTCGGATCTGCACTCCCCCGGTGTGCCCGCACGCGGACAGGGCTCGAGCCACCGCGTCGGCGGCCCACCCGAGCATCTCAGGGCCCCCGTGCGGGGCGCGCAGAGCGGCAGTCACTCCGGCGCCGGAGGCCATGGAGGACTCCACAGAGAGCCCCATCTGTACGGACGAGGCCACGGCCTCGCCGAAGCCCGAGCAGGACAGAACCTGTCTCCCATATCGCACGCCCGCCTCGACGTAGATGAGTGGACCGGGAATCACCAGGGACGAATCGAGCGCGCCAATGGGCAGGCTGCCGTCTTCCCACGGTTTGTTTGCGGTGGAGCGGGCGTAGCCCGGCGGCAGGTCACACTCGAAGACGCATTCGTCGATGCTCACGTCGGCGACGAGTTCGAGGGTGGCCACGGAGGCGATCACGCAAGCCACGAAAGGGATGCGGCTGTCGGTGTCCCCGAGCCACGTGTCGACGAGGGCGTGGCACATCGCGCGGCCGGCGGCGTCCGTGGCAGACTCCCCCGCCATGCCGGGCGCCCTCTGCCCATCAACGCCCTTGTCTCGCGGCGGCACCTTGATGTCTCCCACGAAAAAGTCGAAGGCGTAGAGGCCGTGGTGGAAGCGGTTGTCGTCGTAGGCGATGAATCCCAGCCCCGTGCCAATGAGCACGGACAGGAAGGCATCGTAGAGGCACTCGCTGTCCTGCGCAAAGAGGTCCGCCGCGTGCGGCGCGCGCGGGGACATCTGCCCGCACAGCCACGCCTGCAACGCCACGTAGCGCTCACGTGTCACGCAATCGTCGCTTCCCATGGGAACCTCCTTGTTCCACCGACAGTCATTCCACCATCGTACGCGGCTATCACGGCACGAGGAAGCCCCAGCCTCGTCCAAACAACGGACGAGGCTGGGGCAGAGGCTGACGCGAGAGCCTCAGCGAGTAGCAAGCAGCGCTTCTTCGGCTTCCTTGGTCCACAGGCCGGCGGCGTCGAGCTTCGCAGCGACCGTCGGCAGCTTCTCGGCCAGCTCGGACACGGGGGTCAGGCCCAGGTCGTGCATCATCGGGAAGACCATGATCTTGCCGCCCGAGGTACGGTTCATCACCGCGTTGATGGCGTCGCCGAAGCCCGCCATACCGGTGATCGCCCACAGGGAGATCGTGGTGTCAATGATGCCGGCTTCGATCTTGCGCAGCACCGTACGCATATCGGAGACATCCGAGCCGGAGGTTCCCAGCATGAAGATCTGACGCTCGATGATGCCCTGCAGGTCGAAGTCACCGAACGTGCCGGCCGGGATACCCGCGAAAGCGTTCAGGATACCGCCCTGCGCCAGCAGATCGACAGCCTGGGAGACCAGCGCCGGGACGGGCACGAGGCACGTCGCGTAGGTGTAGCCGTACTCTAGGGGCGTCGAGGCGGTGTTGATGATGTCGAGCGGCACGCCGTTCTTTTCGGCGGTCGGGCCCACGACCTTCGTCAGGTTGGCCAGGCGCTCGTCCGACAGGTCGGTGCCCACGACGCTGATGCCGGGGACACCGGAGGTGACGGCGCGCATCGTGTGCATGACGCCCATCGGGCCGGCGGCGCCGACGAACACGCACTCGTCGTTCTCGCGCAGATCACCGTTGGCGGGGATCCAGGCGTAGCCCTCGCGCGGATCCGAACCGGTCGTACCGCAGAAGCGGATGAAGTCGTAGTGGACGCGGCCGATGTCCAGGGACACCTTGCGCGAAATCTTCTCGCCACCCAGGACGACGCACATGGTGCCGCGGGTGCCGATCAGCAGAGCAGCCTTCTCGATGGCGTCGGCGTCCGAGCCAAAGAACACGACGTCGTCGAATTCGCCCTCCACGCCCTCAAGCTCCTCGGCGGCAACGCGAACGACCTCGGCGGGCTTGTGCTCGGCGGTCAGAGCGTCGATGTCGCCCTCGCCCACGACCAGCAGGCGTCCGCCGTCAGCAACGTGGTTGCGCTCAGCCCACGCGTAGGAACCCTCGACGGTCGCCCAGGGCTCGATGAGGCCGACGGCCGCGGCCGACGGGCCCTCCGACACGTGGATCAGGAACTCTTCCCCATCCGGGGACACGACGCAGCGCTCGTCGACAACGACGAACTCCTCGAGAGCACCGTCAAAGTTGTAGCCGAAAGCACCATTCGACTTCGCGGTGCGCAGGTGCTTCCAGTCGGCCTGGACCAGCAGACGATCGCCAACCTTAAAGTGCGTGACGGCCTCGCCGACCTTCACGACCCGGACGACGGGCTCGTGACCGGGCGTCACGGCCTCCTGATTCGGGTGGTAAGACGGAATGTCCTTCAGCGCGTCCAGGTCGATGCCCGCCACCACGTCCGACTTGCGCGGGTGGCCATCGAACTGGTGGAGCAGCTTCGTATCAGAGAAGCAAATGCCGCAGGCTTCGACCTCGAGCATGATCTGCGTCGGGCCAACGGGATCAACGGGCTTCGCCGGGTTAACGACGAACTCTTCCTTGCCGACGATCTGAATCGCGTACTGGGTGACGGGAATCTGGGTCATGACTGACTCTTTCACTGGAAAAACAACTGAACGTGGGAAGAAAAGACGAGGCCGGGGAGCTCCGGAGAAACCCGCATGTCTCCCCGGCCTCGTGACGATGTCAGGAGAGCATCACCTGGCCGCCCGTGACGGGCACGGCCTGGCCGGTTTCGTATTCCTGCTCGACGATGTAGAAGATCGCGCGCAGAACGTCGATGCCCTGGGCGCCGCGGCGCATGGGGACCTTCGCCTCGTAAAACTCCTTGACGTCGGCGACCGTCTTCGCGCCGGGGACCTTACCGGAGTTGAGGTACTGGACGAAGAGGCCGCGGTCCGGGTCGGACCAGAGCGGGCCGTCGTAGAAGTTGCCGGGGCAGATCGCGTTGACCTTCACGCCGTGAGCAATCATCTCGAGGGCGAAGGACTGGACCAGGCCGATGCCGCCGAACTTCGAACCCGCGTAGGCGGCGTTCTTGTTCGAACCGACAAGGCCGGACTTGGAGTTGATCTGAATGATGTCGGTCAGCCACTCGGGGGCGGTCGAGTGCTGGCGGGCCAGGAGCTGGCCCAGGTGCTTGGTGACCAGGAAGAAGGCCACGTAGTTGATGTCCGTGGACAGGCGGAACGCAGAGGCGTCCTGCTCGAGGACGGAGCCCGCACGCACAATACCCGCATTGGAGACGACCAGGTCGAGGCCGCCGGTGACGCGCTCGATCTCGGAGGCCATCGCCGCGACAGAGTCCTCGTCTGCGACGTTGACCGTGATCGGGTGTGCGACACCTTCGCCGCCGAGCTCGGCCGCCTTAGCGGCGGCACCCTCACCGTTCAGGTCGGCGATGAACACGAAGCAACCGGCGTCGACCAGGCCGCGCGCGATCTCCGCGCCAAAGCCCTGGGCGCCGCCCGTCACGAGGGCGACGCGGCCGTTGATGGTGCGCTCGCCGGTGGAAGTGGCGCGAACCTCGAAGATCTCCTCGCCTGCGCGCACGACGACGGGAAGCTCCGTCTCCTTCAGGGAGCAGGGGCACACCTCGGTGAGCGGGCCGTCGAAGGTGACGGTCGGCTCCGCCGAGCTGGGGGCCACGATAACCGGGCGGCCGAGGGCCTTCAGGAAAAGCCCACGTACCTCGGGAGCGTTACTCATGATGTCTCTCTTTCTTGACGATGCTCGTCAGTTAATCGAAGTGGCTCGGGCGGCGACGTCGGCGGCGTCCTCACCGTCGGCAATCGCGCGGCCCAGGGGCGCGTACTCGGTGATGCGCTCGGCGAGAGCCTCGGGGGTCAGGCGACCCGTGCGGCCCAGCAGGTGTAGGGACGGATCCACGGAAGACAGGGCCTCGTGCGCGACGAGGGCCCACGTGGCCTCGTTGAGGTCCGCGAACTCGGGGCGACGCAGCTCCTCGCAGGTGAAACGCTGGCGGGGCTGGTTGATATCCACGCCCGAGATCTCGAGCATGCCGTGGGCGGCCGCGAGCGCGTGGATGCGCTCGAGCTGCTCGGGGGTGTTGCGCGGGGGCATGTAGGTCACGGCGCGCAGGCCGATGGACTCCATGTACTCGAAGAGCTCGTCGAGGAACGCGTCCTCGAACTTTTCGGCCTTCTTGTCGCCGGTCGGCGAGGCGGACACATCACCCAGGTAGGCGTAGGTGGCGATCGCGCCGACCGAATCGGCGAACTCGACGACCTCGGCGGCGCTGGGCAGCTCGTCGGTGGGCTGGATGTAGATGCGATCCAGGTAGTTGGCCTTCAGGACGCCCAGCAGGTCGTACATGAGGTGCGGGTTGTCGGCGTCGGACAGGACGCGCGCGAGGGAGGCGGGGACCTCGACGCCCATCGAGTCCAGGCCCTGGACCAGGGCGGGGCCCCGGCCGAAACCGCGGATGAGGGCCGAGGCCATGGCGGCCAGCAGGTGACGCTCAGTGATGCCGCCGCCGTTTGCGTACTGGGAGATGCCGACCATGTCGGAGCGCGGGTCGAAGGGCTCCAGGCCCAGGTCGGTGAGGATTTTGTTGGCGCGCTGCGCCATCGCCAGGGTGCGCTCAAGGCGGGCGGCGCGCCCCGGGGCCAGCCACTCGGCGACCTTCTCGCGGGCCGGTGCTGGCACGCCCTGGACGGTCATGTAGGCCACGCCCACGGAGTCGGGGTTGTTGAGCTTACGCTGCGCGAGCGGCGTTCCCTCGCCAAAGCGGGCGCGAATCTCGAAGCCAGTGACGGAACCCATGCCCAGGACGGACGTGGCCTCGCTCATCTCTGCTGCCGCGCCGATCGAATCGTGATCGACCGATCCGACGACGCGCAGACCGTTACGACGCGCGAGCAGAGCGGCGTGAGTGGGCGTGTAGGGGCTGAACGAGAAGCACGTGTGGATGTGGTTGTTCGACTCGGGCACCCAGCTGGGGAAGTGCTCGTCGGCGACCACCGCGCGCAGCGCCTCGATGCGCTGGGCCGGGGTGGCGGCCGGGTCGTTGGTAATGTCCATGGGTTCTGCCATCTCTTCGTTGGGTGGAGAAAAACGGTGATGAAACAAGTATGTGGGCGAGGCCGGGGCTCGGTGAGGAGGAGTGTGGCCCCGGCCTCGCTAGCTCGCGTCAGGGAATGCGAGCCAGGGACGGGGGCGGGCCGGAAAGGGGAACGACCCGCCCCCAACGCCTCAGAGGCCCTCGCGGTTCAGGCGAGCGATCTCGGCCTCGGTCGCGTGCTTCGTGGTGGGCACGTGGCCGGGCAGTGGGAGGATGCGCTCGTGAATCGCGTCGAGGATCCAGGAGACCTGCGGGAAGAAGTACGACTCCAGCTCGGGGCCGGGCGTGATGCCGTTGCGCGAGCCGACGACGGCGATCGGCGCGTCGAGCGCGTCGAAGGCCAGGGTCTGCACGTTCGCGGCAACCGTGTTGAGGAAGGAACCGCGCTCGACCGCGTCCGAGGTCAGGACGAGGCGACCGGTCTTCTTCACGGATGCGACGAGCTTGTCGTAGTTCAGCGGGGCGACGAAGCGCAGGTCGATAACCTCGGCGCTCAGGCCGTACTTCTCAGCCAGGACGTCGGCCGCCTCGAGGGCCTTGTACACGGTCGCGCCGTAGGCGGCAATCGTGATGTCGCTGCCCTCGCGGCGGATCGCCGGCTCGCCCTCTTCGGTCTCGTAGTAGCCCTCGGGCACGCCACCGGGCTCGAAGTCCTCGCCCTTGTCGTAGAGCTTCTGGCTCTCGAGGAACACGACCGGGTCGGTGCCGGACAGTGCCAGGTTGAGCATGCCCTTCGCGTCGGTCGGGGTCGTCGGGAAGTAGACCTTCAGGCCCGGGATGTGAGCGACGAGCGCGCTCCAGTCCTGGGAGTGCTGAGCGCCGTACTTCGCACCCACGGACACGCGCAGGACGAGGGGCATCTTGAGCAGGCCCGCGCTCATCGACTGCCACTTGGCCATCTGGTTGAAGACCTCGTCACCGGCGCGGCCCAGGAAGTCGCAGTACATGAGCTCGACGACCGCGCGGCCACCGGCCATCGCGTAGCCGACGCCGGCACCCACGATCGAGGCCTCGGCGATGGGCGAGTTGAACAGGCGACGGTAGGGCAGGGCCTCGGTCAGGCCACGGTAGACGGCGAAGGCGCCGCCCCAGTCGCGGTTTTCCTCGCCCCACGCGGCCATCGTCGGGTCGGTCTTGAAGCGGTGCAGCATCGCCTCGAACAGGCCGTCACGGAACTGGTACATGCGCATCTTGGAGACGGGCTTGCCGTTCTCGTCGACGGAGCTGCGCACCTTCTTGGCCAGCGCCTTCACGCGCGGGTTGTCCTCGAGGTCGATCTCGGGGGTGGCGTCGTCGAACGCCTCAACCTTCTCGTTGGAGAACATGACGGTGTCGATGTAGCCGTCGGCGACGCGCGGGGCGGCCTCGTCGTCGATCGCCAGCTTGAGGACGTGCACGAGCTTGTCGGTCAGGGAGGCCGTGTAGCCGTCGATCTCGTCCTGCGTGGTCAGGCCGTTGGAGATGAGCAGGTTCGAGTATTCCTTGATGCAGTCGACCTGCTCCCACAGCTCGACCTCTTCCTTCGTGCGGTACGAGGAGGCGTCCGACGGCGAGTGGCCGGAGAAGCGGTAGGTGATGGTGTCCATGAGGACGGGGCCGCGGCCCTCCTCGAGGATCTTCTTCTTGCGGGTGGTCGCATCCGCGACGGCCAGTGGGTTGAGGCCGTCGACGCGCTCGGCGTGCATGGCCTCGGGGTTGAGGGCCGCGCCGACGCGGGCGAGGACCTCATATCCCATGGTCTCGCCGAAGGTCTGGCCACCCATGCCATAGAAGTTGTTGAAGAAGTTGAACAGGATCGGCGGGTTGCCACCGTCCTCCTCGCGCCACAGGGAGCGGAACTGATCCATCGACGCGAAGTTCATAGCCTCCCACACGGGGCCACAGGCCAGGGCCGCGTCGCCAACGTTGGAGACGACGATGCCGGGCTTGCGGTTGATGCGCTTGAAGAGGGCCGCGCCGTTCGCGATCGGAGCGGATCCGCCGACGATCGCGTTGTTCGGGTAGGAGCCAAAGGGCAAGAAGAAGGTGTGCATCGAGCCGCCCAGGCCACGGTTGAAGCCGGACTTGCGGGCAAAGATCTCGGCGAGGGCACCGAAGAGGATGAAGTTCTCGGTAAGGTCCTTCGTGTCCTTGTAGTCGATCTTCTCGGCGTAGGACAGGGTCTCGCCACCGAGGAAGCCCTTCATGATGCCCTCAAGCTGAGCCTCGTCCATCTGGTGCATGGCCGAGTAGCACTTGGCAAGGATCTCACCGTGGGAACGGTGGGAACCGAAGATGAAGTCCTCCGGCTTCAGCACGAAGCTCTGGCCGACGTAGGCGCTCTCCTGGCCGATACCGAGGTGGGCGGGGCCGCGGTGGTTGTACTCGATGCCCTGCCAGGCGCCGGTCTTCTTGATGGAGTCGAGCATCGACTCGAAGGTGCGCACGACGATCATGTCGTGGAGCATCTGGACCATGCCCTTTTCGCCGTAGCGGGCGATCTCGGTGTCACGGTCGAAGGTGTACTGGTTGACGGGCACCTCGGGGAACTTCACGTATCCGGGGCGACGCACCTCGTTGGGGTCGATGATGAGAGACTGAGTCATTTTTCTACTCTTCCTTGACGTAGGGGATGTTCGTTAGAGCTTGACGGCCCACGCGGCTTCGCGGATGACCTCGGAGACCGTGGGGTGCGGGAAGACGACCTGACGCAGGTCCTCGACGGTGAGTTCCATCTCGAGGACGGCCTGCGCGCCCCAGATCATCTCGGCGGCGTACGCACCCAGCACGTGGATGCCCAGCACCTGGTGGGTCTTGGGGTCGACGAGGATCTTCGCCTCGCCGGGGGCCTTGAAGCCGTTCTCCGCGATGAAGCGGCCGGACATGAGGGCGGGGACCTTGGCGACGAGGACCTCGCGGCCTTCGCGCTTAGCCGCGGACTCGGTCAGACCGACGCCGGCGGCCTCGGGGATCGAGAAGACGGCCCACGGGACGGTGTGCCAGCGCATGACCTCGCCGCGCTTCTTCGCGGTCGGGTCGAGGATGTTCGCCGAGGCGATCTCCGCCATGCGGTAGGCGGCGTGCGCCAGGAGGGAACGTCCGGTGACGTCACCGATGGCCCACACGTTGGGCAGGTTGGTGCGCATCGTGTCGTCGACGACGATGCCGCGGTTGATCTCGAGGCCAGCCTCTTGCGCGCCCCAGCCCACCGTCGCGGGACGGCGGCCAACGGCCATGAGGACCACGTCGGCCTCGACGCTCAGCTTTTCCTCGCCCTTGGAGTAGTGGACGGTGCCTCCGTCGAGGGACTCGACGCGGCAGCCCAGCTCGAAGGTCACGTCCTTCATGGCGGCGCGGGCCTTGGCGGCCAGGTCGTCGTCCATGAAGGGCAGGATCTCGGGAGCCATCTCGATGACGGTCACCTGGGAGCCGAGGGTGGAGTACAGGGAGGCGAACTCGACGCCGATGACGCCGCCGCCGATGATCGCGAGGCGGGCCGGGACCTCGGGCAGCGAGAGGATACCCGTGGAGTCGACCAGCGCCGGGTTGTCCTGGGTGCCGGGCAACGGGGGCATGGCCGGCACGGAGCCCGTGGCGATGATGACGTGATCCGAGGTGTAGGTCGTCCCCTCGACGGTCACGCGACCGGGGGCGTCGAGGTGGCCTCGTCCGTTGATGACGGTCACGCCCGCCTTGCGCTCGGTGGCTGCGACGCCGGCGACCAGGCCCTTGACGACCTGATCCTTCCAGGCCTGCATCTGCGTCCAGTTGACGGCCACGCCCTGAGCGTCCACGCCGAACTGGCTGGCTTCCTTGGCGTGCAGGTAGTTCTTCGCGCCGTTGAGCAGGGTCTTGGTGGGGATGCAGCCCACGTTCAGGCAGGTACCGCCCAGGTACTGCTCCTCAACGAGGGCGACCTTCTTGCCCGCGTGTCCGAGGCGCTCGGCAGCCAGGTAGCCGCCGGGGCCCGCACCGAGGACGATGACGTCAAAATGCGTGTCACTCATGAGTATTCCTCTTTCCTCAGGCCAGGACCGTCACGTCAATGTTTTCGATGGCGGCGACCAGGTCGCGCAGGAAGCGGGCGCCGTCCGCGCCGTCGATGACCTGGTGGTCGATCGTCAGCGAGAGGTTGATGCGCTGCTCCACGCCGATCGTGCCGTCGGCGGCCACGGTCGGGCGCGGGGTGATCGCGCCGACGCCCAGGATGGCCGTCTGGGGCAGGTTGATGACGGGGGTGAAGGTCTCGATACCGAAGGAACCGATGTTGGAGACCGTGAAGGTGCCGCCGCTCAGGAAGTCGGGCGACAGGGAGCCGTCGATCGCGCCGCCGGCGAGGCGCTTGGCCTCGTCAGAGAAGGCCTTGAGGCCCAGGGCCTGCGCGGATCGGATGACGGGGACGAGGAGGCCGCGCGGGGTGTCGCACGCGAAGCCGAGGTGGACCTGCTCGAACTCGG
>ERZ773063.1911-NODE-1911-length-11755-cov-6.139744_pt1 | contig 11755 bp, 9 predicted proteins | sample MGYA00580625_ERZ773063 | MGnify/ENA primary metagenome ERZ773063 (study PRJEB29015, sample SAMEA2738022) | human oral metagenome | biome: human oral; feature: human-associated habitat; material: dental | place: China | collected 2042 ...
GAATCCATTACCGCTTGCGGTTGTGAGGAGGTAGATGCCGCAGTCCCCTTGGCCGGTCTTCGCAAGCAAACAGCCGCTCAGACCCCAAAGCCCCTATCACATCCAATCCCCAAGCTTCGCCCGCAGCCGTGCGACCGCCTGGCTGTGCAGCTGCGAGACACGGGACTCGGTGACGCCCAGCACCTCGCCGATCTCCTTCAGCGTCAGCTCTTCCACATAGTAGAGATTCATCAGCAGCTTCTCGCGCTCCGGCAGGCCATCGATGGCCGCCACCAGAGACTCGCGAAAGCGCGCGTCCTCCAGACGGCGATCCGGGGTGGGTGCATCGTCGGGCAGCATCTGCTCGATGCGGCTCTCGTCGTCGTCCTCACTGGCACTGTCCTCGAAGTACAGCAGCTGCGATCCCTTGGCCGACGAAAGAAGGCGCTGATACTCCTCCAGGGGCACCTGCAGCTCGTCGGCAATCTCGCGCTCCTGCGCCGGACGGCCAAGGCGCTGCTCCACGGCATGAATGGCCTGTTCGATGCTGCGCTGGCTCTTGCGTACCGAACGCGGCATCCAGTCGGCGTTGCGCAGCTCATCCAGCATGGCGCCTCGCACGCGCTGCATGGCAAAGGTGTCGAACTGGACGCCCATGGCGGCGTCGAAGCGCGAGACAGCGTCCACCAGTCCAATAAGCCCCGCCTGGATGAGATCATCCAGTTCAATGCTGGAAGGCAGGCGTGCGGCCATCTGCACGGCCACGCGGCGCACCATCTTCCCATAGCGTTCGATGACGGAATCGCGATCAAGCGTTCCGCGCGGGGTATACATCGATTGCATCTCCGGTTTCAATGTGCCACCCCGCCAGGAAAACCGTTCTCTTCCAGCGCAGGCATGCCTGCACCGGACCATGAGGACCACTGGAACTGTGCCAGCTCTGCCAGCGACAGTCCCGACCAGGTGCGCAGTCCGGTCTCATCGCGGCAGCTACCCACCACGACATCAAGCTGCACGCTGAGAAAACGTCGAGCGCATCCTGCCAGGTTCAGGAAGTTTTCCCGGCCCCGAGCCACCTGCTCAACGTCGACGAAAAGCACGCCGAAGCGTCGGATTCCGGTGGTGGCGGCAATGTGCTTGATCTTGGCATATTGCGCCATCATTGCATCACGTCGATGACTGAGGATCAGCAGGAGCCGATCGCCGGCCTGTGCATGCACCCAGCGCGCCATTTCCACCGGATCATCCAGCCAGAAGAGAAGCTCCTCCTCTCCCGAGGCATCGGCCTCGCCGGCATGGGTATGGCGCAGCCACTGGTGCAGCGCCCTGCGATCCACGACCCGCATGCGTGCGTCCTCGGGTCCGGCTGCTGCCGCCATCTGTCCGATGAAGACCCGCGCCTGGGCCTCCGGCACCAGACACCCCGCCGGGATCAGGCGGGAGCGTTCGGTCCTGAACAGGCGTCGCAATCCGGCCGCCTGGTCCACGGCTGCGTCAAACATGTGAACCCTCGAACAGGTTGCGCAGTTCGTTGTCGGTCATGGACAAGGCCGGGAAGCGGGCCACAGCCTGTCGATCCAGAGCCATTTCCACCAGGCGTCCGAAGTTCACGGCGTGATAGTCTTCGGGCACGCGCTGGCCATCGGCATACCCCAGAAGCGGCAGACGGTGACGTACCAGTGCATCCAGGCAGGCCCCCAATCCCACGGCCTCGTCCACCTTGGACAGCAGCACACCGGCCGTGTCGCGCGCACCAAAGGCGCCCAGCACTTCCTCCAGACTGCCCGGCTGAGCTGCAGCGTTCATCACCAGAACGCGTCGCACCTGCGAAACTTCCAGTGCCGAGGTCAGCTGTCCCACACGGTCATCGCGCTGACCGATGCCTGCGGTATCGATCAGCACCAGCCGGCAACCTTCATGCTCCTTCAGCAGGCGTTGCAGCACCTCACGGTCCTGCGCCACCTGCACCGGCACGCCCAACATCCGGCCAAAGGCCCGCAGCTGTTCCTGTGCTCCGATCCGGTAGACATCCGCCGTGATCAGGGCCAGCGAACGCGGCCCATGGCGCAGTACGTGATGAGCCGCGATCTTGGCAATGCTGGTGGTCTTGCCCACCCCCGTGGGACCGATCAGCGCAAACACGCCGCCGGCATCGAAAAGCGTCCGGTCTTCACCCAGGGTCAGACCCACCCCCTGGTTCACGCCGGCCAGTGCACGCATCAGCATCTGGCGCAGCCATTCGTCGGCCTGCGCATCGGCATAGTCCGACGGCAACAGCTCCACCAGGGTACGCGCCAGCATGGGAGAGAAGTGGCAACCCAGCAGGTTGCGCAGGAGACGCATCTGGCCCGGCCGCCGACGGGTGGCCTCGAACCATCCCATGCCCGACGTGGCCCAGGCCTCGCGCGCGTCTTCGGCCGTACCGGCCACGGCCGTATCACCCGGCAGGGACAGCACCGGCCAGTCGGTGGCCGCCCCCCCCAGCGTGGAGGACAGCGACAGCGGCGAAGAGGCGCCAAAGCCGGCCAAGGCTGCCTCTGCCTCAGCCTGCCCTTCCGCAGCGGCCCCCGCTTCTTCCATCTCGTGCCACAGACGGCGACGACGGCCGATGCCCAACATGCGGCGTGCGGAGTCCACCATCTGCCACAGGCGGGAACGGGGATGGGCCCGGGCGTGCTCTGCAGCGGCCTGAGCATTCGTGATCGCAGCCTGGGGCTGTGCATCGGCCCGAGAGGACGGCATGGACGGCGCAGCGACCGTACCGGCAGCCGTGGCATGCGGGATCCCGGTCACGCTCCCCGGAGCGGCACTGCCCGATGCAGCACCCGCTTCTGTCCCCGGCATGACGGCTCCACCCAGAAAACCGTTCTGGCCGGAAGCAGCCGACGTGCTGCCAGGCATCTGCAGTGCCGAGAGGTCGATGGGGATGCCCTGTCGCTGCTGCTGCAGCAATGCGGCGAAGTCGGGCAGCGGCGCTTCCTGCACGCTGCTTGCGATGCCGTCGGTCACGCCTTCCGTGGAAGATGCCTGCGCACGGTCGTCAGTCTGGTTGCGGGCAGCCGTGTCTGCGCCCACAGCCTCGCCGGAACGGGCAGCGCCGCTGGTCTTCTCGGCCTGCTGCTGTTGACGCAGGCGCTGGAACTCCAGCGTACTGAGCTCGCCCTGTGCTTCAGGCGCCTTGACCTGAGGCAATGGCTCGGCCACCACGGCATCGTTGGCGGCAGCCAGCTTCAGGTCGGCCCCGGCTGCAGACAGGTACTGCGGCAGCGGCGCATCCCCGGCCATGGCGGCCGCAACGACCTCGGGCGCTTCCAGAGCCGTGACTACCGGTGGATTGATCTCGTCGGCATTGGCTGCCACCGGCACAGCCGGGGCCGCGCTCTCTTCCTGCACCGCCGTGCGACGCTTGCGTCCTTTCTTCCGGGGGGCAGGCTGTTCTGCCGTGGCGTCGGCCGCGGTCTTTCCGGCAGCTTTCGGCGCGACCGGTACGGTAGCGGCATCCGGCGCTTCCACAGCCAGCCCGGCCTCCTTGACCACATCCGACGCCGGCACCGTAGTGCTCTTGTCCGTCGAAGCCGGTGTGGCCGCAGAGACCACAGGGGCCGCCGTGGCCGCAGCGACGGTCATTTCAGCCGTTTCTGCCACGACGGGTGCCATCAGGCGCGGTTCAACACTGGCGGTACGGCTCTCGGTACCGTTGGCTGCCGTACGGCCAGAGGCGGCCAGTGCATTGATGCTGGCCGAGACCTGCTCCAGGGCGCGACGACGACGGGCCGAGCGCGCCATCGGCACCACGACCGTCACCTGCACTTCATCACCGACGGCATCGCTGTCCAGGATGTCGACATCGCCACCGAAACGTGCCTTGGCCTGGGCGATGGCCTCCCGCATGGTGCGGCCACTGAAGGTCATGGTTTTCATCGATTGCTCCCGATCAGTTGACCGATACGGATGGTGTGGGTATCAGGAATTTCAGCGTGTGCCAGCACACGAAGGCGCGGTGCAGCCTTGCGCACCATGGCGGCCACCTGCGGACGGATCCGGTCCGGCACCAGCAGACAGGCCGGCTGGCCCAGTGCCTCCTGCTGCTGGCAGATCCGGGCAGCCTCGGTCGCCAGGAAATCCGCCACCGAAGGATCCAGCGCCCCATTGGATCCGGGGCCGAACGACTGCATCAGCAGCGATTCCAGTGCAGGATCCAGCGCGGCCACCGACAGGTCGGCGGACGGCCCGAAGATGCCCTGCACGATGGCAGGCGCCAGCGCCACCCGCACTTCGCGGGTAAGCTCGCCCGGATCCTGAATCTTGGCGCCATGCTCGGCCAGAGACTCCACGATGGTCTTGAGGTCGCGGATATGGACGGACTCTTCCAGCAGGTTCTGCAACACCTTCTGGAACATCGGAATCGGCACCAGCTTGGGCACCACTTCCTCGACCAGCTTGGGCGAGTACTGCGCCAGATGATCCAGCAGCTGCTGCACCTCACCACGCCCCAGCAGACGCCAGGCGTAGAGCTGCATCAGATGGTGCAGATGCGTGGCCACCACGGTGGAGGCATCCACCACGGTGTAGCCGGCCGCCTGCGCCATGTCCTTTTCCGAAGACTGGATCCAGTAGGCATTCAGTCCGAAGGCCGGATCGCGGGTCTGCATGCCGTTCAGGCGCACGTCGGCATGACCGGGGTCGATGGCCAGCCACATGCCCGGATAGGCCTCGCCGGTACCCACCGTCACGCCCTTCAGGCCGATGCGATAGTTGTTCGGCCGCAAGTCGAGCTGGTCACGCACGTGAACCGGCGGGGGCAGGAAACCGATCTCCTGGGCAAACTTGCGGCGCACGCCCTTGATGCGCATCAGCAGGTCGCCACCGTTGGACTTGTCCACCAGCTGGATCAGCTTGTAGCCCACTTCCAGGCTCAGGATGTCCACTGGCTGCACGTCCTCCCAGGTGGCGTCGCCGTCGCCAGCGGCGGCCGGCACCACTTCCTCGGCGGATGCCGGAGCCTCCTTCGCCGCCACCGACAGCTTGAAGGAGACATAGCCCAGCATGGCAGCCAGCGACAGGAAGGCGATGTGTGGCATGCCCGGGATCACGCCCAGAACACCCACGATGAGCGCCACCAGGCCCAGTGCACGCGGCAGCGAGAACAGCTGGCTGGCAATCTGCTTGCCGATGTCATCATTGCCGTCACCCACGCGCGAGACCAGAAGACCGGCCGCCACCGAGATCACCAGCGACGGCACCTGGGCCACCAGCGCATCACCGATGGCCAGCAGCACGTAGTTGTTGGCAGCCGTGGCCAGCGGCAGGCTGTGCTGCACCACCCCGATGAGGAGACCGCCCACCAGGTTGATCACCAGGATCAGGATGCTGGCGATGGCATCGCCCCGCACGAACTTCGACGCACCATCCATCGAGCCATAGAAGTCGGCCTCACGGCTCACTTCCTGCCGGCGGCGGCGTGCCTCGGCCTGGTCGATCTGACCGGCGTTCAGATCGGCATCGATGGCCATCTGCTTGCCCGGCATGGCATCCAGGGCAAAGCGCGCCGACACCTCGGCAATACGTCCTGCGCCCTTGGTGACCACCATGAAGTTGATCACCGTGAGAATGGCAAACACGATGATGCCCACCGCGTAGTTGCCGCCGATCAGGAAGTTGGCGAAGGCCTCGATCACCTTGCCGGCTGCATCGGTACCGGTGTGGCCATGCAGCAACACGGCACGGGTGGAGGCCACGCTCAGCGACAGCCGCATCAGCGTCGTCACCAGCAGCACCGTCGGAAACACCGCAAAGTCCAGCGCCTTCACCGTGTACACCGCCACCAGCAGCACCAGCAGCGAGGACGCAATATTGAAGGTGAACAGAAAGTCCAGCACCGGCGCGGGCAACGGCAGCAGCATCATGGCCAGCACGACCACGGCCAGCATCGGTACCGCCAGCGAGGACAATGGCGGCAGCGGCACCTCCTGCCCGGCAATGCGCAGCTGGGTGGGCAGCCGCAGCCAGCCCCTTCCCGGTGCCATGCCCTGGCCGCTGTCCGTCAATGGCGCGCTCATGCGTGTTTACCCTTTTCAGAATGCTTCGGATCCATCTCCGTCGGGACCGGCAGGTCGACGGGCGCCTGCGGCGCCGTCGAACGACCCGGAATCCAGCGCTTGAGCTGGTAGACATAGACCAGCACCTGGGCCACGGCCACGTACAGCGCCTGTGGGATCTCCTGATCCAGCTCCACATGCGCGTACAACGCCCGTGCCAGCGGCGGGGCCGTCAGCACCGGAACGCCCGACTCGCGCGCGATGGCCTGAATGCGCATCGCCAGCTCGTCCAGCCCCTTGGCCACGACGCGCGGCGCCCCCCCGGCTGCCTCGTCATAACGGATTGCCACCGCATAATGCGTCGGGTTGACCACCACGATGTCCGCCGATGGGACCGCCGACAGCATCCGCCGACGAGCGGCCTCACGTTGTCGCGAACGTATCTGTCCCTTCAGCTGGGGGTCCCCTTCCGACTCGCGGTGCTCCCGCTTGGCCTCGTCCCGGGTCATTCGCAGGTCGGCCCGGTGGCGGAACCACTGGAACGGCACGTCGAAGAGCGCCAGCGCGAAGAGCAGGAGCATCGAGAGCCCCAGCCCGCCCACCACCAGCGCCATGGCATGGCCCACCGAGCCCGCCAGGGACCCATGCGAGAGCGCGGCAAACTCGGGGAAACGGTCCATGGCATACCAGCTGCCGATGGCCCCCAGCAGGCTGGCCAGCAGCGACAGCTTCAGGAACTCGACCAGGTTCCGGAGCGAGAAGATGCGCTTGAGGCCGCTGGCCGGATTGATGCGCGAGACCTTGACACCCAGCGCCTTGACGCTGAGGTTGAAGCCGCCGGGGATGGTGCTGGCGGCAATGGCGGCCGCACAGACCGACAGCAGGATGGCCAGCGTGCGCCAGCCCAGATCACCAAAATGCGCCAGCGTCGGTTGCAGCGCATCCAGAAAGTACAGCCGCACCTGGCCATCAAAGGCGAAGGTGCTGGCCATCAGCCGTCGCATGCCGTCGGCCAGCGACGGGCCCATCAAGGCAAGCGCCCCCATGCCGGCACCCATCACCAGCAGGTGCGCCACATCCCGCGAACGGGGAACGTTACCCTCTTCGCGCGCCTTCCTCAGGCGCTGCTCCGAAGCAGGTAACTGGCGATCTTCCTTGCTGGTCTCGGCCATTGAATGCGGGCTTCATGACGACGATGCCCGCATTATCAGGAAGGGCCTGCCCCGCTCATGCCCGGATAAAGCCGGGAAACCGCGACCGTTTCAGGCCCGCGGCACACCGGCGGCAGGTGCCGCCGGCTGGACGGCATCCACGGAAGAATCAGGGCGCCTTGGCCGGCTGGACAGCTCCCACGGCAGCCGCTTCGCGGATGCTCTGCGCCGCGCTCTCCTCGTCGGAGGTCGTCATCTCGGTACCACCCAGGATGCGTGCCTGTGCAGCCTCGTTCAACACCACGATGGCAATGCGCCGGTTCATCGGGTCATTGGGGTTGGTCTTGTCCAGCGGGACCACGGCACCCAGCCCCTGTACCCGCAGGATCTTGTTCGGGTCCATGCCCCCCTGCACCAGCTCACGCCGCGACGAGTTGGCACGTTCGGTGGACAGCTCCCAGTTGGAATAGCCGCCGGTGGCCCCACCCGCATAGGGGGTCGCATCGGTATGGCCGCTGAGACTGACGGGATTCTCCACCTCGTTGAGCAGCTTGCCGATGGTACGCATGAGATCCCTCATGTTGGGCGAGAGCACCGTGCTCTTGCCCGAGGCAAACAGCGGCTTCTTGCTGGCGTCCACGATCTGGATGGACAGACCGTCCACCGTCATCTCCAGACGGATCTGGTCACGCAGGGCCTCCAACGCCGGCACCTGCATGATGGATGCCTCCAGACGCTCCTTCAGCTTCTGAAGCTTCACGTCCTTCTTCGAGTCCTTGCCCTTGGTGATGCCCTTGTTGACCTGACCGTCCTTGCGCGTCAGGTCGGTGCCGCCACCCGGCACCGGCGCCGTGGCATCCCCGACCCCGCTGCCGCCGATCAGCGACAGCTTGAGCGGCTGCTGGAAGTACTCGGAAATGCCCTTCAGCGTGTTCTCGCTGGCCGAACTCAGCAGCCACATCAGCAGGAAGAAGGCCATCATCGCCGTCACGAAGTCGGCATAGGCAATCTTCCAGGCGCCACCGTGGTGGCCATGCGCAGCCTTCTTGATCCGCTTGACGACGATTGGCTGGGCTTTCTTGGCGGCAGGACCCGACATGGCTTACGCCCTCTTCTGCTTGACGTGGCCTTCCAGCTCGGCAAACCCGGGCCGTTCGGTGGAATACAGCACCTTGCGACCGAACTCCACACAGATGGCCGGCGCATAGCCCTGCATGCTGGCCAGCAGCGTCACCTTCACGCACTGCAGCTCCTTGGCCGCCTCGTTGGTCTTCTGCGTCAGCACGTCAGCCAGCGGCCCCACGAAGCCGTAGGCCATCAGAATGCCCAGGAAGGTACCCACCAGGGCGTGTGCAATCATCTCGCCCAGAATGGCTGGCGGCTGCCCCACCGAACCCATGGTGTGCACCACACCCATCACGGCCGCCACGATCCCGAAGGCCGGAAGACCGTCGGCCATCTTCTGGATGGAATGGGCCGGCACCATCGCCTCGTGATGGTGGGTCTCCATTTCATTGTCCATGAGGTTCTCGATCTCCAGCGCATTGAGGTTGCCGGAAATCATCATCCGCAGATAGTCGGTGACGAACTCGATCAGGTGATGGTCGGCCAGCAGATCCGGGTAGCGTGAGAACAGCGGGCTGCTCTCGGGCTGCTCCACATCGTTCTCGATGGCCATCAGGCCTTCCTTGCGCGCCTTGGACAGGATGTCGTAGAGCATGGCCATCACGGACAGGTAGCGCTCCTTGGTGTACTTGGACCCCTTGAACACCGAGGGAAGCGCCGCCATGCAGGCCTTCAGGTCCTTGCCGGGGTTGGCCACGATGAAGGCGCCGAAGGCCGCGCCACCGATCATCAGCAGCTCCAGCGGCTGGAACAGCGCACTGACGTGGCCACCCGCCATTGCATAACCGCCAATGACGGACGCGACCACGACGATGTATCCGATGATGACAAACATGTTGTGTATCCCTTGACTGGTTCACACCGGGCATGGACCCGGGGCTCCCCTCCTTTTCGGTCGATACTCACCATTCTTGAGCATCGCCCTGCCCTGCGGCACCCATGACGGCCAGACGGACACCCAGCAGGAACGGGCGTCAGGTCGGACACCTTGCAGGCGCAGCGGATATCGGGTGAACACGTTCAGGCATGATCCGTGGTCGCATTCCCCGAGACCCAGGAAACGCCCATGAAAAAAGGCATTCTTCAGGATTCCGAAGGATCCGTCCGAATGCCCAAAAATGCTTCGCATGTTCCGTGCTGACGCACCTTGCCCTTCACGCACTGATCCGAACCCTCGGATCGGTGCAGATTGAATGGAGGTGGCCAGCCAGCCGGAGTGCAGTCCGGCCTGTCAGTGGATTGCGCCCGCCTTGCGTGCCTTGCCCGCACGGGCCGGCGGTTCACACAATCCGCATACGAAGCGGTCTTCCAGCTCATAAGGATGGTTGATGAACTGGCCCTTGCAGCGCCGACACTGCATGGCCGTCACCAGTCCGCTGTCAATGAAGCGCACCAGCCGCCAGGCGCGGGTGAGGCTGAGCATGGGTTCCACCCCATAGCTCTTCACTTCAGCGGTATACAGCTCATACGCCTTGACGATCGCGTCCGAATCATCGATGGGCGCGCTTTTCATCAGGTACGTGTGAATGTTGTAGAACAGGGATGCGTGGATGTTGGGCTGCCACGTCATGAACCAGTCGGTCGAGAACGGCAGCTGCCCCTTGGAAGGCGACTTGCCCGCCACTTCCTTGTACAGCTTCAGCAGCCGCTCATACGGCAGATTGGTTTCCGACTGCAGCATCTGCAGTCGGGCACCCAGCTCGATCATCCGGATCGCCTTGACGATCTGACGACTGTCTTCCAGAAGACTACGCGCGCTCATCGAGCGTCTCCTCGAATCGTCCCGAACGCAGGATGGCAGCGTGCAGTCGCGACGCACTGCGCTCACCGCCCTCCTCCTGAACACCTTCACCGTGGTCAGCCAGCAGCGACCACAGCATGGCGTCATCGAAGCGGAAGCGGCACAGCAGCATGTTGCCCTGGGCAATGCGCATCATCTGCGCCGGCGACAACTGGTCAAGCAGATCGGCCACCTCTTCGGACAACCCCAGGCGGTAAAGCGCCTGGACCCGATCCGTCCGGATCAGCGATTGTGCAAGGATCAGATAGGAAAGGTTCGTCTCTCTGATCTCTGCAAGGATTCGGTCTTCGTTCATACCTGCTCTTTCCTGAATATCGGCGTTTCAGAAGTGGCTGGGTGGCTGTGCACCCGGCATGGAGCAGACTATGAACCCGGGCTCGGGCCATCGCCCACTGCAGGCCGACCAGCGGAACGAGCGGTTCCCGGCCTGTTCGGAGCACATCCGGAAAGGCAGAAACGTCACCAAGCGCACTCATCGGGCGCGGCCGTCCGTTGACCCTGGCTGCCCGATGCGAGCCCGCCACAGCCCAGGACGATCGGCACGAGGCGTCGCATGAATGGCTGTCCTGCCACCAACGGGGCAAGAGTGTCCGGCAAACAACAGGGCGTTGCCGCCTGCCGACAGCCACAGAAAGAAGGAGACACGGTCATTCTGACCAGCCCTCGCCCCACTCGAAGCGCCGAAAAGCGGGACTTCATGCCGGACACAACACCCGAAGCCACGCACGCGAGCACATGGACTGGCGTGCAAAAGCGCACACCGCCCTCCCGGTTGCGGATCGACGGTTGCCTTCGGACCCCGAAAGGCCTGTTTCGGTCTTAAAGCAACACTTTTCGGAGTCGATATTCATGGCAACGGGAACGTTTCCCGCCGTCCTAACCGAAGCAGAGCGGGAACAGGACAACCACCCATCCGCACTTACAGGAGTTAAAAGCCATGGCTCAGATCATCAACACCAACATCATGTCGCTCAACGCTCAGCGCAACCTGAGCGCCACGCAAAGCGCCCTGGCCACCTCGGTCCAGCGTCTGTCCACCGGCCTGCGCGTCAACAGCGCCAAGGACGACGCCGCCGGCCTGGCCATCGCCGAGCGCATGAGCACCCAGGTGCGCGGCATGAACGTCGCCATCCGAAACGCCAACGACGCCATCTCGCTGTCGCAGACCGCCGAAGGCGCCCTGTCCAAGATCAACGACATGGGGCAGCGCATGCGTGAACTGGCCGTGCAGTCGGCCAACGCCACCAACAACGACTCCGACCGTGCCAGCCTGAACCAGGAATACCAGGCTCTGGCCGAAGAGATCAAGCGCACCCTGTCCAGCACGGCCTTCAACGGCACCAAGATGTTTGCCGCCGGCGCTGCCCTGACCTTCCAGATCGGCGCCAACAACGCCACCACCGACCAGATCACGGTCAACCTAGCCACGTTGACGGCAGAGGAGGACTTCTCCAAGGCAGTAGGTGTCATGGGCGCCAACGCCGCTTCGGCTCCCGGTATCGCGACCTTCACCTTCGCCACCGATGCACTGGCCAAGTTGGACACGATGCTGACCAAGGTCAATGCCAAACGTGCCGAGTTCGGTGCCATCCAGAACCGCTTCGAGGCCGTCATCCAGACCCTGCAGGTCAGCGCCGAGAACCAGACCGCTGCCCGCAGCC
>ERZ773063.1917-NODE-1917-length-11733-cov-8.689844_pt1 | contig 11733 bp, 9 predicted proteins | sample MGYA00580625_ERZ773063 | MGnify/ENA primary metagenome ERZ773063 (study PRJEB29015, sample SAMEA2738022) | human oral metagenome | biome: human oral; feature: human-associated habitat; material: dental | place: China | collected 2042 ...
CCGAACGAGCCGTGGCGCCTGGTCAGTCGGCGGTGGTCTATCGCGGTGAAGAGTGTCTAGGTGGTGGCTTGGTGATTTGAGCCTCTAACTTACGTTACTTCTTCGTATATTCAAGTTGGTTTTCGTGCTATAATTACCTCTATGAACACACAAGAAATCCGCCAGAAATATCTCGAATTTTGCCAAAGGAACGGCCACGCTATTATTGAGCGGGCGCCGTTGATACTACACAATGACCCGACGACGTTATTTACCGGCTCGGGCATGCAGCCGCTGTTGCCGTATTTGCTGGGCCAGGATCATCCGAAAGGTACTAAATTAGCTGATAGCCAGACGTGTTTGCGGGCGCAGGATATCGAGGACGTTGGCGATAATCGCCACACGACGTTCTTTGAGATGCTGGGTAATTGGAGTATGGGCGAATATTTCAAACGCCAGCAGATTGAGTGGTTTTTCGAATTTTTGACAGAAATAGTCGGGCTAGATCCGCACAAAATCTACGTTAGCTGTTTTATCGGCGATGAGAAAAACAACATTCCGCGCGACGATGAAGCAGCGCAAATTTGGCAGGAAGTTTTTGCCAAAAAAGGCATTGAAGCTAAAATCGTCGAGCTGGATAGCGCTGAAAATGGCGACAAGCTGGGTATGCAGGGCGGCCGGATTTTCTTTTACAACGATAAAGAGAACTGGTGGAGCCGCGGCGGCGGGATTGATAGTACGCCGATCGGCGATCCATGCGGTCCAGATAGCGAGGTGTTTTATGATTTTGGCGAGCAGCATCATGATGCCAGCTTTGGGCAGGCGCATCCAGCGAGCGATAGCGGTCGATTTATGGAGATTGGTAACCAAGTGTTCATGCAGTATCGCCGGTTGGACGACGGTAGCTTTGAACCGCTGAAACGCAAGAATGTTGATTTCGGCGGCGGCTTGGAGCGGATTGCCGCGGCAGCAATTGACAGTCCTGACGTATTTAAGATCAGCCTACTACAGCCAATTATTAAAAAGCTAGAAAGTCTAAGCGGCAAGGAATACGCTACGCACACCGCGTCAATGCGAGTGATCGCTGATCACCTTCGGGCGGCGGTATTTTTGGCGGTCGATGGCTGTGTGCCGAGCAATAAGGAGCAGGGCTACGTGATGCGCCGCTTACTGCGCCGGGCGATTCGCTATAGTTTCGATCTGGGTATCGAACAGAATTTCCTCGAGGAGGTCGTGCCGGTAATTGCCGACCTATATGAAGCAGATTTTCCAGAGGTCAAGAAAAACCGCGAGAGTATCATCGCTGTGCTGGTCAAGGAGGAAAAAGCCTTCCGCCAGACGCTGCGTAAAGGTCTCAGGCAAATGCAGCATTATATTGATGACGGCTTGACTGGCGAAGAGTTATTTACGCTGTACGATACGTTTGGTTTTCCGGTGGAGCTGAGTACCGAGGAAGCCTATAAACAAGGTATTAAGCTTTCTGATAATTGGCGCGTCGAATTTGATGCTAAGATGGCTGAACAGCGCCAGCGTTCCAAGACAGCGCGCAAAGGACAATTTAGCGGCGGCCTAGAGGGCCACGATCCGATTCATCTGAAATATCATACGGCGACGCACTTGTTGGGCGCGGCACTGCGCAAAGTCCTCGATGCGCCGGATTTGCAGCAGCACGGCAGCAATATCACTGCTGAGCGCCTGCGTTTTGATTTCAATCATGATAAATTGACGCCAGAGGAAAAACAGGCGGTGGAAGATCAAGTCAATGCCTGGATCGACGCTGATCTGCCAGTTAGATTTGCCGTCTATCCGACTGACGAAGCGCTAAAAATGGGTGCAATCGGCGCCTTTGGCGAGCGCTACGGTGATAAAGTGAAAGTCTATTCCATCGGCGAAGGCGACAACGTCGTTAGTTTCGAAGTTTGCGGCGGCCCGCACGTTGAACACACGGGTGTCTTGGCTGAAGGCGGTAAGCGCTTCAAAATCACCAAGGAAGAATCCAGCTCGGCGGGAATTCGCCGGATTAAAGCGGTTTTGAGATAGATAGTTTATCTGCTGCCATTGTCTCGACATCTCCAATTATCTCACTTTCAAGTTTGCGCATGTCTTTCGGAGTAATATAGTGTCTATGCCCATCTATTGGGTCACAGAAAAAGCACGATAATGCCCCTTTGCCTAGTGCATCTATTGTCGCATCTAATATCATACTAGTTTCAATGCCGTCGTGTTCATAAGGGGTGGATATACTATACCGCACTTTTACTGGCAATCTATTAAGTTCGACTATTTCAAGTTTACTTTCAGTGCCACCGATTCTATACAACTCATCCTCAATTCTTATGTTTTCATCTTCTGCAACACCATCTGTTATCTCATAAATCTCCGGGTTTTGATTATAGTATACAGAATCTGTGCGTACGTTTGTTCCTGGAGAAGAGGTTATGATGTCTGCTATAGATTGCACTAGTTGTCCACTTGAAAATATCTCATTGTCTGAGGACAATCTTCTTATTGGGTCTGTATCGACATCAAATGGGCAAATGCTAGAAAACCAATTCGTAATATCTTCTATTGATATCGTCCCTCCATCCCATTTGTTGTCTTCATCCAGCTTTGTTCCTACTGTCCTACCTTCTTGGCGGTAGTGTATATAGGTGCCTGGAAGTGCTATATCTCCTGCTAGTCTAATTTTGGCATCCAGATGTCCTTCTCCGTATCTACCAAATTTAAGCCTGAGTACTTCTGTGGATGTCTTACTCGGTTCGGCGTATCTTAGTAGATTTACCGCTGCACTAAATATAGCACTGCTTGTGTCGGGAGAGAGCAGCTGTTCATGATTAGTTTTTGGTAGAATATTATACATTGCCCTATTATAACATTAAAAATAAAATACGTCAATCTGTTGCCTCAAAATCACAAGCGTTATATAATAAACCCTATATGGCATTGAAAGACATGTTGAAGAAGTCTGATAAAGATAGCCGCGAGCTACTAGTCAGCTTGGACATCGGTACAGAGGTTGTTAAGGCACTGATTGCTGAGGTTGGGGACGACGAGCTGAAGATTATTGGCGTTGGGCGCAAGCAGCAAGACATGGGTGATATGCATATGGGTGCAATTGCTGATATTGCTGGTGTGGTTGCAAATTGCGAGGAGGCGCTGTCTGAAGCTGAGGATCAGGCTGGCGTTCAGGGCAAGCGAGTTGTGATTGGCATTGCTGGCGAATTGGTTAAAGGTGTAACTAATACCATCCGCTATCGTCGGCCACAGCCAACTAAGCCGTTAGACGTGGCCGAGATGGAGTTTATAATTGAAAAGGTGCAGGAGCGGGCCCAGGGTAGAGCCCAGGCGCAAACTGCGCTAGAAACTGGCAATGCAGATGTTGAAGTGAAGCTGGTCAATTCAGCACTGGTGAGTATTCATATTGATGGTTATAAGGTATCAAATCCGATTGGTTTTCAGGGAAAGGACGTAGCGGTACAGATTTATACGGCCTTTGCGCCGATGGTGCATATCGGGGCGCTGGAAAAAGTTGCTGATGAATTGGCGCTGGACCTGGTAGCAGTGGCGGCTGAGCCGTTTGCTGTAAGTCGAAGTGTACTGGGGTCGGATACCGACAGTAATTTTACAGCGATTTTGGCTGATGTTGGTGGCGGTACCACTGATATTGCAGTGGTCAACGACGGCGGCGTTGAGGGAACGAAGATGTTTGGTATTGGTGGCCGGAGCTTCACGCGGACAATTGCGGCTGATTTGGACTTGAGTTTTAAGGATGCAGAAAAACTGAAATTAAATATTGATAATGAAAAGTTGAAGCCAACGGTAAAGAAAAAGATCGACGCAGCAATTGATAAAACTATGGAAGTATGGCTGGCTGGTGTTGAATTGGCCCTCGGTGATTTTGACAATGTTGATTATTTGCCAAATCGAATCTTATTGTGCGGTGGTGGTTCAAGCTTGAAGAGAATTACTGAGGCTGTAAAAAACCGCCAGTGGTCTGAGGATCTACCGTTCACTAAAAAACCGGTAGTCCAATATATCAATCCGAGTGATGTGACAGGGATAGTTGATGAGACGGGTGATATTGACGATCATACATTTGTTACCGCCATGGGACTACTTCGGGTCGGGTATGATACAATTATCGGTAGTCAAGATGGTAATAGTCTGGTTGAAAAAGTAAATAGGTTATTAAAGATTTAAGATGAATAAAGACGTTATTTATATCGACACAGAAGATGATATTACGACGATAATCAGTAAGATTAAGGCGTCAAAGGAACGGATTATTGCGTTGGTACCGCCCAGGCGAATTGGTGTTTTGCAGAGTGTGGTCAATATTCGTCTATTGGCGCGAGCGGCAAACTCAATAGATAAGAGAATAGTACTGATTACAAATGATACGGTTCTAGCGGGGTTGGCGGCTACGGCAAAGATTCCAGTAGCGAAGACATTGCAAAGCAAGCCAGAAATTGCTGAGATTCCAGCGTTAAAGATTGATGATGAAAACGATGTAATTGATGGTGGAAAATTAGCAGTTGGCGATATGGCTGACGCTGCAAAGAAGCCAGCCTCAAAAGGTGATGCTGCGATAGATAGTGCAATTGCTGCGGCGGATAAGAAAGAGCCGAAGGCAATAAATACACTAAAAAGTATGGTTAAAAAACCAAAAGTGCCTGATTTTAATATGTTTCGGAAAAAGTTTCTGCTTATCGGTGGCGGAGCGCTGCTGTTTATCGTATTTTTAGTCTGGGCAATTTGGTTTGCGCCACATGCAACGGTTGTGATCTCGGCCAAAACTACCAGCACGCCAGTCAGCGAAGCGGTTAGCTTAAGTGAGGGTGCCAGTACCGATGCGAAAGCAAAAGTAATTAAGTCAATTAAGAAAGAATTAGCCAAGGAAGTTAGCGTAGAATTCGCCGCTACAGGGAAAAAGAATGTTGGCGAAAAAGCCAAAGGAGTGGTTAATTTTAAGAATTCGTCGCCTAGTAGTATAACAATTGCGTCAGGTACGATCCTAAAAAACAGCGGACTATCTTATACGTTGAATTCTTCGGTAACTGTTCCTGGGGCGACGCTGGGCTGGAGTTGCCCTGGGCGTACTTGTGCAGGATCGGCTTCTGGAACTATTACGGCTGCCGAAGGTGGTGCTCAGTATAATGCAGCCACTGGCAGTATGAGTATTTCGGTCGATGATATCTCTGCGTCACTGCGGTCGGCTACTAGTGGCGGCACTGATAAAACAGCAACGGTTGTAACAGCTGGCGATATTGAGGCGGCAAAAAGTAAGTTAGGTGAGCAAAAAGTTGACGGATTAAAGGAAAAACTAGCGTCGTCATTTGGCGGTTCTGCGAAGGTAATTGTAGAAAGCTATGCTGAGAGTCGTTCAAACCCTAACTCAAGCGTGGCGGTTGACGGCGAAGCGACTGGTGCAGTAACTCTCAAAACTACGATTACCGCAAGTATGTCAGCCATCGATAAAAGCGAATTGAAAAGTTTTGTAGAAGCAAAATTGAAAGATGAGATTTCTGGGAAAAAATCACAGCGAATCTATGATGATGGTGTTGATAAGGTGACGTTTTCTCAGTTTGCTGTTACGCGGAATGGGCAAACAGTTCGCTTGACCGTCAATGGTAAGGTTGGTCCTGAGATTAAAGAATCAAATGTCAAAGACCAAGCTAAGGGGCGAAGCTACGGCGAGGTTCAGTCGGCTATTGAGGCGATTGACGGTGTCGAAGATGTCGATGTTAAATTCTCTCCATTCTGGGTTAAGTCTGTACCGAATGACATCAATAAAATTAATGTTGAGTTTAAGTTAAAAGATGTCAAGTAAGAATTTTTTGGCGCTGGATGTTGGTGAGCGGCGAATTGGTTTGGCAATGGCGGATTCTCAGGTAAAAATTGCTGTGCCTTTTGGGTGGTTAGAAAATGACGAACAAATTGTACAAAAAATAACAGAGTTAGTGTTGCGCCATGATATTAATGTAATTGTAGTAGGATATCCGCGCAATCAGTCCGGTGAACCAACAAAACAGACGGAATTTGTGGAAAATTTTGTTCAGCAGTTTACTGATATCGAATTAGACACAGAAATCGTCTTTCAGGATGAGTCATTAACGAGTGTACAGGCTGAACAGCGGCTGGGTAATAAAATTAAAGATAAGGGCGAGATTGACGCGGAAGCCGCTAGTATAATTTTGCAGGATTTTTTGGAGGAGAAATATGAGAATTCGTAAACGACGCATTGGGCTATTGATATTGTCGATCATTATAGCAATTATGGGAGTAAGTGCTTTAGGTGCAACTCTTTGGTATAAACAGATGCTCTTACCAGCAAATCCGGATAATCAGCAGGCTGTACGGACAAATATTAAGGAGGGTATGAGCTCTAGTGATATTGCGAAATCTCTGGAAGATCAAGGCGTTATCAGGAACTCGCTGGCATTTTCAGTTTATGTTAGACTGCATAACGCGAGCGGCGGATTTAAGGCTGGTGTCTACTCAGTTAAGCCATCGCAGTCGGTAAGCGAGATAGTTAGCCATTTGACAAGTGGTAAGTCTGATGAATTTGCTATAACCTTCTATCCTGGCGCAACGTTAGATAAAAAGATAAATAACTCCGACGGTAGGGAAGTCGAGTCTATCTTGCTAAAGGCCGGCTTTTCAAAAGAACAGATAAAAAAGGCGTTTGCTGCTAAATATGATAGTCCGGTTTTTGCTGGACGGCCAGATAATGCTGGGCTTGAAGGCTATATTTATGGTGAAACTTTTTATGTCTCTTCAGACGAGACAGCGCAGCAGATTTTACAGCGTTCAATTAAACAGTTTGAAAAAATAGTTAAAAAGTATAACTTGGAGGAAAAGTTTAAAGCTCGTGGATTGACGCTGTATCAGGGGATTACTTTGGCGTCAATTATTCAGCGTGAGTCAATTGGCTGTGGGTCAGGGGTAGAAACCTGTGAAGATCAGCGAAAAATTGCCAGTGTTTTTTACAACCGCTTGAAGGCAAATATGGAGCTAGGTTCAGATGTTACTTATCAATATGTTGCAGATAAAACAGGAGTAGAGCGCTCGCCGAACCTAAAATCTCCTTATAATACTCGTCTCCAGAAGGGCTTGCCACCAGGGCCAATTGCCGTGCCCGGATTAAGTGCTTTAAATGCTGCAGCCGACCCGGCCAGTACAAATTATCGGTATTTTTTGAGTGGCGATGACGATGTTACTTATTTTGCAACAAAAAATGAAGAACATGAGGCAAATATTAAGGCTCATTGTCAGAAAAAGTGCCAGATTCCTTGACAAAACTCTGTTTTATAAAATTTATTGACTTTATTGTCAATATTGTGTAAAATAAACAGTAGCTCATTCATCGAGTCGGCTGGTGGAAGTTGATTGTGGTGGGTGGCCTGCCGAAATCGTCGCTACGGATATAGCAAAACTAATGTAGAATATAATTAATCAATTAGGTCGACAACATATCCTGTTCTGTTGCGAGAAGAAAGACGATTTGGTAGAGGTGTCAGTGGTAACACTGGTGCAAGGAGCACGATTATTCGTAATCATTTTAGAACTCTTCGGGGTAAGAAAAGCAAACTGCGTTCATTTGCGGTTTACGGTGGGATATTTTTATTGACTATTTCGTTTTTGGTCTACGGTAGCAACAGCAATAGTGCAGTCGCCGAGAAATCAAAGACTTTGGCGTCTGCAGAGACTTCTAATAGTACTGCGCCAGCAGTGGCTGAATCTGCTAAAACTGTCTCAGTTGATAAACTGACGGCTGCTAGTGCAGTAACTAATTTGGCGGAAACGGCTGAACTTCCTTCGGCTGGAGATTTGCGTGAATCAGAAACTTCACTGACTATTAAAAAAGATTTGTCTCAAAACGATACTGAAGTTATCACCAAGCCTGATATTGTTAAGCCTGATACTTCAGCGGCGCGTGGAATTGCTTCATACGTAACAAAAGAGGGCGATACTATGGAGACGATTGCGAAGAAGTTTAAGATTTCATCACAAACTCTTCGCTGGGCAAATAATACTAATTCAGATGCAGTTGAACCAAATAAGACGCTGACCGTGCCGCTTGTTGATGGTGTTGTCTATACTGTTAAAGAAGGCGATACAGCTCAGTCGTTAGCTGAGAAATATAAGACAAGTGCTGAGCGTGTGGTGCTGTATAATGATATTGATGACGGTGCGAAGCTGGCTTCAGGTGCACGGATCGTGCTTCCTGGAGGTGAACTGCCAGAGACTGAACGACCAGGCTATGTTGCACCGCGAGGTCGATCATACGGCAACCGATATGGATCTTCTTCATCTTCGTATTCAAGCGCGAGCCGAAGTTGGTTGACCGCCTCCGTTGGCAACCGATACGCTGCAGGTAACTGTACGTGGTATGCCTATGAGCGCCGTTTACAGCTGGGTCGTCCAATCGGTAGTTTCTGGGGTAATGCAAATACTTGGGCAACAAGCGCTCGAGCGGCTGGGCTCTTGGTCAACAATACTCCAGCACCAGGTGCGATATTCCAGACGAGAACTGGATATTACGGCCACGTTGGTATCGTTGAGCGGGTAGAAAATGGAGTGGTTTATGTCAGCGACATGAACTATGCGGGCTATGGTGTTGTTACCCATCGTACCTTAGACTATCCAGGCGGCTATACATATATTCATTAGATAAGCTTACATATTAGCGCCTCCACTATCTCTCGGGGGTGCTTTTTGGTATACTGAAATTATGTTTGTAGATACAGCAAAAGTATTAGTGCGAGCTGGCAAGGGCGGCAACGGCGCAGTCAGTTTTCGGCATGAGAAATATGTTGACAAGGGTGGCCCTGATGGTGGTGACGGCGGACGCGGCGGTGATGTGGTGTTTTTGGCGACCAAAGACCTGAATACACTGCTGAATTTTCGGTACAAGCCAGAGCTAAAAGCAGAAAATGGCGGCGATGGCAGTAAGCGCAACAAGCGCGGCAAAAGCGGTTCGCCACTGGTCGTCAAAGTGCCAATGGGCACGTTAGTCAAGCGTGACGTCAAGGTAGTGGCAGATTTGACAACAGACCAGCAACGAGCGGTTGTTGCCCGCGGCGGTGACGGCGGCTTTGGTAACGCGCACTTTACGTCCAGTACGCGCCAAGCACCGAAGATGGCTGAACTTGGTGAGGCGGGTGAGGAATTTGAGGCAGAGCTGGAGCTAAAATTACTGGCTGACGTTGGCTTGGTTGGGTTTCCGAATGCTGGTAAATCGACCTTCTTGAGTGTAGTTTCTAATGCTCGCCCGGAAATTGCCAATTATGAGTTTACGACGTTGACACCAAATCTGGGTGTGGCGGATGTTGATGATGGTTCAGTGTTGATTGCCGATATTCCAGGGCTGATTGAAGGCGCCTCGGAAGGGAAGGGCTTGGGTGACCAGTTCCTTCGCCATGTTGAGCGGACGGCGGTGTTGCTGCACATGATTGATGCGTATAGTGATGACCCGGCGGAAAAATATCAAACCATTCGCCGCGAGCTGGAAAGATATTCTGAAGAATTGGCGGCGCGTCCAGAGATCATAGCTTTGACGAAGTGTGAAGGATTGGATGATGAGATTATTGCTATGCAATCGACGGCACTACAAAACGTAGCGAACGGTTCGTCAGTGGTGGCGATTTCCTCGCAGACACATGCTGGCGTGACGGAACTCCTGCGTTTGCTGCGCCGTGAAGTTACTGAGTATCGGGCGCGTGAGGCTGAGATTGTTGAGGAAGGGGCGGATGATGTGCCAGTGATTTCGCTGGACGAGCGGGCAGTGTCTGATGCGTGGACAGTGGAACGAGTTGCTGGCGATGAATTTGAAGCGGCTGACGAGGAAGCGGCGGTTGGTTTCATTATCCGCGGTGCTAAAATTGAGAAATTTGCTCGCCGTACCAACTTTGATCAATTTGAATCAATTAACCGCCTGCGGGATATCATGCGAAAAATGGGCATTACTCACGAGCTAATTCGTCAGGGCGCAGTGGGCGAAAGTTTAGTACAGATCGGCGAATCGACGCCGTTTACGCTGGTTGAACAGTGATATCATGACGTTCGCTGTTTTGTCATGATGGATGGTCAGTATATCTGATGATATAATAGTATACATAGGAGGCGTGTGTGAGCAAAAAGGAAGAAACACCAAAGATGAAAGTGCCAGGTACTCTAGAGATGGTGGCTTTAGACCTGAAAGGAGCTTATGAGACGGGACGTAGGGATAGTAGAGGCGGTGTTCTTGCTAGCAGGACTTGTGGTGCTGTTGAAGCTCTTCTGCACGCTGTCGCGGCTCCATTTCTTCGATGTCACGACCGTGGTCCTGGCGGTTTTGAACAGGATATGTTTATAAATACTCAAATAGATATTAGATATGCGTTAGAAGGGAAGGCTCCCTTAATGGGCGATCGTTGGCTAGGTAACTATCCGGAAGAGTATGCTACACACTTGGTTAGGGCGGTACGCGAGGGGGACGCTGAGTCATTATCAGATACAAATGTCGGTAAGGTGGCGCAGTACATTCTTTATAATCTACAGAAAAAAGAAGAACCCGGCGAAGATGCAAATCTTTATTTTGCTAGTTGGCTGGATGCTGTACTGCATGATCACGACAGAATGAAGCGGCGCGAAGCGTCTAGAAATGTATATTTGCAAGAAATTTATAACAGGAAAGGCAGAGAGAACGATGTGCGCTTAGTGCTTGCTGGAGCTGATTTGCGTACTGGTGATCTATCTGGCTGTTTTAGGGAAGATATTAGCCAGGCGATGGCGATAGCTAGTCTTTATAAAAATTGGGAGAGGGGAAAGATTTATGTACCTCGCGAAGTACTTGAAGAGGCTGGTGTTGGTCCCGATCAGTCGATTGACGATGTGAAGGGGTCGCGAGTTATCAGGATATGGCGGCGGGATACTGGACTGGATATAGTAAAACGCTTAAAAGGGAATGTGTATGAGCTAGAGCATGGAGTAGGAGATAGACATAGAATAGATAGAAGAGCGAAAAGATGTCTTGCTCGTCGGGTTATAAATGTTATTGAAGGTGATTATTATTAACTATGGCGCAAACATTTTTCTTCTACGACCTGGAAACCAGCGGGCTAAACCCGCGGCAAGATCGGATCATGCAGTTTGCTGGGCAGCGGACGGACATGAATCTCAAGTCGATTGGCGAGCCGTACAACCTGCTGGTGATACTGAATGATGATACGTTGCCGAGTCCTGATGCGCTGATGGTAACGGGTATTACGCCGCAAAAAACAGTCGAGGAGGGTTACAGCGAGGCGCAGTTTGCCCGGATGTTGAGCGAGGAAATTTTCACACCAGATACCATCGCGGTTGGTTTTAACAATGTTCGGTTTGACGACGAATTTATCCGCCATTTGTTGTGGCGTAATTTTTACGATCCGTACGAATGGAGCTGGAAAGATGGTCGCTCGCGTTGGGATTTACTAGATGTGGTGCGATTGACGCGGGCGCTTAGGTCGGAAGGAATCAATTGGCCGCTTGACGCTAAGGGCGAGCCGAGCAATCGTTTGGAGCTCATCACCAATGCCAATGGCATAGCCCACGAAAATGCTCATGACGCCTTGGCGGACGTGACGGCATTGATCGCCGTGACGAAATTGATCAAGCAAAAGCAGCCGCAGCTGTATGACTATTTACTAAAAATGCGTGACAAAAAAGTAGTCCAGCAACTGGTTAATGTAGATGACAAGAAACCGTTTGTCTATGCCAGTGGGCGCTACGATA